>JAEHJW020008412.1_pt1 | contig 23450 bp, 33 predicted proteins | sample 9271431 | NCBI WGS metagenome assembly JAEHJW02 | reverse complement strand
CCGCATGGATGCCCTCTTCTCCGAGCTCGCCGGCGAGACCAACCAGAGCGAGTCGCTGCGCCAGATGCTGCTGGCGATGACCGACGACATCCGGGTGGTGTTGATCAAGCTGGCCGAGCGCGTGCAGTGGGCTTGCGCAAATTAAATGCGACGAGTGCACACATTCCATGCGACATGATCACATTCTGGGCGACGACAAACGTCGCATGGAATGCGGTCACAAGCGCTCTATGGAGCGCTCGCAGTGACCTGGATCGAGGGCGTCGAGCAAACGGCACAGCACGCATGCCCAACGCTTGCCTTGGCGCCGTGCGCGCCCGGCGCGGCTGCTGATTGTCTCGTCTTCGCTCCCACCAAAGGCGGCGTTGGCGAGCTGGTCGTATGCAACGGCCAGCGTCCATGCGCGGCGTCCGTTAGGGCTGACAAGCGCAGCAAAAAGCATCCATGCGCTGGCGACGATGTGTGCGATCTGGCACACCGTCCAAAGGGCGATCAACAACAAACGGCGCTTCATTCAGGCCAGCCGGCTGTGATGTCGATGGCGGCAAGATCGTCTAGCGACGCTGCGGCGTCCACGTCTGCTTTGAGTGCGCGGGCGTGCATGTGTACAGCGTAGACGCGCTGCGTAAGGGCCGCTGGCAGGGCGATCGTTTGCTGCGCATCGAGGGTGACGATAGTATTGTCGGCGCACACCCAATCAACAGAAAACGGAGCGCCAGCAGCCAGAGCCGCTTGCGCCGCCTGCACAGCACCCATGATGCGCTGGACACTGCGCTCATCCGCATCGAAGCGTTTGCCAAGATAGCTAAACGGCTTGACCTCTTGAAGGTCGCGCTCAGCGTTGATGCGGCGACGCATCTCTTTCTTTGCCGCGTCAAGGACGGCCTCGTGATCCGGGTCGATCTCGATTTCGCCAATGAGCACGGGCGATGCGCACGCTGGCACTTCTTCGACGCCGCCCTGCGGCGTGACCGCGATGAACACGCCGCCAGAACGGTAGTCTTCTGGCACCTCCCATGCGCTGACCTTGGCTTTGACCGGGAGAGCGGGCAGGTCGTAGCGCTGACCGCGCACGACCGCTTGACGACCATCAATTGTCAACATAGGGCACCTCCTAGAGAGAATCGCGACAGGATGGACTCACTTGTGCGCCATGCGTTTGCGTGACGCATGACCGCGAGAAACGACATGACGCGCTGTCGGCACTGGTCAAGCGTTGCTTGGCCGCTTTCGTGGCGGCGGCGCAAAGCGGCAAACCGTTTTTTCCAGGCGTACAGACAGCGCTTGCGCGGCCGGATATGTGTATGAAAGATACGATAGCCGCAAAAATCAACGCCGCGCGCGGCAGGCCATATCCCGCTCTTTGGGTTGACGCGCAGACCAAGCGCGGCCAGCTCCAGCGCAATGCGCTCCAGCAAGCTGCGGGCGGCATTCTTGCCACTAACAACGGCAACCATGTCGTCCATGTAGCGCACGTAGTAGCGCACGCCAAGGTCATCCTTGACTTTGTGGTCGATGACGTCGAGCAAGATATTGGCAGCCAACTGGCTGGTCAGCGCACCAACTGGCAGACCGACGCCGCTAAAGCCATAGCCGCCATACACCGTGCGCAGCAAGGCAAGAACGCGATCATCGCGCACGACGCGCGACATCTGGCGCAGCAGCACATCGTGGTCGATGCTGGCGAAGTAGCTCTTGACATCGACCTTGACGATGTAAGGCCGCGTCCACGTGCGCACCGCGCCACGCAGAAACGATTGCGCGCGACGCACGGCAGCGTGCGTGCCTTTGCCGCGCCGGCAGGCGTAGCTGTCGTGGACGAAGCGGCGCTCGAACAGAGGCTCGATCACCCGCACGATGGCGTGGTGAACGATGCGATCTGGAAACGGCGGCGCGGTGATTTCGCGCCACTTCGGGTCGCGCACCATGAAACGCCGCGCAACGCCCGGCTGCCAGGTGCCGCGCAGTAGATGTTCGTGGATGTTGACCAGGTTGGCGAACGCATCGGCGTCGAAGCGCACGACCTCCGGGCTGCGTCGCTTGCCCCGGCGGGCCTCACGATAGGCGGCGAGTAGGTTTTCCCAAGATGTCGCACGCTCAAAGAGGGTGGGGGGAGCCACAGGCATTTCACCCGCCGCGCCGCCCGGCTGATGTTCGCCCACTTCTGGGCAGGAAGGCATCCCCGAAGGATTAGGCACGGTCGGCGCAGCCGTAGCCACGCCGCTTCTGGCCCGATCGTCCATCGCCAGGCGGCACCCGATGTTGGAGTTCGAGTTCGACGGGGCGTTGTTCACGTTCAGGCAGAACAGGCCCGCGTTCCCGCCGTTGCCCCAGTTGCCGCCGTTCACAGGACACCTCCCTTCGCCTTGGCCGACTCGTGCTTGATCCACGCACCGACCATGCGACCGAGTTCGGCGAGGTGTCTGGCGCACACCTCAAGCCGATGATCGTTGATGTATTTCAGCCGCCACGCCTTGCGCACCATCGTCTTTAGCACATGCAGCTCGACGTCTAAATCGAACAACGCGCCCGCGCGGCTCTTGCGCTTCCAAGCCACGGCCACCAGCCGATGAATCTCCGTCATCTGCTCGCGGCAGCGTGCAGACAGTCCGTGTCGCTCAGCCTTCGGCCACTGCTGCGTGATCTGATGCAGATAGGCGTCAAAATCCTCGAGCGCCGCCATCAGGCGCGCCAGCGGCTGCGGCACTTCGTATCCCTGCCCCGCGCTTCGGCGCGGGGCATCGGTCATGGAATCATGAACCATGGATCATTACTCCTTCGCCAGGCGGCACCCGATGCCGGAGCCCGAGTCCGACGGGGCGTCGCCCACGTACAGGCAGAACAGGCCCGCGTACCCGCCGCTGCCCCAGTCGCCGCCGTTGTATGCGATTCGGTCGTCCGTGCTTGAGCTTGAGTAAAAATAATCGCCGGTCGAGCCGTTGGATGCCGTGCCATCGACGGTGGCCGGGACGATGATTCCCGCCGCCAGCAGCGTCGTGTCGAATGTGACCGGGTACCCGCCGGACGTCAGCGCCGCTCGGCCCGTATTGATATAGCCCGTGGCGAAATCGCTGGTCGTCGTATTGCCAGGAACGTTGTATTGCCAGCGCCACCAGTTGCCGCCGTTGCGCTTGATCCCATCGACCATCTGCCAGACGTTACCCCACAGGCCGACAATACCGCGCCAGGTGGCCTGCGCGACATCGGACGCATCGACGTTCGCCGCACTCGATGCATTGACGCGCCCTTGGCCGATGAGCGACTGCATGTCCAGCCCGCCCATTTCGATGCTGGCGAGCATCTGGATGGCGCCAAGGTCGTAGTACGACCAAAGACGGAATCCAGACACGCCGCCTGTATTGCGGGCGTATGCTTCGGTGCGCGCCGTGGGGAAGTCCATGCTCACGCGCGGCGACACGCCGGGTACGGATTGCAGCTTGCCGCCGGAGGAGCTGGCCTGGTACCTGCCCACCCAAATCTGGTCGAGCTCTACGCCACCCGCGCCGATGAAGGCCGGATGCACGCTGAACCCAGGCGCGGGTTGATCCGAGATCATCCAATACGCTTTACCGGCATAGGTACCGCTCGGGACAACGCCAGCCTTGAAATAAAACTTCGGAATCTTGATCATCGACTGGCCGTCGATGGTCTGCTGGACGATGCCGGAATAGGTCTGGTGGTTGTTGAAGAAGGCCGCGTCGGTGGTTTTGGGGGCGAAGTTTTCGTCGATGCGCTGCCATGTCCCGGCGCCACCTCCAGGGGTAACAAGCACCAGGCCGACTATGCTGGCGAACTGCTGCTTTGTCGTAATCGTCACATCAGCCGACCACTCCGACCAGCCCAGTGTCGCGCCTTTGTGGCGCACGCGCAGTACGTATTGCGTCTGCCCAGGTTGCAGTACCCCGGCAGGTACGACGTAGCTTGTCTTGGCAGTCGTTGTCTCACCCGAGTCATGTACAGGCGATGACCAGCTATTGCTGGCCAGACGAATCTGCCATTGGCTGGATTGATGGGTGTCGGTGCCGCCCGTCGCCGCAAATGACGACGAGATGATGGTCGGCTGCTCGGGAATGTCGGTTTGACCGTTGGACGGGCTGGTGATTGCCGGCGTGTTGACGTATGCGAATGAGGTTTTGGTGGTAAAGCTCGATGCAGACGACCAGTCCGAGACGAGTCCTGCTGCATCCTTGACGCGGGCGCGCACATAGTAGGTGGTGCCTGTCGAGAGGATGCCGGAGGGCAGCGTGTAGGACTGCGCTGCCACATCTCCGGAATCATGCAGCACCGACGCAAACGTCGATGCAGTCGAGATCTGGAATTGCGTATAGGCGAACGGGTTGCCGGCCGGCGAACTGAATCCGGCGACGGCCAGCGTCGGCGTCTCGCCAATATCGGTTGCGCCGTTAGCCGGGTTGCCGATGACCGGCGCGTCCGGTCGCATGGCCGGGTTGATGGCGCCGCCAGCGCCCGTGGGCGAGCCCGTGGCGACGATGTGAAGGATGTCCACCGGCTCGCCATCGACTTCGATGCGCAGATAGCCGTTGCCGCGCATCGGTACCAGATATTCGTCGTCGCAGTAACCATCCGGCACGCCGGCGATCTCGCCCTGGCGGCGCAGACTCCAGATGCGCTCCGTCCAGGCTGGCGTATAAGCGTCGCGATAATAGAGTCGCACCGCGCCAGCATTGAGGCCGCGACGGATGATCACAGCGCGCGCTGTGTTGTCGTCGCCAAAAAACAGCTCCTTCGAGACCCAAGCATCGCCGACCTGGCCGCGCACGCCGCCGCCAGAAAGCGGCACAAGCGACATGCCGGTCAGCTTGGCCGAAGACGTCCAGTTGCGCGACAGCGTCGTTGTCAGACGCAAGCGTTGACTGGTGAGGATTTGCGCGATCCGCACCAGAGCAACATTCACGCCTTCTACCAGCAGATAGTCTTGCCCAACCTTCATGCCTTCCGTGCTCGCAACATCGAGCGATTCGTCTCCGGCGACGCCAGATACCACCGACACACCCTCGGTGGGCACCAGACGATAGCCGGCAGCGAAGAGTTCGAGGGCGATGCGGCGGTTGCGGTAGAGCCAGTCGAGCCCAACGGCGCGCTGCACCGACACGGGCGAGGCCATGCCGGAGAGCGTGCCGGAGATGCCGCCGATTTGCGTGATGATGGCGTTGATGGTGGCGGCCAGGTTCGGCTCGCCCGCGCGCGCTGCCGCCACTTCGTTTTCCATGGCCGTGGTGCGACCATCGAGGTTCGCGAAGTTCGCGTCGATCTCTTCGTAGCGCGTATTCCAGAGGCTTGGGACGGCCTCGGGCTCGTTGTTCGGGATCGGGGTGATCGTGCTATGCGGCAGGGTCATGGCTTACTCCTTCAGAATCGGGGTTTGATGCGAATTTCGTAGCGCTCACCGGCTTCCACGGCCTTGGGCGCGAAGGTGCGCCAGGCGATGAGCGTGCCGTCGCTGCCGATCAGGCCAACCTCGGAGAGCATGCGCCCGACCATCGGGCCGCCCTCCAGATAGGCCACCGCCTCGGCTTCGGTGGGCAAGGGGCGGGTGAGGCTGGCCAGCGGCACGCGGTCGCGCTCGGCGTACAGCGCCGTGCGCGAAGCGGGCGCGGGCCTGGGCGTCAGGTCCGGGTTGTGCCCGCCATCGCCAAAGGCGATGTGCGTGGGCGCGGGCGCGGTGCGACCGCCAGCCGTCTGCTCGGCCAGGCGTTCGCGGAAGGCATCGGTCAACACGGCTTCGCTCATGCGGCCATCCTTTGGATTTCAATGACTGGAGACAGGGATGCGCCCAAGCGCCATTGGCCGGAGACGGTCAGGCGCGCGGGCGGCGCTGGAATACGATGCTCGCCCAGGCGGAATGCGCCGAAGCGCAGACGATGACGGAACGCCGCGTGCGAGAGCCGGAAGCCGAACGGCCGCCCGAAGCGGGCGTGGTCGAGCCGCCATGTGCCGTCGAGCCGGCGCGGGCGGTCGATCAAGCGCTGCGGCGGCAGCACGATGGGCTGCGGTTCCGGCGCCAGGCGCTCGCGCGGCAGGGCCGCGTGAAGATCGGGCAGGCGGGCAGCGAGCGCGATGGGCGCGCGGCAGGCCCGTAACAGGCGGCCAGCCACCGCACCGCGCCGCTCGCCGATGCGGAACGCGCCGAACGGTTGCGGCAGGCGGACCGGCTCGCCATCGCGGCCGAGTTGCCACTTCGCATCCTGGTAGGTCGAGAGCGAGGCATTACACCAGGGGTACAGGCGGGTTTTTGGGATGCGGGCAGCAAGCTCATGCCCCACCCGCGTCGCTGCACCGAAGTTGGCGATAAGCAGCAACCAGAGCAGAACAATTTGATGCCGCGAGACGGGCTTCCATTCGTCGATCAGCTGCCGCGCCAGCGACAGGCCAGCCGCATCACGCGCATCGGCCAGATTCACGCGCGCGATGAACTGCGCCCAGTGCTGGATTTGCGGCACGGCGGCCAAGCGCTCGATGGGGCGGATGGTGCGCGTTCCATCCAGCCGCCACGCCCCGTCCACCTTGAGCGGCATGAACGGCGCATAAATGGCACGCTGCACCGTCCGGTCGATGATCTCAACCTCAAATCCGACCTGTTTGAGCGCTTCCTTGATCGCCCATGGCGTGCCTCTCTTGCGGTGCAGAGCAATGGCGCGGCGCAGGAGCTGGCGGCGCTTGTCGGGCGTATCAGCCAGCCGCCAGCCCTCGATGTCGGTGACGTGCCAGCCGTAGGCGAGCACGGGCAAGAGCCGCTCGTCCACCGCATCCACCAGGTGGGTGAGCGCCTTTTCGACGGGCAGAGACTCCAGCCGCGCCGAGAGGTCGGCCAGCGCCGCCAGACGCTCGTCGGTGGCGATGACGTCCGGATACCAGCGGCGGTCACTCATCCTCGGGCTCCGTGGCGGTCACCGCGATGCTGGTGGCGTTCGTCCAGTGGTGCACGTCGGCGGTGATGTCGGCGGCGGGGTGCGCGAGCGCCACGCGCTTGACGCCCGGCACGTGCAACGCGGCGATCAGCGCTGAGCGGGTCACGTCCCGCCCCAGGCGCTGCGCTTTCGTCGCGCAGAATGCGGTCACGGCGGCAAGCGCGGCGGCGCGCACGCTCTCGCGGTCAGCCCAGCCGTAGGGGGTGATGACGGCCTCGACCGTGTAGGGCGCATCCACCGGATCAGCCACCTCGACGGTATCGCACAGCGGCCGCACGTCCTCGGCGGATGCGGCTGCAAGCACGCGCGCCTTGATGTCGGCAGAAGGCAGGCCGGCGGCAGTGAGCGGGTGTAGCACCACCAGCCCCGGCTCGGGCGAGCGCACAGCCACATCGGTGATCGAGGCATCCGCCGTCATGGCGTGGTAGCGGTAGGCCAGGCGCGGCCCGGCCACAGAGAAGTGCTCTGGCGCGAGCCGGATGCGCTCGCGCAGCCGCTCGTCGTCCTCGCCCGGCAGGCGCGCCACCCCCACCAGCTCGCCCAGGTAGTCGAGCATGGGCGCGCGCGCGAAGGCGACCAGGTTTTGGCGCGCGGCCTCGTTGATGGCGGCGCGGCACAGACTTTCGCGGTAGGCGCAGATGTCGATCAACAGCTGCTCGGCCTGACCGGGGTAGACGGTGCGGCCGGTGGCGCTCTCGTAGGCGCTCTTGAGCTCGGCGGCGATGGTCGCCGGGTCGTCGGCGATGAGTTTGATCGGCTCGACGGAGGCGCTCACGGCCGCACCTCCGTCATGCCAGATACCCCGTCGGCGGCGGTGAAGTGCACGCCAATGCGCAGGTGGTGCGCCTCATCCAGATCGACGCTGACGCGCTCGATCTTGACGCGCGGCTCCCAGCGCCGGATGGCGGCGTAGACCTCGCGCACGAGGTGCGGGCGGGCGCGGTCGATGGGGTGGTCCAGATAGCGCCAGATGTCGGATCCGAACTCCGGGCGCAGCGGGTCGCTGCCGCGGCGCGTGGTGAGGATGATGGCAATGGCCTGGCGCAGATCGTCGAGCGCCTGCGCGTAGCCCTCCCCGCCCAGGGCAAGCTGCCAGTGGGCGCGGCGCGGGATGGAGGCGGCAGCGGGCGCAATCATGGCAAACATGATCCTCGCGCGCGCAAGTGGCTTGAATCCTGATTGGCTTCAGGCCGAAAGGTCATCGGCAAACACATCCGGGCTGCCGGTGGCGGCGGACGAGCCGCAATCGACCGGATCGCCGATGCGCCCGGCGGCGCGGCTGTTGACGAATACGGTCGGGCTGCCGGCGGCGAGCGCGCCGCCGTGACAGACCGGCCCGCAGCAGTGCGCGGCCCAGCCGTCGCCGACGCGGTGCCAGCCCAGGCCGTTGACGAAGACATCGGGGCTGCCCTCGGCATTGGCGCGGCTGGGGTAGCAGCCGTGGCCGGTGCAGGTGTCGGTGTGGCGGTGCGCGGCGGGCATGGCGTCAGTTGAGGTCGATGCGCGGCGCGCGCAGGATGATGTGCGTGGCCGAGGCGATCTCGATGTCGCCGACACAGTGGACGCTGAGCTTGTGCGTGCGCCGGTCGTAGTCGATGGTGGTGCCATCACGAAAGCGGATGTGGTGTCGATCCGGCGCGCCGGTGACGGGCGCCGGGTCGCGCTGCGAGTAGATGCAGCCCAGGCACACGCCGGACTCGCCGCGGCGGTCGAGCAGCACGGCCACATGCTCGCCGATGTCGGGCAAGCCATAGTGGCGGTCGCTGCGGCTGCCGGCGGTGAGCACGGGCAACCACCAGGTCTCGATCTCGAGGTCGGGGATGTGCGCCCGGATGGTATGCCTTGTCTCATCCAGCGCGGTCACGAAGCCGTAGCGCAGGGTCACGCCGGCCTCGTCGTGGGTCTCGATCATGGCAGCCTCCGGGTTTGCAGGTCGGTCGTGTAGCCCGCGCGGGAGATGCTGTGCCGCGCTTCGACGATGAGGTAGCGGCCATCGAGGCGCGCGAAGCCCTCCAGCCGCACGATGGCGCCGGCCACGAGCGCCGGATCGCCGGGCAGCACCAGTTCCAGCGCCGTCTTGTCCACGGCGTGCCGCTGGGCCTCGCCCTCGGCCTGGGCTGCGGCGTCCTCCGGCGAGCGGGCGCGGCGGTGGATGCGGCGCACGTCGGCGGGCTTCACCTCGCCGGTGGCGGCATCCTTGCCATAGACGAGCGCGCTTTGGATGTCGTGGTGCTTGACCTCCACCTTTTGCGGCACGTCGGAGATTTTGTCGCGGTAGCGCCAGGCGGTGATGACGGCGGGTGTGAGCACGGCCACGTCATCCTGTTCGGCCAGATGGTCGGTGCGGGCCACGGCCAGCGTCTTGTTGTTTTCGGTGAGCTTGATCGTGTAGCCGTATTCGCCGAGCAGCCGGCGCACGAAGGCCCAGTCGCCCTCCTGGTATTGCGTGACGCGATCCAGCAGCGGGTCAGGCTCGATCTTGCCCGCGCGTTTCGCGCCAAGACGGGCCGCCACGGCATCGACGATCTGGGAGAGACGGAGGTTTTCATACGCCCGGCCCAGCCGCGTGCGCGCCTGGCGCGTGATGCCCGCCGACAGCGCCCGGATGCGCACGCTCAAGGGCGGCGCGGCGATCTCGATCTCGTCCACCTCCATCTCGCCGGTGTCGCCCAGCAGCCGGTCGCGGTAGCCGTAGCGCATCTGCAGCGTCACCCCCTTGTCCGGATACCAGTCGGCCAGCCACCGGGTGTCGCGCACGGACGGGCTGGCCAGCTCGACATCGAGGTCGTCAGCTTCGCCCGAGAGCCGGTCGGTGTAGGTCGCGCTCATCAGGTAGGGCGAGAGATCGGCGGTGACGTCGCGCCCGTTGTAGAGGAGCTCGACGGCGGGATGGATCAGCGACGCCATGGCGGCAGCCTCGCGGGCGAGACGGCGGCCTCGCGCCGCTCGATGATGGGCACGACGACGCGCTGGCCGGAGGGCAGCGTCGGGCGTGCGGCCAGATGCGGGTTGGCGGCCAGCAGGCGCGGCAGCTCGGCCACGTCGCGCCAGTAGCGCCAGGCGATGGCGTCCCAGCGCTCGCCGTCGCGCGTGATGTGAATGAGCGCCATCATGCCACCGCGCTCCGGATGGCGATGTCTGCGGCAAGGCTCGACAGCGCCTGCCGCCCGCCCTCGAGGGCGCGCAGGGCGTATTGCGCACCGCTGGCGGCGGACTTGGCGCGCAAAAGGATGTCGACCGGCCCCGCGCCATCGAGCACGGATGCCGCCGCTTGCAGTTGCGACACGGCCGCCTGCGCGGCGCTGGCGGCATCGGCCAGACGCGCCACGCCGGAGAGCGCGCCCACTGGCAGCGCATCCGCTGCGCCGGAGATCGACGCCGCCACGCTCGGCGCCAGCGCCAGCGCAGACGCCGGCGCGACCTGCGCGAGGCTCGCGAGACTGGCCGCCTGCCCGGCCACCTCGGCCACGCGCGACGCGCCTGCCACCGCCGCCGAGACCGTCTCGGCCAGATCGCCCACGGGCGAGTCGGCGAACACCGTCGCGATGGGCGCATCGACCACATCCACGCCGTCGGCCACCGGCGCTTGCCAGCCGGGCAGCAGCACCGCCGGCGGATTGGGCTCGGCCGGATCGCCCACGCACTCTTTGAGGGCCAGGCGCGCCTCCAGCGCCATGAGCGCCCCCGCGCCGTCGGTCTGGCGCGTGGTGGTCTCGATGTCGGTGAGCACGAAGACGCCGCGATACTCGCCCGTGCCCAGCACGAAGGCCATCGGCTCGGCGGCGTCCAGCCGCGCCTTCAGCCGCCCCAGCTCCGCGCCAGGGTCGCACCACTGCGCGTGCAGCAGCACGTCGATGCGCACCTCATCTGGCTTGAAGCCGGTGTGCTGGATCAGGCTCTTGCGCCCGATCAGGCCTTGCTCGGGCCACTCGGCGGCGAACTTGGCCTCGAAGCCATCGAGCCACTGGATGACCTCCAGCTCCGTCTCGCCCAGCACGGCGTATAGACTCATGACATCCACCCTCCGCCGGGCGCGATGCGCCGCCGCTCGGCCTCGTAGCGGCGCATCAGGCGCTCGAACTCGGCAAAGCTCATCTGCATGGCCTGCTGCACCTGCTCGCGCACGGCGGCCGGATTGCTGCCCGCTGCGCTGACATTGATCGTCGGCGAGAAGGTGACCTGCATCGGAGCGGCCGTCGTCCCACCGGATCCGACTTTGGGCACAGCCTCCGGCACGGCAGGCAGGGCGATGGGCTCGACCGTCTGGCCAATGCGGCGCACAGCCTCCGGCACGGCAGGCAGGGCGATGGGCTCGACCGTCTGGACGAAGCCGGGTTTTGTCGCATGCAATGCGGGCACGTCGGCGGAAATCGCGGGCTGGAAGGCGGCGGTGGCCGCCAGCGCGAGCCCCGCCGTGGCCTTGCCGACCGCGCCCGCCATGCCCGCAATGCCCTGCGCCGCGCCCTGGCCGATCATCTGGCCGAAGTCGGCGAAGACGCGCGACGGGCTCTTGATGCCCAGCCAGCCCTTGAACCGGCTCTTGATGCTCTCGCCCAGCTCTTCGATGGCCTTGCCCGCCGAGGCGCGCTTGTCTTTGATGCCCTTGATCAGCCCGGCGACGACCTCGCCGCCGATGCGCAGCATCTCGCCAGGCAGCGAAAGCAGCTTACCCGGCAGCGACAGGAACATCTGTACCGCGCTGGCAATGGCTTGCCCGACGCGGCGACCTAGCGCCTCTGCCGCGCCGCCCGCATCGTCCATGGGTTTGAGCAGATCACCCACGCCCGAGACGAGCCTGCCGACCCAGCCGATGACGGTCTTGAACGCGCCAATCACAGGATCGAGCAGTGGCGCTACCGGCGCGAACGCGGCGCGGAAGGCGCCGGCCACAGGCGCCAGTCCAGTGGTTATGCCGTCCCACAGACCTTTGAAGAACCCCTTGATCGGCCCCCAGAACTTGTAGACGAGCAACGCCGCCGCCGTGAGCGCCAGCCCGATGGGGTTCATCAGCACCGCGCGCCCGAGCCACAGCACCGCCTTGCCAGCGCCCAGCAGCGCCGCCTTGAGCGCACCGCCCACCGCCAAGGCCGCGCCTTTTGCCTGCCCGCCAATCTGCGCCAGGTGCCAGCCCACCGCCTTCATGGGCGCGCCGGAATTGACGATCTCGCGCAGGCGCCCAAGCAACCCTGCCGCCGCCGGCGCGGCGTTGCCCAGCAGGGGCGCGAGGCTGCGCGTCTGTATCGCCAGCGACGCGGAGATCCACGCCGCGCGCAACGCCTGGATGCGCCCGATGCTGCCTAGCACGCCGATGGACATGAGGTGATAGGCCGCGCGCGCCGCGAGGCTGCCCGCCTTGAATGCCAGCAGCGCGGCGGTGAGCTTGCCGATGGCCGACACGACGCCGGGGTTTTCTTTGGCCCACGAGGCCAGCCCCTCGATAACCGGGCGCAGGCTGGAAAGCACGCCATTGAGCGCCGGCAGAAGCACCGAGCCGATGTTGATCGCCAGCTCGGAGACCGTGTTTTTCAAAAGCTGTAGATTGTTGGCCGTGGTGGCCGCCCGCGCCGCGAATTCCTTGTCCATCGACCCCTGGGCGCGCGCCGCCGCGTCGAGCTGCTGCCTGTAGACGTCCAGGTTGCCGGCCAGCGCGGCGATGTCGTCTGAGTACTCCAGGCCGAACAGATCCACCAGCACGCCCGTGCGCGCCTCCTTAGGCACCGACTCCAGCGCCTTCAGGAAGCCCAGCAGCGCGCCTTGCGCATCTTCGCCGATCGCTTGCTTGAGCGCGCCGGCCGACATGCCCATGGACGCGAGCGCCGCCTGAAACTTGGCTCCCTGCTTGTCCGCCGTTTGAAGCTTGATCAGCAGCGCATTGATTGCCGTGCCCGCCACCTCGGGCGGCTTGCCCATGGCGATGAAGGCCGCCGACAGGGCCGAAGCCTGCTCGGCAGACAGACCGAATGCCTGCGCCACGCCGCCCACGCGCGACAGCGCCCGCACGATCTCGCTGGCCTTGGCCGGGCTCTCGTTGGAGATCTGGTTGATGGCATCGCCCAGCCGGCCAATCTCTGCGATGGGAATCTTGTAGACATTGGCGATCTTGGCCATGGCATCGCCGGCCTCGTTGGCACCCATGTCGAAGGCCACCGCCATCTTGGCCGTTGTCTCGACAAAGGCCGGCAGGTCTTTCAGGGCCACGCCAAGCTGCCCACCGGCGGCAGCCAGGGCGGCAATCTCGGTATGCGCCAGCGGCAGGCTGCGCCCCATGCGCATGATGGCGGCCGACAGGCCGTTCAGTTCCTCGTCCGTGCCGTCGACCACCTTCCTGACATCGGCGAACGCGGACTCGAAATCCATGGCCGCCTTGACCGGCGCCGCCATGGCGATCCCCAGCCCGGCCACGCCGACGGCCTGCCCCCAGAGCTCGCCGGCGGCGGCCTTGTGCCCGGCGATCTTCGCCTGCACCGCCTCGAAGCGTTCGGCATGCGCCCTGGCCTGATCGATCGTCCGGCCCAGCTTCACGTAGGCATCGGACAAGCCCTCGATCGGGCGATTCTGCCGGCCCACCAGCGCCAGCTTCTCGCCCAGCTGCGCATGGCTGCGGGCGGCCTCCGCCGTGCGCGCCTTCAGGCGATCCATGTTCTGGCCGAGGGACTGCAATGCGCCATGCGCCGCCCCGGCGGCTGCCGTGACCAGAATCCCGAGCGTTACCGTTGCGCCTGCCATGCTCTATACTTGTCTAGCCATGTCTTCGGAAAACCTTGCCCTCGCCGCGCTCTGCGCCGCCATGGCCGCGCCCGCGCTGGTCGTGCTGATCACCGGCGGCAGCCTGGGTGCTGCGCTGCTGGCGGCCGTCCTCTGCCTGCCCATCAGCGGCCCGATCATGGCCGCCGTTTTCGGCGCCGCCACGGAGCTGTTCGGGCCGAAGCACTAACCGCCGCCGCGCTCGGCCCTGATCTGCTCCTGCGCCAGCTTCACCCAGCGCAGAAAATCCCCCGCCTCCAGCGCATCGATTTCAGACGGCTGAAAGCGAAACCACCTTGCCAGCAGGGCCGCGCCCGCCCACAGGTCGTCCTCACGCATCCAGCAGGCCGCGAAAGGATTCCTGGATGCGCTTGTAGTCGGCCAGATCGATGAGCTCCACATCCTCCGGCACCAGACCGGTCAGGCGCGCGATGAGCGCCAGTTCCTGGTCCTCCGGCTTGTCGGCCTGCCGCTGCGCGGCCTTGAGGTCGCCCACGGTGGCGCGGCGCAGGGTGACGCTGGCCACCTTGCTGCCGTCGGGACGGTCGATGGGGTATTTGAGGTCGATCTTCATCGCTCATCACCCCCCGATATTGGCGCGGTAGGTGGCGAGCATGTCATGCCCGCCGGCCTTGTAGATGTTGGCAGCCACGTCGATCTCCAGGATGTCCTGGCCTTCGGCGGAGAGCTTCAGATACCAGGCGTCAAACTCGGTCTCGACCTCGACGTTTTCGTGCTGCTTGAAGCTGCCGGCCGGGAAGGTCTTGAAGAGCACCTGCATCACGGCCACCACGGGCTTTTCCGCGTTGCGCCCGGCGGGCGTGTTCCACTCCTCCAGCGAGCCACGCACCTGCAGCTGCACGGTCTTGAAGGGGTTGGCGGCTTTCTTGAGCACGTCGGCATAGAGCGACGCCCACTTGATCTTGCCTTCGAGCGCCTCGACGCCGGCAAAGGCGCGGATGGTGCCGACCATGCCCAGCGCCTTGTGCTCGGCCATCTTGACCTTGACCTGCGGCAGCTGGATTTCCTCGGCGCGGCCCAGCAGGTTGGAGCCGTCCATATAGACGTTGGCGTTGGTGATGCGGTGGATCAGAACGTTTGCCATGATCTAGCTCCTCATTGCTGGCTGCCCAGACCGCGCAGCAGGTTGATGTCGATGAAGCTCTCGATGCTGATGCGCTCAGCCGGGGTCGGCGGCATGAAGGTGATGTCGAAGGTCAGATGCCCCAGCGCGATCTCGGTGGGCGGGTTCTTGGCCGGGTCGTAGGTGCAGCTGCCATCGATCAGCGCCCCGCGCGCGATCAGCGTGCGGATGAAGCCGTTGACGCTCTCCTTGATGGCATCGATCAGGCCGTTGTCGATGGGGTAGTCGATGAACTGGAGCATCGAATACTCCACGCTCTCGTGCAGCACGTCGGCGGTGCGGCGCACGTTGATGAAGTTGCGCGGATGCGTCATCGACGGCCAGGCCGCGGAGCGGTTGCCCCAGGCGCGCAAGCCCGTGCCGAAGCTGTTGAACACGGTGACGATGCCGTTTTCGTTGAGCAGGTTGGCCTCGGACTGCGGGTCGTTGATGCGCGCGGTGATCGGCCGCTCGGTGCCGGTGATGCCCATGATTTCGGTGTTCGACGGGCTCCACCAGTAGCCGTTTTCCGTGTCCTTGCGGCAGATCACGCCAGCCAGACGCGCGGCCATGCCCTCCAGCCGCTCGCTGCCCGTGGCCTGATCGAACACCTTGAGGTGCGGGTAGCACAGGATGGCGCGCTCGGAGCTGGTGTTGAAGTTAATGCTGCCCGACGGCCCGCGCCCCTCCACCGCCTGCTGCACGGTCACGCCGATGGGCGCGTCGATGAGGGCCATGGCGCGCAGCTTGTGCGCCATGCTGATGAGCTCGGCGGAGACGCTGGCGAGCGTGCCGTAGACCGGGGCGATGAGCAGCTTGGCGTTGAAGCCGAAGCGGTTGTAGGTGTCATCCAGCGCCTTGAGGCCGGTGCGGCTGCCTGCGGCGGTCACCGTGCCGATGATGTCGGAGGCGGTCACCAGCGCCGGGTTCAGGTATTGATAGTCCACCTTGAGCGCGGCGCCAGAGGCAATCGCGCCGCCAGGCTTGCGCGTGATGGTGCCGGTGGCGGCGTCCAGCGTGTAGTCGGTATCGAGCACGTAGGTGGTCGTGCCGGCGTCGTTCTTCACCACCACCGACGACACGTAGGGGTGGGCGAGCTTGGCGCTGTCGGTCACGGTGGAGAGCGTCACCGCCTCGGCGGTGACGGCGCTCTTGTGCGTGGCCGGGTTGAGCACGTTGACCACGATCACGGTGCCTGCGCCCTGATCGAAGATGGCGTCCAGCGCGGCGGGGATGGTGAAGTCGCGGCTCACGGCCACATCGCCGAAGGCGGCGGCGTCGCGCTCGGAGAGCACGATGGTCGGCTCATTGACCGCGCCGGTGGGCGCGGTGCCGATCAGGCCGACCACGGCCGTTTTGACCTGGCGGATGGGGCGCGGGCCTTTGAGGACTTCGATGGTCTCGACGCCGTGCAAAAAATTGGCTGGCATGGTCAGTCTCCTTGTTCAAAGCGATCGATGCCGCGCGCGGTGATGTGCACGGCGGTGCCGCGGTAGGCAGCGCAGCCTGCCTCGATCAGATAGTCGAGCGCGAAGCGCGCCTCGGCTTCCGCTTGCCCGGCCTGGGCCGTCAGGTCGCGCGCATAGACGATGCGCCCCTCGGCGCGCGCGGCGTACAGCTCGCCCAGCATGGCGCGGCGGATGGCGCGCTGGCGCGCGATGAAATCCGGGCTCATGCCGCCTCCTTGTCCTTGGCGGTGCGCGCCGGGCGAACGGGCGCGGCCGGTTGTTCGACCAAATGCCCCAGCGCCGCCAGGGTCTGCACCCAGGCGTTGTCTTCGGGCAGCTCGACGGTCTGACCCGGATAGAGCACCACGTCGCGCCCGTCGGGCAGGGTGGCGGCGCTCATCGGGCCGTTGTAGAGATAGGTTTTCATGGGATGTCCTCCTGTTCGAAGCCGTAGTCGGCCGTCACGCGTGTCAGGCGAGCCACGGCGGGTAGCTCGCGGTACTCGATGGCCAGCGTCTCGGCCTCGAAGACGAGCTCGTAGGTCCAGATGCCCGCCTCCTCGCTCACGAAGCGGTCGGAAATGAGGCGCAAGCGGCCGCAGTTCGTCGCGCGCAATCCGAGCAAGGCGTTCGCCGCGGCATCCACCAGCGGCACCGCGCCGTAGGCGTCGTGCAGCGCGCGGGCCACCACATAGACGTGCACGCGCAGTGTGCGCTCCTGCACCGCCAGGTCGGCATCGCGCGGCTGGCCGTAGCGGCTGCCGCCGTAGGCCACCAGCAGCGCCGCGCGCGGGTGGTTGAGCCGCCAGGCTTGCGGCCGCTCCGGCGTGAGCGCCACCTCCACCTCGGGGATGGCGGCGCGCAGCCGATCGGCCACGTCCTTGAGCACGGCGCGGGTGTCGATCATGCGAGCATCCCCCAGTCACGCGCGCGGCTGCCGGGCACCACCTCCAGCGTGCCAGACGGGTGGCCGGCGGCGCCGATGCGCAGTTTTCCGGCGGCGATGGCCTCCAGCATCTTCTGCGCCGCCTCCATCTCGCGCCGGATCGCCTCCGGATAGTCCATGCCCTCGGGGCGGCGCGCGTAGAGCCAGCCGCGCGCCAGCTGCACCGCAAGATGCCGGATCACCGCCGGCGGCGGGTCGGGCAGCGTCGCGCCAGCCGAAGCCAGCGCCGCATCGATGCGTGCATCGGCGTGCGCCAGCGCCGCATCGACGATGGCGGCATCGGGAGCGGTCGCCATCGGGTCATCGCTCGCCAGACGGGTGAGCACATCCGGCGGCATGGCCTGGGCCAGATCGGTCAGCGCGGCGTAGCTCATCCGGCCAGCCTCCATCTAACCCCGTCAAACGGGTTTTTAGGCCCGTGGAGCGATTTTTTGGGGATGGGTGATACCACCATAGCCACCTCAGCCGTTCGCGGCCTCAGCGCCGTTTTTGCGCCGGGTGCGTGCGGCAGCGGGCGGCGGCGCGGGTTTTGCGGCGGGCGCGCCCGCATCGGCTGCCCCGTCCGCCTCGGCCACCAGCAGCGCCGGGTCGGCGCGCAGCGCCTCGGCCTGCGCGGGCGCGGCCTCCACTTCGAGCGGCTCGCGCCCGAAGGGGCCCAGGCCCGCGCGGTAGCGCCGCGCGTCGCCGTGGGCGGGCCGGGTGCGGACGATCAGGCGGATCACGGCGTCACCTCACCTCAGGCCAGCCACGGCGAGACGATCACCTCGACCGCCTTGTAGTTGGGGTTGCTCTCGCCGCCCGTGGTCAGCTGCGCCTCGATGAGCGACAGCGCGGCGGCGCGAAGCGAAGGCGGCACCACCAGGGTGGTGGGCTTGACGCCCAGCGGGCGGCCGCCGTCGGCCTTGACCTGCATCATCGCCGCCATCGCGCTGTTGAAATTCCCGGCGTTGAGCGCGGCCTTGCTCTTGTAGGCCAGCTGCCAGAAGCCGAAGCCAGCGTTGCAGCGGTAGCGCACGCCATAGCGATAGGTGTCGCTGGTGAACACCACTTCGTCGTTTGTCGCCGTCATGGCTTCCAGCTCCGGCGTGGTGCGCTCCTGGAAGATGAGCGGCTTGAGCGCGCGGCTGGTGTCCAGCAGATACCAGGCCGGGCCTGGGGAGGCACCGCCGTTGTCATAGTTGGAGACAAGGGTCGGCGTGCCGGTGCCGTCCACGTTCGGGTAGACCGGGTGGTCGGTGTCGAAGAAGTTCTGCCCGTCGTAGCAGGTCGTGGTCTCGCCGGCGGCCAGCAGGCCGAAGACCAGCTGGTCGGCGTGGGCCTTGGCAGCGCGGCCCATCTCGGCGAACAGCGGCGTGTAGACGCCGACGTTGTCGTCCTCGATGTCGGTGCGTTTGACGGCGACCGTGCCCTCGTAGAGCTTGTTCTGCACCTGGTAGGCCTGCGCCGCCATGTCCTTGAGCACGCGGTCGCCCACCCACTCGCGCAGGGCCGGGAACTGGCCCAGCCAGCCGTAGGTGTTGCTGGCGGAAGAGGACGGCACGCGGGTGGCGACCTTCTCCCAGTCGGTGGGGGTATTGGTGAGCGAGTCCTGGAAGGCTTTCGAGAAGCCGGTGCGCAGGCCGGACAGCAGGGCGGGGGTGATGATGGCCATGGATTACTCCTTATTGATAAGGCGCTTGTGGGCGATGAAGTCGGCCTCGGTCAGGCCGAGCTGGGCGCAGACGTAGCGCTCCTCCTCGGTCAGCGCCTCGGGCGTCTTGGCCGCGTGCGCGTCGGACTGGGCGCTGACGATGACCGGGGCGGCTGCGGCCCAGGCGGCAAAGCCCTCGGGGTCGCGGCTGGCGTAGCCCGTGGCCCAGTCTTTGAGCGCCGGGGCCAGCTTGCCGGCGCGCATGGCCTCGCTCACGGCGGCCTCGGCCTTTTGCCGGGCCACCTCGGCCTGCAACCGGGCCAGCTCATCGGCCACGGCCTTGTGCTGGCTCATCGGCACCCACACGGCGGGGTCGGGGGAGTCTGCGCGGCGGCGCAGGCTCGCGGCATGGGCCACGAGCTGCGCGGCGTCGGCGTCGGCAGGCGCGCCCAGGGCCTCGGCGATGGGCGCAAGATCGATCGGATCGGACATGGCGTCTCCTTGTCGGTTGGCAATCGGAGTGAGGTCGAGATTCGGGTAGTGCACCAGCCCCGCGCCCGCCAGAGCCACCACGCGGCCCTGTTTGTGGCGGAACACCGGGGAGAGGAAGCGGTACTCGCGCGCGGCGATCAGCTCGGCGGCGCGCGGCGTCCACTGCACACGGGCCCACAGCGCGCCATCGCGCACCTCGAGTTCCTTGATCCAGCCGGCGGCGGGCACCGGCCCGGCCTTGGCCTCGGCCTCCAGGCTCTGGTGCTCGTAGTCGATGGGCAGGTCGATGCCGCCCGCGGCAAAGGCCGTGAGCACCGCCTCGGCATCGAGCCGGTACGGCCCGCGCCCGTCCCGCCCGGAAAAAGTCCCCGCCGGGATGAGTTCGACCCACTCCGGCGGGGCGTCGGCGGCCACTGAGGGGCTGGAGGCATGAATCGACATCAGCGCGCCGCCGGCCGACAGCTCGGCGGCGGGGTGCGCGGGTGATGTGCGTGGGGTCTGCATGGCCGCCAGTCTGGGCGGCAGCCACCGCCGCGCGAACCCTGAATCGCTTCAGACTGTCAACGAAGGCGGCGCTTGACGACGATTGCGCCATGCAGCGCACGTCCGCCGTCCTCATCACCGTCTCGGCGCTCACCTTGGCCGGCATCGCCGGCTGGGAGGGCTACCGCCGCACGGCCTACGACGATGGCGTGGGCGTGCAGACCGTGGGGTTCGGCAGCACCACCCACGCAGACGGCCGCCCGGTCAGGCCCGGCGACACCATCACGCCGGAGCGCGCCGTGCTGCGCCTGGCGCAGGATGCCAACCGCCTCTGGCGCGAGGCCGCCGCCTGCATCGGCGACGTGCCGCTGGCCGCCCACGAGGCGGCCGCCTTTCAGTCGCTGATCTACAACATCGGGCCGGCGGCGTTTTGCCGCAGCACGCTGGTCAAGAAGCTGCGGCAGACCCCGCCGGACTACGCGGGCGCATGCAAGGAAATCCTGCGCTGGACGCGCGCCGGCGGCCGCGAGCTGCCAGGGCTGGTGCGTCGGCGCGAAGCCGAATACCGGCAGTGCATGGGAGAGGCGCCATGATCGGACTGTGGATGCTGCTGCCCGCGCTGGCGTGGCGGCTGACGCTCGACGCTTGGCTACAGGGGCGCTGGATATGGTGACCCCATGGCCCATGCTCGCGGTGGCCGCTGTCTGCCTGGCCAGCGGTTTCGCAGGCGGCTACGCGCTCAAGGACCGCCTGGCCGATGCCGACATCGCCCGCCTTCAGGCCGCCCATGCCGCCGAAAAACAGGCAGCCGCCGAGGATGCGGCCCGGCGGCTGGCCGCCGCGCAGGACGCCGAGCGCGCCGCCGTGCACGCATTGCAGGCGACAAAAACCCGACTCACCGACACCCAACGCCGCCTCAAGGAGACCCTGTATGGATTGCCGACCGCTGGCCGCTGCGGCCTGTCTGGCCCTGCTCGCGGGCTGCTCAACGCTGCCATCGCAGACGCCAGTGCCGTGCCCGCGCCCGCCGGCGAGCCTGCTCACACCGATGCCGAATCTTCCGCCGATCCCGGCGCAACCGAGGCCGGCATCGCCGGGTGGGCCGCAGACGCCATCGCCCTCTACGGCGAATGCCGCGCCCGCATCGACGCCATCCGCCAGTGGGACGAGGTGACGCATGGAAGGTGACGTGCTCATGGCCGGCATGCCGCTGCTGGCGCTGGGCGGCGCGATGCTGGGCGGCGTCTTCGCCCTGCTCAAGTGGTTTGCCGCGCGCATGCTCGACGAGATCGAGCAGCGCTTGAAGCGCATCGACGACCTCGAAAACCGATTCGAGCGCCTGATGGCCGAGCTGCCGCTGCACTACCAGCGCCGCGAGGACGCCATCCGCGAGTACACCGCCATGAACGCCAAGCTCGACCGCATCTACGAACTGATCATGGAGATACGCCGTGACTGACAAGGCCGACAAGCTCGGCGCGGTCATCGACCACGCGCGCGCCGAGCGCGAATACCTGCGCTGGATCATCCTGCTCGCCCTGTGGCACGCCCGGCCCTACGGCGCCACGGAAGGGGTGATCCTGGGCGCCTGCCGGGACATCCCGCTGCGCGTCACCCTCGACGAGCTGCGCCGCGAGATGGCCAGCCTCGCCAAGCGCGGCCTGGTCGATATGGATGACCGCTCGCCCGTCTGGAGCGCCACCCTCACCGCCGCAGGCGAGGACGTGGTGGACTACCGCGCCGATGCGCCCGCCGGCATCGCCCGCCCGCCGAGGTGGTGAGATGGCGCGCAGAAGCAAGGTCGATGCCCTGCCGCCCGAGGTGCGCGCCTGGCTGGAAAAGACCCTGGCCGACCGCAGCCACCCCGGCTACGTCGCCTTGAGCGAGATGCTCAAGGCGCAGGGCTATGAGCTTTCGCACTCCGCCATCTGGCGGGCGGATCAGCGCATCCAGCGCACCATGAGCGCCATCAAAGCCAGCGCCGAAGCCGCCCGGCTCATCGCCGAAGCCGCGCCGGACGCCGCCGACGAACACTCCGCAGCCGTCATCCGCCTGGTGCAGTCGGCCCTGTTCGAGGCCATGCTCAAGGTGCGCGAGGCCGAAGACGCCGACCCGGCCGAGCAGGTCAAGCTCCTGTCGCAAGCCGCCCGCGCCGTGGCCGAGGCCAGCCGCGCCAGCATCGGGCAGAAGAAGTGGGCGGAAGAAGTGAAGACGAAACTCGACGCCATCGAGCGCGAGGCCGGAAGAGCAGGCCGCACGCTCGATGCCGAGACGCTTAGAGCGGTGAGGGAGGGGCTGTATGGCGGGTGACGAATCGCGCTTCGACGCGCGCCTCATGGAGCTGACGGCGCACCAGGCCGAGCAGGGCGGCCAGTTCCGCCCCGCGCAGTTCGACCTGATCGTCGCCGATCTGCACCGCCAGCGCCGCCAGGCAGGACAGCGCCTCGTCCACCGCGTAGAGAGCGTTTTCCGCGTCTTCGGAAATCACGAAGTGCGCATCCATCGCTCAACCCTCCGCCGCCGCATCGAGGGCTGCCAGCAGGCGCTGGCCGGTCGCCTCCAGCGCCGCCACCAGCTGCTGGTTGGCGGCGGAAGCGCAGAAGCGCTCGACAATGTATTCGCGCTCGCGCGCCGCATGCTCGGCGGCGACGGCAGCAATCAGCTCCGGCGTCGTCTCGTCCTCGCCCGCGCCCGGCGCGAAGCGGTATTTGCCGTGGATGATCTGGTTGACCGTGGGTTTGCTGATGCCCATGTGCTGCGCGATGCTGCCATGGCTCAGCCCGGCGACGAACAGCTCCAGCACCTGCCGCTCCACCGCGCGGGTGACGCGCGGGCGGCCCGGAATCGTGCCGCGCCCGACGGGCGCGGGCAGGGCCGCGGCCAGCACGCGCTTGGCCCAGGCGCGGAAATCCTTGGCCCGCGCCGTATTGGCGAACATCGCCAGCAGAATGCAGCCGGTTTGACTGAATATGCGGACGTTCGGGTTGCCGCCTTGTGGGTTCGTGGTCAATTTGACCACGAACGTATCCTCAACGCCGAACTCGTCTTCATGGCGGGAATACAGTTTGATGACGCTTCGAGAAGCCTCATCCTCGGCATAACCGAGGCACCGGCCCACGTCGCGGGCGGTGAGCCAGCGGCGGCCCAGGTGGTCGATGATGGAAACGCGTGTGCCGAAAAACTCGGCGTTCGTGATGCTGTGCATGGCGCACTCCTTGTTTGCGGTTTACCCTCGTCCGCCGACCCCTCTGCCGCGAGGGCGGGCGGACACCGTGCGGGTTGGCAGACCGGAAACAAGGAACCGGCGAGCGCAAGCGCTCCCCGCACGGGCCGCCCAAAAAACCATTGGGCAACGCCATGCCGTGGACGCAAAAAAGCCGCCCTCGCTGCTTTGCTCAGGCGGCCATCCGTCCGCCTTGTTTTTCGGGCTGCCACACCCGTGCCCGCGACGGCCATCGCGGACGGGCGCACTGTAACACGTCGCACGCAATGCGCGCAAGAGCACGGTAGCGCCCCATGACCCGCCACATCCTCTACCCCTACCAGCGCCGCTATCTGGCCGACACATCCCGCTTCAAGGCCGGTATGTGGTCGCGCCAGACGGGTAAAACCTTCACCACCACGCTGGAGGCGGTGCTCGACGTGCTCGAGGCCGA
>JAEHJW020002299.1_pt1 | contig 23463 bp, 33 predicted proteins | sample 9271431 | NCBI WGS metagenome assembly JAEHJW02 | reverse complement strand
CGCGGACCTCCGTTCGCGACCGCTGTCGGCGAAGGCAGCCGAACCGCAACTCTGAACCCGCCGCCGCCGCACCGCCGAGAACTATGAAACTGAGTAATCAAACGCTTTCGTCAACAGCCTGCTAGAAGGTCAGCGTCCACGTGCCCGAATAATTGCCGGCGCCGGTATAGGCGAACGCCGGAACCACCACGTGCGCGATCATCGGCGACGGTGCGGTATGCATCGCGACCAGCGTCCATGTCGCGGAACCGTCGCTCGTGGCCGCGCCGATCGTTGTCGCCCATGCGGGCGCCGCCGCGCCGCTTTCGCCCGCGGCCGCGCATCGCTGAAGGTTGCCGTTGGCGTCGACAATCAGCGCGCCGATCGCGTAGCTGGTTGCAGCCGCCCACGCGGGATTCGGCGTGCCCGCCGCCGCCGGGAGCGCCAGCGCCGCCGGATTCGCGAACAGGCCGAGCTCCTGGATCGTGATCCCGTTCGCTCCATAATCGTCCGCGGCGAGCGCGTAGTCGAATTGAACCGCGCCGGCGGACGGAAATGAATGGGCGCCGACCGCGTTGTAATATGCGGGCGCCGCCGCAAGCCCGGTGTCGGCCGGCGCCGGCTGCGTGGCGCCCGAACCGAAACCGACCGCGGCGACGAACTGGCCCGCGGCGACTCCAGCGATCAGATTCGCCAGGCACGAAAGGCCGGCGTTGACGAAAAGATTTCGCCGCGCGCATACGAGTTTGCCGTTGTGGAATATTTCTACCGTGCCTCGTGGACGCATGCTTTCCTCTAAATCGGTTTGGATGACGTGGTATCAGTAGCCTAAGGCGATGGCGGAGCCGTTGAGCACGACGCCGTCGTCGGCAACCGGGGGTTCCGCCGCGCCGTACGTGATTCCGCCGTGGGCGAACCGCCCGTCGTAGAGCGGCGCGAGCGCGACCGAATCGGCGATCGTCCATGCGGGCGCGAAGACCGCGTCGGTCGGCGCCGGCGCCGCGTCGTGTTGGGAAAAAATCGAAACGATAAAATCGGCCGGCGGCGCAACGCTGTCGGTTATCCCCGCGGCCGCGAACCAAAGCGAATCCAGCAGCGATCGCGCGTTCTTGAAAAAGTTGATCGCCGCGATCGCGCGCCCGGCGTCGCTCGGCGCGACCGCCTGTCCGGGCTCCAAATTCAGATAGACGCGAAACACGGCCCAACCCTCAGACGCGGGCCAGCTCGCGCCGCCCCACGACGATTGCCCTTCGAGGAGCGTGGCCGTCCATCCGAGCGACTTCAGCGCGGTCTTGATCGCATAGGGCGTGCCGCGCGTGCGATGCAGCGGAATGGCGGCCTTGAGCAGCGTTCGCAGCGAATCGTAATCCGACGTTCCGGCGACGCTGTCGGTCGAGCTCAGCGTGTCGATATCGGTGAGCGCGTCGATATTGGTGATCGCGTCGACCGACTCGGCCGTATTCGAGCCCAGTTGCCATTGCGGCGCAAGCATGTCGAACTGCCACGCCAGCGCGAGCAGGACACTGTCCGGAGCCGAATCGATTCGATAGACCAGCAGGGGCGTCAGATCGAGCGCGCCGAGACGCTCGATCAGATCGAGCAGCGCCGCCGAACGCACGTCGTCGATCGAAGGTTGTACCTGTAGATGAGCCATGGCCGAGTCCGCCGCGCCGCGAATTATCTAGCTAGATTGCGACGACGTCGCCTGGTTGAGCGCGATCGCCGCGCAGTTCGCCCACTGTCCGGGCTGCAATTGCGTGTACTGGGGTTCGGCGAGCGTCACCTCATATACTCCCGGCGCCGAAAGCGCCTCGATTATCTGGCTGGGCACGATATCGCGCTGGATGCGTCCGGCGAGCGCGATCGCGTAGCCCTGCGCCGCCGCGTTCACCGCGGCCATCGTGCTGGCCGGGTCGGCGTCGGCGTAAAGCGTAATCGTGCCGCTGATCTGGTAATCGACTTCCGTCACCGCCAGCGCCGTCACCGCGTCGGTAAGCGGCCGCACGGTTTCGGCGGAAATCGCGGCTTGAACTTTGGCGAGCAGGCTTGCGTTGGCGATTCCGGCGGCGTTGGGGGACGGCGCGGGCTGCTGCTGGATCGGCCCGGTCAGCACGTAAACGCTGACCTGGCCGGGCGCTGGCGAAACCGCCTGCACGTCGACGATCGACGGATCCGAGCCGAGCGCGAAAAACCGGTAGGCCGCCACCGGCCCCGCGACGCTGAACTGGTTCGGCGCCGCCTGGATGCGCGCGCGCAGATGATCGTCGGTTTCCGGCGCCGCGCCGCCGCCGCTGGTGGTCGTGTTCGCCGCCGACGCGATGACGGCGCTGGGATTGAGCTGGACGTTGATCTGGCCGGGCAGATAGCCGTCGCCGCCGGTTCCGGCCGTCGTGCAAGTGGCCGCCACCGAACCTGAAAGCGCGCCGGCCGGGATGGTCAGCGGCTCGTTCGTGGCGAATACGTATTGGCCGTCGCTCGTGCCGATTTGGGTGTTTTGCGGAATCGCGTAGGCGATGCTCAGCGCTTCGGCCAGCGTGAATTGAATGGTGGTCGTGGCGCCCTGGGCGCCCAACCGCGTGACGCCGAGCAACTGCCCGAGATAGTCGAGCATCGGGAACGACGCGTACGCGAGCAGATTTTGTTCGCCCGCGAATTGAATCGCGTTGCGCACCAGCGATTCGCGGTAGGCGTACAGATTGATCAGCAGGCGTTCGACCTGCGCCGGCTGAAGCGTGCGTCCGGCGGCCGCCTGGAACGCGGCGATCATGTCCGCCAGAATGAGATTCGGATCGAGGCCGTCGGCGTCGTTGACGAACACCGGAGCCGGTAGTGTCGGCATCCCTCCGCCCATTTACGATTGCTCCTTCGGTTTGACTGTTTCGATCGGGACGCGCGGGCGCGCCTCGATCACGGCGCCGGTATGACGATGACCGTTTGTTGCGAGGGGCCGGCCGCCGCGGCGCCCGTCAGTTGCAGCCGCCATGAGACGTTCACCGACATTCGCGCTCCCGATTGCGCCGACGAATCGATTATCGGCGCGGCGGTCACCGACGTGAGTTTGACGCGCGGCTCCCATTGCGTGATCGCGGTCGTCACCTCCGTGACGATTGCGGAGATCGCGGCGTTGATCGGCGCGTCGAGAAATTTCCACAGGTCGGCGCCGAACGTCGGCCGCAGCGGATCGCTCCCCTTCGGCGTGGTGAGTATGATCTGGATGCATTGGTTGACGTCGGCCACGCCCTGAACGACGTTGCCGATTCCTGACCCCGGATCGCCGGGCTGGTCCAGGGCCAGCGACCAGTCGGCCGACGTGATATCCGCGAGCGTGATCGCGCCTGCTGGCATTTTTCCGCATCTCCCGATGGCGCGCGCGAACCGCGCGCCGAACGCTCAGCCTGAAGTTACCTTCGCGCTGCCGGCGACGATCTGGCCCGAACCCGCCGGACATGTGGTCGCGTCGCCGACGCGCGCGATCGCGGCGCCGCCGCCGGCCAGCTTGATCTCGCCGGCGGCCGTGATCGTCACGGCGCCGGTGGCGTCGATCGCGATCGCCGCTCCGTTCGCCGAAATCCCGACCGCGCCGCCCGGCGGCAGCGCGATCGCCAGCGCGTGCGTCGCGCGATCGTACGAAAACGACGCGCCGTCGCGCGAATTCCACATCGCCATGTCCGCGTCCGAGGCCGGCGGCGCATCGACCGACGAATAGATCGCGCCGAGCACCGCGCCGTCTTCGTCGTATTCGTCCATCAGGCAGACGACCTGCTCCCCGACGTCGGGCATCCAGTAAACCTTGTCGTTCTGGGTCTTGGCGAAAACCACCGGCAGCCACCAGCTCTGCATCTGGTCGCGGTCGGGAAACGTCACGCGCACCCGGCCCGACCCCGCGTCAAGCGCTTCGACCAGGCCGACTCTGAAAACGCCACTCATTCCGCGGACTCCATATAGTTTTGAGGAAGCGCAAGCCTGCGAGGCCCGCGCCCATCTACACCAATTGAAAAACCGGCGTCGCCTTCTGCAGGTCCGGAGCGTCGACGCTGCCGTTCGGATTGCCGTCCGCGTCAACCGCGTCCAACCATGCGCTCCATACGCCCAGGGGACCGGCCGCCGGCGTGACGTAGGTATATGAGTAAAGCCCGGCGGCGAGGCGCGTGGTCGCCGCCGCGGTCACCTGCGCGTTTCCGTTCGGATCGAAAATTGTGATCGCCGGCGCCGCCGGCGGATCGTAAGGCGTGGGCGGCGGCGGTATCTGGCAGGTCACGTTCCACATGATGGCGACCGCTTTTCCAGCTCGAATCACTTGCAGCACGGTCATCGCCTACTCCGTTCCCGTGGTCGCGAGGTTAACCAGCGACAGCGGCGAGTCCGCCGCCGCAAAGCGGCATTGGAGCGGACTTGCGCAACCGCCGGAAGCGCAGTCCAGCGGCCGCGCGATCGCCGCGACGCCCGGCAGGACGGTCGGCGGCGCGCCGCGCCAGTCGCATCGCAGCGGCGTCAAGGCCGCCGGCTCCGTGGATATTGCAATCATCGTGCGCCTCCGTTCGCGGATTTCAATTCAACGCGCCCCCTGGCGATTCGACCTGCCGCAGCGCCAGTTCGGCCACATAGCCGAGACGGCGGTTCACGCGATGCGCCGCGGTCGAAATCATATAAACGCCGTCGTTCACGCCGAACCCGGCGATCGCGATGGTGTTGCCCGCGGACAAAGCCGCGCTGCCCGGAGTGAGGATTTCGGCGGTGGTGCGGACCATGTTCGCCTGATGGAGCGCGCCTTGCGCCCGCAACAGCGCCTGCTGGCCGTTTTCGCATCGCGCCGGGAATACGAGGGAATCGCCCGCCGCGATGGGCGAGGCCGCCGCGGCGCGCTGCGTGATCAGGCTCTTTTCGTACGGCGACTGGTAGGAAACGCGCGCGGCCTGAAACGTGCGATGGGATTTGATTCGAAACGAGGCGCGAATCACGTCGGCTCTCGCCAGCGTCGCGACCGGCGGCGCGGACTCGAGCGCGGCGCGCGAATAGAATACCAACTGGCCGCCGCGGATCGTGAAATCGTAATCGTAGGCCAGCGCGATCCGATGGAGGAACGCCAGGTCCGATTCGCCGGACTGGGTAATCCGCGCGAACGATACATTCGTGGCGTCGGCCTGCGCGACCAGGTTCAGGCCGTATTTCTGCGCAATCTTTCCCGCGATCTGCGACAGGTTCTGGTTTTCGTACCCGATATTCCGGCGCGTGCGCATCGCCGGCGTGATATATGCGGAAAGGCAGCGCAGATTCAGAATGTCCGGCGGACTTTCATAACATAGTTCGTCCACCTGGAAATCGCCGCAAGGCAGGGGCGCGCCGTTCGCATAGCCGAGCGCGAGACTCACGACGTCGCCTTGCGCGGGCGTCCACGGACCGATCCAGAGGCCGTTTTCGTCGCTTAACGAGACAGCCAGATCTCCCGACGCTCCGCCCAGCCGATCGGTGTATATGATCTCGAGCGTCATGGTCGATATGTCGGCGGTGATGTTCACTCCCTGATAAGTGAGAGTCCATTGCGCGATCGGCGATGGAAATCCGGGCAGAGCGCTCATCAACTCCTCCATTGGCGGTTAACCGAATCTCGCACGGCGCGGGCGGTTTCGCTGGTCACGCACTCTTCCATGGCGGCAGATTCGAGTTTTGCGCCGCGCTCAACTGGATAATCGGAATCGCGATCGTCAATCCGGCTTCGAATACCGGCTCTATCGGGATCGAAGGATTCGCCATGATTATCGGCGAATAAATTGTCGCGTCGCTGTAATATTTCCAGGCTAACAGGTCCCATCGTTCTCCCGCAAATGTGATATGAGTTATGTATTGACCTTGCATCGCTGACGCCTATATCCGAATCGAATCCGGAGTTACATATTTCAAATCCGTCTGGCGGCCAGCCCCGGCATTCAGGATGACGAACGCACAATTTGCGCCGCCGGCACGTCGCTGGGAAGCAAGCGCTTCGAGGCGCTCTGAGACGCGCCGGCCGAAGACAGCAAGGGCGAAACGCCCGGCGCGGATAGCGGAGCGGGCGAAAACGGCGCGGCGGGAGCGGCGAGCGCCGAGGCGACGCCGGCGGCGGCGCTGGCCGAGACCGGCGCGGTCGCCAGTCCGGAAGGCGCCGCCACCGCGCCCAAAGCTCCGAAGGAGCTGATCGCGTTTCCGACCGCGCCGGCGAGCGCGTAATTCCATTCGATCAGCCGCACCCGCACGATCGCGGAAACCAGATCGCCGGCCGAACTCATCTGGCGGGTGCCCGTCTCCATTTCCGCGAGCGCGAAAAACCCTTCGATATCGCCGTTGCCGAAGACCAGCGGCCGCGCGATATGGTCCGCGAGCGCCAACTCCAGAGCTATGATCTGCAGCAGCGGATTCGTGAACGACATATGCAGCCGTATATCAAATAGTATTTCCGCCGGATCGTCCGCGGTCCACTGCAATCGCGCCGGCGCCTGCATCACCCGCTGCACCGCGTAGAGCGATTGCCGGCGCGTTTCGTAGCCGGAGGGCGAATCAAGCACCTCAAAAACAATTTCTCCGAGCGATGCGAACATGATTTCTGTAGGCTATCCGGTTGGATGTGACTCGAGATCGATCACTCCGCGTTTTTCAGGTGAACGCGACGCGCCGCCGATTGGCGAATTCGTCGTGTAACCGGCGCAGGACTTCCGGGATGCGGCTTGCGAGCGCGTCGGCGACAATCTGCTCGATCCGTTTCTGATCGGCGCCGCCGGCAAACTCGAAAGTGGGCGAAAAATTGACCACGACGCCCGGGACCGCGGATATCGCCGGACGCGATGGCGTCGCCGGCTCGGCTTCCTTGTTCGCCGCGCGCGAGCCTGCCGCCGTCCGGAGCAATCGCGCGATTGCCCCGACGGGAGATTTCCGGATAAGGCCGGCGGCCCGCGTCCGGACGCCATGCGCTTCGCTGGCGGAAGCGATTCCATCCGCGGCGGCGGCGTCAGAACGACTGGCGGAAAGCGCCGCGTCATTTCCGGCATCCGCGGCGATCGGGATTCCCGCGCTCGGCGTCGCGCCGAACGCGCGCTGGAGCCGGCCGCGGCTCGATTCAAGCGTATCGGCGTGATCGTGCGGTTCCGGCGCGCCGATACGCCGTATCGTTCGCGCCGCATTCGCGACCGTCGGATGCGCGGATCGCGCGAGACCGATTGATGGCCGCTCCGCAAGCGCACGATGAGCTATCAACGCCGTTCGGCTGAAGCGCGAATAAATCCAGAGCGCGCCGCGCTCACGGGATGCGTTTCGATCGGACGCGATATGTTCAATCGATCGCGCGCGCGGATCGTCCAACGCCGCGCGCGGATACTCACTCGGCCTGTCGCCGGCGGATTGAAAAACGGCGTCCGGCGCGGCGTGGCCGGAACGCGACGGCGTATTGAGAGAGTGAAGATGGTTAATCGGCCGCCGCGCGGAACGGTTTTCATCCAGCCGCGGCCGAAGCGCGCGGGTCAATCGCGAGAGCGCGGCTATCGCCGAATCGAGCCAGCCATGGCCGGCGAAGGCTGATTGCGGCCGAACCTGTTCCATACGCCGCGCGCCGCGTGCGGCGCTGGATTGTCCGGCCGCCGTTTCGGGACCCGATTGTGGAATCGGACGCGAAGCGGCCGCCGCTTTTCCAATCCAGTCGAGGCGGCGGGCCGACGCGGCCGCCGCCTCGAACAATCTCAGCCGGTCGCTTTTGAAAACCCGCTTGATCCGGTCAAGCGAGGCTCCTGCGAGTTTCATTCCCGCGTCCTGGCGGCCCTGGATTCGTGACGATTCCATTATTCTTCGCGCTTCCAGTGAAAATGATGCGTCTCCACGAATTCAGTCGGCGCGAGGATCGCGGTCGGCGCATTGCGCGGTTCGCGGCCGGGCGATCGCAAGGCGAGCGGGCCGTCCCATAATCTCCACACCCGCGAGCGCCGAAAGCGCGGCCTGCGCATCCTCTTCGGTCATCATCTCGACGAAGCCGAAGCCGCGCGAGACGCCCGTCCAGCGGTCTTTTATTACTTCGACGCTCCGCACGGCGCCCGCCCGCTCGAACAGACCGCGCAGCGCGGCTTCGCCAACTTCATAATGGAGATTGCCAATATAGATTCTTGCGCTCATCGAAAGACGGCTCTTGTCCGCTGAATTCGTTTCGTACTGGTTATCCGCTATACGTTGCGGCGCTGGCGCGTTTGACGATATCGCGCCAATAGGCGATTTCGGCGATCTCCATCGCGGCAAGTTCGGTGAAACTGAAGCCGAAACCAATCAGGCCGGCGATCGCTTCGGGCGACGGCGGGCCTCCGGCTATTCCTGGTCCGCCGCCTTGGGAAAATTTTCCGCCGGCCCCTCGATAAGCTCGGATTCAAGGACCAGCACGTCGTTCAATTCCATCGTCATCAGGTCTTCATAGACGATTTTCCGGCCGTCGATCGTCGCAAGCTCGGCGATCAACGCGAAGGAGATTGCGATCGGCTCGGGGTTTGAGGCCACCGCGCGATGGGCGTTGACCAAATCGCGTCCGCGTCCGATCCGCAACGTGGCGATGCGGCCTGAGGGGAGCGTGAGGGTGCGGGTCTGGGTCTCCACTGCGAAACCTCCGGAACGGCGCGGCGATATGCCGGATTATCCGCCGATATTGGTGCGGAACTGGGCGAGCTGATCGACGCCGTTGACGACGAAGATGTTCGCGAGCACGTCGTAAAGATGAAGCTGTGCGCCGGCGATATAGAGCTCGGAGTGATAGACCGTGATCGCGGACGCCGTGTCCACGTTTTCATGCAGCCGGAAGCGGAAACCGCCCGGATCTTTGAACACTCCCGTCATCAGATAGACCACGGGCAGTTCGGCGCTGCGCCCCTGGCTGGTGTACTGTTCGAGATCGCCGCGCACCTGGAAGGAATGGGAAACGAACGGGCTGCCCGCGGCGCTCAACACTTCGGGATAGAGCGAGGCCCAGCGGATGCGGGATTCGAGCTTGGCGACGCCCGCCCAGAATTCCGCCGTGCCTGCCATCCCGAGGCCCTTGTGATCGACCATCAGATGGTGCGGCTGCGCGATCTCGATCTCTTCCGCGCGCCCAAGCAGCCCGGTTCCATCGATATAGATATTCGCATTGGTGATTCTATTTACTGAGACATCCATGATTTGACCGTATGCGGTTCATCGACTGGGAATGCGCGATTGCGCCGGAGGCGGCGGGGTTCAGGCGATCGCCGCCGGCGCCGTCAAGGCGCTCGAGACGCCGAGCTGGCTGAGCAGCGTCGCGTCGAGATAGACGTTGAAGGTGAGCCGCTCGGCGGGCGGCGGCGGCATCACGTCGATATCGAAGACCAGTTGGCCCGCCGCGACCTGGGCCGGCGGATTTTCGGCGGGATTGTATGTGGCCGCGCCGGCGATCAGCGCGCCCCGCTGAATCAGCGTGCGCAGAAAGGCGTTGACGCTCGCCAGAATCGCGGTGATGAGCGCGTTCGAGATCGGCTGGTCGATGAACTGCAGCATCGCAAGCTGCACGGATTCCTCGATCACGTCCATCGTGCGCCGCACGCTGATGAAATTGTCGGGCGTCGTGATCGTCGGAAAGCCGGCGGTGCGATTGCCCCAGACGCGCAGGCCCGTGCCGAAGGCGTTGAACACGGTGACGATGCCCGCGGCGTTCAAATTGTTCACGTCCGAAGCCGCGTCGAGCAGCGAGGCGTACCGCGTCACGTCCGGCCCGAGGATGCCGTTAACCTGCATGTTCGAGGGCGACCACCAGTAGCCTTTGGCGAGATCGCGCGCGGCGATCGCGCCGGCGACCCATTGCGAATAAGGACCCGTCGCGTTGGCGTTGGCGATCTCCCGCACCGGCAGCGTTCCTTGCAGCGTCACCCCGGTCGGCACGATTCCGGCGTCGAAGAAGGTCTCCTGCGGATAGCAGAGGATTGTGCGCGTTGAGGAGGTGTCGAACGCGTTGCCGGCGGCGCCGCGGTTCGCGAGCGCGGTGGCGGGCGGCGTCGCGGGCGGCGAATCGATCAGCGCCATCGCGCGCGTCGTGTCCGCCAGCGTGACCATGGCCGCCGCGATGTCGGATTTCTGCGAGTAGCCCGGCGCAATCAGCAGCTTGGCGAAAAAGCCCATCGTGCCGTACGCCGTGAGCAGCGCCTGCATCCCGGTGTAAACCGAACCCGTGACCGCGCCGATGATGTCCGAGTCGGCGACGCGCGACGGATCGGCGTAGCTGAACGAAGCGATAACGGTCGCGCCCGCGGCGATCGCGCCGCCGGCGAGCGCGGTGACCACGCCGTTTATCTCGTCGCTCGCATAGTCGGTTCCCGCGACGTAGGGAGTTCCTGAATAGTATGTATAGGTAACCAGCACCGCTTCCGTCGCCGTGAGCGCGCCGCCGGCGATCTGGGTTATCAACCCGGTGCGCGCGTCGACCGAATAGTCAGTGCCCTGTACATAGGTTGTGCCGGCGGGGCTGCTCGTCAGCACCACCGACGACGCCTGGATGTTGCCGTGCGCCAGTTGGATTGTCGCAGGGGATCCGGCGAAGGTATGGGCCTCGGCGGTCACGGTCGCCGTCGTCGCCGGCATCACGGCGAGATTCGAAATCCCCATGTGCCCGAGGTTGATCGCGCCGGCCGAGTTGAACGTCATCGACGCCACAACGTCGCTAAAATGCCTGGTCGGATCGAAGACGTTGACTACTATCGCCTGCCCGGCGCCCTGTCCCTGGATGGCGGCGAGCGCGTAGGGAATCGTGTAGCCCTGGACGAGCGGGCCGAACATCGCGGCGTCCTGCACGGACGAAACCAGCGTGGGCGCGTTCGGGCCGGGCGCGACGGCTGGCGGCGCCACGGCCCAAACCGGCGCCGTGCCGATCAGTCCGACGACCGATGATTTGACGACGGTTACTGGCGCCGGTCCGCTATCGAACTCGACGACTTCGACTCCATGCAAAAACGATACAGGCATCGGCTTTACCTCTGCGGATGGATGGAATGCGCGCCGGGCGTTTCAATTCGACGGAGCGGTCGGAACGGATCCGCCGCCGGCCACGGCTAGAACCGCCTCTGCGTATGAATAAGCAATCGAGACTGTGGCGCCAGGCGCGATCGCGCCGGTGGCGGCGCACGTGATCACGCCGGTCGCCGAGTCGAGGACATAGTCGGCGCCGTCCGCGTACACGGTTTCGCCGGACGGGTCGGTGATCGCCGCCTGCGTCACATTGATATTGGGCAGTTGAATCTGGTTGGCGGCGTTGAACGTGTAAAGCGCGGCGCCGCGGTTCACGTTCGTAACGCCGCCGCGGTCGAACGCCGCCGCTTGCGCGAGCAGCGGATAATTGACGGCGGGCGCGGCTTCGACCGCCATGCCGCGCGTGGCGAACAGCATCCGGTAGGTCCACACGCCGCCCTGCCGGTCGCGTCCGGCGAAACTTTCGCGCAGCGGGTAAAGCCGCGTGCATCCCGGAATCGCATACCCGGTCAACGCGATCCGGATCGCTTCGAGCAGCGCGTACGCGCCGGGCGTGGCGCCGTCAGGCGCCACGCCCATGCCCCAGCCGAGGTCGCGGACCATCACCATGACGGCGAATTTGAAGGTCCGCTCCTGGACGATCGCGGCGGCGTCGATCAGCGGTCCATACTCGCCTCCCTCGTACCGCACCAGCGCGGCGCCGGCGCGGCTGGTGAGCCGGTAGGCCTCGGGCCGGTCGGGAAAATGCGCGACTTCGACCGACGAAATCTGCGCCCGCAGGCGCGCGACGATCGACGCTTCCACGGCGGTGATATCGGTCGGCGTCGGCGGCGTGAAGGTGGCGCCGGTCCAGGGTTGGTCGAGTATGATCGCGGCCATCTGCGATTCCTTGAATTCCCGTTGGAATGTTCCGCCCGCCCGCTAAAACCCCTTGAGCGATCCGCGGCTGAAGACGCGCGACGGCAGAACCCCGCTCGGATCGCCGCCCGCATCGACGACGATCGATCCGGGTGCGTCGGGCGCGTCCTGATTGTCCGCCGACAAGCCCAGCGTCACCGTTCCGGCCGCGACCTTGCCGAGCAGCGCGATCGCGTCGTCGTAGCGCCGGCGCGCGTCGGCGATATCGTGCAACGGGCGGAGCGCCTGCAGGCGGTACATCGCGATATCGCACGCGAGCCGGTTCAGCGCCGCGGGCGGATCGGCGAGCGGAAGCGCGAAACGGCCGTCGAGATAGCCGTCGATTTCCGCCGACGCGTCGTCGAGCGCCTGCTGGAGCGTCGCGGCGTTGATCGTGAGGGTCGCCGGATCGTCGTTGGTGAGCTGGACCAGATCGCGATTCGGATAGCGCGCGATCAAGTCGTTCGGAGATGCGTAGGCCACTTGATGCCTCGGCGGACGGCGCTGGCGCCGCGCTTAGGAGAGATATTCGCTGACGATCAGCGTCGCGGTGTTCTTCCAGATATTGCTGGTCGCGACGTTCGCGCTGGCACCCGCGCCGGCCATGAAGTCGGCGTGCAGAATCTGCGCGGCGGCCTCTTCAAGCGCGGGCGGCACGAGCAGATAGACGTCCTTCGGACTCGTGAGGGCGCCGAAGGGCAGGCCCGCGTCGGTCTTGATCGACCGCATCGCGGCGCGCGCGGCGCCGTAATTCGCGGGATTGGTCAGGTCGGTGTTGCTGGCGTATGCGAGCTGCCACAGGCCGACGCCGGTGTTGGCGCGGCCGTCGACGCCGAAGCGAAATTCGCGCCGCGTGAACACCGCCTCGTCGGTGAGCGCGTTCATCCGCGTCATCGCGTACTCGCGCCTGAGCTGGAAGATGAACGGCCGGATCGCGCGCGACGCGTCGATCAGGAACCAGTAAGGCCCGGTTCCGCTCGCGTTGATATTCGACGCGAGCGAGTCGCGCGGATCGTTCGCCGCGCCCATCGGACCGACCGGATGGGTCGCGGAGAAGAACGGCTGGCCGTCGAATCCGACTACGCTCGACGGCGTCGTGACCGAGTTTTTGATCATCGTGAAAAGCAGCGAGTCGGGATGAACCTTGGTGTCCCAGCCGAGCTGCTCGATCACCGGCTCGTAAACTGCGTAGTTGTCGTCTTCGATATCGTTGCGGTTGATCGCGACGGTATCTTCGAAATCCTTGTTGACGATGGTGTAGCTGTGCGCTTCGAGCGCCTGGATCACGCGCTCGCCGAGCCATTCGCGAAACTTGGTCGTGCGGCCGAGCCACGGATAGGTGGTTTGGCGGGTCGTCGAACGCACGACGCTCGCGATCTTTTCATAGTAGGAGGGCGGCTTTTCGAAGCCGCGCTGGAAAATTACGTCGAAGCCGGTGAACAGCGCCGAAAGATTTGCAGCGGTGATTTCCATTTGCTCACGCGATTGGCGGGCCGCTTGTCGAACGATCGCGGCCGGCGGATGGCGCGGACGAAAACGCCCGCGGAGGTTGGCTGGAACGGATGCTTGCGCCGCCCGGATTAGATCGCCGGCGCGGCCTGATGCATGAAGTCGATCCAGATTTGGCCGTTGGGGTCGAGATTCACGATACGGCCGGCGACGCTGCGGGTCGGCGCGCCCCAGTTGTAAGTAACGTACACGGTGGCGCCAGCGGCGATCGCGCCGCCTGTGATCAGGAAGATCACGCCGGCCGGGTAATCGACGACGTAATCCGTCCCCTCGGTGTAAACCGTCCCGCCCGTCGCGGTGCTTTGCACCCGGACGCTCGATACGTTTTCGTGGCCGAGCGCCGCGGCCTGCGCCGAGGTTGTGGCGGGGAATGTGACTGGCTGCGCCGTGACTGCGGTGGCGCCGGAGCCGTCGCTCGCGGAAACCGAGTTGTCGTCCACGGCGTACGCCATCTGGCCGACCTGCGCGGCGCCGATCGAGCCGTCGTTTACCGCGTACATGAAAACGCCGCGCCGGCACACCAGCGAAATCGCGCCGGCGGCTCCAGGATTGTTGACCGCGTTCTCGCCGGGGATGCCGTCGTGCACGCGTTCGGCGCGACCGACGATTTTGAGTCCCGCCGCGCTTGACGCCGGCACGGCGTTGCCGTTGGAGTTGAGGGCGACGATGCCGCCCAGATAGACGGTGGTGTTGGCTTCAACCGGATAAACTTGCATCCGGCCGCCGTCGGCGAGTTCGGGCGTATTGCGGGAATTGGTCAGTGCCGCCATCGATTCATCCTGTGTTTCGCCGGCCGCATGCGGCGCGGCCGGCGTGGTTGGAAATGCGGATTCTCAGTCGCGCCCGAGGGCGAAGGCTTCGCGCGAAGCGGCGTCCTTGCGCCGGGCGTAGTCTTGCGGATCGATTCCGAGGCGCGCGCAGATCGCCGCTTCGGTTCGCGTGAGCGGATGCGCGGCCGCGTGCGGCGGGCGCCGCGAAATCGGTCGCGTGGTCGTAATCGATCGGCAGGCCGGCGTCCATCCGCAGCGCCTGGGACGCCTCGATCACCGCGGCGGCGTCCGTCAGGCGGTACGGACCGCGGCCGTCGCGCCCGGCGAATTCGCCCGCGGGAATCAATTCGATCCACTCCGGCGTTTCGCCGGCCGGCAGGATGGCGGCGCCGACTGCGGCTCTCCGGAGCGCAGCGGGAATTGGAGCGGAAATATTTACGCGATCGGCGTCCATGGCGCGCGATTCTGCCATCGCCGCGCGTCCCGCATAAGGGTGAAACATTTCACTATTCATAGTCGTTCGATTACTCAGTGAGGCGGGTGGTTGGCTGAATATGAGTATCCGGCGCGGCCGATTCGCCGGGTTTAGCCGCGGGCGAGAGCGTGGGTTCGTCCGCTCCGGGCTGCGGCAGCCCGAGCCGATCGAGTATCGCCGTCTGGCCGACGCGCAACCCGCGATCGACCATCGCCGCGACCGTCGCCGCGAAGGACTGCTCGTCCTGCTCGGCCGGGAGCGCGAATTCGACGCTCGGGTATCGCCGCCGCGGCCCGGCGTTCAAATCGACGATCGGTTTCACCAGGTCGCGCCGCAGCGTCGCGGCGAGGCGCCGCGCGTCCGCGCGCAGGATGTCGCGGCGCACGGAATTGTGAACCTCGGCCGCCGCCCGCGAGCCGGTCGTGCGCGGCATGTCGTGCGTCAGGGTCTGGCCGATGACCGCCTTGCTGACCTGCCGATCGAGGTACTCGCAAAGCCGCTCGTACACCTCGATACTTCCGGTCTGGCGCGATTCCGTGAATTCGATCAGCATCGACTCCGGAATAATCGCGGCGGCGTCGGTGCCGATATTGGCGACCGCGGCGAGCAGGGTCTGCTTTTCGGCCTCGGTCGCGCCCGCGCCGTACTTGCCCACTCTGAGCGGCTGGCCGAAGACTTCCGCGAACGTCACCCAATCCTTGAGCACGTAATTCTTGAACAGGTACGCCCAGCCGGCCGCGCGCGCGAGTCCTCCGCGAATCGGAAGGCCGGACTTGGCCTTGGCGAAGTGGACGACGAATTTGAATGGCAGAATCGGGACGGTCATCGGCTGCCAGTCGTTCCATCCGGAGTTGGGCGCGCGCGAAAAGCCGGCGTTCATCCGCCGATCCAGATGCGATCGGCCGGAACCGGCGGCATCGACCGGCTGGCCGCCGTCCTCCATCGTGCGCACCAGCAGCCGTTCGCCGCTGACCCAGTCGAATAAAAACCAGCGCGGATCGCGCCAGCGCAGCTCGCGCGGCCGCCACTCGCGTCCCGAGGTGTCCCAGATAATCTCGGTCGCCGAGAAGCCTTTGCCCAGCGCGTCGAGCACGTCGAAAAGCGTTTCGGGCAGATCGAGCGGACCGTCAAGAAGCGCCTCGCGCACCAGGTCCGCGTCGCGCGCGTCACCGGGATCCGGAGAGGCCGGCCGCACGATCAGCGGCAACTGCGCCAGGGCTTGCTTGCGGGTTTCGAGCACCGCCAGATAGTGGAGATCCTTTTCCTCCATCTCCTCCGCGAGTTCGAGGTAGAGGAACGGATCGCCGAATTCGGCCTGGTTCAAAATTCCCGCGAGCTTTTCCGGCGTCAGCGCGACCGACGGATGCATCACGGAGTAGATGTTGCGGACGCCGGTCATCGTGGCGCCCGCCTGTTCCTCGCGCAGCCGGCTCGCGTCGACCGGGCGCCCGTACGCATCGTATAGCGTCATTATATACTTCGCCTCAGTTGATAATCCGCCGAATAGCAAGTGTGCGGGCGGCGCGCGGCGCGATCACCACGCGTCGAGTCCCGCGCGGATGCGTCCGCGCCGGACCGTCCGGGACGGCGAATCCTGGAAGGACGGCGCGCCGAAAGACGTTTCACTCGCGCCGAAGCGCGCGCGCGGCGCGGGCGTGTACGCGATTTCCGGAACGTCGAGCCGGCTCGCGAAGTAGGCGAGCGCGCCCGCGATCGCCGAATCGCCATGGCGGCGGGCGCCGCCGGGCGCGGCGGCCCGCCGCTCGGGCACATGGACGACGCCGCGCTCCATCACGAGCGCGCGATGGTCGGCGAGGATTTCGGCGTCGCGCGGCAGTTCGATCGCGCCGTCCTCGAACGCCGCCTTGTAGCGCGGCATGTTCTCGCGATACCACTCCGGCGACAGCATCACCTGGCTGATCCGCGCGCCGTAGCGCTGCATCGCCGCTTCCGCCAGATACTGTCCGTTGCCGCGCGCGTCCATCGCGCCCGCGACGAAGCGCGGCAGCCGGTCCGCGACGTAACAGAGAATCTGCTCCTGCTGGCGGAAGGGGATATTGCGCAGTTCGATCACGAACGGCGTGCGGCGGGCCGCGCCGGCGCCGATTTGCAGCGGCCAAATCACCGTCAGGTCGCCCGACCGGCCGAAATCCTCGCCGAAGAAACTGAGCGCGTCCTTTTGCAACGAAGAGAGTAGCGGCGCGATCCGCTCCTCGCAGAAATCCCGCGTCACGCTAACGCGTTCAGCTTCGGGACGGGCGGCGAAGCTCTCCGGCATCTCCCATCGCGCCACGGCGGCGCCGTCGCGCATCCGGCTCTCGATCAGCGCCGAAGAAAGAAAAGCGCCGCCGCTCGAGCGCGGCGCGCAGAGCAGCTCCTCGTCCGCGTTTGCGCCGTATTGATCGAACAATTGCGCGCGCCATTCGGCCTCCGCCGCCGAACTCCATCGCCGGCCGAGCTTCGCGCAGATGCGATGGAACAGGCCGTCGGCGAGCGCGTCGTCGATTGTGATGCGATGGAGCGAGAAGGGCCGCCGTCCCGCGCGAATTTCGTTGACCAGCTCATTGAACGAATTGTCGGCGCCATTGTGGGTCGAGATGACGCGCACGACGCCGCCCCACATCGTGAACGCGAGCGCGGCCTTGAGGAGTTCGGGAAGATCGTCGTGGAACGCGGCCTCATCGATTACGGCGCGCCCCTGTTTGCCGCGCAGGTTCGACGGCCGCGAGGAAAGCGCGACGATCTTCCGGCCGGACGCGAAACGAACCCGGTAGGCGCGGATATCGCGCCGTTCGTCGTCGACCGCTATCTCCTCGATCGCGTGGGCGGCCTTGTTGAACTGGCGCGCCCATTGCGCTGCGGTCTCGACGAATTCGAGCGCCATGTCGCGGTTGTAACCGATATACCAGGTGTCCATTCCCTTCGCCGCCGCGGCCCGGAGCGCGCTGTCGGCGGCTTCGGTCCAGGTGATGCCGACGCGGCGCGATTTTTCAGCGACTTTCACCGGCGCTTCGTCGGCCAGCCATCGCACCTGGTACGGCAGCATGATTTCTTTTGACACGGCGGGGTTTCGCGCGGGTTTCATCGATACTCCTCCTCCTTGCGTCATTGTTCCGCCGGCCGCCAAGCGCAGGCGCGGCGGTTACTCGGCGATTTCGGTCAGCACCTTGCGGATACGATCGACGGCCTGCGGCGAGAGGCCGCCGTCGCGGCCGGCCGCGGCGTCGATTTCGCGCTCCGCTGCGCCAATCTTCGCCGCCATCCGGGCGCGGGTTTCCTCGACCAGCTTGCGCTGAACGATCGACGCCCGCCCCATCTCGGCCACGCTGCGCGCGATCGCCGCGAGATTGGCGCCGCGCGGATCCGCCGGATCCAGCGCCACCAGCACGTTGAACAGATGCTGCTGGACGAGGCGCAGCAGCGCTTCGTTCATCTTCAGATCGTCGTCGCCGGCCGCCGTGGTTGCTGAAATTGCCCTCGAGCAGGCGGCGGTCGAGCTCCGCGCGCAGTTTCGCGGGCAGGCGGCTGAGCCGGGAGCGATTCGGTTTGGCGGCCATCGCGGCGCCTACCAGTACCGCCGCGGACGGGCCACGCCCGGCGGAGCTTCGAGCGTGTATTCGACCACGTCGACGCCGCGCGCGGTGAGTTTCGCGAACCAGGTTTCCGAGAGTTCGTTTTCGACCTCGATCAGGCCGAGGTTGCGCAAGTAGTCGAATTCGCGGCGCACGCCGGTAATCGACAGCGGCAGGCGCACGTCGTGCAGCACCCGCCAGACGATATTTTCCGAGACCGCGATCGGCCGGCCGGCGTCGAGCACGCGCAGGATCCGCCAACGCGCCTCTTCACGCTGTTTCTGTTCGAGATCGATCGAGCTGCCATTCATACGGTCGTCTCTTCCGCCGGGAGCGCCCGGCTTCCCATCTGGTACATTCGCTCGCGCACCTCGCCGATTTCCGCGCGCATCTCCGCCCGCAGCGCGTCGAGCTTGGCCTCGAGCGTGTTGCCGAAACGGATCCAGTCTTCGCGGCGGACGTAATCGACCGGCAGTTGCGCTTTCAGTCGCAGGAGTTCGCGTTCGAGCTCGCGCGAAAATTCGCTGCCGTCGCGCTTCAGATCGCCCACCCGCTTGCCGAGGTCGGTTTCGTAGCGCGTGAGCAGCCATCGAATCGCGCCGAGGTTGAGGCCGACCAGCGTGACGAATGACAACACAAAGGTCGCGATCGCTTCCCAGCTCATCGGCGCGCCCTTGCGCGGCGCGGCGTCGCGACCGAAGCGATGCGGCGGGCAGGCGAGCGCATCGCGGCCGCGCGATTCAGGATCGGCCGCCGCCCGCTCAGTGCGCGCCCGGCGCCGGCTCCGACGATTCCTTGATCTTGACCGCGCCCGACATCGAGAGCAGCACCGTCGCCAGTCCGGCTCCGTACGCCGCCGCGTCCCCGCCGGTGAAATGGCCGAAATTGAAGACCGCGGCGCTCCAGAAAACCACATAGGCCGCCGCGCCGGCGACGCCGACGATGCGGGCCGCGTCGTAAGTGAGATTGTCCTTGCCGGTGAGCGCGTCCTGTATCCATTTCATAATATGAGAGTCAAATTTTCCTGCTGGCTATTTTCGTGAGGCTTCGCCGGGCGCGCCGGATGCGCTCCGGGACGCGGCGGCGATCGCAGCCGGCGCGGAGCATCCCGCGAGCGCCGCGTCGCGTTCGGCGACGGCGCCCTTGAGAATCGCGACCGTCGCGGCGTAAGCGCGCATCGTGTCCGCGGGCGGCGAGGCGGGTTTCAGTCCCGCGATCGGAAGCGCCGGCCGGCCCATGCGGGGAGGGTCGCAGGGCAGCGGACGAAGGATGGGAACCTTCACCGTCACGGGCACGGCCGGCGCAATCGGCGGCGGGGCCGACGCGCAGCCCGCAAGCAGGGCGAGGAGAGGCGGGAGGAGGCGCCTTACCATGTGCCGAGCTCCGGGCCGCGCGCGTTGCCCCATCGAATCGCGCCCGCGCAATCGCCGGGGATCGAAGCGTTGCGTAGTCGGCGCGCGAGTTTGAGGTTCGTCCGCATCAGCGCCGCGCCGCGCTGGTCGGCTTCGGTCTCGCGGGCGCGGGCGGCCGCGTCGGCGGCGCGGGCCTTCGCCGCGAGCGCCGCGACGGCGGCGTTCTGCCGCGCCACCGCCAGGCGCATCGCGGTGACGCTTTCCTGCAGGGCGCCGCACTGTTCGGTCAGCGTCGTGACTTGGGCGCGGGCCGCGTCGCGTTGATCGACCAGCACTTCACGGTAGATCAGCGCCGCCGCAAGCAACGCCGCGAGCGCGCCGATTTTCCAGTATTTGAGGATCCAGAGAAGCGGCATGGCGAACTTGCTCCGGTGCTACGGGCGGGCGGCGCGCCGCTCAGGCGCGGGCGGCGGGCGCTTCGGCGTGATTCGGATTGGCGCGGCGCTCGACCGCCGCGGCCACCGTCGCGGTGCCGTGTTCGTCGATCGCCGCCGCATGCTTGTCCACCGCGGCCGCGAGCTTTTCGACGGCCGCCGCGTGTTTCTCAACCGCGATCGCATGAACGGCGGCCGCATGCTGTCCCATGGCGCCGCCCGCCGCATGTTCGAGCGCGCCGACGCGGGCCTCGAGCGAATGAGCGAGCGCGTCGAAATCGCTGAACAGGCGGCGGCCGAAAAGCGCGCCGAGCGCGAAACCGCCGCCGGCGGCGAGAGCGATGCCAGTCAAAGTTGCGTCGATAATCATGTTGCCTCCGAAATTTCCGCGGGTTGGAGTCCGCGGCGGGTTGATCCGATGAGCGGGCGAACCGTTCGCCGCCTCATTCGTACGCGCGATTCAGCCATCCGCGCAGAAATTCGTCGTCCACGGGATTCGCCGCGGCCAGCGCGCGGTAATAACCCGCGGCCTCCGCGCGGAAAGCCGCGATTAACGCCGATTGATTCGCTTGCGCCGCGGCGGCGCGCGTTGCCGCGCCGATCACGCCGTCGTCGGCGATCTGCCGGCCGCAGGCGCGCAGCGCGCGCTGCAAACAGCGGCCCGCATTGCCGGGCCCCATGTTGACCGCCAGGTTGAAGAGCTTCGCGCCGATCGGCTCGGCAAAATCGCCGTAGCCGAAACGCGACCACCAGTCGCGGAAGTAGATGGCTACCGCCTCGTCGCGGGTGAGCGCGCGGATATCCAGATGGGGATAGTCGCGCTGCGAGATTCCGAAGCGGGTCGCGCCGCCCGGATCGGCGGGATTGAGAACGTAGCCGCCTTCGTCGCGCAGCAGGCGGGAGACGGCGCGATCGAAGGCGGCTGGGTAGGGGGATTGGGGCGGGGTGGGTTGGCGGGTCACGTGGCCGAAAATACGCGCGGCGGCGCAGCCCGGTAAGGGTGAAATTTTTCACGACATCAGCCGCGCTTCTCGATTAGTCAACTAATTGTCAACTTAAAGTGACAGTTTGTTAGCATCCGGCGGCCGGTAATTTGGCCCGTTTTCGCGCGGCGCCGCCGCGACATGACAAAAAAAGGCGCCACGGACGAAGGTCGGAATTCCTCCGCGCGCGGCGCCCGGTCGCAAGGCGGACTAATCCGTCAGCGGCCGCGGTCGATCGCGCGCGCCTCGGCCAGCACCTGGAAGACGCGCCGCCGCGTGCATCCCAGCGCCAGCGCAATCGAATCGACGCTGGCGCCGCGCGCGCATTTGCAGAATCCGCACGCGCCGCGGCGGCGGATTCGGCACGTCGATGCGATCGCCGCCGAAGACGCCCGCGAGCGCCAGCGCGGCCGCGTGGCCGACCGCCCCGCTGAGCGCGTCGCCGGGTTCGGGCGAATGCGGGATATAGAGCCGCGCGCCGCCAAAGGCTTCGATCAGCCGGCTGGCGCCGTCCGCGCCGATGGTTCGCACCAGTTCGTCGAGCATCGCGCCGCGCCGGGGGGCGCGTTGCGCCGCGGGCGCGATGCGATCGCGATCCGGCGCGAACGCCGCGGCCGTTTCGGCGCCGGTCGGGCGGGCGAATCCGGGGGAGGGCGCAGGCTGGCGCGGCCGGCGCATGAAGATGCGGCCGGGTTCGCGCAGCGGCGCGCCGGGCGGCGGCCAGTCGAACGTGAGCGGCGTTGAACCTATCCGTTTTTCCATCAGACAGCCTCTTTTCCTTCGGATTTGGCGCCGGAGGGCGCCGCGAGTTGGCCGATCAGCCGGTCGAGCAGGCGGGCGAAGCCGGCGTCCGCGCAACGCCGGCGGGCGACCGCCGCACAGGCGTGGATTACGCTGCTGTGGTCGCGGCAAAAAGCGCGTGCGATGCGCGGAAAGGACGCGGACGCGCCGCCCGGACGCCGGCGCGGCGGACCGGCCAGTTCCCGGCTCAGATACATCGCGACATGCCGCGCGCAGGCGACGTGCTGGCGGCGGGTGGGCGCGCTCAGTTCGGCGGAATCCACTTTGAATTCGCGCGCCACCAGAGCTTGAACCTCGCCGATCGAAATCGGCCGCGGACGTGGTTCGTCAATCATCGGAGACACTCCCTGAAAGCGGCGCCGGACGGCGTTATCGCGGCGCGGGCGGCGCCGCGCGCGGCGGCTGGCGATTGCCGGGCTTACGATGCGTTCGCTAGACGAGATCGAAATCGATGTAGCGAACGGCCCTGGCACGCGTGCTGAAAGCATCGGTCCACGGCGCGATCGCGCGCCAGAGCCTCGGCGCGATATCGGCGGCGCCAATTTGGCTGGTCGGAGGCTTCAAAAAATTGGCGCTGCGATGGCGCTCCCTGCTGGTTTTGGCCGCAAAGATCCGCCGCCGCCACACACCTCCGCCTCCGCATCCGGACGAAAATCTGCGGCGTAGGTTGAATATGACCAACCGAGGCGAACGCGCCAACGCGTCATCGCCGCGGTCGTAAAACACCTGCGGATTCCGGCACACGCATTGCGTTGCGTGCCGATCATGCGCCGGTCAGGCTGGATTCGAGCTTCCGGCAGAGCCGGAGGATTCGGCGCATAGCCGCACGACGCACTGGAACCGGCGAGTGGAGAACTCGCTGATGACTCGTGATTAACAATCGCGAGGTTATTGAACGGATGGAGAATCGAGTCGCCCAAACTAACCATTCGTGGTATGGTCGTACAAAACATTGAACGTTTTCGCCCGCTTACAGGCGTATTCGTCGGTGTCTATATCCCACAGTGGGAGAATAATGTCAACTACTGTAGTAGATGAAGAATTTCGTCGCAGATTGCGCCTGATCATGCAACAGTTCGGTTCCGTCGCCGATCTCGCGCGCGCCGTCGGCGTTTCCGACAATGCGATTTACAAGTGGGTCTCGGGACGCGGCCAGCCCAGCATGATGAGCCTGGTGAATCTTGCGAAGGCGGCGGGCGTTTCGGTCGAATGGCTGGCGACCGGCCGCGGCGCCTCCGGCCGCATCCGCGGCGAGATCGCAGGTAGCTCTGAGAGCTCCGAACCGGCCGGCGCCGTGGGGCGCGCCGTCACGACTCCGCCGCCGAGTCCGCAAATCGTCGAATACGTGCGCTTGCGCGGCGATTGGTTGCAACGCGCGCTCGGCGCCGATGCGCGCGCGATCGCGATGGTCGAGGCGGTTGGCGATTCGATGGCGCCGACGATCGACGAAGGCGACGTGGCGCTCACCGACCTGCGTGAAAACCGCTTCCGTTACGACGGCGTGTACGTGATTCGTTCCGACAACGAGCTCGCGATCAAACGTATCCAGCGCCAGCCCGACGGTTCCCTGCTGGTGCGCGGCGACAATCCGGCCTACGAACCCGCGACCGTGCGGCCCGACCAGCTTAAGCTGCTGGGCCGCGTGGTATGGGTGTTCGGACGGCTCTGACTCAACCGGCGGCGGATCGGCGCCGGACCGCTCGCGCGTGGCGCGGGCAAA
>JAEHJW020008303.1_pt1 | contig 23468 bp, 21 predicted proteins | sample 9271431 | NCBI WGS metagenome assembly JAEHJW02 | reverse complement strand
TTCAAAGTATTATAAAAATGAAAGATTGGCAGGAATTGACGTAATAGTAAAGGCGAACCGCAAAAAGCTAATAGAGAAGAAATTTAACGAAAAATTAGACTATATATTATAAAGACTTACAGACACTTAAAAACAAGAAAAGGCACGTCTCAAGAGAGATAAACAGAAAAGAGTAATAAACTACAGAAGCGACATAAACGCAAAACAAGCGCAATTAAAGAGACTAACCAGACCAGCAAAATGAAGACAAGAAAATGAATGAAAACAGATTTTCAAGAGAAACAGAAGAAATTCAGACAATACCGGCAAAAGTACGACCAACAACAGTTAAGAACTATAAAGTTAATTGCCGAAACAGTCAAAACAATAGTAAAGAATGACAATAAAAATTTATCGAATAACGATATTAAAGAATTATGCTTAAAAGTTTATCATAAGTATGATAAGATTAAGCACGTAAGGGTTAGAAATACGTTGAATACGGAAATAACACAAAATAAGATTAATGAGGCATTGATAAGTTTCTATTCAAGTGCCGGACTAAACAAGGAAGAGGCAATAAACTTGCTGAACCTTGCAAAAGAGACCGCAAAAGAGAAAAAAGACGTAACCAACTTGCTGAAAATAGTTGAAAAATACGAAAATGCAGCTAATTTAACGCAAAAAACAGCGACAAGGGCAACTTACAGCGAGACAACGGACTTCTCAAAGATAGGTAAAGATGGTCAGCCAGCCCAAAAGATAGTAAAAACGCTCGAATTAACAAATGAGCAAGCAATTGCAAGCGATATAAGACCCGATCTCAACAGCAAGCAAGGCAATGATAGTGATGTGATAGACAGCACAAAAGAGCAGAATAATGTATGACACAATGACTATATCGTTAAACTTAAAGCAATATAATGTGATTACAGCACATAAACGCATGCGCCCGCGCGCATAATAATCATTATGTTTACTATTCCCATTATGAGACACAGCAACACGAGCACACATAAAGATAAAGAGACACAGTTAAGTGATATTAGCACAGACTTTTAACCTGGATTTCAGCGGGAAAATTCAACGCAAAGCGACCCCCACCAACCCCAAAACGAAGGGGTGGGCGTTGATGAGAGAGGACGCGACAAACTATCGAACAATTTTTTAGGAGAGTATTTGTTTTTGCGGTGTTTTTTTACGAAAGAGGAAGTTCAATTTTTGGCTCAAAAAAGAATTTTTTGCTAAGTTGTTTTTCAACGAAAGTTGCGAAAATTCATTAAAAAATAGACATTGCTGTATATAGAAACAAAAAAAATTTTCGGAAAAAAATTATGATGATTTTACTTGATACACCGTTTGGGATGTGGTAAAGAGCCGAATTGCATTTAGAACTAATTGTTTAACCAACCAACAGGAGGCAGGTAATGAGTAGGATAACAGAATTACAAAATGATGTTGATAGTCTTGAAAAATCATTGCAATACACGGACAAGAGACTCGACCAACTTGAAAAAATGATTTATGACAAAACCGCAGAGATTTATAATAATATGGAAAAAGTAAGTCTCTACAAACAGATTGAAGACTTGAAGAAAGAGAACGGTGAACTAAAAGTTGAAATTGCTTCGAGATCCAAGAAATGAGCGACAAATTAAGAACATTATATTCCCGATTCCGCAAGGCATACGAAGATATGCAGAGTCATGGTTATGGACTTGACAAGGATTTCGTGGTTATATCCCGACAGTCGTGGGACAGAAGCCAGAGGACTTATGAGGAATTTTTGCAGGCGAAGAAAGCGGTATATGGTCAAGGGAGGGTGAATTGATGGAAGTGCTTTCCGGCTATCCCACAAAAGTAGTATTCCGCACCGGCATGGGGCATCTGGTAACAGTAAGTTGTGGAAAGGATGTAATCAACATAGAGTATATCACGAAGACGGATAAGGTGCAGTACAAGATCATCGAGACTAAACAAGTTAAATTAGTAATGAATAAATAATTTTTACCGGATGTTTGGCGAATAATCAAGCAAGCTATAACAGCGAGCCACTTTGATTCAGTTCAGAGTGGCTTTTTTATTATATGACAGAAGAACAGACAAAGAAAATAATACGATTCAGAAGCGACCTAATAGGTTTTGGGAGAGAAATAAGTCCTTCAACCTTTTGGGCAAGCACTCCACAGTTTCATTATGAACTTGCGGAAGTCTTGAATGACAGAGACAATAAGAAGATTTGTATTGAAGCTCCGAGAGGAAGTGCAAAGAGTTCTTTGATAAGAATACTTGCCTTGCATCATGCGATATATGATGAAGGCGATAAAGTAATTGTAATTCAAAGTAAAACTTTTCGAGAAGCAAAAAGAAAACTTAGTAAGATAAAAGAAATTCTTGAATATGAAAAATCATTCATTGATCTCTATGGATATTGCGGTGAACAAGTAGCAGAAGCGTGGAGAGAAGATTACGTCAGAACAAGAATAGGCGCTTACAGAGTTTCGATAATCACCGCAGGTACAGGTCAGATGATTCGTGGTATTCTTGAAGGAGATACCCGTATAACGCTTTACATTCTTGACGATCCCGACAGTGAAGATAATACTAAAACTAAAGACGCAATGCTTGACAACTTTGATAAGTTCTGGGGCGGACTGGCAGGATTAGACCCGCGAACCGGAAGATGTGTAGTAATAGGCACTCCGGTAGCGCAAGGTTGTATTGTTGAGAGATTGATGGGTAATGATGATGATTTGATGGAAGAAGAAGACATTAAACAGACTGACGAATGGGTAGTTAAAAAGTATGAACTGCATGACGATGATTTTAAGAATTTACTTTGGGAAGAAATTTATCCCGAAGACAGATGCAGGGCAATGTTTGAGTCCCACAAAAAAAGAGGAATGGTTTACAAATATTATTCAGAGTTCAGATGTCAAGTTAAAGGAAGGGAAGATCAATTATTCAGACCGGAATATTTCAATTACTATGACGGAAGATTAGAGTTCATCGGCAATGAAGCATATCTAAAAATCACAGAAGAGAATGGGGTTAAGGTTGATAAGAAAATTCCAGTAAATACTTTTATAGGAATTGATCCAGCTTCAAGTCAAAAGCAAACCGCAGATTACACGGTAATCTTTCCTATTGCTTACAGCGCCGATGAACAAATTTACTGCTTACCGTTTTTCAGAGACAGAATTACTCCGATGGAAACAGCGATTAAGATTGCAGACTACATTGAACTTACTAAACCATTAAGAGGCGGAATAGAAACTACCAATTACCAAGAAGCCCTTAGAGAAATGGTAAAGGCAGAACTTGAAAAACGAAATCTTTATTGTGCGGGATTTGAACAGACTGACGGGTTCAAACCGAGAGACGAAAAAAATAAACGGCTTGAGAGATTACATGGATATTTTTACCAAAAAAGAGTTTGGATAATGAAAGAGGGCATGGGTGCTTTTACGGGAGAACTTTTTATGTATCCTAAAGGCAACCACGAAGACACACTTGACGGATTTGATTACGCTACGAGAAGAATGTATGCACCGGATCATCAAATAAGAACGCAAACCGAAGAAGAGAATTTAAAATATTTTTTAATGAGAGCATCACAAACAACTTGGATGAGTAATTAATGGAAACTAAATGTCAATGCGGCGGAGAATTAAAAGTAGTTGACGGATTAATCTATTGTGAGAAATGCGGGAAGAGCATTGACTTTGAGACTCTTGAAAAAATGTATGAGTTAATGAAGAGAGAGAAAAAATGAAATACGACTACAAGTGTACCTACTGCAAAAAAGTGCAAGAAGTTTATATCCCGACCCATGACATAATGGAAGGACAGAGGAAAATAATTAACAATAAAAAGTTGCAAGAAAGGATTGATGAAGAAAGATTCTGCAAATGTGGTGGTCAATTAAAAAGAACTTATAAAGTAATTCACAATGATGAAATTCTTGTCTTCACGGGACGGGATGGTGTACGTAAACAGAGGTTTGCATGACTAAAACGAAAGACGCAATTAAAAATGAGACCTTGTTAGAAGAGTACAAATCTAACCGGAGAGGGACGTGGGCAAGTCAGGTAGTTGACGGACGCGCTTTTATGGCTGGTGCTCAATGGAGTCGTGCCGATGAAAACAAAAATAAAGAACGAGGACAAATTTCACCAATCACAAATGAATTAATCCCGACTATTAATGCGGTTGTAGCAATACTTATTGAGAATGATCCAAGATTCGCCGCAGTTGGAAGAGAGAGGAGTGATGCTAAGAGAGCCGCAGACGTAGCCGACTTAATGGCGTATATCTGGGACAATTCAATTGGAAGGGACGAGAATATAGAGTTTGCACAAGATTTTGAGGTTGACGGATTAGGCGCATGGATGGCATATACAGACCCTTATGGGGATTATGGTAAAGGCGAAATAATGATTTGTTGCTTAGACCCGTTGGAAGTTTACATTGATCCTAATAGTAAGAAAGCAACAGCGAGAGACGCTTCACATATATTAGTTGTAAAGTCTTTAACCAAAGAACAGATACAAACCAGTTATCCCGATTTTGATTTAACGCAGGCTCAGGCGAGTTATGAAGATGATTATCCATCACATGATAGACATGAGCCGCAGGATCAAACAATTCATGTTGAGGATCAATTTGAAACTAAGTATAAAGTCATTGATAGATACACAAAAATTAAGGTTAAAAGATTTCACATTTACGATTCTTTAAGTGGATTTGAAAAAAACTTTAGAGAAAAAGAATATATCGAATGGGCAAAACAACCGGCGGTTATTCTCACAAAGTTAGGGCAAGAAACTTACACGATAAAAGATAAAGAGATTGAAGAACTTTTCGGTATTATAAGACAGTATGGGAATGTGCAGCATTTTGTAATTAATCCTCAAACTCAACAACCGGAAATCGCAAGCGGGGTGGAAAACCCAGGTCCATTTACAATCCCCAATTCAACGCAAAAATTATTCGTAACCACAAGAGGAGATTTAATTAGAGAGGGGAAAATACAATTATCCCAACCATATATAGATAGAATTAAAAGAGTTTTTACAATCGGCGGTGCTGAATACGCAAACTATATAATGGAAAATGAGAAAGGTGGTCTTGAAGATTATCCGATAGTGACTTCAATGCTTCATCATTTCAGAAATCCATATCCAATGAGTGATGTCCAACTGGCTAAATCTTTACAGGAACAACTGAATAAAATTGACAACCTAATTATTACCTACAACCAGAATATTACGAATGTAAAACTCTTCGTTCAAAAAGGTGGCGGGTTAAAAAAAGATTTAGAGGCGACCGGAGGGAAAGCAGGCTTCCAGGTTTACGAAATGGATATGGATGTAGATAAAGTTCCATTTGTAATTCAATTAACTCAAATGTCATCTGCCTTATACCAACAGAGACAGAACTTAATTTCACAAATCCAAAGGGTAATTGGATCATACGCATTTCAAGATGGAGAAACTTCACAAGCTCCCCAGACTAAAGGCGGGACAATCCTTTTAGATGAAATGATGCAAAGAAGAACTGCTTTTAAGAAAAAGAAAATTGAAAGCGGGTTAAACCAACTTGCGAGAGTTATTTCCCAAATGATTCCAATGGTCTATACAGAACAAAAAGTTATTAGAATCCTTCGACCAAATTATAGAGGGATTAAGGAGGTAATGTTTAACACTCCGCAGATGAATGAAAATGGAGAAGTAGAAATACTCAACGACTTGTCGGTAGAAAGATATGACATTCAAGTTATTAGCGGTTCGATGCTGCCTACAAATAAAATGCAGAGACGTGAAGAAAAACTTAGACTTTATGAAATAGGAATGTTGAAAGACCCACGTTGGTACATAGAAGATATGGATATGCCAAATGTTGACGAAGTACTTGAGGGCGAGAACAAAATAAACCAATTGGAATCTCAATTACAACAAGCAATCGCACAGATCAAACAACTTGAAGGCGATGCACAAACAAGCCAAAGAGAAATTGTTCAGTTGGGTCAGAAAGTTGAAGTAGAAAAATTCAAAACTAATTTGAGCGCAGTCGGTTCGGAATTAAAAGCAAACGCGACTTTAGGAAAAATGAGAATCCAAGACGCAGTAAAAGAAGCAAAGAAACCGGTTAAGGAATCGGTATAATAATAAATAGCAGATAAACCCATTGGGAATTTGCAAAGGAGCAAAAATGTCAGAGTTACAAAACACAGAAACTAAAATCGAAGACTTTCACGCAAGTACATTCGAGCCGATTGAAGCCGAGACATCGCAAGGTGAACCTCAGCAACCAATTCAAGAGACTTCTCAAGAGACACCAGTTAAAGCTGATGAAACTCCGCAAGAACCTTTTGATGCGGTTAAACATTATCAATCAATCGCTGATAAAAGATTAGCGGAACTCGAAAGAGAAAAAGTAGCGAGAGAGCGACTTGAGGCGGAATTAAACCAATTGAAACAGCCCAAAGCTCAGGAGCCGCCCAAGAAACCCATTAAACCAAAAGACTATGATGCAACCGAAGCTATCACTAATCCCGAAAGTATTTCATGGAAATATCGGGAAGAGAAAGAGGTTTGGGATGATTATAGAGATAGTAAGGTCGAATCGTTGGAACAGATGATTCAACAAGAACGCCAGGCGTCAGAAGAAATAAAACAACAGACTGCTTTAAAGGCGTATCGAATCGGACAAATGCAAAAAATGGGCGTAGCAGATATTAAAGAAGCGGAAGAAATATGGGATAACTTTTCGACACCTAAAAAAGATGAAGATTTTTTAAAGGATGTCATAGAATTCCATCGGTATAAAAAAAGCCAAATTAATCCTACTGCCCACAAAAGAGTAAACGAGATAGAGCAGAGAAACGAAAGAATGAAGCAACCATTACCGCCGGGAGTACTACCGGGTAAGAGTGATGATCTGCCATCTCCGGATGAATTATTTAATCAATCATTAGAAAACAAGAAGGGACAATACTCCCTAAAATAAGGAATTATTATGGCAGCAGTAGATAAAAATCTCTATACAGGAAGTTCTTCTGCGGTATTATATACCGATCAGAGAAACTTTTATATAAGTCCTAATGTGGTAAAGAAAAATTATCCGTTAGTTACTCCGTTTTTAACGGCAACCTCGAACTGGAATCAAGTGTTATATCCGAACGATCCTCAATACAAAATGTTCCAGTATCAACCGGGTTGGGTAAAACAATATTTCTTCGCTGGTTCAACCGTAACAACTGCGGCTGACAATGCGGAAGATACATTAACAATCACGGCTACCGGTGCAGTAGGTATGCCATCAACATTCACCAATCATTTATTGAATTTGAAATTAGCGGTTCATGCGGTAGATGCCAATAGTAAACCATACGGTGCAGCTAAAGGCGTATGCGTTATCACAACTTTCACAAATGCAACCACTGTAAATATTAAGAATCTTGGAAGTTCTGCATTCACGATTACTTCCGGTGATGCTTTAGTAGTTATTGGAACTGCATTTGGCGAAGGCACAGTAGCAGCAAAACCATCTTATGATGCAATTAAGGTTGTTTGGAATCAAGCGGGTATTCACAAAACATCTTTCCAATTGACCAAAACTTTGATGTCAGCTAATCTTCGTGGCGAATCTAAGGAATACGATAGATTGAAAGTCGTTAAAATGCAAGAACATCAAATTCAGAAAGAGAGAGACCTTTTGTTCTCTGTTTCTAATATTGGAACAAATCTAAACTCTGGCGATACATTTGGAGACGGCGGAAGAACAGATGCAGATGGAAATACAATCCGTTCAACTTATGGTGTATTCCAAGCTATTTTAGATTATGGTGTAACCGATACCACCAGTGATTATCAGAATATTTTTGATATAGCTCCGGCAACATATTCATATTCAAACTTCGTTGACGATTCAGAAAGATTATTTGAATTTATGCCCGAAGGCGTAATGCCAATGTTCTCCTCTGATAAACTGATTTCCTTCTTCAATAAAGTTGAAGGTGCAGGCGGAAAAGGATTTACAGCAAATTCAAAATGGCAACCAGGTCAGATTAAAATTGGTGATACACAACCAAGTAAATTCGGATTTAACTTCCGTGAATTAGAAAGTCCAAACGGAACAATCCAATTAATCAAAACTCCGGTAATGACAAAATCACCTTATAATGGCTATGGAATGGCTGTTGATCCGTCAAATATTTTCCATGTAGTTTATAGGAAACCGGAATATCAACAGAACATTGACACCAATGACGCTCCGGATTATCAGAAGAATCAATATTTCAGTGATGAGGGTGCTGGTATAACTAATCTCCCAAATCATAAAATTTTCAGACTTGTATAAGGAGGAAACAATATGAGTTGGAGTAAAACATCACAAGGCAAGGTAGCCGGTCTCGGTTCTCAAAATGATTACAGCGTACTTACTGAAACTGTTACTCTGGGCGCGGCTAAAGCCAATAGATACAGCTCTGCGTTTTCGGTTCCTAAAGGAGTTGGATTCACAGTAATATCTAACACGGCATCAACGAACCTATCGGGTTCAGCATCGGATCAGTTATATGCGGCTTATACAGTCAATGGTACTTACTACCAAGTTAAAAACACTTTAAGAGACTGCAACTATGCTAATGACGCACAGCAAGGCACATCTTTTAGGGATGTAGATAACACGGTTAGAGTAAGATACGTTGACCCGGCGTATATCGGTCAATTCCCGTATTACAAGATTAGAATCTTGCAAGCGGCGGTAGAATCGAGCGCAAAGACAGTAGGTCTTGCAGTAATGATTGGCGACAATCCGAGAGACCCATTTAAATAATAATAACGGGGGCAGAAATGCCCCCAGTATTTAAGGAAACGATGTCGAAACCTTTGGTCAGCATAGTAATAGTCAATTCTCGCGGTGATAAGCACGATACGTGGGTAAAGACCGCGATTGATTCAGCGACACAACAGAATATTCCAGTTGAAGTCATTGTAGTAGATAATATTGGAAGAAGAAAAACAATTGGAAAGTGCTTCAATCAAGGAGTAGAAAAAGCGACTACCGATTATGTATTCTTTTTGGGAGACGATGATTATGTCAGTTTTGATATATGTGAACTGCTTTATAGGTGGGCAAACAGTGAGAAGGTATTAAACAGCAGAGTGGTTTGTCTTTCGACTTACATGACTACGTTTAACGACGAGACCGGACAGAAGACCGCTTTGACGAGACAACATACCGGAATGTGGAGAAGAGATTACTTGGTAAAATTTCCTTTTAACGAAGAACTTGAAAAGGGAATTGACAGAGAATACATAGAGGAGACGGTTAAGAGAGGGGATTTAGTTTTAGTAATAGAGTATTACTTCGGGTATTTCTACCGCAGACATAAAGATTATAGATGCGCCGGAGATATAATTTTTGAAAAAGAATTAGCCGACTATTACTTCGTTACATCGAATAGGATTTTCTTAAATCCAATTACAGATAGGATTTCAAAATTGGGGAAAGTTTTTATTGACAATACCTTTACCCCAAAGTTAGCCGAAGAAGCGAAAGTCATTTGGTGTGAATGGGCGAATGAAAAAGCGGTAGAGATTTCAAACTTAGAGACTAAAGCAAGAAAGATTTTAAGACTACATGCTTACGAAGCGTTCTCTGATGTAATTAAAAGAATAAATCTAAAAGGATTTGATAAAATTATTTTCATAGATGATTACATCAAGGAATTTGTAGAGAAGCAGTATGGGAAACTTTCCAACGCGGTAGTAATTCCCAATGGAGTTCAGTTAGAAAAATTCACTTTTAATCCAGAGAAGAAAAAGAACAATAAAATAGCTTACGCCGGATATTTAACGAGAAAGAAGGGAATAGGGGAGTTACTGTTAATAGCAAAGTCACTACCTCAATATGAATTTCATTTAGCCGGAAGATACCAGGAAGACGACATAGCCGACTGGATGAACACTAAAAAACCCGATAACGTATTTATAGACTGCTGGCAGTACAATATCAACGAGTGGTATCAAGATAAAAGTTTCATAATAAATACTTCGATGAGAGAGAGTCAGGCAATGACGGTTATGGAAGCGATGAGTTGCGGGTTAAAGCCTGTAGTCAACGAATGGATGGGGGCGGAGGATATTTACGGTAAGGACTTTGTTTATAAAAACATTGAAGACATAAAAAGAATATTAGAGGGAGACTTCAATCCTTCTGAATACAGAAAATTTGTAGAGGATTACAGTTTTGAAAAAATATACCCAAAAATAGAAGAATTGATATTAGAGGAGGTTAAGGTTTGAACTTTGCATTAACCGGAGTGGCTGGATACATAGCGCCAAAACATTTAGAAGCGATTAAGGAAGTCGGCGGGAATTTAATAGCATGTTTAGACCCAAGAGATTCGGTGGGAATTTTAGACCGATACTTTCCTAATGCGGAGTTCTTTAAGGATGAGGTGGAGTTCTGGAAGTTCATTGATAAGAAAGTTGACTACGTGAGTATATGTTCTCCTAACTATCAACACTTTCACCAGATTCAGGCGGCAATAATGTGCGGGGCAAAACCAATCTGCGAAAAGCCCTTAGTCATCAACGCTAATCAAATTGATTTATTGATGGGTGATGTTAATGTCATTTTACAACTAAGACTTTTATTCAAAGATTTAAAAGAAAAAGTTACAAGCGGGCACAAGGTTGAGGTTAAGTATGTAACTCCAAGAGGGAAGTGGTATTCAAAAAGTTGGAAAGCGGACTTTGAAAAATCCGGCGGACTATTAATGAATATTGGAGTTCATTTATTCGACTTGCTTATATGGTTATTCGGGGACGTAACAGAGATTCATAAAGAAATGATTGACGCGAGACTTGCTACGGGGGTCTTCTCTTTTGAGAAAGCCAAAGTAGAATGGACTTTAAGTTTAGACGGAGAAGCCGGAAGGAAAATGATAGTAGATGGAGTTGAGTATAATTTTTCAAGCATAGACTTACACAAAGAAAGTTACAAAGAGATTATTGAAGGGCGGGGATTTACTCAAGAGGATGCGAGAAAATCCATTGAGTTGATAAATTTAATTTATGGAGTTGAATAATGGCTGGAACGTTTCAGACGAGGGTTCAAAGCTATCTGGGAACTGGGTATAGTGAGACCGTGACTTTAAGTGATAATCTAACTGCGGGAGCAAAGTATATAACAGACTTACTTCCCGAAGATAAGATAGATAGATTTGGTGCGGATTTAACTGATAGTGGAAGTGGTGTAAGTGTAACCGGACACCGAGTCATACGGGCGCATAAAGCTGGGTATAGAGCTTCGAGAATTGATGCTGGATTAAAGACGCAAGCGGCTTCTGCTGGTTCGATATATACATCTTCGACCATTGATCCGTCTTGGTATATAGAAAATGGGAAGGGTTATGTTTTACCAAGCGGAGGAACGATTGTAGGAGTAGCTTATCCGACAGTCGCTTATGGAGATTTAACTATATCAAACTTTCCTACAGAGTTAGAACATGGAGTAGTTTTATATGCAGTTATACAGGGATGTATTTCACAGATCAATGCGGGGAAAGATGCTCTTAATGCTTTGAGTTATGCGACAATAACACCGCCGAGTGTGCCGCTTGCTTTGACTATAAGTTCAGCAGCACCGACCGCACCACTGGATTCAAGTTATAGTTATACAGATGCGATTTTGGGAACTTACACAGCAACTACGATTGGAAGTTTAGGCATAGTTCCTACATATACAAAACCTACTACGACATTTAGTATTACTGCGGCAAATACTTATGTGGCGACAAATCAAGATTTAGAAAGAGCGAAATCCGAAATTGATAATCAGAACACTTTGCTGAATCAGTATAATTTAGATATTCAGAATGAACAAAATGAATTTAACAAAGAGTTGGAAGTTTATAAATCTACTTTTCAAACTGCGATAAGACAAGCTGAATTAGACCAAGAAAGGTTAATAGTTGCTGCGAATAAAACGACAGACCTTTCGATTCAGAATAAGGCGCAATCTCTTAATGCTGCAATAAGTTTATACAAAGACAAGTTACAAAAGTTTGTAAGTCAAATTGATCTTTACCAAGCGAGTGTAAATTCAGAGATACAACTTTACGCACAGAACTTAGGAAGACTTCAAGGGCAGTTACAATTATACAGTTCACAAATTCAGGATGCACAGATAAAATATAATTCAGACCAACAGAAATACACAGGACAGATTAATCATTACAATTCAATTCTACAAGGTGTGAAAAAAGAATATGAAGATTTTCTTAAAGGGAGATTATAAGTGATACTCCAACGAATTATAGAGCGTGTTCAAAGAGAATTTCCGGGCGTGAAAGCCGGAGAGGTAGTTGAGGACATAAACGAGATTCAAAAAGATTTTTGTATTGAGACAGAAATCTTAAAGAAGTCAACTAATCTTACGGTAGTTGCCAATACAGTTACCTATACTTTGCTAACTGAATTTCCTACTCTGGATAAAATTTTAAGAGTGGATTTTTTGGATTCAACGGGCGAGTTGGTAGATGAAGAAGATACTTTGAAGATGGATATTAAACCGGACGGGACGATTACGTTCTATGATTACTATGGAGATGCAATAACAGAAATTCCATCGGGAACGACACCAAAATTCTATTACACTTATACACCGGCGACTTTAGTAGTTGGGACTTTAACGGCAAGCCCCGACATACCAAGTCAATTACACGAAGGATTAGTTTGTAAAGAACTTGCGAATCTACATTCAAAGATTCCAACTATTATAAAACAATTTACAGACGGTTCAACAGCAAGAACAAAAGATTTTCAATCAATCCAGCTTAACGAATCGAAGTATCACGAATATGTAGTGAAAGCTAAAAAATTAGCAAATGCAGAGAAGAGTGAATTAACAATGAACAGTAAACCGGATTATTTCTAATGCCGAGAGAGAGATTTGCAATAACGGATTTTGGCGGGATTATTAAACGTGCGGATGCAGAGGATATTCCAGATAACGCCGCAAGCGATTCCAACAATATAGACGGAGATGCACCGGAAGGATATTGCCAAGCTATTCCTATTGCTTTGACAAAACCTAATTTAAATAATCTTTGTCAAGCAAGTAGATTATTCGAGTGGATAAAGACTAAGGATTCTTTGTGGAATTTAGTACACGTTGACGCGGCGAATATAAATGTAATGGCAGATTTTTATCATACAACAGCGCCGACTGCGGGAATGACTCCGGTAGCTTGTGCTGCTACTTCAATGGTATCTCACAATGAAGAAGTCCACGTTGCGGTAGGAAACGATGGTGTAACTGCGGCAAGTGCACCTAACTGGACGGGATATTGTGATTATGCGCAGTTCGGTGGTTCGACTTTAGGATGGAAGTCTTTAAGTGCAGTTTTAGCAAGACCGACTTATACAACCGACTATACTATCAGCACAATAACACCGCATACAAGTGCGGGTTCAAATATTTTTGATGTAACAAAAACTTACCAATATAATATTTCGGCAGTTTATGATGGATTACAAGAAAGTCCGTTGGGAAGTTCATTCCAGAGTATAACTTTATCGGGCATACCGGATGCGGATTATTTGACAATGACTATTACTATAGTGGGAGTAGCATCTCTTAATCCGAGAATAACGGGATATAAATTATATAGAAGAGAAGTAGATGTTATACTTGGAACGGCAGGCGGGGATAAAACTCTGTGGAAATTACAATGTGAGTTTAATGCTACTGCTACTGTAGCGTATGTAGATAGAAACGGCTCAAATATTTCTTGGGGAACTTCGGGAGCTGATAAGACCGTAATTTATGTAGATAACAATACAGACTTGTATTCCAGTTACGAAGAACAAACGGGAATGCCGGAAACATTAACAAGTTCGGATGTTTACTATATCTTGAACACAGACTTAAATGCTTTTCACTTTGTAGCCGGATGCACAAAGACCGGGCTGCCGGATGCTTCGATGATGATGTTTAGAAGCAAACAGTATAGATATGATATGTTTGATTGGACGAATGATTACTTAAAACTTCCGACAGTTCCAACTGCGATAAAAGCATATAACGGTAAGATTTGGGTATTCGATGAAAATAACTGTTACAGAATTAATCCAGAAGGGATGTATATAGAAGACCCGACTGCGGGAGTAGGATGTCTTTCACAACGAAGTATTACTGTAACAGATTATGGAATGTTTTGGTGCGATATAAAAAATTCATACTGGCATGATGGAGAGAAAATAATACCAATAGGCAATGCGATAAAATCCGAAATAGTTTCCGGTGCACATTGGCATGGATTTAATGCAGACAATGTGTTGGGGCATCAAGGATTAACTCCGGTAGTAGTTTTCCATGCGCCAAAAAATACTATTCTATTTATAATTCCAGATTACGCAGCTTTAAACGGTGAATCAAATGTATGGGCGTTTCATGTTCAGAAAAAGAGATGGGACAAATGGTTAGCGTTTACTTCTGCACCAGCTTCGACTGTAGGATTTGGAGCTTTTAGCGGAAGGTTGGGAGAGGTTTATGTTTCGACAGGAACAAGTTTAGTTGAGGCATTGGGCGGCGCGACTTGGAGAGCGTTCTATTGGGTTTCAAAGATTTTAGATTTTGACCAACCGGCAAGACAAAAAGTTTTTTACAAACTGAATACAGATAATACCACGACTACAGCAGCACCGACATTTACTTACGGGAAAGACAGAGCAGTTCCTACTTCAAGTTTAACAGGCGGAGAATTTAAGAGCGGCGGAGATTATGAAGTTGGGAAATTGATGCAGATAGAAATTAACGAAGCAACGGGATATGGGAATATAGTCCGTTCAATAGAAATACTTTTAAGAAAATTATTTGAATTATGAAAAGCACAAAAAGACTTACAACATTTGACGAAGTTTCCAGAGAGATAAATTTACTTTGCGATGCGGTCAATAAAGCGCAAAATGCAGAGGGTAGGAGTTCAGAGGGAAAGCCGGGAGATTTTAGGGTTGTCTTTGACGATAATAGACAATCGTATCTTGAGGCATACGGGAAGAACGGATGGGTTACAACTTTTACGGGGGCATTATATGATAGACCAATGCACGGCAGACCAAACCCGCATTTTCCTTATTTGGAAGTTGATAATTTATTCGCTAAGACATACACAGTTGCACAAACAACCGCCCGAATCGGTAATGAAGTAATGAGTAGTGCATTTGGAATTGTAGAAAGTTTTTCCAACAATACAATTACTTTCAAAGACCAGAGCAATCAAAATCTTTGTTCTTTCGCAGTAAACGACACTTGCGAAGTAAGACATATTAAAGCAGATAAAAGTTTAGATATAAAGAAAATAAATTTCACAGTAACGGCGGTAAGTGGTAGAACCGTTACGGTAACTTATGCAGTTGGAAGTAGTTTAGTTTCGGTAGGTGATATTGTCGTACAGAAAGGAAACACAACAAACGCAACGAGACAGAATGCAATTTATTTTTCAACATCAGATACTAACAGTCCATACATAGATTTTTATAGCGGAACAACGGGATATACTTTTGGAACACCGATAGTTAGACTTGGGAAACTTACCGGTATTACCGATGCGGATTTTGGCGGAGCTTTAAGCGGGAACGGACTTTATGCTACGAACGTTTATCTCAAGGGTAAATTAAAAATTTCCGCAAATTCAGATATAATTGGATTATCTGCCAACGTTACAATCACAGCCATAACCGCTCCGACTACAAGAACGGACGGGACGGCTTTAGTAGCCGGAGATTTGTGGATTGATTCAGACGGTTTGAATTACAGATATAGATGGAATGGAACGTCTTGGGTAGATATGAATATTCCTTACGTAAGCACACCTTCAGGCACCGGGTTATTCATAGACGGTACTCACATGGGATATTACACCGCTGGCGCATGGCAGACTTACATAGATAATACCGGCAAATATTATTTTACCGGAGATGCAAACAATTATATTTCTTGGAATGGAACGACCCAAACGATAAAGGGGAATATAATTATCACCGGTGGTTCTGGAATAGGAAGTTTAACAGATGCGAACTTAGACCACATTGGAGATGGAGCGAGTTATGTAAGAACCACCCCCACAGAAAAGACTGGTGCGGGCAGAGCATACACTGGTTTAGATTCTTCAAACAGATTAATCACAGCAGTAATTCCAGCAACAGCAGTTACACCTTCGGGTGCGGGTTTGTACTTAGGTTCAAACTACATGGGTTATTATTCCGGCTTGGCGTGGACAACCCATATGGATAATTCTGGTAATTTCTATCTCGGCGGGACAAGCGGAGCTTTAGGTTGGAATGCGGGGACTTCTACATTAACAATAAATGGAAGTCTTTTTACGAACACGGTTACGGTGGGGACGGCAGTTACCGACGGCTATATTCAAAGTTATGGTTGGAATGGAACGGCTAACGGATTCCAGATTAAGGGCGGTGCAACTCCAAGTGTAAGTTTAATTGGCGGGACAATTACCGGCGGGACGATACAGACGGCTACGAGTGGGCAGAGGATCGTGTTAAATAGTTCTCTCCAACGTTTAATTTTTTATGATTCGGGGGGTTCTTCAAATTATTTCGATTCTTTTGCTAATGTGCTTAGAGTAAGTGGGGATCTTTATTCTAATGGCGCAATTGGCGCTGCCGGCTCTTTGTATAATGCGGGAGGAAATTTTAACGTTAATTCTTCCGGTCAAATAATAAAAGTAAACAACATTTCACCAACGGCTAAATATACTTTAATTGGTGATGGAACAAGTTTTACGCCACGCCTTTTAGCTATGAGTGATTTACCTGCACTAACAGCAAATAGAGTTCTGCTTTCAGACGCAAGTGGATATGTTGCGGCTTCTTCAGTATCAAATACAACGCTCGGCTATCTTGATGCAACAAGTTCTGTGCAGACACAATTAAACAGCAAAGCATCTTTAACGGCTGATAATACTTTAAGCGGTGAAAATAGTTTTGCAAAATTAAAATTTAATGCGGAAGTATCTCACTCTGTTACTGGTAGCGGCAACTATGATTGTCTGAATAAAAACGTAATCTTATTAACTCCAAATGCAAATGGCTATACTGTAAGTTTGACTAATTTATCATCTAATCGTCCAGTATTAGTCTTAAATGCCAGCAGTAGTTATACTGTAACCGTTAGTTCAACTTCCGGCGGGAAATTATTACCTGTTTATGGTATGGCATGGATGGTTTACAACGTAACAAGTGCAGTTACTTTTATACAATAATTTCAAAGGTCTAACGACCTAACATAACAGCCAGCAACCATTAGGTAGCAAGCCACAATGAAGAAATTTGTTGTGGCTTTTTTATTAATTAAAAATTAGGAAAAATATGAAACTTAAAGAAATCGAACGGTTGAAATTGGAAGTTGTTTTTCTCAGACTACAATTGTTACAAAACGAAGTTGGAAACCTCAATCAAGAATACGCCAAACTGCAAAACGAGAAAACAGAGATACTAAAGAAGTTCGCAGACGCAAACGGACTTGACGTAGATAAGTTAAGTGCGGACATAGCAACGGGCGAAGTGAAATTAATAGAAGAGAAAACGGAGGTGTAGTATGGGATGGTTTAGTGATGCTTTAGAGAAAAAAAGAGGGAAATCATATTCTTATGCGAAAACAACACCCAAACCGCCCCTTTATAAAGGTATAAAAGATTGGGTTCATGCAAGCGAAGCCCCCAACCCACACGGGAGGAATAGTAGTTGGGAAGGATTTAAGGGAGACATTCATTGGCAAGATAATAAATATGCTAATGAAGGATGGTTTCCTGTTTGGTATCAACCTGGAGAAACACAACCAGACGCACCCGATTACTATGCCGCAACAAGTTCGCCCGAAACAGCGCCATTAACACCAGAACAACAAGTGTTAAAAAATGCGAAAGAATTATCTGATCCAAATTCAAAGTATTACACAGACTTTCAGCAAAAACTAAAAGGGACTCTTTCGGCACAAAGTTCTCTTAATTCTCTTTTGGGTTTGAACAGAGCGATGGGATTGAATATGAGTGGGAGTGCAACGATAGCCAATGAGCAAAGGCAAGCACTTGAAGGGAAGATAACCGATTATGCGGGACAAGCGACAAAAGATTTATTTCTTGCGAACACACAAAATGCAAATAGTCTTTTAGGCACATATTTGGGAAATCAACAGTTCAACTTGAATCTTGGGCAGAATCAATCACAGTATAACCAGACAAGAGCAGATTCAAACTGGAACAACAACATGTATCTATTTGCGAATTTTGCCAACCAATTTAAAGATTTATTCAAGAGTAACACCAGAGTTGGCAGTTGGGGCAATTGGAATGGATAATAAAATTGAGAGGTTATAGTGGCACAACCATTTGAATTTACATTTGGGCGAGACTTATTTAACGCCTACCAAAAAGAGAAACAACTGAAAGAAGATGAGCGACAGTTCAATGAGAAGATGGCGATGGAAGAACGGCAGAATAGTTTACTCCAAGCGTTTAGGCAGAAAGAATTTGAATTGAGACAAAACGAGTATCAAACTAATTTACAGAATCAACAGTATGATAATTTTATTAATACAGGCAAAGAATATAATATATCCAATGCGGATCAGTTTGTTCCTTACCAAAACGCAACACAGATTAGACCGAGCAATTCCTTGTTAGGCGACCCGAATAATCCTTATTTGAAAGATAAAGTATTAACGCCGATAACAAAGTCAACAAAAGAAAATGATTATACTTTAGGACCTGGACAGACAAGATTCAATTCTAAAAACGAAGTAGTTGCTGCAATACCAGACAAACCAACGAAAGATGTTGTTGCCTCTATATCAGCGTTAAACAGACAAGATAAGTTAGAAAAACAAGCTCAAGATAAACAGAGCAAACTTGCCTCATTGGACGAAGAAGCTGGAAATATGTTAGCAGTATTAAAATCCGGTGGAGTAGATGAAACAGGGAAGATTGAATTTAAGGGAAGCAAATATTCGGCAAAAATGTTAAATGAAATCTATTCTAATAAAGTAGAAACATTAATTACTGAGGCGGGTATCAGACCAACAATTAACTCGCTAAAATTAAAGGCGAGAACAGATTATCCGGACTTCAATAACAAAAGCAAAACAGAACAAAGAAATATTTTGAAAAAATATCTTGATGACAATCAGCAGATACCAGACGACATTAAACCAATACTTTACAAATTTGCAGAGACTTATAGAGACTAATGAGCAAAGTAAAACAATATAATTTTATGACTATGCCTAAACAGAGTGTTTCAAGTTCTGGTGGCGGTCAGTTTGATTTTACGAAGATGCCTCAGCAAGAACCTTCTTTAGATGACTTGAAGAAACAACAGATTGAACAAGCACACAAACAGTTAGAAGGAGAGAAAATTCTTGCATCGGCTAAACCTCAACTTTCCATAGAAGAAACAGTCGGCAATGCGGTTGTTGATGCAGTTAGTGAACCATTCAAAACTATTGGCAAAGGTTTAAGCCAGTTGGGTATCGGTGCAGAAATTATTAACCCGAATAAAAGCATTTCTGAAAAAATTACGAATATGGCTACTAAAACATCCAATCCTATTGCGGGTGCTATAAACTTAGCAACAGGTATTACTGAAATTCCGATGCTTATAGGGACTGTACCTTTAGAGGTAATTGGTACTGGATTAAAAGAAGCTGGACTTGGTGTAGTAAGTGAGACTGTAAACAAAGCGTTTCAAACAGTGGGTAACGCTCCGGCAAATGCGGCACAAGAAATTTCAGATGCTTTAGAGAAAAATGGTGCTGCACAAAAGATAAGAAGTTTCGTTGATATGAAAGCCGCAGAGTATGGAATTTCAACAGATCCATTAAGGATTGATCCCTCTACGGGACAAGACATTAAGGAAGCGGCAAATCAAGCGACCGGACTTGCTGCAATAGTAGGACTTGGCGCATTGGCAAGTGGTGTGTATAAAGGGACAAAAGCAGAAATAGCAAAAGCAAAGTTAAGAGATGCAAAAGGAAAGTTTGTGGCAAAACAAGTTGAAACCCCACAAACCAATGAAGTTGTAAAGACTGATTTAATTCCAGACGCACAGAAACAAACAGCAGATTTACCACAATACTTTACAAAAGAAGAAGCGCCTACAAATGTAAAAGAAAACTTCAAACCATCTTCAAGAGATTTCAAAGAAGTTCCGGGGGCAAAAGAAAACATCCCGAAACAAGAATATAAAACATTAGAAGACGGGACAAAAGTCTTTTTGGTAGATGGCAACTATATAAGGAATAATGTTGATATAGATTTTACAATGGGCGGGCATGATTATGTTTATCCAAAATACATCCCCAAGAATGAGATTTGGCTCGATAAAGATATGGCGAAGAATGATTTTGAAAATACCTTACGCCACGAAAATACAGAACGTCAAAAAATGATTGGCGGAGAGAAATACGACAAAGCCCATGAGATAGCCAACAAAGAAGAAATAAAGATTAGACAGGGCAATGAAATACCATTAGCAAAACCAGAAAATGTAAAAACCGAACAGATACCAATTGCGGAACAAGTTACAGATGTTCCGTTAAAACAAGAAGTCCCGCAAGCAGAAACCCCGATAGACAACAACGCAAGCGCAATTAAGCGAATGTCTGATGCTGGGAAATCTCCAGAAGAAATAAGTAAGGGTTTGAATGTTCCGGTTGAGGATGTAAATAAAGTAATTAATCCAGAGCAACCAAAACCGGAGAATGTGCCGCCAGATAAAGTTGTCAATGAAGATTTAATAAATTCCAATAAACCACCGGAAGATATTGCAATTACTAAACAGAAGATGAATGATCTTCGAGAGAGTGTTAATCTTCCAGAACTTGACCAAACAGCAAAACAGAGTATTCCAGAAACCTATGATAGAGTAAAAACTGAAATTGAGAACGGCACAAGAAATGAATCTACTTTATTAAAAACTATTGAGAGTGGCAAGAAAGAATTAGACCCGACACAGACATTTGAACTTGCTAACTACTTAACAAAAGAAACAAATAATTGGAACTCAACCTTTGAAAAAATAAAAGAAGCGAAGGCAACCGGAGATGTAGCGACCGAGACTTTATTAAGAGCGGTAGCAGATGAATCTTTAGCAAACATAAAAAGAATTACAGATGCGGCTTCGAGTGTAACGAGTGATTGGGGAAGATTCGGAAGATTTATGCAAGTCCAACTTGCGCAAGATTACTCTATTGCAAGAACAATGCAGAGAGCCGAACTAAACGCACCCGAAGGGAAGATACCCGAAGTTACAAAGACCAAACTTGAAACTTTATCTTCTGATATTGTAAAACTTCAAGAAGCATTTAAGCGGTATCAAATAAACCAACCGACAAAAACGGTTGAAGATTTTATTGCTAAGGCACAGAGAGATTATCAATTTGAACAACGAAGAACTAAGCGAGCGGTTACAAAAGAAGAGTTAAAAGCAGAAAGACAGAATTTGTGGATTGATTTATATAAACAGACAAATGTTGCGGCTTCTGGTATTCCGCTAACACCCGAAGCCATTAGGACAATGGGAAAACTTGCAACAAATTATATAAGAGACGGAATAATCACAGCAGATGGATTGGTAGATGAATTTTACAAAGGTTTCCAAGAGAAAGTTTCTAAAGAAGATATTATGAAAGCACTCTCCGGTTATGGAAAGATTTCCACAATGACCAGAGACGAAGTGGTTGCAAAATTAAATACCGCTAAAAAAGAAATGAGACTTTTACTTTCAATTGAAGATGCACAAAAAGGAAATGAAATTCCTAAACAAACAAGAACTCCAAGTGCACCAAATCCAAGAATACAAAACTTACAAAAGTTATTAAAAGCAGTTACCAAAGAAAATGTAGATGTAACTGATGCAATAAAATTGAAAGCACAAAAGACCAGAGCAACAAATAATATCGCTGAATACGAAAGAATGTTAAAAGAAAATAGATTTGAGAAAAAACAGAGACGACCAGTTATCCCAGACCAACAACTAACTGAATTAAAGACAAAAGAATTTCAGTTGAAGAAACAAGTAGAATTGGAACTTTACAAACTACAACGGATGAACAGAACAAATTGGGAAAAGACAAAAGAGATTGGAGTTGATGTTGCGAATGTTCCGAGAGTATTGCTTGCTACGGCAGATTTATCAATGCCTTTACGTCAAGGACTTCCTTTGGGCTCGGCTTATCCTACATTAGCTTTTGATGCGTTTAAGGAAATGCACAAGATGGCTATTAATGATAACTACTTCAAAGAAAGAATGACACAGATTGAAATGAGTCCTAATGCAAGAGTTTATGAAAAGATGGGAATAGACTTTACCGGAGTAGGAAGTGATTTAGTCCAACTTGCAAAGAGAGAAGAATCATTTATTGCGGCACATTTGCTAAACAAAGTTCCAGGTTTAAAACAAGTTACTCAATTTTCAGAAAGAGGCGCAGTAGGATACTTAAACGTACTTCGGCAGAATGTTGGTGATTGGCAAATAAAATTGATGATGGAAAAGGGAATGACACCCGAAAACAGTTTGAAAGCGTATCAAGATGTAGGCAAGTTAATTAATTGGGGAACAGGTAGAAGTGATTTAGGGTGGATGGAACGTGCACCAGGGGTTCTTAATGCGATAATGTTTTCACCAAGAAATTTTGTAGCTAAACTTCATTTGATGAATCCATTAGAGTATATAAAATTAGAACCACAGGCGAGAAAACTTTTAATGAGAGAACAAGTTGCGACTTTAGCACAAGGTATAATGTTTTTGAATCTTATGAAACTAAACGGTGCAAAAGTAGAAACCGACCCACGATCAGCAGACTTTGCAAAAGCAAAATTCGGAGACACAAGATTAGATATGTTTGGCGGTTTCCAACAGAACTTTGTATTTCTTGCGAGATTGGCTTATGGTCAAGTCAAATCAACTTCCGGCAATACTTATGATCTTAATGGTAAACAATTCCCATTCAGTTCAAGACTTGATTTAGCAACAAGATTTCTTAGAGGAAAACTCTCGCCACAAATGACAATTGCCGTTGATGCTTTAGCGGGGAAAGATATGATGGGAAATGAGTTTGGGAAAGATATACAACAAGAAGCGGTAAACAGATTTATCCCTATGGTTTGGCAAGATATGATAGATGCACAGAAGTCAATCGGATGGGGCGCATTAGGAACAACTTTATTAGGATTCTATGGCGCAGGCACACAGACATATAAAATGAAACCGGCAAAATCTAAAGGAAGTTATAATTTCGATTTCAACACAAATTTTAAGTTTTAGTAAGTAACCCGCCAGCTAACCACAAGTAGCCAGCTCTAAGATAGAAATTCAAAACATAGGAGTGAATTAAAACAAATGAAGGAACTAATCTTTCTATTAACGCTACTTTTATTTGTGGTTCAGATAAAAGCG
>JAEHJW020003736.1_pt1 | contig 23508 bp, 32 predicted proteins | sample 9271431 | NCBI WGS metagenome assembly JAEHJW02 | reverse complement strand
TCGAACCCACAAAATCTAGCTCCTAATGCTAGCACGTATTCCAATTCCGTCACAAGGCGATTAAAAATAACTGTCAGACCATCCAACTACACCTACTAAACTGTCCATAACTAAGTATAATTCTTTCCAATCAATTCGAGAATCACCGTCAGGTGTATATTTGGTAAATGTTAATTCAACAGAATCTAAACCAAATGGATACCATATTTTTAAAATATGCGCTTCTAGTTCGGCTAGTGAATTAACTTCTACTACAGTTTTTAAAGATTCTTCCAATCCTCCACGATGTTCTCTAAATTTCATATTCTATTTCCTTGGTGCAAGCAGATGGATTAGAACCACCGATGTTTACCCTATGGGTCACAGCTTTACAGGCTGCTGGCGTCACTTTACTGGCCCACACTTGCATGGACGGCGGTCTGTGCTAACCGCCGTATGGACCGTCAGACTCATTAGCACAGGTCCACATTCGTATCTCAGGCTTATTAGGCCCGCGTATCCACTGAGGCTACCACTACACTATAATAGTTTTTCTTTACAAAATTCAATAATTTGCATATAAAATTCTTTTGGACAACTCGACTTACATCCTTCGAATACTATGGATTCTAAAAACCATTTTGTGTTTTTACTATGAAAATTATGTGTATCAAATTTAAACTTAATAGAAGGATGGTCATTTAGTCCAATTACGGCTTTAATTATATTTAATTTATCGTTACTCATGCCTGACCTTCTTTAATCTTACTCTTAAACAACACTTTTGTCAATAACTTTGTTCTTTTATGGAAGAAAAGTATAAACAATGCAAATAAAGAACCGAATACAGGTATCAAAGCTAACAAAATAAATAATATAAAATCACTAACTTTTACATCATCTCCTGTACGAAGATAACCCTTAACATAAAAATAAACGCTAAGGGTTTTTCCTAAAACATAAGCTACCAACAATATAGGCAGAAACATATTAATGCCTTTCTAAAAACGCTTGCATCCCCACTGCATCTTTGACGGTACAGACAGAATACGTTCCATTGGTACTCCTCCGACATCGGCAAATGTCACCGCACATCTACTACAATAAACAATTTCATATAACTTTACGATACGTTCACATTCATGACCACAAATAGAACATGCAAATTTATAAATAGGCATTCTTATCCTTCACAATAATATGGTCGGGAAGGTGAATTCTGCCATCACAACCTTCCGGCCCCAAACCGGAAGCTCCACTTTTGAGCTACTTCCCGAAGAATTTGTGTGCATTGAGCAGCACATTATCCACGTCTGTAATGCACGTACAGGTTCTTTGTGGGTGTGTTCTCCGCTCTAACACTTGTAAAAAAATTTAGCGGTTAAACTTTGTAATCACAGTATTACCCTGTTGCTTTCAGTGCCGCATCAGCCCACGCATCCTCTTCTGTCTCGTGAAATGTCTTGCTTAGCATCCTTCCCCAGAACGGGTCCATTTCAACATTGAGCGGTCTTTCGTAAATCGCCAGCATATCTCGAAAGATTCCATGGGTCGAGCAAACGGCGCGTGGAAAGATTCCTTTTACGATTTCCTCGTTGCTCATTTCCCCTCCGTTGCTTTCAGTGCTGCGTCGATTCGAGCGTTGTGCACGTCGGCTCCGCAAGCACAATCAGGACCAGCATTGTCATCGGCGCACCCACCTTCCGCTTTTGGGCATGAGTACCAAGAATCTTCGCAGTATGTATGAGATTGGCGACATAGCGGCAGCGCTTCCCGCAGCGTCTTGTTCTGCTGCCTCAGATGAACGACGAGTTCTAGGAGCCTGTCAATGTATTCACCTTGCGACTCATAAGGCGGCTGAATCTTACACTCAGAGTCTCCACCTACGAGGTCGCACTCGCAGCCAAACGCATAGCCGTGACCAGCGGTTCTCTGCTTTAAATCTTCCGGTATCACCAACGGTGTGTCAATCATTGCTTTATACCTTTCTTCGATTCACTTTACGATACATAAACCATCGGTTTTGGGGTGTAAGGTAGGATTCGAACCTACGGTAACCTGTGCCACAGACAGGCGCGTTAAACCACTTCGCCACTCACACAATATCTCGTTTATCCGGTTACACTCACTATTGACCAACCGGCTAAGGCTTCACCCGCAAACATTGTTTATTTAACTAGGCTCGTGTACGGTATAGCGAGCCATCTCTTTAAAGATCAAAACCATTTTTCATTATCAACTTTTTCCCGAATGTTGAATATAAATTTCTTCTTTCTTTCGGCTTGCAGCCTTCGTCTAAATTTACCAACATTCCCCCATGTATACGCAGTCCTAAAATATCTATTAACTTACTTTCTAATGAAAGAGCATCACCTTCATTTAAATTTGATGCTAACTTAACAACTTCAATATCTTTATCTTTGTTTAAAATAATAGTTCTTATTTTACGATGACCTTCATTTCTATCTAGTTCAAACGCTCTTTCTTTACTACCTTTTCCTATATAAAATGGAACACATGTTAATTTAAATTCTGACGCTAAAAGAAAATGACGCAAGTCATATTTAACACTCAGAGGAACTAATGGATTGCAATGTGCATAAACATAATATTCTTTTGAATTGTCCAAATTTTTATATAAATTAGATATATCGGTGTTTAAAATTGATAACATTTCTGGATACACTAATTCCATATTGTATTTAGTTCCCTGAAAACTAATTGGATTATATCCTAAATCTCTTAATACCTGTTTTCTTATCTTTTGCAACTTTGTAATATTTTTCTTTAAATCGCTTGGGTCTTTTTCATTAATAATAAGATTCATATTATCCTCTTAGAAATGGTAGAATTTTTTTAATAAAGCTCTACCATAAACTTTACTGACCTTTTTATTTAGGCCACTTCAACAAGTTCAGTGCTAGGAACCAGTTCGTGTTCCGTTACCGGAACAGAATTAATCATAGCATCAAGCATGTTGTACTGAGCATTATTAGTGTCAGTTATTTGTTTTGCGCTCTTTGAGTTAGTCGCCTAACTGCATGAATCTACTGGTAAAGATACCCGTCGAATCTGTTCGTGCCCGTTATTGTGTTAATACTTCCTACTTCAAACTTTGGTGGACACGCCGGTATATGCTAACCGGGTCCGAATATTTATAAACAATAGAGTTTACATGCTTTAGATGAGAAAGAAAACTTTCTCAAATTCTTCTTTCTTTTCCAGTTGTAGTTTTGTATATTTTCCGTTCCTTGGAGTGACTCCTTTATACCTAGACAAAATATACAAAGCTCTGTTTTTCTTTCTCGGTTCTATTAACAACTCTACAACATTTTTTAGTATATCTAAGCAAGCATTTCCAGACGATGACCAGACATAAGAATCTTTATGGGATTCCTTTTGTTTCGTTAACTTTCTAGTTATTTTTCCTTTAAATTTAGATTTTAAATAATTAACAATTTCTTTTGTCGTAGTTGCTACCGTGATAGTAGGATACCTAAACGAACCTGTGTTATTTTTTGTAAGACACACAGAACCTTCGCCATCTATTATTCCTGCTAGATAATTATAATCCTTATACATGTGTACTTTATACAATTTTTCTAGGTGCTGGCTGCGCGGCCATACATCTTCCTACCTAACTTTGATAGGTGTCTTTCTGCATTTAAAAGAACCTAGATATTTAATTTCTAGTTTCCGGGCAGGATTTGGGGCTTTGTCATTATCCAATTATGATGGAATCGAACCATCGCGCTATAATGTGGCCTACCTGCACAAAGTTAGCAATTCTTCATGGCTTGGTGTTTACCACCACCGGAAAATTTATTACTTCTTTTTCTTTCCCTTATCAGCAAGCTGCTTCATCAGCTTTGCGTCGGCTACCTTGTCCTTCTTCTCAAATTCCTTAACAAGACCCTTCTTTGCTGCTTTCTTTGCTACTGCCATTATTTCTCCTTTTATTTAATTACAGACCTAACTTCGCAAAAATTGACTTCGCTGAAGCAATAAAAGACTTTACATCTTCGTCAGCAACAACAACTCCAGACTTCAGCTTGCTTTCGATATTTGCAACATCATTCTTTAGTTCAATTGCCACAGAAGCAATACTTGTCAGTTTCTTCCCGGCCTTATAAGCTGTATAAGCCCTTTCTGCTAGGAACAAACCACCAACTGCTACCACCAATTCAAACATATTTATCTCCTTGACTATTAAAAAACAGTTATACTACCTAGTTCTTTTTCTAGGGGCGACGGTTCATAACCTTTGCCCTCCACCACTCGATTTTGTTGTTCGAGAACAAGTTTTTTACTTTCTAAATCTATTATACCACTTGTTTTTTCGTTTGTCAAGCGTTTAATTGCTAATTTTTCAATTCTTTTCTGACGCCTGCGTAAATCTCTAGTCTTTTTTACCTTTTTGCTTATTTTTGCTTTCTCCTCTTGAGTCCTGAGTTCACAAAACTGTGCTATTTCTTGCAAATAAGCGTAATCATATACGGTGAGATTCAACGGGAAAAAACAGTAACATTTAAGTCCTATCCACCATTTGATGGTTCCTAGAACGGAGCGATTTGTTCTAGAGATAACCATAAACTGCTTAGTTTTCCTTGACTTGTGGATGCGTCCTTTATCAAAATAATCTAAATGTAAAGTTCTATACCACCGTTTGTCATCGGCAAGTTGTTGAATCTCAATCATATAAACACATTATAACAGACAAAGTTCTGGATGTCAAGTAGTTTTTTCAAGTTTCTTTGCCATCGCTTTTCGGTCATCTGCTACTATCTTACACAAATATCCTAAAATATAAGACAGTAACTCTTCTTCGTGGGAAGCCCCTATCCATTTAAACATACAACAAACAGCATGGTATGCTTCATGAGTAAGTTCGGAAATATCAACATCGTAAGGGTATACCAGAACAACAAAACTTTGATTTGGCATCTTAACTGTGAATGCTCTGGTCGCGTCGTCTACCTCATGAGGGTTTTTTAATAGTCCCTGCGATACAAGACTATTCGCAGTTTTCTCAACACTATCAGTAAAAATAATATACACCCTGTAGTTAAAACACGGAAATGGGGCTACGGTTAAAAACTCGGTATCCCTTGGTTTAATTGGATTCTTTTTCATTCTTCCTTTATTTTTTCCAGTAATTTGCAATCGAAAAATCAAACTCCATCACAACTTTTTTCATCTTAATTGCTGCGGCTCGTTTAAAAGCGTCTCCTATTAACTGTGCAACTGTATTAGCGTGTTGCTTAGGGCATTGCACCACTAGTTCGTCGTGTACAAACTTTATCAATTTTGCTTTATACAAAGGAAAAGTGTGCCACAAGAACGGTTTACCATACTCGTCAAAACCATCTCCCATAGCAATTTTAGCAATAGACGCATTGGTTCCTTGAATTCTGTGGTTCTTTCCTTTTCTGGCAATGCCATTTCTAAGTTGATACAGACTTCTGCTAATTTCTTGATTAGTGGGCTGTCTATGTGTTAACTCAAATTCCTCCGTCTGGTTTGGTTTGCGTCCTTTTATATTAATAAAAGTTTGAATATTTCTACTGCAATCTTCATCAGGGAGCCTTAGATATTTTTCATTATATTCTTTACAATTATCAATGGCGTTGTCCCATGTCGGTTCTGGTAATATTCTGCGTCTGCCATATAAATCAAACGCTTTATACTCTCTTTCAGCTTTTTCTCCTGATTCCTTTAAATACTTCCAAATTCCCGGATTCTTCTGTTCATGGAGTTCCATCAAAGCCTTGGATTCTTTCAACGACTTCCCGATGTTTGAAGCCAATGTAGAAGGACCACCGCCATATGCTAGAAGAAAATTACAAGCCTTCGTAGCGTTGCGTCTTTCCTTGTGAAGAGGACAATTGCATTTCTCTTTCTTCGGCGTTCCGACAATAGCTTTCGGATATTTTTTTACCGATTCTTCATCGTGCACTACATAATACAGACAGTCAGAAAGTGCTTCACGTACCCACTCTTCAGCATACAACAATTCTGTACCGGACGAATGCAGGTCTTCCCCTCTTTCAAAAGCCCCAACCCATTGTTCATCGCCTGAGTCGTCGGCCATAATTCTCAACTCGGCTCCGGACATATCTGAGGTTACAATTACATACTCTTCTGCGTGAGTTGTACAAGTTTTTAAACAGTTCTTACAAACCTCAAGGACCTCTCCATTTCTTATATCCTCAATGTACGAATCCGCATCGCAGCAATCACTAATCCTAATATCTTCATTTGGTGGGTCTGCAATAAAACTACTACGAACTTCTTTATCTTGTGGGAGATTCTGTCCGTTTGGCTTCTCTGAGCTAGACCTTCCGGTTTCTGCATCATATTGATTGAATTCGGAATGGATACGCTCGTCTCCGGGATGCATCCATCCTTCCGCAGCACACGGATGTGTAGTCCATTTCTGAACCCATGTCATCCCGTAGGTTCCAACTTCTTTAGACAGACCGTGGTATTCTCGTATAAGTTTAATTGGTCCTACATTTTCGTACTTCTCTAAAGTTTCGTCATCTAAACTCTCTAATTTGTTTAATTTAGGAAAATTATCGCGTAGACAGTGTAGCAACTGTGCATCAGAGCTATAGTTAATTAACGCCTCTCCTTCACACTTGTCTTTTAACTTATTAATCTTTGTTCTAAGTTTTTTAAGGTCATTGCACTTTTTCTTTATTATCTCTTTCTTTTCTTTTCTATCGACCTCAAGTTGCAGCAATTGAATGTTTAATTGAAGAGGGGTTTCGGGAAGAAATACGACTCCTTTTTTCTTTAACTCCCTCAATTGATTTTTAATTGCAAGTTCTTCTTCAGAAATGGTGGTTAGATTTTTCCACTCCGCCTCAAGTTGCTCAATCACGGCGTCATTTACCGCTTCGTGCTTTGATCCAACAATCGGTACAAAATACACATCAAGACGTTTGACTACATCTTTTAACTTTTCTTTTGCTTTGTTGACGCGGGACACCCACCTATCTACATCAAGTCGTTCTCCGTGCACATGCATGTCAACAAACGCCCCTAATGCGTTATTCTCTATCTGTATAACTTCATTAAGGTTATCGCCTAAAATTCTTCTATCAACGTAATAAAGATAATCAGCAAGTTTAGTCTTTCCTTTTTTCTTTAAGCTGTCTACGGTTTCCCCGTTAGCTATAATAGATTGAATTGTCTTAATGGCAAGAGGGGTTCGTGTATCGAGTGCTGCATACTCTATTTGTTCCGATGTCAATTCATCTTCTAAATTGAACGAAGTCTGTAAAGTCTTGTCGATAGAAACTCCAAAATATCTGTTCATCATGGATTCCATCGAATAAAACTCGTATCTCTTTAAAGACGCGTAACCTCCAAGACCGGCATAAATGCACTTTTCCGCTAGCATACAGTCATACCAGCCGGATGCCCTAATACCAAAAAGCCAATACAAGCATTCATACTCGAAACTTAAATTAACTCCAACTTTAATGTAAGTTTTTGATACTAAATACTTTGACAACTTCTGCAACAGTGAATTTAACATCGGAGCCGTGGAAAGATTCTTTCCGTACTCCCCTTGACACGAATAAAGAAGCTCTGAATCGTTGTTGCAAAATGCTTTTAAATCAATAACATACTGTTTTGAATTGTTTCCAAACTGCATAGTCCTAATTCGACGCCAATAGAAATCTTTTGTTGGCGTTGTTTCAATATCAAACCCCAACTCAGAATTACTTTCTAAAAATGTAATTAAATCGTCAACTCCTTTGTCATCAACAACAAATGTGATGTTTGGTGGTGGATTTAATACAAGAGGTTTCAGTTCTCGCTCGGCTGTAATCATCGTTTCTTATTATACTCTACACTCTTTAAAATGTCAAGGTAAAAAATAATTCAAAATAGTTGAAAAAACCTATTGACAAATTTATTGACTTGTGAGATAATGCTATCAGCATAGAAAAATAGTACACTTTTAACGGTAGCTTCGCGGCACTGCGTAAAGCCTTAATTAACGGGCCGCTAGTAATTTGAGTAATATAAACAACAAGAATGTTCTGGTATTCCAGTTTTCCCGGCAACGAGCAAGTATATCTTGTGTTGCAGTAATGCAAATAGGTGAAGGGTAATCAAAAAGGCGTTGTTCGCTACCTGCGTCCGGGTCTAGTAATCCATATAAAAAACATTCACAAATTGGTTAAGTATTTGATTTAATAAGACAACAAAGCGTTATCTTATTGATGGATTGGTACTTAGCATATTGCTTGACCATATAGGTCTATACCCAATCATCTACGTCTCATAAGAAGAGAATTCAGAGCTATGCTGCTGATAGATGGTATGGATTGAAGAAGCCCTTCGTGTATCTTAAATTATAGAACTGTATTTTATAATATTTTTATTAAATATACCACATAGGACCTAGTATTTTATTAGACTACCGGTAAGGTCTAGGGATAGTATTGCTAATACATATTTAAACACAATCTATATAATTAAAAACACTACAGTGATTGGAGAATATTTTATGGCATCGTTTGAGGAACATTGTAATGATTGTGAACGACTCCTTGGGGATCGTTGTGAAGAAGTTAATAGATGGCTGGATGCATGTTTCAATGATTTTGGACCATTACACAGATTTGCAAGACACCATTGGCGAGGGGTAGACGAAGCTGCTAAGTTATTTAGTATAGATGCTTCTTCATATTCTCTAGCAAGTAAGGCAGCAGCCATTCACATCTTGAAAGATTGTGGGTTTGTTCCTAAAGCTAGGGATTGGGCAGAACAACGAGTCGATTCATTAGGTATATTACCTGACAGTGGTTTCAAAGGTAGTTGGAATTCTCTAGAATTTGACAAATCAGCAAGGAAATTGTTAAGAAATATGGAATCCTGTGACTGAGTTAAGAAATTTAGTACTATTTTTTCTTAAAGAATACGTTTTATCAGAGAGGATATGTCTATCTATTCAAACCAAGAAGAGTTAAAAAAACGACAAGATAAAATGAAATGGAAGTGGGAGCGCAAGAAAGAAATACGAAAACTTAAAGAAAATGAATTAAAAAGAAAGTTTTCTCCATTAAAATGAATAAGTTACAGTATATTTAGTTGACAAACTCAAAATCGATGAGATAATAGAGTTAGATTATATAGACGGATAATTAAACAAGAATGGGGTGGCATACTCCTCCCGACTTTATTAAAAGTCGATGCTGCCCTAGATTTATATATCATACAGGAGGCAGGGCTACGCGCAATACGTAGCCCTTTTTGTTTTAGAGATTAAAATGAATCATAACTTTATTCTATTTCAAGAAACAGTTTCGGCGTCTGCACAGCAACTTCCTAGCAATCAAATTTTTAATAATGTTATTTTATCGGCTAAGTCCACTAACACAGGAGTTGTTTATATAGGTAACTCCAGCGCCGTGTCTTCAACAAGCGGCTTTCCTCTTGAAAAAGGAACATCTGTGTCAATAAAAGTTGATAATCTAAATCAGATTTTCTTTGTTGGAACAGCGGCAGATGTCTTCTCTGTTATAGGAAGTTAAATGAAAGCAACCAATACCACTAAGAATTTAGTAGGAGTTGACCGAGACATTTCCACACTCCTAAAAGTTAATTCTGAAATTATTCCTACCACTACCCCACAAAAAATCAAAGTAACTGACATTAAAGAATCTGAAACCACTGCACAGAAATAAAGTTTAACAGGGCCGGATAGCATTAATAAAGCACGGTCATGCTCCGAAGGGAGCACTTTCAAAGGGAAGATATATAAAGTCTTCCCTTTATTACAAGGGACTCCATGTTTGCAAGGGTTAAGGTAAAAAAAGGTGCTTTAGATTACTTCAGAAAACTTGCTAGACAATCTTTTCCATACGAAATTCAGGCATATTTGGTAGGAAAGATAAATTCAATTAACGAACTAGAAATTATTAGTTTTGCTTATACGAAAAAGTATAGTATACAGACAAAAGGTGAAGTAGCTTGGTATGTCTCTGATTACAACATCCTAAAGGAAAAAGCAGAGAGTGACGGATATAGAATTTTAGGAGATATACATACACACCCAGCTTGGGACGCGGTTCTAAGTCCAGACGATTATAAAATCAGCGTTCTAGAACAACAAGTAATTTGTGGAATCTGTTCTGTTAATAATAAAAAAACTAGAGTTAGATTTTGGACTCCAGCATCGGCGCTACCTTGTACAGTTATTTATACTTAAAAGTCTGGAGGGACTGAAAACAATATGGCAGTTTCAGGAAAAAAGGAAAAGAAAACTCTTGCTAAACAAATTAGCATAGACGAGAGAACGCACCCAAAGCTAAAAATGTTGGCGTTGCTTATAAGTATGGTGTTGTCTTCAACAGGAGACGACGTTGAGTATTGGAAATCACTTTTAACTTCTAATTACATTGATACCAAAGGAAATGTCAACTGGAATGGAGGCGTGTACGCCCCAGAAGCAGGAGAAGTTGAACGCATCGTAGCGAATAAGGAAGTTAAAGATTTATTAAGTAAAGCCGTTGCCAATCTGGAGGGATAATGCAGCCATTTACAGTGAATTTAAGTGAAGCTATAAAATTTTCAAAAGTTTGGAATATCAACGGTATAGCAGTTCCTATATCAGAGTCTTCATGTCAATTTGCTACTGATTTTGCAAACGTGGTTCTAAATAACTTTATAAACATATGCCAGCAAAAAGCTAGAGAGTCAGCCCTACAGGCTTTGGAAGGAAAAAAGAAACCTATCTTAATTGAGGGTACTATCTAAAATGTACACAGGACTTTCAGAAGTTACACAACAGCAAGCATTAGTGTTAGAAAAACAGGCTCTTACTCATTCCTACCCTGTTCGATGTTTAATTGCTCTTGATGTTTTGTGCAACGTTGCTCTTTTAAGAGGAAGGCTAGATGAAACTATTTCCGCACACTCCGCTAGGGCTGCTCTAGAGGGGAAGAGATGGGGGATATTAGTTTCCAAGTTTCTAAGTTTCTTCCAGAAAAATCATGGTGTAGGTGCAATTTTAGGCGACGAAGTTAGAGCAGATGCTATAGCAGAAGTTGAGTCAAAAATGGATATAATAAACTAATGTATGATATAAGAATTTATTACAACAACTCGAATGAATACCCTTATATTTGGTCCTATGATAGCGGAGATATATCTACGGAGAAGAAAACCAAAGCTATCCACATACATAAATGTAACTTATCTTCATCTTTTGATAAAACAGCAGATAGTATTAAAAACCCTAAAGCATTTCTGGTTGTAACTTGCGAACGAGCAGTTATGATAAACGACGAAACATATTTTAGTTAGGGTAAAGAGGACTTGTGGAACCTATTTATAAAAGCCAATTCGGAGGTTCTCTTTATGTCGGAGACGACTCTGATTATGTTAAAATTGCAAATAAATCTGATTGGCGATTCGCACGGATGTGTAAATATGGGGTTGGAGGACACCAGCAAACTCTAGGATATACTTCACTTTCAGCGCCAAAAGGTAAAAACTATTTACACAAGGAAGCTGATAACCGAATTGCAATAAATATATTAGATTTAAACGACCCAAATATGATTCCTTTTGAGTGTATTAAATACGCTCTAGATTATATAAAAGAACAATTAAATAACGGACATAATGTTCTACTTGCTTGTAATTCTGGTCACTCTCGTGGTCCTTCCACTGGGCTTGCGTTTCTTAGAAGTATTGGTGAACTTCCTTATAATTTCCATAAAGCAGAAACAATTTATAAGACTTTATATCCAAAATATGACCCCGGAATGGGGATTCGCCAAGTGCTAAGAACACATTGGCACGATTTAGAAAATATGGAGAAAAAATAATGGCGCAATCCTCACCTCAAGACATTGGAGTAAATTTTGCTAATTCTGTGCGAGATACTTTAATGGGTCCAATCAATAAAGCCGCCGATGCTGGAGAAAAGATTAAGAATTTTATACATAACCCTATTTCTAGCCTGTCTGGGTCTTCTGGAACATCTGGGTCAACTGTTGAAAAAATAAATAAAGATTTAAACGACAAAAGTGTTCAAGATGCTAACCAATCGTTTGTAGATGCTGCAAATAAAGCAAAATCAGCGTCACAGACATCAAAACCGGAACCTAAACCAACTAGCGTTGTTAAAAAACCAGCCGCTCCAAAATACCACGACGGGGTGGACTATGTTCCAAAGACAGGACCGGCAATTCTAAAGAAAGGGGAAGCTGTGTTGAATCCCGAAGACGCAGAAGAGCATCGCAAAGAGAAAAAATCCATGAAGAAACATACAATTGACGTATCGGACGAACTTGGTGGTAAGAAAGAGAAGCCAAAAAAAGAAATCAAACACATCATAACCAAGAAATCAGCAGACGGTAAACATCACATCCATACACACGTGCACACTCACCCAGAACACCCAGACGAAGAGCACGTTTCCACAGGCAACGATGGCTTAGTAGACCACATGCTAGAACACCAAGGCGAGCCAAATCCCGGTGAAGCCGAAGCCGATGCAGGGCAAAGCGGTATTGAGCCACAAGCGACGGCGGGGGCAGCAGCACAGCCACAACCCACGCAAGGAATGCCTCAAGGCGGTATGTAAGCTCAGAACAGCAGGAGATAAAAGAGAGTAAAATATGGAACCAGAACATAAACATGACGTATCCCTTTATAGAGCAATGAATCATCTAAAAAAGGGCGGTTTACATCGCGCTTTGAAAATTCCTGAAGGTGAGAAAATTCCTGAAGACAAGCTAGAAGCTGCTAAAAATTCTAAGAATTCTCACGTTAGACATATGGCTAATTTCGCATCTACCATGTCAGGATTTAAACACACGGGACCAAAAAAGTAACAAACTCGCATCTGGAGGAAAATGCGAATAGAAAAACTAAGATCATTATATATAGAGCACCGCACTCTTCCAAATTACCAACACAAAAATACTGGAGAGTCCGAATTTAGTGCAAAAGCGTTGCAGAGTTTTTCAAAACTTCCAGAAACGCAGCAGTCTAAGGTAATTTCTTCGTGGAAAAAAGCCCTAAATAAAAAGAACAACGAAACTTTAACAACTGACGAGTTTACTGAATTAGCAAAGATTAGGTTCATGTGTCAAACAAATCTTTACTTTTTGTGTCACGTTCTTGAAAAATACAACCAAGTAACCGTGACCACTCATGAAGAAATTTGTAATAAATTTTTTGTACAAAAAGACCCTAATTTTCTTACATTTGAAAAGTTTGCAAATCAATACGTTGAACTTAAAGAAAGAATGCTTTTAACTCCTAGAGGAGCCTTCAAAAGCAGCTTAAACATCGCAGACAGCGTTCAATGGATTCTATGCTTTCCTGAAATTACTATTTTAATTCTCACAGGTGTTTTTCAGTTGGCTAAAGATTTTGTAGGAGAGGCAAAGCAACATTTTACACTAGAAGAAACAAAGGACGTTGACAGCAAAGGAAAAGCAATTTACGGCCCGCGTCAGGTAATGGACAAGGAAACCGGAGAGTGGTCAAATAGCTTGTTCCAGATGTTGTTTCCAGAGCATTGTGTACCTCCTACCGAGGGGAATGCATTAGAATTCCAAAGTCCAGCAGGAGGAGACGACAAAGAGCCGACGATTCGCGCCGCATCTATTGAACAAGCATTGTCCGGTATGCACATCGGGGTTTTAAAATTTGATGATGTTGTTACTAACGAAAATTGTCAGACTGATGACCGAATTATAAAAACTAATAAGCAAATTAGTATTAACAAAGCACTTTTAAACCCATTTGGTTTTATTGACTACGTTGGCACATGGTATACAGATACAGACGCTTACGGAATTAGAGTTGTTGCTGAAGAAAAATATGCTAAAGACAACGGTATAGGTGAGGATATAATAGGGTCTGTAGATAGTGGAAAATTCAATACAGAGTTTTATATAAAAACTTATTTACGAGCCTGCTGGTGGCCTACCGACTCTGCTAAACAAGCAGGAAAAATAGAAGAGGAAATGACAAAACTTGATTATGTTTTGTTTTTTCCAGAACGGCTTACTTACGAGTTTCTGAAAAAAGAGTTGATACTAGACCAAACTTCAGGAGCCGGTCAGTTTGCTATTAAATATCTTAACAATCCTAGAAAAGCGAACACTGTTAAGTTTCCACGCGAACTGTTGGTAAGACGAACTATTCCTCATACTCAATTTCCCCCACAAGGAGTTGTTGTTACTGTAGTCGATACAGCCTATAGCACAAAATCATGGGCTGATTTTACAGTTATAATGACCGCTCTTATTTTTGGAGGAAGGTTTTACATTATTAATATGGTGCGAGGAAGGTATAACGAATATGATTTACCAAAAGTTATAGCCACAACCGCCTATAAATGGAAGCCAAAACGTATTGCGATTGAAGATTCTATTGGGGTTAAATGGATGAGCCGCGAACTTAGGCGAGAGATGGATAATCTCAAGATAACCATTCCAATTGAGTTCATATCTCTTAAACACGGGTCAAAACTAAGATCAAAACAAATGAAAGCCAAGCCGGTCCTTAGACTTCTTGGTGACGAACGGATGTATTTCTTAAATTCCTGTGAAGGGCTGGAAGAAATCTACTCTGAGTTAGAAAAATTTACAGGAACTAGTTCTGATGCTCATGATGATGTCGTGTCTGGGATATCTCTTTTAGTCGAGCAATATGGTAGCTATGCGGATATGGATAGTAGGATGAATTCTATTAACCAATCTTATGTGTCCGACCAACAATCAAAAGCGATTCATGACCAAGTGTATTGTTTAGGAAAATATGCCAAATATAATGAGTCTGGTATTTTAGTTGATGAACATCCAACGACTCAATATGCACTCAATCAGATTGCACAGTACGATAACGAACCTTATATAGACCCGCTTGCAGATTTGTCATAATGAGGTGTCGCGTGAGAGTGAAGACTTTAAAAGAAATAAAGGAATCCGTCTTAAAGCAATATAGAGATGACTATCCAGATGAAGCAGTATACGGTAAGATATTTGGTTTGTATATACTCGATAGATATTGCCGTTTAATGTTTAATATATATAAAAAAGCTGGCGAAAAAGAAAAGGTTTAGATGCATATGTATTTAATACAGCGTAAGTTCGGAGGCTCATAATGGCACTAATACAGACTGAGGCGCATAATACTCAAGCTGACTTGAGGCCAAAAGATTACAACGCGCAGGGGGAAATTACAAACACCGACGCTGAAGTAACTCTTGTAGTTGGTTCGGCATCTAGAGCAGAGTCTTATATTCAAGATAAACAATATGCTCTACTGTGGCGCGACGCTGATTTGTTATATCAGTCTCCCAGACCAATGACCGTGTATGAAAATACTTATGTGCTAGAGCCTAACGTACAGAGATTCACAGTAGCTAAAGTAGTTAATAGTATTGTTCCTCAACTTTATAAGGGTTTATTTTATACAGACCCGCCAATGGTTCTAAGACCGCATCCGGGTACATCTCAAAATGTTGTCGATGCTAAAACAGCTTTATTTTCGTCGTTACTGGACCAATGCAATTTTAAAATGGAAACTAAGATTGGTCTGGAACAAATGGCGCATTTAGGAACAGGTATTTGGAAATGGGGTATAACTTATAAAAGAATTGTCACTAAAAAACGAATTGCTCAAGTTGACAAAGTTTCAGGTGGTCCAGAAGGATATGAAGCAACTGCTATAATTCCTAAAAACACTGCCCCTAAGATAGAAATAAAGGAACGTTATGCTCCTAGACCTTATATAGAAAGTCGAACAATTGACAATGTACTAATAGACCCGAAAACCTCATATGGAGATATTAGACGCGCTGATTTTGTAATTGACCGTAGATTTATGGATTTCTATCAATTACAAGATTTAATCAGAGGTGTTAGAGAATTACCTGAAGATCATCCTGAAAGAAAAGGATGGGTTTTGCCAACAGATGAAGAATTAAAAAGCTGGTTTATGCCGCCAACAGATGCTAACTCTATGGGAGTGTCTCCGGCACAGCTAGCGGCCTATATTAAAGGAGTAGTTCTTCACTCAGAAGATATTAACGTACAAGTTTCTCCAGATTTACTATTAAAAAAGTTAGAAGTATTAGAATATTGGGATAAAAGACGAAAGATTATTGTTATTCAAAGAAAAAGAAAACTTTGTTCTAATGAAAATACATTTGGGGTTATCCCATTCCTTTCAGCTAATTGGTGGAATAGGCCAAGAGCATTTTACGGAATGGGTTTGGGCCTGATTGTCGGACAAAATCAACGTGTTGACCAAGGAACTATTAACTCTATCTTAAAAATACTGTCGTTCGGGGTTAATCCTATTTATTTGCGTAAAAGAGATTCAAACACTCCTACGCAAATGATTAGAACCGGATTGGGACGTATTTTATCAGTTGACGGAGAGATAGACAAGGCGTTCGGACTTTTAGAATCGCCTAAAGTTCCTCCTGATGTCTGGAGTGCGTTGGCCGAGTCCGAGAAAGCAACAGAAGGTGCTTCAGGGGCAGACGCGCAGCTTGTACAAGGCTCCTCAGCAGGCCCACGGTCCGGTATGGGACGTACAGCAACAGGAGCATCTAATCTCGCCAGCGCCAGCGCGAGCCGATTGGATGGACCGCTTGATAACTTTATTGAACAAGTGTTCAAGCCTTGGCTATACATCCTTGATATGTTAGTCTTTGAATTTTTCTCTGATGCCGAGATTTATACTATCCTTGGTGAAGAAAAAGGAAAAGACTTTGAAGTTGATTTACAAGAATTCCACGACGGAGTTATTGAGTACGAGATTTTGGCTGGTGCTTCATTGGCCGCGAAGAGAGTCATGAGTCAGTCGATGACACTCATTGAGCAAATCTTTACTAATCCAACCGTGCAAGAGAGTCTAGCTGACATCAACCAAGAGTATGTGGATATTAAAGAAATCTTGAAGATGTGGATGGAAGCGAGCGAGTGGAAAAACTTCAACGATATTATCAAACCAATGACACAGGAAATGAAGCAACGTAGACAAATGCAATCCCAAGCGGCACAGCAACAGTCTAAACTTGCTACACAATCAACTATAAGTGCACAAAATGCACAACAGAAGTCGCAATTACAGGCTCAATCTATTGCCGGAAGAATTCAAGAACGCATCGCGGTAGGCGCTGTTCTAAATAGCGTTAAGGGTGAGGCGAACGAAGGAGAGCCTACTCCGGAAGGACTAGGTGGCGAACAGCCAGTAGTTGAATAATTGTCTCTAGAGGGTCTGACAGTTACCTAAACTGTTGCTGCTAGGGAGCAGCTATTGAAGTTGCTTTGGCAGCTATCCCTAAACATAACTGGAGGGTTATGGATAAAAAATCAGAGTTTTTACCAGAAATAGATTTAGAACCAGAAGAAGTTGCTAGTCTTGTGTCAACAATGGCTACTCCGGGTTTTGATGTATTAAGAAAACTACTAAGAAGTTCGGTTGACAGATTCGCTATGATTCTTATTAACACTGATACCGCAGACGAATCGAAAGTATTAGAGCGTCACCGAATGGCTCGAATGGCTACTATCTTTTTAGGTGATATTTATAACCGATTAAATGAGTATAAATTACATTATATTTATTCTCAACCAAATCCAAAGCCTATAGATTCAGGTGCAGGTCTTGACCTTGGTGAATTTGCAACAGATGAAAACGGAGAGGAGACGTTATTTTCATGAGTGAAGAGACAGTTTTAGAAGTAAAAGAGTATCGTTACCAGCCTACAGACGACAGCGGTCGCAGTATAGGCGGCGAGCAGGTAATTAAGTACACTACCAACGAAGAGTTAGCGGACCGGCTAAAAGAGCAGAATGTTTTGTTAATCCGCAAACTTCGTGAGCAGACTCGCAAGGTTCGTTTAGGCATTGTAGAGACAGAAGATATTCCAGACGACGCGCAGCGATACGACGGTCCTGTTGAGTTTAATCCTCGTGACTTGACAGACGAGGAACGCTATGAAATCGCAAGAGATTTAGTTGATCCTACAAAATCATTTGATGCCGCATCGCGTCTAGTAGAAGCTCGTATTGGTGCACCATTAGATGTTTTAGGACACACACTACAAAATATACAGCAAGATAATATAAATCTTCGCGCCAAAATCGAGGCAAATTCTTTTGTATCGGACAATCCAGATTATTACAAGTGTAATGAGAACTTTGAAGCAATTACTTCATGGATGGTACGTTACAACCTAGCCCCGATTCGAGCTAATTACCAGAAGGCATATGATACTTTAAAGGCGCAAGGACTTTTAGTTCTAGGGAACGCCCCTTCTGTCTCAGAAGTGATCCCAGCAGTAGTTGAAGCGCCAGTAGTTGAAGTTGCTCTAGAAAGAGAACCAGTTAAAGTAATTCCCTTCAGCTTAAACAGGGAGAATACTTCAGATATTGGAACACCAATTGTTCCGGGAAGTGATATTGTTTATAAAACTCTAGACGGTAAGACCCTTACAGGACTGGCGGCTGTATCGGCAATGCCGAGTGACGAGTATAGACGAAGACTGGTTACTGATAAAGAGTTTGGAAAAAAAGTAGATAAACTAGAATTAGAGTCTAGAAAAGCACGAGTGTAAAATGTATGTTAGGGAATATCAATTAAAAGACGCCACATACTTGTTTAATATTAATCGGTCCTGTTTCTCTAGTCCTGAACCTAATTTGAGCCTTCTTGAAAATATCCATAAAGGTCAAACATGGGTTTGTTGTACTAAAAAAGATGACAAACCTGTAGGTTTTTTAGTATCCACGTATCAAAATGGAGCACATGTATACAATGTTGCGGTAGACCCAGAGTTTAGACATAAAGGAATCGCTACCTCGTTGTTTAAAGAATTCCATTATTTTTACCGAGAGCAGAATTATGCTTGGTTATATGTGGATACCTCAAATCCTGCTCAAAAATTATATTTTGATTTAGGATATAGAATTAAAGAAATTAAATATGACTATTACGGTCCCGGAAAGGATGCGTACTTAATGGTCAAAGAGTTTTAAGGAGTGTACTAGAATCCTGCATAGAGCAGTGTACTTAATACACTTACTTTAATGACATTCGCAGTCGGATTACTGTAGAGTCACCAAAAGCGTGAGGCAACCTTAGTTGAAGTCTTAACTAGGGTCAAGGAAAGGCGGTCGGATTACCGAGTAATTACTTGACGCACAAGGACAGAAATTCCTATTCGTATAGGAGGAATACAAGTAAGAATTTCCTTTAAGGAAATGTTACAATGGCTGGTTATACACCATCTAGTAATAATCAATCTAATCTGCCTCAGTCAACTGTCAGATATTACGATGAATAGCTTGTCGTATTAAAATTCTCTCTTATTGACTTGGAAGCTGAAAAGTGGTATAATGGAAATTATACCCGCTAACAAGGCGGAAGTTTAAATACACCGTGAGAGACTAAGCGAGAGAACATTTAAATGAGGACACCAGAACAACTAAAGGAATATCATAAAAAATATCGTGCTGCTCATCGAGACAAAATGCGTCAATATGCTAAGAAATACAGAGACGCACACCGCGATGTGCCACAACATCTAATGAGAAAATATGGGATAACTGTTGAGGACAAACAGACCATGTGGGATCAACAAGATGGAAAATGTGCGGTATGTAAAGAACCTATGAAACATGTTTTTGACCGAGATTGCTGTGTGGATCATTGTCATAAAACTAAAAAAGTTAGAGGTTTAATACATTGGTATTGTAATATACTTGTAGGTGTTTTAGAAGCAAAACCTTTGAAGTTGGAACAGGTTATTGCGTATGTTGAATCATTTAAGTGATGCGATAGTCCGAACATACAGGAATAAAAACTGTATGAGATTAGCAGAAATGTCTAATCCTTGCTAAAGCAAGTAACAAATTTGAAGAAATTCCGCGAGAATCTTAAGGCCCAAACGCCTTTCGTAGCGTGTTCTGAGCGTCTTGACTTACCTATGAAGTCAGGAAACCAGTATATACCCCTTATTAGCTTGTGCTGGTTGTAAAAATAAATCTACTCTAATTGACTTGAACGCTGAAATGCCAACAAGGGCGAAGTCGAAAGACACGCTGAGAGACTAAACGAGTGGACACAGAAATGTGATGCGATAGTCCGAACTTACGAGAAAAACAATCGTGAGAGCTAAATAGAAATAGTTTAGCCCGTTTTTAATAAAACGAGTAACAATGGGGAGCTATTCATGTATGTTCCGTTTGCTGCTAACACAACGCAGACAACTGAAGGTACAGTCGGTTCTGGTATCTCAATTAACGTATTGACAACAACTGCCACCATTTAAAACAGCCAGTGGTGGAACATTGCATATGAATATAGTGGCGAATATGCAGATTACGCTAAGGTTAAAGCTGGCGTAAATAAACTTGACTAAATCGGTGAAACTCTGTTCTATTGCAGACAATACCGAGGAAACCGAGAAATCGGTTCCGTAACGACTGAAACGCCAAGGCCCTTACATTGGGTATGATACAGTCTGAACTTATTAGAAATAATGAGAGTGCCTCAGAGGGAACTCTGAAGGTCATAAACACGATTGAACTTTAGCTCGCTTTCATTAGCGACGGCGATTAATTAATCGGTTGCCGAAAAATGGTTCTATATCGGAAAATCTCTCTCGCAGACAATTCCGAGGAAACTTGAAAGATAAAACTAAAGCCTATTTAGCCGGTTTGTTCGACTCTGAGGGCGATCTGTCCGTGGGCAGACATACTTCTAAAGAACGAACTTATATTGTAAAAGGGAAAAAGTATACCTACAAAAACTATATTTCATATAGCGCAAGCATAGCGGTATACAATACATATTTACCCTTGATGAAGTATTTAGTTAAGCACTTTGGCGGCACATATAGGGTGCTTCATAAAGAAACTGAAACAACACAAAAAGTATATGCATGGAAACCAGATGGTACAAAGCATTCTCTTTATGTGTTAAATTTAGTAGCTCCTTATGTGTCGATTAAGCAATCACAATTACAACTTCTTATAAAGTTTTTAGAATTAGGGAATATCTCTAATCCCGAAGCAAGGAAGGATTTGTACATGTCTTGTTTAATTGCAAATTCAAGTTCCGTAACGACTGATACGAGCCATATTATTAAATGGAAAAAGAATATACAAAATGCCTACTTTTCTGGGATATTTGACGGAGAAGGAACATCTTCTGTATATAAAACTCCTACTGTATGGATTGCAAATTCTAACAAAAGCCTTTTGGAAACCGCAAAGTTTCTTTATAACTCCAATGAAATCACAGGAGGAAAAAGAAAAAATTCCAGCGAATCTAGGCTGCCTGAATACAGAATAGCAATTCCAGTAGCTCATATAGAAAAGTTTATTCTAAGAATATTACCTTATTCTTTGGTAAAAAGAGAACAATTATTGTTAACCTTAGAAGCCCTTAGAGGGGTATCCAAAGAACGTAAAAAGGAAATTCAAGACAAACTGTTCTATATTAAACATCCATTAGTAATAAAGATACAGTCTGATCTCACAAGTGATTGTGAGTATTCTCTAACGGAGACGTTAGAAGATAACAACACAAATACGACAACACAGTAGAGAATGTGGCAAGAGAACTTGCGTATCGTCTAGGCGAATCGCTAAGTGGTCTTGTTCGTGCAACTGCTGACGGTGCAAGCGCCGTTGACCCAAGTGTTCTAGTAACTCTTGGTGCAACATCTATAACTTCATTCACAACCCTAAGTCTGAACCAGATTCGTAACTCGGTGCAGAGTCTTGCAGGTCGTTCAGTTCGTCCCTTCGATGAAGGTTCTAAGACATTTGCTGGAGTAATCCATCCATTTGCTCTTGGTGACGTACTGGCAGACAACAGCAATGATTCGCCCATCGACATCCTGAAGCACACCCCAGTGGGTCTTGCCAAGATGGAAGATTTAATTTCTACTGATTTATCAGAGATGATTGAACTTCCCTCAACAGGTGTTCGTTTCTTCCAGACTAACCAAGTGACATCTACTTCCAATTATAAAGGCGTAACGGGTCTGACAGCTCTTCGTACTTATATTTTTGGTCGTGATGGTATTTTCTCGATTAAACTTGGCGCACAGGGAGACATCTCATTTGGAGATGGAGAGTGGCAGAACATAAAATGCAACATTGTGCAAAACGCTATTCAAATCCTTTAGAATCAATAGCTTGGCGTTTTAAAATCTTTTCTAATTGACTTGAACGCTGAATTGTGATACAATTAGTTAAATCAAATTTAGCAAACAAGGCGGAACCTTAAATGGACCGTGAGAGACTAAATGAAAAGAGCCTAATAGGTAAGCGATAGTCCGATCTTATGAAAAAAGAAAATCCTACATTTAAAGATGAAACCGGAAATCGTTACGGTTTATTGACAGTCCTAAAACAAGTTGATTCGATAAAACACGGAGATAAAGTAAAAGCTAGATGGCTTTGTATATGTGATTGCGGTAATAGTTGTTTAGCAAACGCCCAACTATTACGTAATGGGCATAAAAAAAGTTGTGGCTGTTTGAAACATAAAGATTCGTGGAATCGTTCAACTGATGAAATAGGAAAAAAGTATGGCATTCTTACCGTAATAGCATCTCTTCCTACAAAACACAATAAAAGTAGATGGACTTGTAGATGCGAATGTGGCAAAGAAAAAACAGTAACGACGAACAAATTACATTCTGGAATTTTCAGTTGCGGTTGCCAAAGATTTGTATCTAAAGAAGTTTTAGATAGCAGAACTATTTCAGCAAAATATGCTATGTATAAACATGCTGCTAATAAGCGTGGATATAGCTTTGAGATAAACAAAGAAGAGTTTAAAAATCTTCTTCAAAATGAATGTGTGTACTGCGGTTTAACTCCAGCAGTGGGGGTTGATCGAAAAGACAACTCAATTGGGTACACATTTGAAAATTCAGTCTCATGCTGCAATTGGTGCAATCGTATGAAGCTGGACAACTCGTGTGAAGACTTTATTGAGCATTGCAAAAGGATAATTAATAATCATAAGCTAACACCTGTCAGTTAAATGGAGCCGACAGTAGCAGACCCTACCAAATTCCTTCGGGGTCTTTAGAAGTTCAATTGAATTATAAACTTGGAAGGTTTAATTCCGGGTTGGACTTCTTATCGCGTAGCGAATAAAGTATGCGCGATATAAAAAACCTTTTCTGATTGACTTGAAACCTGCAACGGTAACAAGGCGGAACCTTAAATGGACCGTGAGAGACTAAGTGAAAGGGCACCTATTGGTGATGCGATAGTCCGAACTTATAGGAAAACAACTGTAAGAGATAAGCAGAAATGACTTATCCAGCTTAAAGCTAGTAACAACTTTGACACTTCACAACCTCGCTTGGACCTGATACAACAATTCGTATTCGTGAAATTGACGCCGCAAGCGCAATTAGCTAGTCGAATTACCAAACATAGAAAAGGAGCCTTAATTGGCTCCTTTTTTACTTGGGTAGCAAGTCTACTCAAACCCTTA
>JAEHJW020008218.1_pt1 | contig 23533 bp, 26 predicted proteins | sample 9271431 | NCBI WGS metagenome assembly JAEHJW02 | reverse complement strand
TCATTGCAGCGTCACCGTCACATTATTCACCGCAGTGGTGGGCGCCTGGTCAATGCCGAATGTCGCCGTTTGGCCAGTAGTGCCCGTGATCGCAATCGGAGTCGCTTCTGTTGCGGTTGCAGCGGAACTCAGTTGATACGTGCCAGTGCCGCCCGTTGAGCCAGACGTATTGGTTGCCGGCACTGCAGTGCCCGCAATCAATCCGCTTGTCGGCTCTACCCACGGCGTTCCGATGGCAATCGGAGAGGCGTTCTGCTTGGTCTCCGTACCCGTCGAAGTCGAGACATATACGTTCCATCCGGTAGCGCCAGTAGGGGGGCTGCCGGGTGCCGCGACATTCAATACATTATTCGCCGCAACCGCCAAGCTCGTTTCCGTAGATGGCAACGTTTCTCCGGCCGCCGTCACCCAAGTGCTCTGCACGTAATAAGTTGTGGCGGAAAGCGTGCCGCCAGCAGTTTCAGTCAACGCCCCATTGGTAGGAGGAGACAACGCGCCCGATAGCTGCTGAACGATGTGCGCGCCAGCAGGGATTGACGTCCCTGAAACCTGAGTGCCGAACGTCAGCATACCACTGGTTGCTGTCGTAACAGAAAGCGTCGTTGAGCCGTTGACAAGCGTCCCATCGCCTGAAAACGCCGTCCCGATGGCAATCGACAGCACCTGTACGAACGTCTGAGAGCCTGCGCACTGCTGCACGGACGCCGTATAATCCGACGCCGCAATCGTGCTTGCGATGCGCGCCCGAGGCGATCCCTGCGAACCGGTGAACTGGTTCACGATGGCATTCTGCACCAGCGTCGTGATGTTCGACGGCAGCGTCGAGAGATTTGGCAGCACGACTGAAAAATACACATTCGCCGGATTCTGGCTATTGTTATTGAACGTCACGGAATACGTCGGAGGCGTCTGATAATTTCCAGACGTATCCGTCACGGTCTCGGTAGTATTGCCGTTGTAATTGCAGCCGGGGCTTTTCTTCGTCCAGATCGCCTGAGCGATGGCAGTCGGATCTCCCCCAATTACGCCGACGTAGATCGAGTTTGCCGCTAAAGAGTAATTCGTAGACCCATAGGTCACTACCGATCCGGTATCATTCTCGTAGCAGAATACGTCGATGACATTCGGGACACTGAAAACAGCGCCATACACGGCCGCGAGAAAGCCTTGCGCATTTCCCGCGACGGAATTTCGGCGCCTGAACTCGAATGCGGTCGGCGTCTCGATGGCTGCTCCCACGACGCCCGGAGCGGGATTCGTAATCGACTCCCAGCCCGGAACAGCCTGATAAATCGCAGTCAGCGTATTGTCCGGGCATGCGATAGCGCCGATCACGACATTGGCGAACGTGAGACTGATATTTCCCGATGAGCCGATTGTGCCGCCCTGCGTGCACTGGTACAGATTGCCGGAGGTATCCTGCGCCTGCGCGCCGGTCGGAATCACGGTCCCGACGGCGCCGACGCAGGTGCATTGCACCGCGGTAGAGACGCCCGGCTTGCGATTCAGGAAATAAATTCGACCTACGCCGTCCTGCATGAATCCCGTGGCGAGATCAGGATTTTCGCCATTGACGATTTGCGCAAACGTCGCGTATGCCGCCGAGATCGCCGCCGCCATCGACGTGGCGAGCTGCCCCTGCGGGGTGTTGTCGGCGAAGTTCAACGTCACGCCGTAGGCCGCATTGATATCGGCCTGCACGCCGGCAAGCACGGCGGCTTCCGTCGGTACAGACAGACCGGTCGGCAGGAACTGGATTTGCGGTACGTTGGTGCTCATCAGCCTATCGCAATGGCTTGAGTCGTGCCGTCAACGGTCGTGAATTGAACTTGCCCCGTGACTGATCGGGCGCTCACGGTCTGAATGGTGCACAGTGCAGCCGTCACGCCTGGAACGGATAGCGCGGCGTCTTCCATCTGTGAGCGCAAAAACGACAGCGGCGGATTCTTGCCGAGGATGTTCTGGTACTGCACGCCTAGACTTGAGTTGTACCAGCACTCACCGAGAAACGTTCGAATCGCGCTCGAAACATCCTGCGCGGTCGCATAAGGCGGCTTGGCGACAGCGAAATTTCCGGCCGCATCCAGGCACAAGTCCCAGCTGCCCTGGTCGAGCAAAAGTGTCGCTAAAGTGGGTCCGGCGCTCATGGTATAAGTATAGGTACCGCTTAGGAAATATTCGTGATGATACCGTTCGTGACCGTGACGGTTATTGCGCCGCTCTCTGCCGTAAATGTGCCAGTGGCGCCGTTTGCCGGCTTTACTGTGGGCGCGGCCAGATTCCCCGAAGTATCGACGGTTGCACCGTTGGCGTTCCACGCGCCCGTGATATTCACCTGATTGGCCCGCTCGGTAACAGTCCCTTGCGTGACGATATCGATGCCGGCTCGATTGGGCTTGATCCACACGTAATCGGTCGGAGTGGTCTCCGATGCGCAGGCCGATACGTACACGCCGTCCGCGAAATTAAACCGCCTGAGCGAGCCTGGAAGCGCCTGAGCGAGCGTCTTGATGACCGCCGAGATATCTCGATCGCAGCAGACGAGGAGCCCGATATCGTTCGGCACGGGGTCAAGGATGAATGCCGACGTACCGCCCTGCCACCGCAGGTACGGCCGCCCATAGACCGTCCCATGCGCCGTCCCTTGGCCGATCCCGTTGACCTGGTTCACCAGCGGCTGCACGTCTACAGTGCCAATCGGTCCGACGCCGCCGCCGTGAACAGCCTTGACCACGACGGGATGCGCCGTGCGCACCCGCGACATCATGGCGTTCCAGAAGAACGTCAGTGTCCGGTAATCAGTGGTTCCATCGGACGGCTGCTGCAGCGGATAGGCCAGATCGCCGCTCATGGCGGACTCGTCACTGCGCTAGGCAGCGTGCAGTCCAGGCTGCTGAACCACTCGCCGCCCGGCTGCAGGCTCTCAAGCCGATGCGTGGCGCGATACGGAAGCCACGTCCCGTTCGCGCTTGGGACTTGACTGCCCTGAACCTGGAGTTCTCCGCCCAGCGTCAATGCGGGCGTGAACAGCACGTCCACATGGATACCGTAGCGCTGAATCGTCGGGAAACCGATGAGCCCGGTATCGGGCGAAAAAACCGGCTTCGGCTTGTTCAGCCGCGGCTGATTTTTCGGACAGATTGCAAGCGTCGCGTTTCCGTCGAAGTAGAAATCTATGCCCGCATGCGTGCAGAGCTGGCGGAACTGATCCATATACGTGCCGGGGAAATACGGATTCGCCAGATTTCCCGTCACGCCATTGTTCTCAAGCGCGAAGCCCATCTGGCCGGCCAAGTACGTTGCGATCTGCACAATCGAAGTCGCGCCCGTATATGACGTCGGCGCAACGGACTGAATCTGCGAGCCGAATCCTGTATATGCCTGAACCCGCAGGCCAACGTCCGGTATGTTCTGATAATCAGGTTGCGCTTCGATGAACGTGCCGTCAAACACTTGCGTCCATGTCTTAGCGTCCGGGCTCGCCTCGAGCTGCACGAAGGCGCGCGCATTCATGGCTGTCGGCGTCGCTGAACTCCACAGCACCGTGAGCGCGTTCATGTCCTGTTGTCGCATGCCGTAAATGATGAGATCGAGATTATTTGGCCACGTCGCAGCTCCCGTGATAGTTGCCGATGCGCGGTAGCCAACAAGAGTCAACGTATTGCTGGACGTGCCCGGAAAATTGGAAGTCGGCAGGATCAACGTCGTGCGCAGATATTTCACGCCGTAGCTGTTCGCGGTCATGATATCGCCGCCACGTCCGCCGCAGTGTAATAAACAAGCTGCCATCGTGTTCCGAGGCCAACATACTGCGGATCTTCGTCTCCTTCGGTGTCGATGAACAGGAAATCGCCCTGGAATCCCCAATACTGCCCACTGAGTAGCAAGAACGGCGCTGCTTCCGTCGCAGAGCCGCCATAGGACCGGCACTTGCGCGTGTTTACGATGGCCGTCCCGTTGCTCACCAAGTCCATGTAGAGATCCGCGTTCGGCGGAAAGCCGAGCTGATAAATGGAAATGCTCGCGGACTGCCCCGAGAGCACCACCGATATGAGCTGCGACGGATCAGGGCTGAGCGGAACGATCTGCATCAGAATGCCCCGAACGCATTGGATAGCGTCGCGTTCGTAACGAGATTGGCCGATGGTCCCGAAATCGGCTGAAGCTGAACGGTACCTAGCGCGTTTTGAGGCTGCGCTGAAGGATTTTGCGCATTCTGTAATGCGGTGTTGGAATACTGCGCCTGTACGCTGATGACCTCGATAAAATTGATGTCCACTTGCGTCAGAAAGTACGCATCCGGCGCGCGGTCCCCATCCGTCGAGCGAACCAAGTCGTAGGACTGGATATCGGCGTTCTTGTATGTGCGTTCCGGCGTCACAATGCTGTACAGCGCGGTATTGTTCGCAGCATTGTCGAGTGCGCTGAGAAGCAATTGCCGATCAGCGAGCGTTCCGGCTTTGCACAAACGAACGCGCGCCTCGTACGGAAGTTTGACTTTGTTGTAGCTCGCAAACGAAGTCGGAACGCTTCCGCTTCCCTGCACCGGGAAATCAGAGATTCGCCAGTGCGGATGGTGTTCAAATTCAAGGATAGAGTCTGCCACGACGACTAGATTGTTATTGCTGTCGTAGATTCCCCATCCGCTCTGCGCTGACGTGAGCGTATTTCCGAATAGGGAGCCGAGTACCGCTCCGCCAATGGAAATAACAGCCGCCGGACTGACGCCGGCTAGCCGCGCGAGCTGCGGGACACCAGGAAGCTGCGGAACGTCTGGAAACAGGACGCTCATTGCATCCCCGGATCAGCCTGCGCGGCGAGCAATTTGCGCTCCATCGCGCGATGCATGGCTGCGGCGATACCGTTTGCATCCTTGGCCTGCGGCGCGTTGACGTTCAGCGTGTGAATTGTGACGTGTGAGCCGGAAGATGCGCCAGATGCGCGAGATGCTGAAGAAATTGGGCGGCCAGCGTGCGGAGTCGGAATCGCGCGTCCGGTGACAATGTATGCGCTTCTCTGAGCTTGAGGAAGATTGCCAGTCGAAAGCGCCGCGCCGACAAAGTAGGCGGCTTCCTGCGCAGTCATGCCGTTGTAAATCGTGGCTGCCTTAGACCAATTTGGATCGCCGGCGTCTCCGCCAGCTTCCAGATGAAGCAACTTTAATGCCTGCGTCTCCACCGATGTCATTTTCGGGAGACGCGCGGCCACCTGTCCGGGAATAGTGATTGACGACAAAATAGATTCGCGGCCGCTTTTCATGTCACTGGCCCATGCCTCATGAACATCTGCGCCCATGCGGCCAAGCCATGAGCCAAAATGCTCATAGACAGACATGGGAGAAAACCAATCAATCGGACCTTGCGATTTGCTGGTGAATAGATTCGTTATCGCTTTCCCTGGATGCAAAAAATCAAGAAGATCTGTAATGACCTCATCAATTACCGGGACTAGATCGGTACGTATGGCCTTAATCAACTTAATTATTTCCGGAGTGAGACTGTCCAGGGCCTTCGTCGCATCGCTCTTGATAGTGTATGAAAGTCCGATCAATGCCTCTTGGGTTTTAATCTGAGAATCAATTACCTTATCAGTGATTCCTTTCTGATCCCTGTTCGCTTTGTCGAGATACTTGCGCACCTGTTCAGGGCCAGCGCCAATAGCTTCGGCGAGGCCACCATGGAAAATCCGAAGGGCCGCTTGTACTCGCGCAGGTTCAGCACCCTTACCAGCACCAAACTGCTCTTGGAGTGCCTTCGCAGCATTTTCGGCAATCTGTCCTAGTGGCAGCATGTGTCCATGTTCGTCAAGATACGCGACACGCAGACGGTTGAGCCACAGCAAATTCTGCGACATCTGGCCTTCATATTCGAGGCCAAAAATGGAGGATTGCAGGGACTGCACAGAGGTGATTGCATCCTCTGCGCTGCCTCCGGCTCGTTTTGCTACTTCTCCCCATCGCGACATTTGCGCCGCCGATTGCCCGAGGTACTGAGAATTCAGGCCAAGATGGAATAACTCAGACGACAGATCCTTGAAATACCCAACCACATCCGAAATCCCGCGGATCGCTAGGAACAGTCCGCCAAACTTCAATGCAAGACCGGCGACGCTTTCGCCCATCGTGGCAAAACTCGCGCCCATGCCCTCGGCGGCTTCGGTAGTCTCCGTGCGTAGACCCTCGATGCCCTGCATGATGCGATCAATGCCGGCCTGAAACTCCTCGGAGTTCAGTCCGACACCGACTGTCAGGCGATCAATGTCAGCCACCGCGCGCCTCGTTCTTGTGCTTTTCGATCTGAGCTTTGTTGTAGAAGTCTACCAGCACAATCTCAAGTAGATTGTATAGATCGCGCGTGCTGTAGACGGTCTGAAGCTCGTGCAAGGTCGCTCGGCCAGCCGAAATAACGGTTCCGATTGCGCGCGGTACGTTGAGGTACGACGCGAGTCGAAGCCCTGGCGTATCGGCTATTTCGCCGAGGTCGGGGCTTTTGCGCGAGAAAAAAAACCGAGGTGCATCCTCATGAATGCCATGCGGATCTGCAGCCGAGTCGAAATTTCCTCGATCTGGCACGCGTCGCCCTTGATGAGCGGCTGCGGCGGCAGGCTCGGCGCCGGCTCGTACTGCACATATTGCCACATCGCCTCGAGCGACGGGTCTTGAATGGCGCGCAGGAATCCGATGGAGTGACCGTGACGGCGCTCCAAAGAGGCCAGCCCAGCCATTCCCTCGCGTTCCTCTGGCTTCACATCCATGCCGGCCTGTTCGATCAGATACGCGGCTTGGATGGCCCATAGCTCCCCCTGTTCACCGGGCATTTCGGTGAGGATGAACGTTTTCCCCTTGTCGCGATTGTCATCCGTAACGACGAAGTTTTCTTTCAGCCGCGCCATTACGGAATCACCGAGCTGATACATTTCTGGAACGTAATCTCGTACTTCTGGGGCTGCAGTAACTTCTTGCCGCCCGGCGTTTTCTTGCCGGACGTCATGAACCCCTTGATGAACGTGTGCAGCTTATTGATGCCCGGCACTGCGATGGACGCGCCAAAAATGATCGTCTCAAACACTCCGTCCATTGCCTCGATGGCAGTATCCATGACGAGAATCGACGGCGAGTCCGCTTGCAGCGTGAACATCAGGGGTGTCGGGTACGCCACATAGCCACCGGAGAGTACGCCGTCAATGCCCATCAGGATCTCGTTGGGCTTGACTTCAGTCGTATCGAATGCATCGTCCGCAGAATAGCCTTCGATCGGCACCGGAACCGGGAAAATGGGCACTCCACCGACGGACGTTGCGGTCAGCGTGAATGCACTATTGGCGACTGTCAGACTCATTTGTTCGTTACTCCGAAAATTCGCCGGTTATGCCAGATCGACCGAATTGACGACGATGGTATTCACGTTCCCGCCGTCTGTGTAGTAGAACGAGATATTCGGCGACAGTCGGGACGCTCGAGCCGTCGCGCCAGGATCGCTGATAAGCAGGTACCATCCCTGATTCTGCAGCGTCGTTGAAATATTGATGCCTGCCTGCGCGTTCACGGCAGCAATCTGGCTGCCCGACAATGTGACGCCGGAAACCCATGCGCCGAAATTACCCATATCCGTGATCGTCTGGCCCATCGCCTGGCGAATCAAGTTGTATCCGTACGGCGTATACGGGATGAACTTGATCGTCGTGCGCAACGTCAGCAGATCGAGCTGGAATTCCGAGTTGAAGTAGATTTGATCGACATAGGGGTCGATCCACTTCCACGCGCCGATCATTGAGCCCGGCTGCAGGAACTGGAAGTATTCCGTTCGCGTCGCCACCGCGCAGTAACAGTTGTAGTTGTTCGCAACGAGATTGTCGTACGTCGTGAGATCCGTGACATCTGGAGTAAGGCCGCTCTGACCGAGATATGCGAAGTCGACACGCCCGTTCGTCGCCGTGAAGTTGATCGACGCGATCGCGCCCGTAATGAACGCCGCCTTCGTCGCATCGACGCCCCAGATAGGGATCACGCCGATATAGTCGGCCGTCTGGGCAAGCACACCAAAGCAATTCGGATCGGCGGCTGCGGCCGGCCCCGGATCAGTGTCCCACGCGACGTACGCATACGCGCCATTCTCTCCGTTGACCCATTCCGAGAACAGAATCTTCTGAGGACCGCCGGCCGCGCCATTGTCGGGATCCTGCACGGTCATGAAGCTGCCCCAGTTCTGGCTGAGGCCGACCACTTCATTCATCGCGCCGCTCGGCGTGTTCGCCGCCGCTCCCGGAGAGAGTACGGCGCCCGTGGCGCTCGTGAACTTCAGGCTGGGCGAAAGCGACGTATCGGTACCGTAGCCGACCGAACTCGTTGCGCCCGTGGTCGAGCTGGTAATGACGAACTCCGAGAGCTGCGCGTCCCACGTCACGGTCGCCGTAGTTGACGGCGTTCCCGTCTGAAGCCCCGTCTGAATCAACGATGCCGCATTCGTGAATGAGGTCGCCGCCGACAAGTTGATGCTCGCCGACGTATGCGATACGCCGTCAATGTCGATTGTGATCGTGCCGGAAAGCGCCTGCAACTGCGTCAACGTCATCGCAGCCAATGAGCCGCTTCGCATGTAACCGGATACGGCGGTCGTGTTGTACTGGTAGAAGTACAGCGCCGACGGTACCTGAGTCGCCCCAGTGAAGCCGTTGAAATAGATCGTCGCCAAGGACGCCTCAGTGCTGCTCGCACCGAAATACGCGGCCACAGCGGCCTGATTGCCGAACGCGACCAGCGAGCCGATCGGGATGGAGGTATTCGTGTCGAGCCACACAGAGTTCAGCGATGCCGGAGAGCCGGCCGCAGTGAGCACCGATGGCAGCGAGCTGACGAACTTGGAGGCCGGGATTGCGGGAATGACTGCGCTCACGCTGTGCTCCTACGTAGGATATTTCTCGGTCACGTTGATGACGCCCAAATCAAGCTGATCTGCGAACTGCTGGGTTATTGTAACGACCGGATTGATCTGCAAGTGAACATCGAGGCACCACCGCTCCTCGTATTCAAGTTCTTCGTCCGTGAGCGGCATCATGCGCGCCTGATTGCAGTAGAGCGGCTTGACGCTAGCGCCCAATCCATCGAACCCGAACTGGTCCTCAATGGCCGTCGAGATCGTTGCCGCCCAATCGCCCGATGTCGATCCGTAGCAGTCGATCTGCATCGGCAGTTCGATGCCCTGCTCGATATCAAGCGTTGACGGTGGCGTGATCGCGCCATAATCCCAAGAATGCACTGGCATATTGAACCGATTCTGCATCAGCGCCTGCATGACGATGAATCCCGGCGTCGGCTGCGGCATCGCAGCGCGATTCGGCAGCCCGCGGATGATCGGGATTCCCGCCGGAAAAACGCCGGTCAAAAACGTCTCCATCGCCGTATACACATCATCCTGGGTGACTGAAATTGCCAGACTCATGATTGCGTCACGATCACGCCGTTACTGTCGAGGACTAAGAGTCCATCACTGTCCACGATGGAGGTCGCTCGGTCAGTCTGCAAAACCGCGTACACTTTGCTCCATCCGTCATTGACGACAGCCCACGACTCATCCATCGTCGATATTTTCCAGACGTCCAGCGGCGCCCCGGTCCACTGCGGGAACATCAGCAAATCGTTGCCCGTCTGATTTACGCGCACGATCGTCTGCGGGTCTGAGAACATCCACACGCTACGGATGACGCCCTGAAGCTGCAGGAAATCGATGAACCGCAGGTCTCGGCCCGACGGCGGCTGTACTTGACACTGAACCGTCAGCGGCAGGTTATACGCGGGCTGCTGACGCCCTCCCGCGCTCGGTACCCATCCCTTGGACCGATACCAGTACCCAGTGATATCCGAATTGATGGCCGGAATCACTTGGCGAACGGCACCGTGGAGATTGAGACTCATATTGCCTCAATCTCTACTGACGGGTGCGCAGCAAGCCAGTCTGCCCATTCCCACATTTCGCAGGCAATGGCCGACTGATAACACGCGAGCCACCAAGTTGCGAATCGTACTGTCACCGTGCCAAAGCCTTACCGACGCTTGCCCATGCTGTCGCGCATCGCGCCGAGCTCGCGGCCGGACACGTACTCGCCGCGAGCCTGCCGATCCGCCACGCGACGGCCGTCAAGCGACGGGCCGAAGCGCGTGTAATTCGTCGGCTCAGGACGCGCGACTGCTTCCTGAACCGGGATTGCGTCTTTACCGCGTGACGCCGCCACTTTTTCGGCCATGCCTTTTGCGCCATACTTTTCACGACCGATTTTCGCCGCAGTCTTGGTGGCGACTTCCTTGGAATAGCCTTCGCGCTCCTGAAGATTTTTCACCATTTCGCTGAATTTAGACATTACGCCACCTCAGTCCAAAACCTGAAAATCGACATGCCGGAGCATGGTCCCGAAGTTCACCAGAGCCTTCGACGCACGCTTGATGAATACCGTCAGCGGCTTGTTGTCTGCCGGCCATGCGAGAATCGACGCCTGCAACTGTTCCTTGATGAGCACACCGAGTTTTGATAGCGCCGTCTGCGCGTCGTAGTCGGATTCCTTCAGATACTTGCCGAGCCAGAATCCCCAACGCGGAGACTTGCTACGGATCATGTTGCGGAAGAACGGCCGAGCCTTCATCCGCGACGTACCGAATTCCAGCCAGAATGCGACCTGCGCGATGTGCAGATTCGGGTGATGCGTCTCGCCCCATTTCGCCCACGACTCGAGCAGCGACGTCCAAATGCGGCCTTCCTTGCGCGAACGCTTGGCCGCATTGGCAATCTGCGCTGTGTACGGCGCGCTCGCATACGTCGCGGATTCCAGAAATCCGACATGCACCGTTTTGGCTTTCTCAAGGCCATGAGCCATCTTCGTCAGCTTTGACTTGATGGCCTCACCACCTGAGAATGTCATGTTTACCGCAGCCACGTCGCTATACCGTTGCAGCTATCCCATTGGACGATGAACCGGAGAATGTGCCTACCAGCATCCACGTTGCTACATTGTTGTAAATGTACACTTTGTCGGTATCAGTCTCGATGAACTTCGAGCCGATGGGCGCAATGGGTTTCGTGTCCGTCGAGAGCCAGAAGTAAACCAGAGAGTTCCCAGGATGATATGCATTGATCGCCATGCTTTACTCCGGCCATGCGCCCCAAGACGGTCCCCATGCGCCACCCGATCCGTAGCAAGACGGCACGACATAGCGCGCAGTACGATAAATCGCCGTGGACTGCCAGTAAATCGCGCCGAACTGTGTCTGGACATAAAACGCAGCCGCTTCGCTCTGCGTCTGGAATTCCGTCTGCACGCTGACTGAGCCCTGATTCGCGCTCGAAATGCGCCCCACGACACCGGTCGGCGCTTGCCCGTCAATGCCGTAGATCAGTTGCGTGAGATGCGCGACCAGCAAATTCAGCAGATACGCTCGCGTCGGCGCATCCTGAACGATCGAGCCGTACGAATTGTTCAGCTGCAGCGTCGCTAGCTGGAAATTCTGCGCCAGAATACCGGCCGTCGTATTGATATCCGGTGGCACGCCAGCGGTCCCCGCGGCGCCCGTGTCCGTGAACGATGTCGCATTCGCCGCGACAGCGAAATACGTGCCCTCGGTGCCGGAGCCGCTGCCGCGATACACGTTGCCGCCAGTATTACCGACGGGAAGCGTGAAGTTTACGGTGATTTCACCCGTTGCCGTAAGCGTCGCGGACTGCTCATTGCTCGGCGTCGTCTCTCCGAGTCCGCCCGTTGCAGTCACGACGTAATAGTACGTCCCTGCCGGCAACGCTCCCGTCCCTGGGGTCGCAACCGGCGCAGACTGCACGGGAGGCGACAGGAGCGGCGAAATCCAGGCGGACGAGGTAAAGCCCGGCGGCGGCGTAGCGAAGCGCGGGAACGCCGCTACGAACGCCGTCGGACTGAACTGAACGATGCCTGGAGTTATCGACACGCTGCGTTCCGGTTATGCGCCGACGCGATCCATGGACTGCTGCAGCTTGCGCAGATGCTGCTCGTCCGTCTCGATGACCGTTTCACGGCCACCGCCTTTCGACAGTTTGCGCAGGCGCGGATCGTCCTTCGAGTTCGGATTCAGGCCCTCGAGGCCAGTCTGCTCTGAAAGGCCATCGCGTGCATGCGCGCGGAAATCGGGCTCCTTCGCTTCGGCGAAGATGAACCCCTTGGCCACCACTTCGCGATCCTTGTTCTGAGCAAACCACCGATCCCAGAATTCACGGGGAATGACCGTGCGGCCGTACCCGAAAATGCGAGGGTTCACGTACACGGGGCTATCGCTCGCAACGGTATTCGCGCCGTTGAGGTTCATGCGCGGGCCAGCCGGCGGCGGCTGCCAGCTCTCGTTCGGCTTCGGGATGATCTCCATGATGTAACCGTGAGGAAGCTTGCACCCCACGATCACCGTATCGTTCTTGTTCGACATGTTTGAATCGTTGGCCATATCGATCTCGTGTTAGTTGAGCGGTTTCACGAATGCGGTCATTCGTAGCCTGCGCCCAGGACCGCCGCTTTGCATCAGAGTGTATGGCGTCGGAACGAGCGACCCGGTTATATTACCAGAGTAGGGAAGCCCCGTTGAAGGATCGGCAAAAACTTGTGTGCCGACCAATCCGCCATTCGGAAACTTAGGCGAGAACGTCCCGCGAATCGCCGTGTCGATGCGCACGCCGGGACGTACGATCTCCTGCGCAAACATCGGCGCGGGCGGAGAGTTTGGCGGAGGCGGCTGCAGCGGAGGCTGATATCCTGGCGGCAGCATTTCCTGCGGGAGCTGAAAATACACGCGCTCCCAGAGATTGTACGGATTCGCGTGCGGCAGCGTGAAAACGAGAAATGCGCCTTCGGATTGTACGTTCGACACCTGACCGATGTCGGGATTCACCCAGCCGAAGCAGCCGACGGCGCAACCCGCCGGACCCGCGACGCATGACCACGGGCCGGCGGTAAACGACATGAACGGCTGGCGCGAGAATCCGATGCATTCCGGATAATCAAACCATGTTCCAGCGCCTGTGGCGATATTGAGGTCGCGGTAAAAACTCATGATCGTTTTGTTACGCCACCGCGCCTATTCTATGCTCCCGCAGAGGCGATTATTTCTCCTGTTGTGCGCCCATATTCTCAGTAATTATCCGAGCATCTGCGCGACCATGAGCGGCCGGTAGTAGATCGCACCGAAGCCGCCCGACGTGCGTTTCTGAAGGATGCTGCTCACATCCTGAATCACGCGATGCGCCATCAGCTTCACGCTGAAGGCCGCCTCTACGGTCTGCTGCCCGTCCACTTCGTCGGCAAAGAGCTGCACGAGCTGGCCAGCCGCGGTGCGATACTCTGGCGCCGTCTCAAGCCGCAGATTCGGGTAGTTCTGCTGCAGCAGCGCAAGCACCGAATTGGTGTTGTACTGCGTGACCGTGGTCAGTGCGACGCCATTTTCCGGCGACATCGCCAGCGTCATCGGCGTGCGCGTGGTCACGGCACCGTCGGTCTGTGCGACCAGCAAGGTGATGAGGCGCACGATGTCCTGGTAAATCGTCAGCGCGGTTGCACTCGCATTCGTCAGCCACGAGTAGGCTGGCGCGATCGGGGGAGACAGATTGGGGTCGTTCAGGAGGCCGTAATTCGCCAGCGACCCGACGCCGAAGAAGTACATGTAGTTCATGGCCTTCATCAGCGCAAGAGCGTTCGCGGACTGCTTGTCGCCCGCGATGTCGATCTTGGCCTGACCGGCGCGCGCCATTTCGCGGTCACCGTACTGCAAGAACGCCTGGAACAGATAGTTCTGGCGCTGCGGGAAGTTATAGTTGACGCTGGTAGCACCCGAACGGCTGTAATCGTCGTAGCTCGACGTTTCGCCCGTTGCTTCCGCCACCTTGAACATCGCGATGTCGTCGGCCCAGGAGCCTTTCTGCGACTCACCCGCGATCACTGCGGCCATCATCGGCGCGACTAGGATTTCGATCGTCTTCGGATCAACCCAGGTAGTGAAGATGAGCGGCACGCCCGCGTTGACGGAAGTGACGAGCGGCGACTGCGGCGGCAAGCCAGACGGAGAACCCGATGCCGGCGCGTCGAACGCGAACTCATCGAGCGCCATCGTCTCCGGCAGGAGGCGCTGAGTCTCGTGGCCATATTCATGGCGGAAGACTTCGCGTCTCTCGAGGTCGGCCAGCACGCTCTCGCCGTGGCCAGCTCGGATCGCCGCATGAAGGTCAGTGCGGAACTTATTACGGTCGAAATTGCGACGCATCTGATTACTCCGTCACTTAGCCGAGCGGCGCCCAGCTGGAGATTTTGGCCATTTGGCCCTGGTAAGAGGTGAAGGTCTGGCCGGTGCCCACAACGATGGTATTCGACACCAGATAGGTGCCAGCACCGCCCGTCGTGCCGGTCAGCTGCGAGAGGATCTGAATGTTCGCGGTTAGCGGAACCGAAACGGTACCGGAGCTCTGGATCCACTGCCCCGGAACAAGCGTGCCGGAGCCCACCGCCGAAACAGTGAGCACGCCGAACGGCCCAAGGCCCGCGCTTGCCGCCAGCGTCGCAGTCACGGAAGCCGCGGCCGGAATACTCTGCATGCACAGCCACTGCACCGCCTGCTGGCCGTAGCCGGTGAACGAAGTGGCCGTGCCGATGTTCGGAATCGCGGCACTGTCGAGGTTTGCCAGCGTGACCGTATCGCCGATGGCCTGACCACTCACCGCCGTGGCATAAGTGCCAGCGGGCAGCCCGGCCATGGAAATGATCTGACCGACGGCAAGCGTTCCGGAAGTCGGCGCAGTCGTCAGCGTGAGCACACTGCCAGAAACCGTTCCGGCAGCGCCAGTGACCGTGACGGCCGCACCCGTGGCACCCGCGATCAGCGCGCCCGTAGTCGGGTTCGCGTAGACCGAGTTACCGACCGAGCATCCGCCCTGGAAGAGCGCCCAGAAGTCGCCCTGAGCGTGTGCGGCGACCATGTATCCCGAGGCGATCTGCTGAGTCGCGATCCCGAGGAACTGGTAGATCTGCGCCTGCAGGTCGCGCTTGATGAAGCCAGGGAACGAGTTCGGCTGGAAATAGCTCGAACAAATCCCTGTCTCGGGATTCGCCCAGCCCACCACGCCGACCGTGGTGCCCGACGGCGGCGCAACCAGCGACCACGGGCCGACCAGTACCGTTGCGCGAATGTTCGCGCCGGCCCAGTCGCCCGGAACGCCCGGAGGCAGTTCCCGGTTGAGGAACGTCTGAAAACCTGCGTTAGTGCCCGGCATGTTCGTTTGCCTCGTTGCTGTCTACCGGCGCCGCCGGTGCTGAAGGAGAAATGCTCGCATCCTTGGGTGCCGGAGCCGCCATCGGCTTTTCGGGCACTGAATGCTCAATCAAGTTGTGACGGCCTGGAATCATGGATCAGTTCACCCGCTGGAACAGCGAGTCGGCATCGAAGCCGCCGTTGCTGCGGTCCAGCGCATGCTTCGGGCTCTTCTTTCCCGACTGGCTGCGGTGGCGCAGCTCGTTCTTGATGAGCACGCGAAGCGCCGCGCCGTTCAAGTCTTCGTAATCCTCAAGCCCGATCTTTTCAGCCGTGAAGGCGTACACCTCGTCGGCGGAATCGAAGGCATGAAGCTGAACCTTCCCTACGAGCGGCGTCACTTCATCACACGCGATTGCGAGGGCGCGCTGCTTTGCGGTCACTTCCTCGCGCACGCGCTCGGCCGTCTCGTCCTGCGCACGCTTGATCGCGCGCTGAACCTGATCCATCGTCATCGAGTCATGCGCGCGACGACGTGAGTCGCGACCGCTCTTGTTTGCTCCGCCCTGACGGTTTGAATTGAAGTCGTCGCGATGGTCGATCTCGGCGTCGCGAGCCGGCTTACTATCTTTCGCTTTGCGCCGCTCGTCGCGGGCATCGCAACGCTCATCGCGAGCCTCGCGGCGCGCATCACGCGCACCCATGCGACGGTCACGCGCGCGGCGCTTCTCGTCGCGGGCCTTACGACGATCGCGAGCCTCCTCGTCGTCCTTCTCGGCGTCTTCGGCCTCTTCGCGCTCGTCCTCGGCTTCCTCTTCCTCGTCTTCCTCTTCCTCGCGCTCGTCTTCGGCCTCTTCGCGGGCATCTTCTGCCTCTTCGCGAGCGTCACGGGCCTCGAATTCGCCCTCGGCGTTGCGCTCTTCGTCGTTCGCCGGCCGATGACCCTTCAGAGCATCCGCGGCCTTCTTGTCACGCGCGGCCTTGCGGGTCTTTTTGTCGGCAGCCTTTCGCATAGCTTCCTCGCGCTCCTCCTCGGTAAGTTCCGCATCTTCGCCGTGTTTGCGGCGCTTGGCGTCGCGCGCCTCATCGCAGGCCCGGCGCTTCTCGTCCTCGGTGAGCGAAACGGCAGTCTTGGCCGGCGTCTCGCCGAGTTCGGCGTCGAGCGCCATCAAGTCAGCCGCGCTCAGATTGGCGACCGCAGGGATCTTCTTCTGAAGGCGTGCGATCAGCTTTCGGTGTTTCATTGATCGAAGCTCCGGGGGAAATTCATCAGCGACGTGGACGTCGGAACCAGCCCGACCTTCACGGACGATGGCAACGTGATTACCATTGATCTCTCTCATGACGCCATCGAAGGGAACGCCGTCCGGAGTCGTTCCTGGCGTCATATCGGCCACATAGCGGTAGCCGGCGGACAATTCGCGCTGTTCCTCGGCTTCGATCAGCGCTTGCGCTTCCGCGCTGATGACGGTCAGCGGCCGAGTGATGAGATACGGCGGCTCGAATGTGCAAGCGCCGAGCGTCCCGACCCAAAGCGACTGTTTCGGCAAGTCTGACGTGACCGGCTCGTGTCGAATCAGCAGCGGCTTGCCGTCGAAGGTGTGTGCCGCTTTCGCAAGCTCGTCGGGATGCCGGTAGAGCTGATACGTCTTGTTCGGATCGAGTCCCAATTTCTCGGAGTTCGGGATCTCCGAGCCGCGATACGGGCACACATTCGCTTTCGAGATACGCGACATCTCGACGCGCATGTGCCCATCGGCATCCATGGATCGCATCGATTTGTCTAGTGCGTGCGTGCAAGTCTTCACCTTGCAGCCCATTACAGGTACTAAAAACGGAAAATGCAAATCGGCGTGAAACGAAGGGCAAGATTCTTATCGACTTGCTACAGCGGCCGTCTTTCTGCGTCGCCGTTTCTTCGGCTTTTCGTCCAGCGCCATCAGCACGCGACGCGCATTCTTCGACAGTTTCACCGTGGTTTGTTCGGACGGAAATACCACCAGCGTTCGGCACTGGATGCATCGATTTTTTAGGTGCAATGTTTCCATTCCACAGCACGCGCAAAGTAATCTTCTGAACGGCGTCGCATTTATCTCATCAAGTGACATCGGTCATACCTGTGAAGACGGAGCGGCTGATACAACGGCAATTGTGTGCTATTATTCCATCTGCAATGTACCAATGGCTCGCGGTTTCGAGGTTGTATACATGTCCCTCAAACTCTTCAAATACGATCTTACTGAGTCGCGTCAAATTCGCCGGGAGCATGAAAGCGGACTTTCCGTTTTGGAACTCTCCAGGAAATACGGAATCGCTCGCGCCTCTATAGTTTCCAGAATCAAATTTGCTGGCGGCAGCGTGCGGAATCGAAGTGCCGCCATGTTCCAGCGCATGAAAACTACTTCGATCAAGGACAGAAAGGCTCTCGTGCGAGCCGCAAATAAGTCTAGACGAGGCCAGAAAGCGTCCAGTGATGAACTGCTCAGAAAAGCTGCTTCGAAGCCCCGCATTATAGGAATGGGGGAGTTGGAACTTCTTTCGGCTTTGCAAGACTCCGGATTGCCGGCCGAAGGACAAAGGGCTTGCGGAAAATACAATATCGACATTGCTATCGGCGATCGCATCGCCGTGGAAGTCTTCTCCAAGAGTTTTGTGAGCCACAGAAGTATTTACGGCGGACCGCAAAGAGCGAAATATCTCACCGATGCTGGGTACTGCCTGCTTTATGTGAGATTTGCACAAACCGGGCAAAGAGGCGCTAAAACCCTGACAGCCGACGCTCTCATCGGGAATCTCCCACACATAGTCTCCTTCGCGCAGAGACTTTATAGTGACCCATCCATGAGGTGTAAAAATTGGATGATTTGGTGTCGCTCGTATCGTTTTTCCAGAGTCCGTAGAAATAACGGCCAACTTGCCGCAATACCAACGCCGGTACGCTACTCGCACATCATTAGCGAGATGAATGAGTGAGTCGCTGGGGAAGCAATTTATTGCCGTCCCAGGCCACACAAACGCCTGATCCACGCTACTCCACATGCCCTTCTTGATGTCGTAGCGCTTCTTCTCGCGCCCCCATTTGACGTGTTCCGGCCGCGGCTCGTGGCCACCACCGGAATGCACCCAAATCGCCTCGGTGATACCGAGTTCGGCGCGGCGCGCTTCCTCGAAAAATGCCCGCGCCTTATGCGTCTGGTCCCGCGCGATCAGGCCGGCGCGGCGCCACGTCACGCCATAGTTGTGCTTGATGGCTTTTTCGAGCCCCGACATATCGGAGCCTTTCATCACCGATTGCCATACGGACGTTTGCACATCGGTCAAGAATTTTTGCGGGATCGACTTGATGAGGCCGACCTGCTGCGCGATGACTGACCGATACGCCTCGGTCATTGCCCTCGTTGGCGCAAACTTCACGGTGAATCCAGCGGCGCGCAGAATTCTCTGAAAGCGCGAATCGAAGTCCCGCATGGCGCGACCGGCGAATCCCTTGCTGATCTCCTCAGCGGCTTTCTCGAATTTCCTGATGGCGGCAACGCCCCACTTTTCGAGCGCCTTGCGTAGCGTCACCGTCGGCGCTTCGTCGGCCGCGAATCCAATATCAGGATCGGCCCTCTTCCATGCGGCGCGCATATGCCAGAGCATCGAGCGCGCCATCTCGTGCACCATATCCTCGAGCTTTTTCCGATACCACGCCTCGAGCGCCGCCGAGGGATGAACGGCCCGCAAGATGGTCTGCGGCATCGCGTCGTGCGCCTGCCGACGTTTGCGCGGAACGACTTCTAGCACTTTGTCGATCTTGACGAGCCCGCGGCCATTAGGGTTTGGATCGTGCACCAGGGCGCCATTGCGATAGATGACGATGTGCTGATGACCCTGCGTCGATATGCCAGTCACGAAGTAGAATCCAGACGGCACTGCATCTTTCGGGCGCTCGACGACGCGATATCCCATCGCCTCGAAAAACTCGTCCATGTGCTTATTGGCGTCCCTGCTCTCGATGAAGTTCGGCACCAAACGCAGCGGTAGGTCGAGCATTGACGCTGTCGCGGCCTGCATGCAGTTGCCGTTCTGGCCGTTTTTCTCGAAGCGCGTTTGGTAGATGGGGTTCATGCTACGTGGTAGACTGAAAACGTCTGCGGCGAAGGTCTTGTCTTAAAGGCTATCGGCATAGCGACACAAGGATGGGCCACGGCACCACAAGCGGTCTGACCGGGATCGGTCGAAGCTGCCTGATAAGCAGCCCCACATGGAGATCAGGAGTTTTGGGCCGCGCGGGGATGTAGGTTCGACTCCTACCGCCGCAGATTTTTTCACGCCGCCTCCTTCACGAATAACCCCGCTTCCTTGCCGCCGACCTGTCCACCCTTACCCTCCGTACCGGCCTCGACGCTTTCCTGACGCTCCTCAAGTTCTGGCGGTACGCGCTCGACGTCCAAATTGTCGAAGCCAGAGTCTTCATCGCGCGCAATCTTCTCTCGCACTTCCTGCGGGAGCACGACGCCAGCATCAATGTACGCGACGTTCTGCTCGGCTTCAGTCTTCTTGATGTTCGCCAGCACTTCGCCAGTGATCTGCTTGATCGGCTTGAATTTGAACCCGATATCCTTGTCGATCTTGCCGTACATGTCGAGCTGCACAATGTCGAGCACTTGCTTCAAGCGTGGCCGAATCGCCGCATTTTGCTGCGCGCGGTTCCAGTCGTGGTAGACCTCGATCTCGCCATCCGAACTCGCATTGAGTCCCGATGGCGTGACACCCGTCAGCACGACGAGCGGTTCGTGCGTCGGGTAGGCCATGTGTTCGAGCGCCTGCTGCTGCAACGCCGCAAGTTCGCTCAAACTCACCTGAACGTTCTTGATGTCCTCCGTGGCCTTGTCGATCGCAAAGGCACCGGTATTGTTGCCCTGAGCGCGCGCCAATTGCAGACGCTTGAGCAGATCCGCGCCGTTGTCGCCATCCTGAAGGACGCTGCTCATGTTCGTTGCCAGTACGATCAAGGAGTAGTTGTTGATCATCTGATTCACGCCGCCAACGGTCTTCAGCCAGCGATCCACGTACGGTTCAATGAGCTGTGAAAGCGAAATGCCGAGGAAGTTGTACGCCGGCTTCAGAATGTCCGGCACCTCGCGCGAAATGACCTGCAAGAGCCGCGTGTGGTGCATCTCCGTTTCAAGCGCCCACCACGTGCTCGGCACATAGAAGCTCGGCAGCTCGACGCGCGACGAATTCCACATAACCGGCGTGACCCACATCGGCTCGATGTTGCGGAATCCCCTGAGAGAGTTTTTCTTAATCGAGCGCGAGTCGAGCACGATCGGTAATTTCGTATCGTCGTGTCCCTTCAAATCGATGAAGATGTGTCCGCCGCCGTAGAAGCCGTCATGCATCATCGCCTTGCGGAACAGCCCCTGAATGTCCAGCTCCTCGAACCGCTCCTCGATCTCCTGAATTTTCTTCGCCTTGTCGGATTTGCCCTTCGTGGTGAACTCAATCCACTCGCGCGTCATGTCCATCGCGTGCGTCTGCGTCGGCTGGATGTACTCCGTGCGTTGCGCCAGCATGGCAAGATACGGATAGCCGGGAAAGTACAGCGCAAACGAGTTGAGGCCGAAATAGCCCTGATAGGGAAACGCAGCCGTTCCGCCAGCGCCAGGGCCGAGATCGTCCATCGCCATGCCGCTGCCGACTTTCTTGCCGCTCGGCAGCTTCGGCAACTGCAGCTTGCGCGCGTAGGGATCGACGGGCGCCGCGCTCCCAGCGAGAACGCTGGCGAGCTTGAGCTGCTTAGCCTGCGCCACCTCGAGCGGCGTCTGCGGCTTCCTGGCGCGCTTTGGCGTAGAGCGCGCGGTAGTGCTGCTCGGACTGCGCGCGCGCGATGATGGCGTGGACGACGTAGCGGATCGGGATAGCCTGCGGGATCGGGATGGCTTGCGGGACTGGGGCGGCGTCCGCAGCTCGCGCGCCTTCGTCGCCTGGTGTTTGCGATTCTTCGATCCCTTGGGGCGACCCGGCTTGCGTTTCGTCGGCATGATGGCTCACTTTGCGCGCGGCTTGGTGATGAGAACGGCACCGCGGCCAATGTCGCGCGCCTCGATGCCGAGCGGCTGCGCGCGTCGGGGTGGAGACTTCTTGGCGGCGATGACGCCGCTCACCTGGCGCTTCAGACCAGCGGCGCGAGTGAGCGGGAGTTGTGGATTTGAGAACAGGGAGTCGCGGGAGCGCATGATATTAGATTCCCAGGGAAGTATCGTAGACAGTAATGATTTCCGGAATGCATCCCTCCTGCCTAAATTCAGTCCCGTTAAACCAAACGCACAAAATAACATCAGAATCTATGTCCGTGACGGTCATTTTGGGACCGCCAGACTTTAAGCAAACAACGTCGCCTATCTTGAATTCAGCTTGATCGCTCATCTCCGCACCTTCGCCCTATCCCGACCCGACACGTATTTGCCTTCTAACAGCGCCTTCGCCTGCTTCTGGCCTTCCATTTCGCGCGTACCAGCCGCGATGGCTTTGTTGAGCGCATCCTTGCCGCGCTGCGAATCGATGCCAGTAAACGTTCCCTTGTTTTTGCCGGCGTACAGTACTTGTTTGCCCTTTTTATGTCCGTATTCCTTCACGAGCGCGCGCTTAATTTCTCGACCTTTCTCTGTGAGTGGCATCAGAATACCCTCGTTCGTGGGTCAAATTCGTCGAACACAGAATCGCTGATCTTCATCGCACGCGCACGCGGAGCCATCAGCATCACTATGGAATCGGCCATATTCGGAGACGCCGCGCCCTCGGGTTTTTTGTCCACCATCAGTTTCCCCGTCGCCGAGATCTTCCATTGCGCCTGCGATAACTCAATGCATAGTTTGCTCAAGTCTGGAATCGCTGAATCTATGCTGATGATCAGCTCGGGATCGTAATCCTCCGCGCCTTGTAGCACGGCGCGCGCAGTTTCTGCAAATCTACGCTTGAGTTCCCAGTGCGACTGCGCCTTGAAATTCTGGAACATATCCTTCGCGGTGCGCTCGGTGCCGGGAACGATAGCGCCCGGATTGAATACTTCGGCAGACCCGCGATATGGATGCACTTTCACGCGCCGTAGTCGCTCTGTTTTTCGGCGTTGTTCAATGCGCTCGACATCGCTACGGATGCCCGCGCCCATCGCTTCGGCATCATAACAGAAACTTTCGAGCAACATTTCGTCAGCGAGCAAATATGCTCGCTCGGCCGTCTCGTGGAGGAATGATCCCTTGCCGCGCCACGCCTCACAATGCGTCACGAGGATTCCATGTCTGGCCGCGAAGGCATTCAGATCCTTACCTTCATCGGCAACATCGAGCGCGCCTTCTTTCGTTCCAGAGGGCGTGATACGTAGCTTTTTGTGAGCGTCGATCGCGGCCTGTACATGCGCGGGCGGGATGATGACGCCTTCGCGAGACGCCAAATAATCAAGCTCGTATTCCGCATTCCAGGTAATCGTGTCCGTCGTCGCCTGTTTGCGTTCGCGCCACTCGTCGTCTTTGCGCAAGTCGTCGCGATAGTGGAACGTGAAAACCGGATAATTCCCCGAATGCCGCCGACGCGCGAAGCTGTTGTCCATTCCGTTTACGGAACTTAAATCGATGCGGCAGTCAGTATTGGCAATCAGCGACGCATCTACAAGTTCTGGATGCTCAAGATGAGCCGACTCGTCTACCAGAAAAATGCTCTTGCGACCGCCGCGGCCGATGTTGTCGCCGGCTTCGCCAGTAATGCTTGAGCCAGTCGCGCGAAATATCATTCGCATGTAGAGACTATCCTTGTCGCCGTTGAATCCGGCGCGAAACTCAGGCGGCAAGCCTTCGATGAACATGCGGCCCTTGGCAAACAGCGTATCTGGATCGCCGGACCGGTCGAGCTTGTCTTCTTTTGCAGAGCCAAAACCGACAGCGATGCCGTCGTAGAACAGGCACAGCGAAATCGACACAGCCATCGCCGTCCAGCTAGCGCCAACATCACGGCTTTTCTCGACAATTCCAGATTCGTTTTTTTTCCAGCGCGCGATGATCCAATCAACGAGCTCGCGCTGTTTCGGCATCAGCACGAACGGCAAAAACGCTGGCAACCCTCGCGCGACATTGCGCGGGTCAAGTGTGCAACCCCAATCGTTGATGAAGTCCGCAATGTGCTCACGATAGTACGCGCGCAGATACTGGAGTTGCGATGGGTTCTTGCGGATGCGATTCAGCCGGTCAATGCGCGCCTGGAAAATCGACACGTAATCGGGATTCTGGAAATCGAACGAGTCCTCGGCGCGAACGG
>JAEHJW020004513.1_pt1 | contig 23573 bp, 24 predicted proteins | sample 9271431 | NCBI WGS metagenome assembly JAEHJW02 | reverse complement strand
AGCACACGCCCCTGTCCCATGCCGTTTCGCACGACATCGGGTGCGACACCGCGGGCCTGGGCCACCGCATCGACGAAGGCCGTGTAGTAGTCATCTACCCGCGATTGCATGAAGGCCTGCGCGGCATCGTTCAGGGGTTGATAGGGATTGCCCTCGGTCTTGTATTTGCCTGCCGAGATCACCGTGGTGTGGATGCCGGCGTTGTCGAGCATCCCCGAGATGTCCATGTGCGCCTGCCACACGCCGATCGAACCGACTTCGCCGCCCGGCGTGCAGTAGAACCGGGAGGCGCTGCATCCGATCCAGTAGGCGGCGGAGGCCGCGAGGCTGTTGGCGAAGGCCACCACCGGCTTCTGTTCACGCATGGCGCGCATCAGTTCGGATACCTCCTGCACGCCGTACACCGAGCCGCCGGGCGAGTCGATGGAAATGAGGATCGCGCCCACCGCCGGATCGCTCATCGCCGCCAGGAAATCCGCCATGAAACCGTCGAGGCTGGTGTCGCCCAGCCAGTCCGGATGCTGGGTGATGACACCGGTGAGCGAGAGCACGGCGATCGCAGTAGGCGAAGCGGATGGATTGCGGCTCATGACCGGACGCGCCTGGGGAGGCTGCGTAAAGGGATGGGTCACCGCCACCAGACACTCCGGCATCAGCGCCCAGGGACTGGCACTCATCGCCAGGCGATGGGGATCGAGCAGGACGTCGGCGATCTTGTCCCGACCGTTTCCGTCCCGGGCTGCGCCATCGTGATCCGGTTCGTTCTGGTCCCCGTCGATCATGTCGATGAGTTCGCCGGCCGCCTCGAATATCCCCGCCGCATCCTGCTGGCCGGCACGCTGGCGGATCGCGATCAGCGCCGAGCGATAGACCTTTCCGGCCTTGCCCACCGGATAGCGGTAGTGCGCCTTGGTGTCGCTGTTCTCGGCTTCATCCAGCCCCAGGAACCACAGACCGTACTGCGCCCAGTCGTCATCACCCAGCAGGGCGTTCTCTTCATCGGCATCGATGCTCCAGGGCGAATCCCGGTCCACCCGGCCTTCGGTGACGAGTTGGCGGGCGTGTGCTTTTGCTTTGGGGTTGAGTTGTAGGGTCATGTCGTCCTCAAGGTGTATCGGCGTTCTGCGGCGGCAGCGGGCTTGCCCCTTCTTCGGCCATGTTGAGCGGCCGCAGCGGGGCATCGAGCCCCGGCAGGGGGTTCAGGTTCTCGGCGATCCGCGCTTCGTTGCGCGTGAGCCAGCCGGACTGGATGCCCATGTTGTAGAACGTGGCGCGCGACTGCGAATCGCCGCGCATCAGCTGCGAGAACTGGAATTCCGCTTCCAGGTCCTCGTCGTCGAACAGCAGTTCGGCCTCGATCGAGGCCTCCCAGCGCTCGGCCATCGGCCCCAGGGTCTCCTGCACGAATTCCAGCGCCTGCTGCTCGATGTTGTTGTTGGTCGCCCGGTCCAGATCGCCGATCTTGTGCGGCGGCACGCCGAACCAGCGGGCGATGTCGGTGACCTGGAACCGGCGCGTCTCCAGAAACTGCGCATCTTCCGGGGTCACGCTGATCTGGTGGTACTTCATGCCGAACTCGAACACCGCGAGCTTGCCGTGGTTGATGCCGGACTGCGCCTCCTGCAAGGACTCGCGAAACTGCTCGCGCGCCTGCTTGTCCTTGAAGGAACCCGGATACTCGATCCAGCCGCCGGTGGGCGTGGCATCGTTGGCGAAGAAGCGTGCGCCGTAATCCTGGGCGGCGATGGCCCCCCCGATGGCGTTTCTCGCCAGCGCGATGGGCGACAGGCCGATGATGCCGTCGGAGGACAGACCGCGCAGATGCCAGATCTCGCCGCGCGCGAAGTTCACGAGGTTTCCTGCCGGATCGGTGTACTGATAGCGGTAGTCGCCGGAGGCTCCGAGGAGGATCCGGATCCGATCGGGATGCAGCGGCATCAATGCGGTGATGTTGCCGCGCCCGTCGGTCACGATCTGGTTGTAGGCATTGCCGCGTAGCGCAAGATGTCCCGCCATCATCTCGCGCCACTCGAAGGCGTTCTGGTACGGATTCGGTCGCCGGGCGAGCAGGGTGTATATCGGATGATTCGTCACCCGATCCTTGCCGCCGTCCGGTCGGTTGCGATACAGCGTGAAGGGCAGGCTGGCAAACTGGCTGGCGATGATGCGCACGCAGGCATATACAGCCGACAGTTGCAGGGCGCTGTCGGCCGACACCCGCAGCCCACTCGTCGTATGCACACCCACCGGCTCGAACCAGAACCCGCCGTAAGGCGAACGGTCGCCGCTAGCAAACAGCCGCGAGAAGAAGCTGCGGATGCCCATCAGATCACCATGATGCGGTAATCGGTGTCGATCACCGTTGCCGATGTGCTGTTGTGTACCATCTGTCGCCCCAAGGCCATGATCAAGGCCACCACGCCGTCGATCTTGTTCTCCTCGCGCTCTTTCCTCGGGTAGATGTTGTCCTTCGCATCCCGATGGCAGACCACGTTGGAGATCATCCAGGCCAGCACCGGATCGCCGTCATGCACCAGGCGTTTTTGCAGCACCAGCGCTTCCAGATGCTTCATCGGTTCCGAGAAGTTGAGCACCGTCGGCCGCATCTCCACCATCGGCAGTCCCTGCGCGATGAGATGACTCGATAACTGGGTCGCCTGGAAGGGGTCGAACGGCACTTCCGCCACTTCGAATTGGCTTGCGTCCTCCAGGAGTTCAGCCTCGATCTGATCGAAGTCGGTCACATTCCCCGGCGTCACCGTGAGTCGCCCTTGTCTTGCCCAGCCCGAATACTGGCTGTTGCGTCCATCCTCGACGGCAGATTCGGGCAGGTAATACTCCATGAACACATAGAATTTCCCTTTGCGCTCGAAGATTCTAGCCTTGGCTGCCAGATCCACTTTGCTTGCCAGATCGACCCCGATGAAACAGCGGCAACCCTCGAACTGGTCGAGAGATATCGTGCCGTCCGCACAGGCATCCCAATCCCGCATGTCCATCCAGGACGCATCCGCACTCACCCATTCGTTGAGGTGCTTGGTCTTGAAGTTGTTGATGGCAGACGGCAGTTGCATGGCTTTGGCCTGCAGGGGCAGCAACACTTCTGGGCGCACCGAGACGCCCCAATTTGGATTGGCCTTGATGAGCGCTGCTTCATTCGTCCACTCATCCCCGTCGTCCAGCCCGTAGATGATGCCGAACTGCGACTCATCGTCGAATAACCCTTCCAGCAATTTGGTCACGAACGTGCGTGCCTCATAACAGATGCCGGAGCGGTTGCTGCCTGCAGTCGTAATCACCCATAGCAGCGAGTTGTCGCGTTTGCCGGTGGCGGTCTCCACCACGTCATACACCGTGCGCGTCTTGTGCGCGTGCAATTCATCCACGCAGCCGAAATGGATGTTCAACCCATCGAGCGTCGAGCCCTCGGCGGACAAGGCCTCGAACTTGGAACCCGACGCCAGCACATGTATGTTATGCGCACCGATTTCGACGCCGAAACGGGAACGAAATCCCGCGCTTTTGCGCGCCATGGTTTGCGCGTCCCCGAACACGATCCTCGCCTGGTCCCGGGTGGTGGCGAGGCTGTACACCTCGGCGCCGCCTTCACGGTCTGCCGCCAGCATGTAGAGGGCGACTGCCGAGGAGAGCGTCGACTTGGCATTACCGCGCGGCACCTCGATGTAGGAGCGCCGGAATCTTCGTTTGCCATCGGACTTCACCCAACCAAACACCGTGGTGAGAATGAACACCTGCCACGGTTCCAGTTTGATGGTCGTCCCGGCCAACGGGCCCTTGACGTGCGGCAGGCGTTCGATGAACGCGCACAGGTTGTCGGCGGGGTGATATCTCTTGCCCTTGCCGTCCGCCAGGGCCGGGTTGAACCGATAGGGACTGGCCTTGCCACGGAATCCAACGAGATCGTCCAGTTGCCGTTGGCAGGCGAGTCTGACCCAGCGGCAGGCGGGGATGTCGCCGGCCACCACGGCTTCGGCATAGTGCCTGGCGATGGTCGTGTATTTCGAATCCGTCATCAGCCGGCAATGTCCGCCCAGGGGTCGTCAGATCGGGTGGCCGGCACCTGGGGTGCCTGGACCCGGCTGCGGGAAACCGGCGTGAATCCAAGCTCCGCCTCGCACTCCCTGAGCAGCCGCGACAACTCCATCTGCAACTCGAACAGGATCGAGCGCGTGGGCAGCCCGAAGCGATCCTTGGCGAGCAGGCCGCCGACGCCGCGTTTGGCGATCTCGTGCACCACATCGCGGTACTGTGCCAGCAGCTCGCAGTAGCGCTCCAGCAGCGCGGCGTTGTTGGCGTGCAGGACCCCCGTCGGGGTGTTGGCGACGAGATAGCGCCACAGATCGGCGGCGGCCTCGCGCATGTCTAGCGGCGGATCGGCCAGGGTCGCGCTCGGCAGAGGTTCGGCCGGGTTGGTGCGGCCCTTGCGCAAGGTGCCCTTGACCGCCTTGACGGCGGTCGGCAGAGGCTTGCGCCCGGCGCCGGTGCGGGCACCCCCGCTGCGTCCGGGCTTACCGGCCATGGACACGCTCCATTTGAAAAAAATCAGTCATTTGAATTTGGCAGCACAAAAATTTGAGCAGGCGCGCGGTCCCGCGCCGCGAGGCCGCAAGGATTTCACCCCCCTACCGGTCGAGCATTGCCGAAGCCGCCGTCCTCTCGAGCGGTTTTGGCATCGTGGCAGGGTTTGCACAGCGCCTGCCAGTTGCGCTCGTCCCAGAACAAATTACGGTTTCCTCGATGCGGCGCGATGTGGTCAACGACCGATGCGGCAACCGTTCTGCCACGGCGCTGGCACGTCGCACACAGTGGATGCAGGCTCAAGTACAAGGCACGCGCACGGCGCCATCGCGAGTCATATCCACGACTTGCAGATGACCCACGACGCTCGTCCTGCTGCTTTCGGGTCACACGCAAATGCCTGGCGCAATACCCGGGTGTGGCGAGCAGAGCCGGGCATCCTGGGTAACGACACGGTGTCGGTGCGGCAATTGCCATACGATCAAGATTCCTGCAGAAACAACTTGATTGGTTCTGGAAATGAAGCGTTCATGTCATCGTCATCAACAACAGCGCAGGAGACAAACATGAGCTACACCACCAACGAATTCACGGTCGACGAAATCGGATTTATCCAGATCGCTCTGACCCGCGTGCTCGCCGCCGTAGCGCGGGGCGAACTCGACCTCAACCGATTAGCCCGCGAAGAACTTGCCGCGCGCGGCCTCGATGACAAGGGCGGCTGGGTCGGATTCGAGCGCGCCAAACAAATCCACAACGTTTAACCATCAGGAGATCATCATGACCATGCAACTTACCCCAGCCCAACATGCCATCTTGGCCCATGCCCACCACCACACCGACGGCAAGATCACCTGGTTCCCCGACAACATCAAGGGCGGCGCCCGCAAGAAAGTGCTGGACGGCATGTTCAACCGCGCCCTGATCACATCCATGAATGACGACTGGTTCGTTACCGCCGAGGGTTACGAAGCGCTGGGTGTGCCGCGCAAGGCGCCGATCAGCGCCAAGGCGATCGATGCGGTCGTCGAGCAGGCCAAGCCGCGTACCCGCGACAACAGCAAGCAGGCGCAGGTAATCGCGATGCTCAAGCGTCCGGAGGGCGCGACGATCGCGCAGATCTGCGAGGCTACCGGCTGGCAGCAGCACACGGTGCGCGGTACCTTTGCCGGTGCGTTCAGGAAGAAACTGGGTCTCACTATCACCTCTGAGAAACCCGAGGGCGGCGAGCGCGTTTATTACCTCAGATGTTTAGCGATGGAAGGGGTGACCGCTCAATAGGCGGTGCCATCCTTGTGGAGAAATTGCCATTTCCCACCCATTCCCAAGATAGCCTGAAGATCATCGTCTGGATAGTTCGCACTGTCGCCGGCGCTGCGGTCACCTACTTCGAGATAAAGCACGTCGGTATCGCTCCGGTTGATCAGTTGGTGGGCATTGCCAGTTCCAGCCTTGAAACCTGCGCACATACCAGGTGCTAGTGGTGTTTCGCCTGCATCTGTGATGAGAATTGGATGTCCAGATAGGATGTAAACAAATTCGTCTTGTTTTGTGTGAGCATGACGCAAGGAAGAACAGGCACCTGGCACGAGATTCGTCAGATTGACACCAAAGTTTGACAAGCCAAACAAATCGCCAAGCACGCGTTTTTCGCGCCCCGTCATGCGTGAGGCGAAGGGTTCTGGATAGATCGAAGGTCGAGCTCTCGGTGGGGCTTCCAACGCCACCACTGCAATTGGATATTCAGTATCTGACATGGGTCTCCGCAATTCTCGTGAAATATTACAGTGCAATGGATTGTGCCTTATTGTTGAACTTCGCGCCATCGCTGGCGCGTTTCGCTTCCTGACCCGTGAATTCCTGCCAGCGGCGCACGATCACATCTACATACTTCGGATCGAGTTCGATCAGCCGCGCGCGCCGCCCGGATTTTTCGCAGGCAATCAGGGTTGAGCCTGAACCGCCGAAGGGATCCAGTACCAGATCGCGGGTCTTGCTGCTGTTGCGCACGGCGCGCTCCACGAGTTCGACTGGCTTCATGGTCGGATGCAGATCGTTCTTGGCGGGCTTCTTGACCTGCCACACATCGCCCTGATCGCGGGCACCGCACCAGTAGTGGTCGGTGCCATCGCGCCAGCCATATAGGATCGGCTCGTATTGGCGCTGGTAATCGGCGCGACCCAGTGTGAAGGTGTTCTTGGCCCAGATGATGAAGGTGGACCACTTGCCGCCGGCGGTGCGGAACGCCGACTGCAGGGTGTCGAGTTCCGAGGAACTCATGGCGATGTACACCGCGCCCTTGGTCACGGCCAGGATGTTTCGGCAGGCCTCCGTCAGGAAGGCGCCGAAGTCGTCGCCCAGATTGTCGTTCAGGATCGGGCGGTGTTTGCCGCGCAGCTTGTCCTTGGCCGTATTGGCATAATTCACGTTGTAGGGCGGATCGGTAAAACTCATGTCCACCAACTCGTCGCTCAGCAGGGCCTTGTAGGCATCATCTTTCGTGGCATCCCCGCACAGCAGTTTGTGCTCGCCCAGCAGCCACACATCGCCCGTTTTGGAAATCGGAATCTCGGGAATCTCGGGCACGGCATCGTCATCGGTGAGTCCCTCCCTGGAGGTTTCGCCACCCGCGATCAATGCTTCCCATTCCTCGGCGGAGAAACCGGTGAGCGCCAGGTCGAACTCCGCGCTCTTCAGCTCGGCCAGTTCGAGGCCCAACAACTCATCATCCCAATCCGCCCATGTTGCCGAACGGTTGGCGAGCAGGCGAAACGCCTTGATCTGCGTTTCCGTCAGATCGTCCGCCAGGACCACCGGCACGGTGGCCAGGCCCAACTTGCGAGCGGCCTTGAGGCGTAAGTGGCCGTCCACCAGCAGACCGTCACTGCGCGCGACACAGGGGATGCGGAATCCATATTCCTGGATCACGCCGGCCATCTGGTCTACCGCGTGATCGTTCTTGCGCGGGTTTCTTGCGTAGTCGATCAGTTTCTCGGTGGGCCAGTGCTGGATCTGCAATTCAGACATGCTCCACCTCTCTCTCACGCGCTGCCGCGACCTCGTCGAACCCCTGCCCGGTGGCGGCCAAGGTGACGATCACGTCGGGATGGTTCTGCCGGAGGCGCCGGATCGCCACGTCCACGTATTCGGGAGCGATCTCCACGGCCCGGCATTTGCGACCAGTCCGTTCGGCGGCGAGCAGCGAGGTGCCGGAACCGTTGAACGGCTCGAACACCAGGTCGCCCGGATTGGAGAACGCTGCCATGACGTGCTCGGGCAGGGCGACCGGAAACACCGCCGGATGGTCGATGTCCTCGCCGATCCTGCCCTTGTGCCGCATGATGCGGATCACGCTGTCGGGGATGCGCGTGTCCTGGGTGGGTTCGCCGGCATGGGACCAGCCGCCGACTTCACCGTCCTTTTGGCGCATCGCCGTCGAGGAACCGTCGGCGCGCAGGTGGGAATCCTGGCCGGCATGCTTGCACGGCACGATCTTGTTCGGGCGTCGCGCCTCGCGGTTGAAGTGGAAGACGAACTCGAAGCTGGGCGCGAGCCGCCCGTTCCAGTCGCCCGGCATGCCCGGCCCCTGATCCCACACATACCAGGCGAAGCGCCGCCAGCCTTGAGCACGCATCCACGACAGCCAGCCGTCCCAGTACGGAACGACTTCGTTGTCGCGGTGGATGAGGCCGAGGTTGACCAGCACCTGGCCGTCGTCGGCCATCGGCACGTTGCCGAATACGCCACGCATCAGGCCATCCCAATCAGTTATGCCGCCCGAGGTGTAGTCGCGCTGGTTGCCGTAAGGCGGTGAGGTGAAGCACAGGGCGGCCTGATCGCCCTGCATGAGTGCGGCGATCACCTGTGGATCGGCCGCATCGCCGCAGATCAGACGGTGCCCGCCCAGATGCCAGATATCACCGTTCCGGGATACCGGCTGAACGGGAGCTTCAGGGATTTCCTCAGCCGGTTCGGCTGACGGTGCATCCGTTTCCTCTCCAGCCCCGGCGAGCATGGACTCGATCTCGCCGGCATCGAAGCCGGTGAGCTCCAGGTCGAAACCTGCAGCTTGCAGATCGGCCATTTCCAGGGACAGCAGTTCCTGGTCCCAGCCGGCCCGCTCGGTCAGCTTGTTCTCCGCCAGGATGAAGGCTCGTTTCTGTGTCTCGGTCAGATGCGCGAGTTCGATGACCGGCAGTTCCGTCATCTCGAGCTTGCGCGCGGCCAGGATCCGGCCGTGCCCGGCAATGACGCCGCGCCGGCCATCCACCAGGATCGGATTGTTGAAGCCGAATTCCCGGATGCTGGCCGCGATGCCCGCGATCTGCTCCTCGCTGTGCGTGCGCGCGTTGCGGGCATAGGAAATCAGCGACTCGATCGGGCGATAGTCGATGGAAAGGTCAGGCATGGAATCCAGAAAATGAAAAACCCGCCGCGAGACGTGCTCGGGGGCGGGTTCGACGGTTGGGGCAGCGGGTGCGAGTCGGAGCGTTTCCCGGCTCACACCGCTGGCCGAGGGTACGGCAAATACTACCCCGAAAAGCCCCAAAGTGTTGCAGGCCAAAATGCGCCCGGAATTCGCATCCGTCCGCGCCATTTCGCATGACCCGTCAGGCGTTGGATATTTCCCCTGATTTCCCTCACCGCACGGCGGCGCGTTTCGCTTCGGGCACGCCGTTCAGATGCGCGACCACGATATCCAAGGCCCGCTGCCAGCGCCGCCACGCGGTGGTGCGATCGCAACCGATGCGCCGGCAGACGTCGCGCCACCCCCACTCCTCTGCGCGCATCCAGACGAGGTGGCGTTGCTCCTCGGTGAGCCACAACACCCATCGCATCGTTTCCAGCATCCGATCGATTGCGGCAGGCTCCGGCGGAAAGCGTGGCATCTCTGGCTCCGCACCGAGGTTCTCCCATGGCTGGCGAATGATCGCAGGCCAGGTGTTGAAGTAGCCCTGGACGCGGACAGGGGGCAGACGCCGTGCGGTCCAGGCAGCTTCGCGGAAGCGACTGGCCACGAGATCAGCATCCCACATGGCCATCTCCTTGGCGGCCATAGAGCCGCTCGCCGATGCGCTTCACCAGCTCCCGCTCGACCCAGTCCAGTCGCTCGTCGTCGAGCGAGACCACCAGGATGCCCTGCTCGCGCCAGCCGTCGCGTTTCATCGCGTCGACGTCCGGGCGCTCGGGTTGGAGACGACCCAGGGGGCAGCGATAGTGGGGATTGGGTGCGTTCATGTCGGCACCTCCTGCGTCGCGAGGGCCCACATCAGCAGCGCCAGCGCGTCGGCCTCGTTATCGTCGGTAGGTCGGAAGCCTTTGGCCCGCATCGCGGCGACCATCTCGTCTTTGCCGGCATTGCCATGCCCGGTCGCGCGCTTCTTGATCGTGCCCACCGACACGCCTTGGTAGGGAATGCCGCGGTGCTCGCACCAAGCGGTAAGCTGCGCCATGAAGCCGCCGTAGGCGTGGGCGGCGTCGACCCCGGCATGGCGGCGTACCTCCTCGAAGTACACCGCATCCAGACCATCCGCCGATCGTTCGATCTCGCTGAGCCAGCGCTTGAAGCGCAGGTAGCGCATGCCGCCGCCCTCGAAGCGCCGGGGTTTGAAGGATTCCGAGCCGCTGGTGATGGAGCCGTCGCGCCCGAGCAGCGCCCAGCCGGTTTGGGTGCCGAGGTCGAGGCACAGGATGGCCACCTCTGGTCCACGATCCCGACCGCCCGAGCCGGGCAAGCCCCTTCGGGTCGGGGGAGAGGACACCGCGTGTTCCTCTCCCCCCGAAGGGGGGAGGGGGTTTTCGCCAACTGGATACGGCCGGATAATCGCGCAAAAACAATCGTTTGCCTCAGTTGGCAAGTTGGCGGTCTTGCCAACTTGCCGACTTGCCGACTGGTCTGCAACTGTCTGTTTTTCCAAGACATCCAGTTGGCAGGCGTTTGCCGACTGCGGCCAGTTGGCAAAAATCGGGGTCCAGTTGGCAACGGTTTTGCCAACTTGCGGATGTGGGTTCATGCGTCCTCCTGCGGGTCAATGAAGTCGTCTTGGTAAACCCACACCTCGGGGTTCTCGACCGGCAAGGCGGCTCCCGATTGCGGGCATTTGAAGTGGGTGGGCAGCACTGGCAGTTCGCGCATCGGTACTTCGCCGGTATCCGGATCGGGCTCGCCCGCCGACATGCGCAACGCCATGCCCTCGACGCACAGGTAGCCATACTTCGTGCGGCCGATGCGCGGCAGGCCGTAGTCCTGCGCGTTGCGGAAGTACTTGACGTAGCCCTGCGTCGAGAGCGCGGAGAGCCGCTCGCGGATGGTGCGCTCGCCGCCGAGTCCCGCCTTGCCCTCGAAGCCTTCCGCGAATTGATTGGCGGTGTAGCAGCGGCCCTGGGCAGCCTCGTCGAACAGTATCTGCAGGATGGCGTCGCGCTTGCGGCGGCGCTCGGCATCGAGGCGCTCGCCATAGTCCTTCATCACCAGTCGCTCGTTGGCGTCCACTTCCCGCCACTCGCCCCGGATCTTGTCCACGTGCATCGAGGGGATGGCTGCGCCGTTGCGCAGCTCGAAGATCAGCTGCCGCGTGGTGCGCGTCTCGTCCGGGCGGAAGAGCAGCATGCCGGTGGTGTAGTAGCCGCGGAGACTCCCGGCCCCGGCCAAGGCCTGGAACGGGTCCTCCTCGAACTGCTTCTTGCCCAGCTTCTTCGTGTGGTGTGCCAGGATCACGCCCGCGTCCGGATTCACCGCCTGACGAATCCGATCCACCCGTTGCGAGAGGAAGAACAGCATCGCGCCGTTGTCGTTTTCACCACCGGCGTCGCCGCCATCGAACACATTGCGGATGGGATCGATGGCGATGATGTCCGGGGGCGCGCCGCCAAACGCATTCGCAATGGCAGGAATCACCTGCGCGAGGCCTGCGTCGTCCAGCACGAGGCGCAACTGGGGTGTGGCCACGAAGTTCGCGCGGGCATCCAGGAGCCGGCTGGAGGGAATGCGCAGCTCTTTGACCCGTTCACGCAGGTAGTGGTACTGCACCTCGGCCTGCAGGTAGAACACGCGCAGGGGGCGCGGCGGACGCATACCGAGAAAGGCGGCACCCGCAGCCATGTGGGTCAGCCACGCCAACAGGAAGTCGCTCTTGCCGACCTTGGGCGCGCCGCCGAACACCAGCATCCCGGCCGGCGTGAGCACGCGCGGCGAGATGAGATCGGATGGCAGCGGCGAATCGTCATCCAGCAGCGCGCCCAACGTAAAGGTCGGCAGCACGGGCAACGCGGCCTTGACCACCCGCCGCTCGCCCCGTGCGATGAACTCTGCGCAGTCAAAGCCTTCGGCGACGGCGTCTGCTGCATCCCACTTGTGGGGCTTGTCCGATGGCGGCACCAGGATGGCTACCGAGGCGCAGCCTGCCGCGACACAAGCGCGTGCGGCGTTCTCGGCGTAGTCCCAGCCTGGCGCGTCGCGGTCTGGCCAGATCAGCACCGCGCGGCCAGCGAGCGGTCGCCAGTCGGTCTTGTCGATGGGCGCTTTGGCCCCGTTCATCGCGGTGGTGGCGGCAATGCCACAGGCGATCAGCGCATCGGCGCACTTCTCGCCTTCGACCAGCACCACGGCCCACAGCTTTGAGATTGCCGGCAGGTTGTAGAGCGGACGCGGATCAGGCGCCCGCCACATCCGGGCACGGACGTCCCAGGGGCGGTACTCCTTGCCGGTCGGCGGGTCGTAGCGGTACACGCAGGCGATCAGCTCGCCCTCGGGCGCGAGGTAGTCCCATTTCGCGGTGTAGGGGCCAAGCTCATCGACAGCAACGGTACGGATGGCGTGACGAGCAATGGATTGCGCAGGCGGTGCGACGCCCAGCCACTGGCTAATCTCTGTGGCAAGACGGGGAAAATCCTGGCGCGCGGACAGTCCCTGGGATCGTGCCCACAGATCAATGACATCACCTCCCTCGTCGGTCGCGAAGTCCTTCCACAAACCGCGACGAGGGCCATCGAGCTCGACGACCAGGCTTTTGCCGGGCGAGCCGTCGGTGTCGCCGACATAGAATTTACCGCCCCGGATGCGGCCTTGCGGAAACAGGTAATGCAAGACCGCTTCCAGGCGATCGAGTAAGCCGCCGCGCAGTACCTCCGTGTCGCTGACGAGATTCTCACGCGGTTCGGCCGCATCGTTGAAGTCCAGCCACACGATGTTGTTGCTCATCATGTCCCCCTCCAGCAGCGGTCCTGCCGGGAGCAGAACTTGCACTCGACGTGGGTCGGCGTGGTCGCGTGGCGCGGCAACAGCTCGCTGGCATCGGATGCGGAAATCACCCGGACCGCGCGATCGGATATGCGCTGGGCCAGCCCGCCGTCAAACGGCACCAGCTCGAACCAGATCTCCTGCGAGTCCTTATTGATCGCGGTGAACAGCGCTGGATTGCGCGATATGCCGGGAATGGCGGCTTCCATGTAGGCCTGGTAGACCGCCATCTGCGCTGCGTACACCGGCTTGGATCGAGCGACGCCGAGCTTGACCGTGTCGCGCCAGGACTTGTCGTTCATGGTCTTGCATTCCCATAGCGACGGGCACCGGAGCCCGAGCGCGCTGGGGGCGGCGTTGATCACGCCGTCGACGTGACCCTGGATGCGTCCGCCCGCCACCGAGAAGCCGAATTGATCTCCACTGGCCTTGCGGGTGTACAGGTCGAAGCCAGCCAACCGCAGCCAGCGAATCGCCAGGTCTTCGAGCGCATGCCCGACTTCAAAGACACGCAGGATGCGACCGGGAATTTCACGGCCGGGATCGACCGGCGTGCGCAGGTACTCGTACTGCAGCGCGCGCTCGCAGGCAACGCCCAGCCTTGATGCGCCGAGGTAGGTGCGGGGAGCCTGTCCATCACGATCGCCGGCGAGGGCGGCATCGATGAGAGCGCCGATCTGTTCGTGAATCTTGGGGCGGGAGTTAAAGTCGAGCATCGTCAACCCCTCTGTAGGCTCGGTGCGTCACCCCGTGACACGTCGAACACAACCACTCGACTTCCAGTGGCCTTGCGTAGTCGTGATGGTGCGCATGAAGTTGGTTCACGCAGTGACATCGTTGACACCAAATCGGAACCACGACCTTTCCGGACAACACGGCTTTACGAAGACGCGAATGTGCCCTCAATTTCTCCCGGTGACGGATTCGATACCTGCTCTGATTTTCTCGATGCTTGCCCAAGTCTCGTTTACGCCTTGCATAGTCCCGTTGGTACTCGCGACGACAATCGCGACACCAGACTTGCAGTCCGTCGAGGGAGCGGCGGCGAATACCGAACTCGTATACCGGTTTGTGTTGTTCGCAAAGTGAACAGAATTTTGTAGGCATCAGAACGGCACCCCCTTCGGAGCGGCTTGTCCCTGCCGCGCCAAGCGCTCCTCCAGGAAGGCACGATCCTTGGCGGCCATGCGCTCGTGCTCTTCGATCATCTGGTCCTGATAGGCGGTGACGACGACATCGATCAGGGTCAGCACCTCATCCCGGGTGTAGTCCGCCAAGGGCCGCTCCATGCCGATGGAGCCGACGTACTCACCCAACGGCGACAGGCACGCCCGCATGGCCGCCAGCTCCATGTCACTCGGGTCGATCATGCGTGCCTCCGTCTTGTTCATCAGCTTGCAGAACGCGTCCTGACAACGGCGCGAACAGAACACCCACTCGTCCGAGTAGCGTTGTGGGTCGCCCGGTTTGATCTGAGGGTTGAACCAGCCGTACCCCTTGGCCTTGCGGTAGCAGATCGCGCATTTCACGCAGCCTCCCGATGGCTGTCGTTGGCCGCGACCACCAGCCGCTGAATCGACGACTTGTTGAACTGGAACGCCAACAGGGCCGATGCCTGATAGCGGGTCATCCCGAAGTCCGCACGCATCTGCTCGGGGAGGTAGCGCAGTTGCTTCTCGGTCGGCGGCTCGTTCAGCCAGCGCCGGGTCTTGTGGGCGGAGTCGGCGGACTCGTGGTCGTTGAGCCAGTCGTCGGCCTTGGCCATGCACACCGTGCGCTCGCCGACGGCCAGCAGGTGCGGCCTCAAATCCTTGCCGCCGCCGACGGCGTGCCAGCGGCCATTGAGAAAGAAGATGCCGCCCCATGCGCTGAAGCCGGTGGCCATCAGCGCGTCGTCATGCCCGAACAGGTCGCACCAGCGGAAGTTGGAGCGCTTGAGCAGATCGATCTCGCTCATGACGAAGTCCGCCAGAACGCCACAGTCCTGCGGCTCGCGCTCCCACACGTGGCCGCACAGAGGGCACTCCATGCAGGCCAGCGGAACGATGGCGCCGCACTCCGGGCAGTCCTTGGTCGGCGCATCACCGTCGCCCTGATGCCCGTCGAGGCTGATTTCCTGTTCGAGAGATCCGTGCATCAAGCTGGCCGTACCGAAGTCCAGCACGATGCAATCGGTCTTGATGACGCCAGGGAACTCCTCCGGGGCCACGGTGCGCAGACCGCGACCGACCATCTGGATGAAGGTGGACTTGTAGGAGCTGGGGCGCAGCAGGACGACGCAGCGGGTGGGCGTGTAGTCGTAGCCCTCGGTCAGCACCGCCACGTTGACCACGACCTGGGCGTGCCCAGACTCGTACTCGGCCAGGCGCGCTTTGCGATCGCCATCGGACAAATCACCGTGGACGAGGACTGCATGCACACCGGCGTCGACGAAGGCATCGCAGACGTTTTGTGCATGGGCGACCGTCGAGCAGAAGATGATGGTCTTGCGCGACGACGCATTCGCCTTCCAGTGCTTGATCACCGCCTCGGTGATCAGCCGCTTGTCGAGAATGGACGCGACCTCGTCCATGTCGAAGTCCATCGCGGTGCGGCGGACGTTGCGCAGTGCGTCCTGCACGCCGACGTCGATCACGAACGTGCGCGGCGCGACAAGGTGCCCGGCGGCGATCATCTCGCCCAGCGTGATCTGATCGGCGACGTTGGAGAAGACCTCGCGCAGCCCCTTGCCGTCACCGCGATTCGGGGTGGCGGTCAGGCCGCAGATGCCAGCCCGAGGATTGCGGGCCAGCACCGTGTCGATGACGGCCCGGTAGGTGGGCGACGAAGCGTGGTGCGCCTCGTCGATCACCAGCAGATCCAAGGTCGGCATCTGGTCGAGATGGGATTGACGCGACAGGGTCTGCACCATCGCGAACGTCGCCTGACCGCGCCAGGACTTCTCGTTGGCATCGAACACGGACGTGCTCATGCCGGGATTCACACGCGAGAACTTGTCCCGGTTCTGGCCGGTCAGTTCGGTGCGGTGGGCGAGGATGCAGGCCTTCGCATCGGGCTCGACCAACACCCTGCCGGTGACCGCCGACAGCATGATGGTCTTGCCCGACCCGGTCGGCGCGACAGCCAGCGTGTTCCCGTGCTCATCGAGCGCCGCAAGCGTGCGCTCGACCAGGAGGGATTGGCGGGGACGGAGCATCATGAGCGTGGCCCTCCGTCACTGCGCCCAGCTGGGGCGGCCCGGAACGGGTGCCCTGCCGGTGGCCTGCGCATAGGCGTTGGGTGCGCTGGGTGCATTGGTAGAGGGTGCCGGCTGACGCGCACCGCCCATCAGCGCGGCGTAGTCCTTGTGGTCCGGCGTGATGGCGGCCTTGATGACGCTCTTGTCCTGGCCGTTCTGGTCCTTCTCCCAGTCGACCTTGCCCAGGAACTCGATGCCATCCAGATCGGCGAATCCGCCGATGCGGCGCGCGTTCTGTGCAGCAGGGCTGTTGTCGCCGGGGTGCACCCCACGCGCCGAGTTGAGGATCGCCTTGACGAAGGTGCGGCCCATGTTGGCCCATTCCGGCCCCTTGGGGCTGTGCAGGCCGATGAGCGACCACATCTTGCGGCGGGCGAACTCGCCGTCCGTCACGACGAACTCGCAGTTCAGGTAGACCGAACCGGTGTTGTCGTTGCGGGTGGCGTAGCCGCCAGTCCAACCCTGGGATGCGTCATCGAAGCCGCCCGGCTTGATGGTCATGCGGACGCGCACCCGCGTGCCCTTGGGGATCGGGTCGAAGGACGTCTGTTCGGAAGCGGAATTGAAATCGAAGTAGGTCATGATCAGGACTCCTGCGTCGAAATGGATGCGGGGGTGGAAACGGGCACGGGGCGTGCGAAATCGAGTCGCTCGGTGGCGGGTCTGGCAGGGCCGGCGATCTTTTCCATCAGGCGGCCGAGGTGCGGCTCCTCGATGGCGTCGAGCCGACCGGAACGGTCCTTGGCCGGGTAGTTCCATGGGTTCAGCGTGTGGCAGACGAACGCCCGGTAGCCGCTGCCGTCGTCGGCCTTGAGTTCGGCGAGGGTCACGACCTCGTCGACGATGCCTGGCAGTTCCAGACCGGTCTTGGAGCCGTCGATCTGCAGCGAGAACACCCGGCGATTGAAGTCATCCAGCCGCTCGTCGAGGATGCCGACGAACCACACGTTCTTGCGGCGCGTGTGCTGCAGGTGGGTGAGCCAGCCGATCATTTCCTGGCCCATCAGTCCATACGCACCCCGGCTGTCGGGTTTGCCGGTCTTCTCGGAGTAGGCCTGCGGCTGGCCCTTGCACCACTGCAGGCACAGACGTCCGGCCACGGTGATCGAGTCCACGAAGACGGTCTCGTACTTGTCCAGGACCGACGGATCGCCGAAGCGCGCGCATACGGCATCGAAGTGGGCCTGGCTGAACGGCTGGTCCTCGCGCAGCGCGGGGTTCGGCCCGCCGATGTACACCGCGAAGTCCCGGCACTCCTGCCAGGTGCGCGGGCGGATCGCGTCGCCCGCCCAGCCTTCGACGGCGAGATCCCCGGCCTCGAGGTCGAAGAACAGCGTCGCCGTGGGCTTCAACGTCCACAGTTGCGAGGTCTTCCCAAGACCGCTCTTGCCGACGAGCACGCCCTTGACGCCGCGCTTCTCGGCCAGGCGCTGGTCGGCGGAGATGATGGGGAGGCTCATGAGCGGCCCCCTTGGTCGGCGAAGGCCTCGTCGACCCGATGCGCGCCCAGCGCGCCGCGTTTGCGGGCGAGGTCGTAGAGTTCCCGCAAGGCGTTCATGTGGTGGCTGATGGGCCGGACTTCGTTTTCGAGGGTAATGACGGCGAAGGCGATCTGGTCCAGGGTGGCGTCTTCGATGGCCACATCGGCGCCATTCGCTTCGATCCGTTCCGGCAAGGACTCCAGCAGATAGGGGTGCTGGGTTTTCAGTTTTTCGTGCAGGGTGCGGTTCTTGAACATGGTGGTCACTCCTCGATCAGGGCGAGACGGAATCCGGGTTTGCCGGTCTTGAGAGTGCGGGCCGGGGCGAAGGCGCCCTTCATCGACTCGGGCCAAGCGTTGAACTTCGTTTCCGAGACGCGGTAGCCGATCTCGACGTACTCCGCCGGGTTCTCACCGCCCTCGGCGATGCGGCGCACAATCTCGGCGAGGCGCTGCTGATCCCACTCGACCCGCTTGGGCAGGTCGGTGGTGATGCGCACGTGGCCGTCGTCGAAATGAACGACGCCGGTGTCTTTTCCGGCGGCCAGGCGCAGGGCCTTGGCGCGGTCGGCGTACTTGAGATCCAGCGCGCGGTCGACGTGCTCGACGATGGCCTTGGCGGCAGAAAGCAGGTCAGCGGCGTCGTTCTTGAGCTGGAACAGCGATTCGCTCGCAAGCGCGGCGAGTTCGCCGGCCGGGGTGGTCAGGACTTCGTCGGGGGAGATGCGGTTCACAGGGCACCTCCGGCATTGACGCGTTCAGAGGTGCTCTTGCGCAGGCTCTCGGCCTCGTAGGCTTCGATGTCCTCGATGCGGTACAGGACGCGGCCTTGGAGCTTCAGAAATACAGGGCCGATGCCTTCACAGCGCCAGCGTTCGAGACAGGCTTCGCTGATACCCCAGCGGCTGGCCAACTCGACTTGATTCAGGTGTTTGACACTCACGATGCACTCCTTCTGGTGGTTGCGAATTCGTGAGGTCAGTTTCGAAGTCGGCCTGTGCGGGCGTCTGCCGCCGCCATGTACGGGCTGATGTACGGGCGCAGCGATTGCGGATAATTTCGAGGTCCAGAAAGCAAAAAACCGCCCGAAGGCGGTTGTGCGTGGTGCTGCCAACAGGTGGCCGGTCAATCTCGGCGGAAGCCATACTTCCCCTTTTCAGGGTTGGCGATGTAGTCCTCCCAGTCCGTGTTGCCGCTGAACAGGTTCTGCATGCGCTGGCTGCGAGCGGTCTTCTTGTCTGCATAAGCAGCGCCGAGAATTTCGGCAGCGGGCAGGAGCCACCTGTCGTTCGTTGCCTGCTCGAACATGTAACGGACTGCCGCTGCCTGCCGATCTCCTTTGATCGTCCAGGGCTTGGTCTTTGTGCGGATGGTCAGTGTGTTGGTGTATTCGTCAAAGTGCACCGGCAATACGGGTCTGATGGCGCCATCGGGCGGGGTCGCCAGAATGCGATGCAACAGATCCATGTCGATGCATGGCGTCGCGACGTAATCGACGATTGCATCTCGAAGCGACGCGAATCGGTAGCTGCGAGGTGGGCGCACAAACTGCGGTAACACTCCGCCGGACGACAAAATCAGGCCCTGCTCAGGAAGACTTGTCTGGCTGAAGTGCCGAAATACATCTTCGACCGATTGCGCCAAGCCGCGAACGAGCCAGACGTCTGTCATGGCGGGCCCAATCCGGGCTTTCCCCAAATGCCAGAGGGCATCGTCCAGCAGTGGCGCATCTATCCCTTTGCGCAGCGCCTGCGCGATACCAAGGAGATCGGCGATGGTGTTCAGAATTGCAGCGGGCCGAACGCGGTAGACGGCGACTTCGGCAGCGGGGACCAACTTCCACCGAAAGGTCTCGGGGCAGCGGTAGCGATAGCGATCAGCCTGGTCGTCTTCCGTCAGGTCGACGTGAACGCGATCATCATCGAGCGGTGCGGGGTAGCTCCCGGCGTAGCCGACGCAGTCGGCCCATTGCTCCAACTGCTTCGGGGTCAGGGACTTCTGGCCCAGGACGCGCCACCCGGGCACACCACGAAGCCGTTGTCCGTCGCCGTCGGAAATCGGCTGCCCCGACTGCTCGAACAGGTCGATCAGATCAAGCAGCGACAGTGTCGACAGGGGCTTCGACGACATGGTCGATCTCCTTCACCAGATGCCATTTGGCCAGCAGGCGGTCGCACAGCGCCCGATCCTTTTCCCGCTTGGTCTTGATGTTGCACTTGTTGTCGTCGCGCAGGATCACGGTGATCGTCCGCGCGCGGTCCTTGCCCACCTTTTTCAGCTTGATGGCCAGCTTGGCGTAGTTCATGTGGTGATCGCGGAAATCGAACGTGGAGCTGATCAACGACCGGGCTGCCGTATAGATGTCGTCGGCGTCCTTGGTCCAGATTTTCACCAGCAGCGACCGCCCGTTTGCAGCGGAGTAGCCGAGTTCGACGACCTTGACGGACGCCACCGGCTCACCGGCGAGATCGAAGTTTCGTGGCGCCGCCAGGCTCTGGTAGTCGTATTGCTTGAGCGGAATCTTCTCGCCGGTGATGGGCGATTGCAGCAGGGCATCCGCCACGATGCGCGCCAGCGCTTCGCGGCCCGCCGTATCCTTCGACAGAACCTCCAGGTACCCATTCGCGGGCTCGTAGGTGATGTGTGATGACACCGCCCGGATCACCTCCTGCGGCACCAGTTCGCTGGCCTGCACACGGTCGATGATCTCCGGTGGGCGGTTGTGGTGGATGCTGATCTGGTAGAGGTCCACGTCTTCGCCGGTCTGCGTATCGGGCCTCAGGCGCTTGAAGATCTGGATCGCGACGGCATCATCGGAGCATCCGAGCTGTTGCGCGACGGTCTGGTGGAACGCCGTCTTGGCCGTTGCGTCGTCGAGTACCGCAAGGTTGGCGGGCGCGATGAAACCGGAGTAACAGGACGCACTTTGTCGAAAGACGTCGGCTTGCCGGGCGCTCAGCGCCTCCTCGAAGATTTCCGGCTCGTGGATATGGAGCCACAGGGCACGGTGGTACTGGTTCGGGATCGCAGCGAAGGCTTCCCGTGCGGCATCATCGAAGATGTCGTCCTTGAACCCGTCGATGACGTCCTGGCCGGCACCGTCCGACAGCAGCACGATCCGCTCGGCCACTTCCTCGATCCGCTGCCGCTCACTCACCGCGAGGGCGGAGAGCACGGCTTCCATCGGTTCCCGCTGCTCCTTTTTCGGCTGCTTGGCGTCCAGCTCCGGCATGGCCAGACCGAACTCGTCCACCAGGAATTCACGGAACACCGCCGGCGGCAGGTGGCTCAGGAGCTTGGTCAAATTCTCTGCATCGTTCATCTACATACCCCATAAAGTGTGGATCGGGTTGGTATCAGCCCCTACGGCCCCTTTTTCATGCTGGGGGTGTGTAGACCGATTGCGTTCGGTGTGCCGAACGATTGAGATTATTGATGGGCGGATATTGGTTTGTCAAGCAGGTACAGTTTTGTTCGGTGTAATGGTATTATTTTCGGATTGAAGCAAACGAATGAGGAGAAAACGGTGCCATCCCCCCTGGGCGACAAGATCCGTGCACTGCGCAAGCAGAAGAAGCTCAGCCTTGAACAACTGGCCGAGCTGACCGAGTCCAGCAAGAGCTACATCTGGGAGCTGGAAAACAAAGACGATCCGAAGCCGTCGGCCGACAAGATCAGCAAGATTGCGGCGGTGCTCGAGGTCACCACCGAGTTCATGCTGACCGAGTCCACGGCCACGCCGGACGAGGAAGTGCTCGATGAGGCGTTCTTCCGCAAGTACAAGACCATGTCGGAGCCGGACAAGAAGAAGATCCGCAAGATCCTCGATGTCTGGGAAGATGAATGACGGATGCGAAAAAGCCCATGGCCGAGGCCAACCGCATCTCGGCTATGCTCAACACGGTTCTCGGCGCGGAGCGGTTTCCGGTCAAGGTCGATGAGCTGGCGCTGGAGTATTCGCGCCAGTGTTTCGCGGACTCGCCGATCGACAAGGTCCAGGGCGAGGAACTGGACGGTTTCGATGGCCTGCTGAAAGCCAACAAGGCGCGTTCGAAGTGGCTGATCCTCTACAACAGCGCCACGCCTTCAGAAGGCCGCAAGCGCTTCACGATCGCCCATGAATTCGGTCACTATATCCTGCACCGCCATCAGCAGGATCTTCTTCAGTGTGGCGACGACGACATTGAGACCGGTCACGGCAACGAAGAGGACATCGAAGCCGAGGCCGACAAGTTCGCCTCGACCTTGCTGATGCCCTTGGACGACTTCAGGAAACAAGTCGATGGTCAGCCTGTCAGCTTCGATCTGCTTGGGCACTGCGCCGAGCGCTACGGCGTATCGCTGACTGCCGCCGTCTTGCGCTGGACCGAGATCGCACCCGGGCGCGCCGTATTGGTGGCCAGCCGCGACGATCACATGCTGTGGGCCAGGTCGAACAAGGCGGCGCTCAAGTCTGGCGCCTACTTCGCGACCCGCAAGAACACCATCGAACTGCCAGGTGATGCGCTGGCGCACAGCAATAACGCCTGGGCCGGCAGCCAGCAGCAGACGACACGGGCGCAGCTGTGGTTTCCGCGTGAACCGGAAAACATGTCGATCAATGAAATGACCAGGGTTGCCGGCCAGTACGACTACACGCTGACGTTGCTGGTGTTGCCGGAAGCCGAGTGGCAGGGAGCACGCCACGACGACGAGGAGCCGGAGGAAGACACCTACGATCGGTTCATTCGCAACGGCCAGTACCCGGTGCGATAGCCAATGGGCCGCCGATCATGACAGCCCACAAGTGGCAATTCACCTCCCGTTTCCGCCGTCATGCGTTCGGCTGGCGATCCGACACGCCGATTCAGCGTATCAAGGAAGCCCTCGCGGAAATCAAGCAGGTCGCGCGCAAGGAGCCGCTGCTCGCGGCCGAGGGTGCCGTGACCCTGCTGGAGAAGCTCTCGCCAGCGCTGGAGCAGGTCGACAGCTCGTCGGGTGCCCTGGGCTCGGTGGTCAACAAGGCCATCGAGACACTGGTGCCTCTCATTGCCAAGGCAGACGTCGACGCATCCTTGCGCCAGCGTTGGCTGGAACGCTTGTGGCAAGCGCTGCAGGACGACGAAATGCCTTACATCGAACTGCTGGGCGACTACTGGGGTGAGCTATGCGTGACCCCGGAGCTGGCATCGCACTGGGCCGATGAATTTCTGCCGCTGGTTGAGCATGTCTGGAGCCCAACGGCGTCCGGGCACGGATTCTTCAAGGGTACGAGTGCCTGTCTGGCGTCCCTGTATGCGGCGGGCCGCCACCAGGAACTGCTGGCGCTGATCGACAAGGCCCCATTCAAATGGTGGCACGACCGGCGCTGGGGCGTGAAAGCCTTGTCGGCGATGGGCAAGAAAGCGGAGGCGATCCGCTATGCAGAGGAGTCGCGCGGACTTAACGATCCGGGCTGGCAAATCGCCCAGGCCTGCGAAGCCATCCTGTTGTCGTCCGGCTTGTTCGATGAGGCCTACCGCCGCTACGCCGTCGAGGCGAATCAGGGTACAACGAACCTGGCCACGTTTCGCGCCATTACCAAGAAATATCCCCACAAGCCGCACGCCGAGATTTTGCGCGATCTGATTGGCAGCACGCCCGGTGCCGAGGGCAAGTGGTTTGCCGCTGCCAAGGATGCGGGCCTGTTTGATGTGGCTGCTGAATTGGCCACGCGCAGCCCGACCGATCCGCGCACATTGACCCGTGCCGCCCGCGATTTTGCCGAGAAGCAGCCTGACTTCGCGCTCGCGGCTGGACTGGCTGCACTGCATTGGATCTCGCGTGGCCACGGTTACGAGATCACCGGCGGTGATGTACTCGATGCGCATGCGGCTCTGATGCACGCGGCCTCGAAGGCAGGCGTCGCCACAGAGGATGTCAATGCGCAGATCAGAGAGATGTGCGCGGCACCCGGAGGCCGGTTCTTGCAGACCATCCTGGCCCGTCATTTGTCGAGCTGAGCATCACCGCTTTTTGAAATGACCCGCACCAGCCCGCACGCCTTCGAAACTCCCTCATGGCGTCGGCAGCAGTTCATCCGGACAATTTCACTGCAT
>JAEHJW020007437.1_pt1 | contig 23583 bp, 58 predicted proteins | sample 9271431 | NCBI WGS metagenome assembly JAEHJW02 | reverse complement strand
AGGAATAGATTTATTAAAATGGCATCAACAGATTTAAACTTATCAAAAGAAAAAATAAATATTAATAGAATTGCTGAAGAAGAAATAAATAATACAGAGGATAACTTAAAATGACAAACGATAAAATTGAAGAAGTTAAGAAAGAAAGAAAAAAGATTTATACTGAAAAGTTTAGATGTGCAAAGTGTGGAGATTTTATTGGAGAGTATTCAGAAAAGAATAGGCAAAGAACAATAAAATCATATTATACAATTTGTATGAAATGTGAGGGAAAAGCCCAAAAAGAAATTAACGATTTGAAAGAAAATGAATTAATAAAATTAAGAGAGTTAGATAATTATTATAAAAAACAAACCTCAAAAAAAGTTGAGGAATTGAAAAATATTTCTATTCCTTATCCGTTAGATACCACAGAAGAATTTGATGAAGGTTTTAAATTTGCTATGAAAAAAGTAAGAGAAGAAGTTAACAAAATTTTCACACCTGAAAGTATAGATAACTATAATAAAAAAGAAGCAAAGTATAACTTTAATGAAAAAGATATACTTCAAAATCATATTCCTCAACGGGAGGGAAGCCACGATTTGCGCAATAGTTCAAGTCTAACTTCTTCTCCCGAAGAGGATTTATGTAAATACGGACATAAAAAACAAAGTCCTCAAGTTTTTATTGAAAGAGTAGCAAGATTAGATAAGGAAGGAATAAATGCAATTTGTGGAACAGATGAAAAATATTCTAAATACATTAAAAAATTTACAAAGAAAGAGGTAAAAGAATAATGGAAGGAATACCCTCATTTACTAAGAAATCAATAGAAGATTTGAAAGAAAAACTTCCAAAAGGATTTACTCTACTTGGAGTTGATTTGAAATATAAAACTTATGTTTATGTACAAACTAATTATATGAGTATTCATAAAGAGATAAATTTTGAAGGGGAAGTCACAGATGCAAGAATTAATTGGAGTGCGATAGGTGCAGTTACAGTTGAATCCGCAGAGGAATTTTCACAAAATATGATAGAATCGATAAAGATTGCAAAATTAATGGATTCTTTACTCAAGGTAGAACAAATCTCTTTCGATAAAATAAAAAAATTCGTTAAAAGTACAAATAAAAGCGAGGTAAAAGAATAATGTTAATTGGATTAAGTTATACCGTTGGAGAGGATTCACAATTTAAATATTTTGAGCATTTTGATGAAATGGTTGATTTCTTAAATCAATGTATAGAAGTTTTTCAAGTTGATTTCAAAACATATGAAATAACAATTTTTAGAAATGAAGAAGAAAAAAGAGTAAGAAAATTAAAAGGATTCGCTTTAAGTACAAATGAGGTAAAGGAAGAATGAGAGAAAAATCAAAGTATTTATATTTAGCATTTATTCCTTTATTCATTTTAATAATTACATTATTTTCAAACCTTTTTTTGTGGGGACAACAATATTATTTATCCAACGCTAAATTTTACTTGATAGGAATTGTTTTTACCTTTTTATGGTTAATATTTTTCCTAAATAAATATGATAAAGATAATAAAAGATGAATACAGAGAAAATTGAAACATACACAATTGGATTAAATTCTGAACAGGAGAAAGGGAAATGAGAGTAATATTTGAAACAAATAACATGATTGAGAGAATTTCAGAGACATACGGGGTTAAACAATTAGTAAATACTTTATTGTTAAGAGGAAATAATGATGGTAAATGTTATACTTTGAAATTTCCTAAAGCTACATATAGTTTTTGGGGAAATGCTTCTTACGATAAAGAAGAATATAAAATTACTTATCAAATTGAGAATAATACTCTATATATAAAGGATTTTGAAATTTTAGACGTAAACGGAGGGAATTCAGAACAATGAAAATATTAAGAGATAGAGAATATAAAGAAATGATTGAGTTAATTCAGGAACTTATTAAAGACAATACTCAATTAAGAATAAAAGATGAAAGAAATAAAAGACATAAAAAAAGAACTTGAAAATTTAAGTGAAATAGATAAAATCAAGAGAGCAAATGAAATTTTTGAGGAAATTTTAGAGGAGACCAGATTAAAGAAAAATGAGAAAATTTAAGTGTAAAAAATGTGAAAGGAGGTTAAAAGTGATTAATCCTGATACCAATTTGTGTTTTTATTGTGACCCGATTGGTTTCTGGAAGAAATATCCATTTACAAAATGAAAATAATAAAATCTAAAAGAAGATTGGAAAGAGAAGAATTGGAAGACCGATTAAAGAAAATGGGAAATAAATATACTTATACACTTTCTCCCTATAACTTTTTTAGAATAAAGAAAAAAGGAATTTTTAATTTTAGTTATGATTTTTACTATGAGGATTATGCTAAAAAATTTTATTATGAAAAATTCGGAACAAAATTTTTTCCTGATGAAAAAGAGTTGATTAAAGATTTAGAAAAGAAAACTAAAACAGAAGTAATTGTAACCTTAAAATGAGATTAGAAACATTAACAAATGAACCAAAGATAATTGCCGTAGTGGGAAATCCAAATGAAGCAAAAAGTAATTTATTATATCATTTATTAGAAGAATTTAAGAAGTTAGGAACATTTAATTTATTTACCTATGGATTAAGAAATAAAGTTGATAAGGCAGTTGAAATTAATTCCATTGAAGAACTGGAAGTTATTCGAGATTCGATTGTTATTTTAGATGAAGTTATGACTTTGTGGGATTTGGATGATAGAAGTGCTAAAAGAATGATTGAGAAGACACTTCGACTTATCTTTCACAACAATAATATTTTAATTATCTGTCTAACTCCGGAGAATGTAAAAAAGTTTATTGCAGGAAAGATAGACCAATACTTTTTCAAGAAGTGTAATCTCTCTGAATTTATAAATGGTTCAAAAACAAAAAGTGTTGTTTTGGGATATAAAGGTAATGAGATGGGAAGTAGTGTTTTAAATTTAGATAAAAACGAAAGTCTTTTTTATGATGGATTACACTATGAAAAAATAAATGTTCCATATCTTGAAAAATATGATGTAAAAAGAAAGAATAAGAGTATAATAAATGTTCACAAAAACGTAGAAAAAAACGTAGTTCAAAACGTTGAAGAAAAAAAGTTAGAGAAGATTAGTAACTAAAAAATAGTAAGAAACATTTATAAAGAAAAAAGACGTAATAGTAATGTAAAAGAGTCTTCGGAATTAAATTAAAGGAGGTATAAAAATGACAGATAAAATTCAAAAGGATGGATGGAAAAATCTGAAAGCATATCCTAAAAAGATAAAGTTTGAAACAGATAAACCGGTAACTATTAAATTTACTGACAAATTTGTTGAACCTTTAGAATTACCAAATAAGAATAATGATGGAGTATTCTATGTTTTTAATTGTTTATTGAATGATGAAGAAGCAACTTTTCAGACAAGTGCAATAACTTTACTGAAAGGACTTGTAGGACATCAACCATTAGCAGGAAAAGAATTGACCATCATTAAAAAGAACGTTGCGGGAAAGAATTATTATTACATCTCTAATCCCAAAACAGAATTTAAAGAAAATTCTGATTTAGAAGAGGGAAATTTGGAGAATAGTAATGATGAGACTGAGTTTGAAGATTATTAATTAATTATAGACTTCTCGAAAGAGAAGTCTTTTTATATTCAAGATGAAGAGGCAATTAAGGATTATTCAAGAATTTGAAGAGAGGTTCGATTCCTCTCCTTCATCATAATTTAAAATGAAAAAAGAAAAGAAAATTAAAAAAAATAAAAAAATAAGAGTTGAAAATATAAAATCTGGAGAAGAGATTTTAATATTCTTAAAAGAAGATGTTTTAAATAATATTAAAAAAATTGGAAATGTTACTGGAATGTTTTTAAATCAATCAGATAGAATATATCACTATTATGGGGGAATGACTATAACATTACGTATATTAAATGTATTAACTGAAGAAGAATATAAAGAATTTTCTAATTGGTTAGATGAAATTTTAACTACGGATGTGTATGATTATAATTTTTGGAAGACAAAAGCAACCAAAAGAGAAGGATGGAAACAATGGAGAAGTTTTTAAAATGAAAGAATTTAAACCAAAAACAAAAGAAAAGTGGAGAAAGGATGCTACTATTAAAATAAAAACTTTTTTAGAAGTAGTTGAAAATCCCAAAGGATGTTTTACTAATAATGAAAAACTAATTAATATTGATATTGATAAAGGTTATATGGGGACAAGTCAATCTTTTAACTGTACAAAGAAAGGAACTAAAGAATTACTTGAATTTATAAAAAATGAATTATACTTAAAATGACAGAAATGAATATAAAAGACTTAAATGAATTAAGAATATTTTTAAAATGGAGAAAAGAATCTCCTTCAGAGTTTGCGGACTTTAAAGAAGATTTAAAATCTTTTTTAAAAGAAATGAATGATTTGATGAGAGATGTGTTTAATTAAAATGATATTTACAAGAGAAGATTTAATTTTTTGGAAAGAACTTCATCATTATGAGTTAGAGATAGATTTTTGTATGAGAGAACAGGGATTTCTTAATGAAAATATGACTGACGAGGAGTGTATTAGAAATTTAATTTTATTTGAAGAAGTAACAAAAGAGTTTATGGATTATATCGTAAAGACCGCATTAAATAAAAAATTAAAATGAAAATAAATATGTTGTGGGTAATACAGGGAATATTTTTAATACTTAAAATAACTAATTTAATTAATTGGAGATGGAGATATGTATTAATTCCTTTATGGATTTACATTTTGATTATTCTTCTTTTCTTAATTTTCTTTTTTATTGTAATTGGAATATATTTTAAAGGAAATTTTGATAATGAATCACTAAAAAAAATTATAAAAAACATTCAGAATGAAGAAAATAAACATAAACGAGTTAAAACCAATGTGTCAAAAAGAAGCAAGTAAGTTTTTTGGAAAAAAAATGTGGAGTAAAATGAAACAAACAGATACTCTCAAAAATTCCTCTCAATTAAATATAAATGATAAGAAGATATATTTCTCAAGTGATTTATATTCTGCTTATCTACAAATAAAATGAAAAAAGATGTAAGACATATTATTTATTTGTCTTCTCTCGGAAATGAAGTTTGTGCAAGAAGAGACGATGGAACTCTTTTAATTACTCTAAATGCACATAAAATTGTAGAAGATAGAGAAGAATTTAAATTAATATTAAAACAAATCTTAACGGATTTTGAATAAAATGAAATTAGATGATGCACAAAAGTTTTGGAAGAAGTATATAAAAGCGGACTTATTTGAAAGAATTAAACTACTTCAACCAATAATTAAAAATTTTAAAGAAGTACATGAAATGTTAAATTTACCTGATGAAAAATTTTCTCAAGAATATAAAGATATGCAAATTGAACATTTTCTATTAAGTTATTTTGATGATTTAATTGAAACTATGGAGATTTTGAAATGAAAAATTTTAAATATAAAATAAAAACAACTTTATGTTTATGGTTCGGACATAAACTTAAGAAAACTTCTGATTATTTAGATTTTCTTGGAGAACATTTTTATTGTTTACGTTGTGAAGAAAATATTGTTAAAGTAGAGTGGACAAAAGATGATAAAAGATATAATAAATTTTTATAAGGAACTTGTAATAAGTGCAGTAGAACAAGACTTTTTTGGAAAAAATTACTATTCTGGAATAGGTCTTGATTTATTAAATATTGCAGAAGAATTAGATTCTATTAATAATCAACTACCCCGTAGAATAAAAGGTAACGCAGGGAAAAGAGAGTTGAAACCGATGAGTGTACCTGTAAATTCGGATAACAACTCTCCTGTTGATATCTTAAAAAAAGAAAATGACAAACGATAAAATTGAAGAATTGAAGAAAGAAATTAAAACATGGGAAACAAGAATAAAATCTATTGATGGAGGAAAGACAGAACAATTAGATAGAAAAAGTTATCTTTATATGTTAGAATTAGATAAGGCAAAACTTCAAGCATACGAAGAAGCCCAAAAAGAAATTAACGATTTGAAAGAAGAAGTTGAAAGACGAAAATTATCAGGTAAAAATTTTGATGAGTTAATTGAAGATAAAGCAATACAGATGACTTATCCAAGAGCATTTGAAAAAGGATTAAGAATAGGAAAAGAACAAACCTCAAAAAAAGTTGAGGAATTTAATAAAGTTTTTGAAGAAGCAAGAAGTCTTCCCCCAAAAACAAGAGACCATACAATAAATTTTATAAAAGAAAAATTTAACGAAATTTTCATAAATCAAGAAGGAGAAAGAAATGATAAAAAACATTGAAGAAGAAAGAATAAAATGTCCAAATTGTAATATCGGAATTAATAGTCCCTGCGAATTCTGTGATTGTCACTGGAACTATTTTGAAGTTAAAGAGAGTTTAGAAAAACAAAATTTACAAAAACAAGTAGAAAAAGTTTTTGATGAATTAGATTCTGACCTTGTTTGTATTGATTTTAAAAGAAATCTTACAAAAAAAGATTATCAAATAATTACTACTTTTTTCGATAAAATAAATAAAGCGAGAAAAAAGTTAGGACTTAAAATTATAAAACACTCACGATGAATCAAATTAAAGTTCACGATATGCCAAAATTAGAATGTCCATTTGTTAGAGAAAATATTAATGGAAATTATATTGTAGTTAATAAGATAAATGAAGGATATGAATGGGTATTTGAAGATGATACTGTTATGGCAATAGAAAAACTACACGGGACAAATGTAAGTGTAGTTATTGTAGAAGGAAATGTTGTTGAAGTTTATAATCGAACTGAACGTATTCCTTTCATTAATAAGGGAAAAAAATGGATTATTGAAGGATTACTTAATTCAAAAGAGTTGGGATATTTAGAATTTTTAGGAGATGGACAACATTTTGGAGAATTAATTGGTCCTAAAGTAAATGGTAATCCTTATAAATTAGATAAACATCTTTGGATTCCTTTTGAAACATTTTGTCAAAAACACTTAAAATATAAAAGTTGGGGAAAATATCCAAAAGACTTTAATACTATTAGTGAATGGTTTAAAGAACTTATGCCAATATATTCTACGATGAAAGGAGATAAAGAAGGATTTGTAGAAGGAATTGTATTTACTCATCCCGATGGAAGAATGGCAAAATTAAGAAAAGATATGTTTGACTGGTTTAAAGGAGACCGACATAAAGAAGAATGAAAAAAAGAAAACAAAATAGATTAATAATAGTAGATGATTTTGGAGTTGTTTTAGAACATTATAATTTACAAGAAATTATAGAAGATGTTCAAGATGAAGGAAAAACTTTAAAACTATTTATTAAACGTGGAGACCTTAATTTTAGAATGGATGGAAGAGTGGAATGGGTTTGTGAACATGGAGTTGGACATACTATAAGAGTACCTTTTAAATATATAAATGATGAATCATGGTGGAGTCATGGTTGTGATGATTGTTGCAGTAAAAATAAAGAAGTAAAAGAGAGAATGATTAGAAAATGACAGAACTTAAAACATTGAAAGATTTGAAATTTAATATTAAAGAAAAAGATAAAAATATGAAAGAATTAATAGAACTAATTCAGAATTATCTTCATGAAGAGATAAAAATCGAAGCAATTAAATGGGTTAAAATGTATAGAGAAAGAGATGATGACGGATTGGGAGATTATTGGATTACTCTTGCATTTCAAAAGTTTTTCAATCTCACCGACGAGGATTTAAAATGATAAAATCAAAAATAGGAAGAAATTATAAAACTAATTATTGGGAATTATTCTATCCAGATGGAACTTCTTTGATTATGAATTATAATCCGTTTAAAGAATTGACACAAATGTTGGAAAAAGTGAAACACTTTAATTCATATCTTGATTGTGGTTGGAAGTACTCCTCAAAAGAGACACAAAAGATAGTTAAAGAAATTAGAAATGATTTTAATGAAATTTTCCTTTCTCAAGCATTTCGTAAACCTAAATTTTATAAAACAGATGGAATGACTCCTGAAGAAATCACTCAATTAAAGAAAAAATTATTTCTTAGAGAAACTTTAAAATGAAAATAAATTTACATAAAAAAGAACCAATATTTTTAGATATAGAAACAACGGGACTTAATCCTACTTATGGGAATAGAATTACTTGTATTTGTGGTAAAACTCAAACAGATGAATTTAAAGATTTACAAATTGAAGAACCTATTTTACTAAATAATTTTAAAGATTGGTTAAGTAATTATTCAATAGAGGATTACTTATTAGTAACAAAAAATGGGAAGATGTTTGACATTCCTTTTATAATGACAAGATGGTCAAGAAATAATAATTGGAAAGATTTAGAATTTTTATTAGAATATGAACATTTTGATTTACACGAAATAACTAAAAGTAGAGTTTCTTTAGATGATATGACAAGATTATATGGTATAGAAAATAAAAGTGCCAGTGGTTTAGAAGCAATTAAATTTTGGGAAAATAAAGAATATCAAAAAATTATAGATTATTGTTGGGATGATGTTTTAATTACTGAAAAGATTTATAATATTTATAATAAATTAAAAAGGAGTAAAAAATGACAAACGAGAACGAGGATAAGAGAATATATGAAGAAGAGACTGAAGAAAGACTACAAGAAGAATATCAGGAGTATCTATTAGTAGTCGGAGACCAAGTCGGAAATATTCTTCCATATAATCTCTGGAAACAGGTAAGAAGATTAAATCATTAAAATGAAGATAGAGGAAGTAAGAGAGTTACTTCAAAGAGAGTTTATTCAAGTAACTGAAGAGGAGTTACAAAAGTATAAAAAGAATAAAATCTTTAATAAATACATTGCTTCAGAGTATTTATATTATAGATATAAAGAATTAAATAAATTAACCTTAAAGTTTGAAATAAGTGATATTGAAGTATTCTTATCTTCAAATAATTGTTTAGTAAGGTTTAGAGATGAGGAATTTGAGGAATATACTTTCATCTTTAGTGACCTGCCTATAACAATAAAAATACAAAACAAAAATGACAACATCAGTTAGATTAAAAGATAATGTAAAAACAATCATTAAAAAATTAGACCTTAATGTATCTGGATATTTAAATAGTAAAATAGAAGAAGAATATTTAGATATAGAATATATCAATTCTGAAAAGGTAATTTTACAAGAAAAAATAGACAAATTAAATATCTTACTTGAAGAAATTAAAGAAGAAACTGAAAATTTAACCTTCGATGAGATAAATTATTTGAAAGAAACGAAAGAGATATTTTCAAGAAAGGGAATTGATTCAATACAAAGTTATACCAGATTTAAAGGATTTTTGAAAAAATATAACAAAAAATATATTAATTTTGATAGATTTCTTAAACTAGTAAATCAAACGGAGGAATAAACATGGAAACACTTAATGAAAAAGAATTAAAGATATTCAAGGAGAGTATTAAAGATAAACTCTGTGAATTTGAAGGTTGTTCTACTATTGCTTCAGGAATAATTAGAACCAAGAATATTTGTAATAAACACTTCAAGAGAATTAGAAGAGATAATAGAAAAAGAATTCTTTTAGATATTCAAATTGACTCAAATTTGAATTTATTAAAATAAAATGAACATTGATAAAGATTACTATGACGAAGACGTAAGTGTCAAAAATGAAGATATTAATTTAGAAATTTTAAGATTTATTAAAGAAGGAATTTTATATAGAAAAGATTCAGACTTCATATTTGACTTTGAAAAATTTAGTGAAGATAATCCAGAACTATCAATGGAATTTTCAGTAAATCCAATAAAGTTTATTAATACTATAAAATTTAAGTTAAATGAACATTTTGGAAAGATTAAATTAAGAATCTTTAATTATGAAACGGAAGAGGATATTTCAAATTTTAGAACTTCTCATCTCGGAAAATTATTCAAAGTTAGAGGAATGATTAGTAAAACTAATAAAGTGATTGCTTTAGTAAAAGAAAGTAGTTTTGAATGTGCCTCTTGTGGAGGAATATTAAAAATTATAGATAGTACTAGAATTCCAAATATTTGTTCTTGTGGAGAAAAAAATCAAAAAAGATTCAAATTAATTGACAGAAAATATAGAGATGTTCAGGAAATTGAGATAGAAGAAAGTCAAGATAAAGTAATAGAAAGACAACCTCAAAAAATAAGAATAAGATTGTATGATGAATTAACTGATACAGATTTGAAGAAAATATTACAACCCGGTAATAAAGTAGAAATTTTGGGGGTTTTAGAAGAAATTCCAATTATTAGTTCAAGATTAAATGAAAATTTATTTGAATATCGATTAGTGGCGATTGATGTTCTCAATCAGGAAGAAATAAAAGAAAATGAATCTATAAATGAAGAAGATTTAAAACTTATTAAAAGTATCTCTGAAAGAAATCCTTTGGAATTATTATCTGAAAATATTTCTCCAGAGATAATTGGTTATAAAAATGTTAAGAAGACATTAGTACTTCAACAAGTTGGAGGAATAAAGAAAAAATTAAGTGATGGAAAACTAACAAGAGACAAAATTCATATATTACTTATTGGAGATGCGGGAGTAAGTAAAACAGAATTAGTAAAGTCTGTTCATTTAAGAACACCCAAGGCATATTATACTAGTGGAGAACAGACAAGTGCAGTAGGATTAACCGCAACAGTAATTAAAGATGAACTAACTGGAGCATGGGGTTTACAGGCAGGAGCAATGCCCAAGGCAAATGGAAGTATTTTAGTTGTAGATGAGATAGAAAAATCAGGAGAACAAACTTTAAAGGCACTTCATACACCTTTAGAAAGTGGAATAATTCCAATTAATAAGGCAGGAATAAATACCACTTTAAGTGCAGATTGTAGTCTTTTAGCCGTAGCAAACCCTAAAGGAGGAAGATTTGATACTGCCTCAAAAGAAACACTAGTTAAACAAATTAATATGCCTCCTACTTTATTAAGTAGATTTGATATAATTCACATTATGAAAGATGAAATAGATGAAAAGAAAGATAGTGATATAATTGAATCTTTCTTTTCTTCATCAGATAAGACCGTTGAAATTCCCACTGAATTATACAGAAAATATATAATTCATGCAAGAAATTTAAAACCAAAATTAAAACATGAATCAATAGAAGAACTTAAAAAGTTTTATAATAAAGTAAGAAAACAATCAATTAATTCAGAAAATAAAATGATTGGTATGCCTATCACTCCAAGACATGCACAAGGAATTATTAGAATGGCAGAAGCCCATGCTAAACTTCGACTTTCAGAATATGTAGAAATCCAAGATTTTAGAGTTGCTGAAGATTTATTTTATGAATCTCTACTTAAAATTGGAATGGATGAAGAAGGAACAATAGATGTTGCAAGATTTGGTTCATCAGTCACACTTTCAAAGAAGAAGAAAATATTAATGTATTATGACATAATCAAAGAAATACTGAAAAGAGATAATAAAGAAATACTAACCGACGGAGAAATCAGAAATGAATTATTCAAACAGAATATTAATTTAATTGATTTCAATGAAGTAATGAGTGAATTAAATAAAGAAGGATATTTGATTAAAAACTCAGATGGTTGGAAAATAATTTAATTGTGGCTCTTAACAGGGTTCTTTGTACAGACTTGAAATGTCTGAACACAATTAACGAGATGAATGCTTGAAATAGAGGTTGAATTCCTCTACATCTCTTCCGGTGTAGAATAACGGTAGTTCACCGGTCTCATGAATCGGAGGCAACTGTTCGACTCAGTTCACTCGGAATAAAATGAAAGAAAAAAATAAAAGAAATGTATGAAGATTATTATAAAAGGGGTATAATCAGTAAGGAAAGTTATGATTTAATAATGGAGGATTTAGAAAAAGAAAATGGTAATTAAAATTTTAACAATATGCGATTACGGACAAGTAAGAAGTGTCGGAATGAAATGTTATCTTAATGGAAAACAGAGATGTGGAAAGAACAGAATTGACAAATTAAAATTTGATGTTATTCCTATTGGTTCGGTCACAAGTTCAGGACAGACTATGAAGATGTTAAAGAAATGGGCGGACATTGTTATTGATGTTAGAAAATGGATTCCTTTAGATATTTATGGAGATTGTTGGGATAGTAAATTACAAGATGAATGTGAAAAGATTTGGATAGAAGTTTGTTCTTGGGAATCAACTAAACTTTTGTTTGAAAGAGAAAAATCAAAGGAGAAGAGAGAATGAAAGATTTATTAAAAGAAGTTTATGAAAAAGTTAAATTTAAATGGGGGATGTCTGAAGAGGAAATAATTATCTCATTAAGTGGAAAAGAAAGAGTTTAAATGTTCCCAATGAGATTTAATTCGCAAAACACATCAAAGGAGAAGAGAGAATGAAAAACTATCTTTATGCAGGAAAAAAATACACTTGGTTAGGACTATTAGATATGTTAATTGTATTGGATAATCTAGAACAAAAAAAAGAGAAATGGTGGAAAAGAAAAGAAGTAGATAAATTATCCTATGCTAAAGGATTAGCAAAAGGAATTAATTATGGACAGAAAATTGCTATAAATATCTTAAAAAAAGAAAATGGATATATGATTACTCCACAATCCAATGAATCAAAGGAGAAGAAGAAAGAAAATGACAATAATTGAATTAATACTTTTATGTATTTTAATGTTTGTATCTGGATTTATAGAAGATGGATTAATTGCAATTTACATCAAGAGTGTATCAAAACAAAAATTATTCAAAGCAAGTATTTATAGTTTATTAATTGGTTTTGTTCAACTATTCTTTATTATTGTTGTGATAAATAGTTTTGTAGCGGCTATTTTTAATATAATCGGTTCTGCTTTTGGAACTTATTATTCTAAAAATATAGAAAAAACAATTAAAAAAATAATAAAATGAACAAAGAAGATAAAGAAAAATTTGTTGAAAGAATACAAAATATGATTTATTACATTTGTGGATGTAATAAAGAAGAAACTGAAGAGTTATTACTTGAATGTTTAAAATTAAATAAAACAAGAAAATGGAAAAAATAAAGATATTTGAGTGTTTTGCAGGATATGGAACAGCAAGTTTTGCATTACAGAAATTGAAAGAAGAAAATAAATTAGATTACGAACTAATTGGATTTAGTGAAATTAATAAATGGGCAATAAAATGTTTTCAACAAAATCATGGTGGAACAAATTATGGAAGTATAACTGACATAAAATGGGAAGAAGTTCCAGATTTTGATTTATTAACCGGCGGTTCACCTTGTCAAGATTTTAGTACTGCTGGATTGAGTAAAGGATTATTTAATGAAGATGGTTCATTAACAAGAAGTGGTTTAATCTTTGAATTTATCAGAGCAATAAAAGACAAAAAACCGAAATGGGTAATGTGGGAGAATGTTAAGGGAGTTTTAACTAAAAAACATAAAGATTCGTTCATTATGTTTCTAGAAGAAGTATGTAAATTAGGTTATGAAGTAGATTTTAAATTATTAAATACAAAAGATTATAAAATTCCTCAAAATCGTGAGAGAATATTTGCAGTTTTTAGGAGAATAGACGATGGAAATAGATAAAAAAATAAGAAAAGAATGTGAAAATAATTCAAATATTAAATTATTTGAATTTGAATTTCCACAAAAAGAAGAATTAACTCTAAAATTAAAAGATATATTAGAAGAGGAAGTTGATGAAAAATACTATTTAACTGAAAAACAAATTGAAAGTTTAAGACAAAGAAATGAAAAATTTAATATGAAAGGAAATAGATTTATAAATGAAGATAAAGAATTTTTTAGTTCTTTAGTTACAAATATTGGACAAAATGATTCACTACTTACAAATCGTAAAATTAATACAAGTAGATTTGGGGACAATATATTTAGTGGTGTTCCCGAAACTTCTCCTACTCTTGTGGCCATAGGAGAAACTGATGTAAGTAGAATTGTTGTTCCAAAGAAAGAAATAAGAATTATTAAAATTTCTTCAGGAGACCATCAACAAGATATTATATACGACTCTGAAGGATTGATGGGAACTATTCCTGCAGGAACTCATGGAAGTACACCTCATTTAACTAAAACTCTCTTATCAAATAATCAAGTAAGAAGATTAACTCCTAAAGAATGTTTTAGATTACAGGGTTTTTTAAATGATGAAGTAAATCTAGAAGGAATTAGTGATAATCAAAGATATAGACTTGCAGGAAATGGACAAACAGTTACAGTAGTTAAAAAAATATTTGAGAAAATGTTTATATAATTATAAGGAGGTATAAAAAAATGGTGGATTGTTATTTAGATTTGAAAGGAAAAACTTTGAATAAACTTAAAGTAGGGGCAATGAAAAGAGCAAAAGAAGACTTTGGAAAGGATTATGACGGAGAACTTGAATTTCCAGATTTAAAACTTGACATAAATGAGATATATCTTGATAAAGAGAAGGGAGAACTTTCCTGCAGTGGTTATCTTAGAGAATCTGAAGAAACTTTAGGATTTATCTCTTTAGATATTCCTTTTGAGAAATTTCAAAGTGAAGCAATAGAATATCTTGTTGAAAAATTGAAAAGAATGAAAACTCTTATTCAATCTCTCAATTAAGTAGAAATTATTTAATTTTTTATTTATTTTTTAAAATAGAAAGATTTAAATACTTTATAATCTTATATATAGTATGAATGTTGATTTAAACGAAAAAAGAGTTCTTGAGTCTCTAACTCAAGAGTATATTTCCGCAACTGAAGTTTCAAAGAAAACGGGATTAAACTGGTTTGTTGCTTTTGGAACTCTATGTTTCTTGGCATTACAAGGAAGAATAGAAACAATTAAAACTTCCAAAAATTATCTTTTTAAGAAAAGTGAGGTGAACTTAATTTAATGGAATCATTATCTGGAAAAGTAGAATTAATTGAACAAAAGAAGGGAAAAAGTACAGTTACAGAAAAAGAATGGACTCTTTTTATTGTTACTATAAATGGGATTAAATTTAAAACATTTAATGAATTACTCTTACAAGGAATTTTAATAGGAGATGAAGTCTTTATAGAATATGAAGAAGTTATAAAAGATGGATTTAAAACAAATAGAATTTATAAGATTACTCATAAATTAGAACATGAAGAATCAAATAAAATTTTATGCGAACAATTAGCAAAGTTACCAAAAGTAGATAAAGTGGTTGAAGATGAAGAAGATGCCGAAAATTGTGAACTTATCATTGGAGAAAAGAAGTATAAAGGATTAATCAGAAGAATAAAATGATACAACAAAACGATGCTTTTAAAAATCCCGAACTTTTAAAGAGGGTAATAGAATTAAAAGAAGTTGAAAAAAAACCTGTTGAAGAGGCAATTAAAATATTAAAAGAAGAGTTTAATCTTCCGACATTGGTAAAAGATACTTATAAAAATTTGTATAATCGTGCAGTAGCAACAACTATCACTGTTGATAAAAAGGCAGGACACAAATTTGAAGAATATACATTAGAATTAGAAAAAATGTATGGACAAGTAATAAAAACTTTGGGAAGATTAATTGATTCGATTGACAGAATATATGATGAATTTGAAGCAAGTGATGTAGAAGAATCAAAAAAATATATTAACTTTATTAAACTTGCTCCCCAAATCAAAATGACTACAGACCAAATTCTTGCGATTATTAAACATCAAGAAGAACAACAAGATAAAATTAGAATAGAACAGAAAAATTTAGTATGGAATACAGATACTTTTAAAGAGAAGATTGACAATTATCTTAAAATTTTAGCAAAGGATGGTAAAATTAAAATATTAAAAGAAATTTAAAATGATGAACTCAAAACTCAAATTGATTTTAGAAGATATTGAAAAAAGACTATTAAAATTAGAATCCATCGTTAAAGGGAGTGTTGATTCCCCTACGTCCAGTAAAATTGATGATGGAACAATAAATCAACCTCTTTCACAGGAAAGTTCAGAAGTTAAAGACGTATTAACAAATGAAGATTCGGTCCAAGAGACCCTTCCTGTGAAAATACAATCAAAAAAGAAAAAAGAGAAGGAGGTTGAAAATGATACAAGCATATAGCGTTAAAGCAAAACAAAAAGTTGAAGTTCAAGACCCAATTCTCGTTAAAACTCAAAGAGGAGGATTTATGGTAAAAGGAAAATGTCCTCTTACAGGAGTAACTGTTTGTGCAATGGTTAGTAAAGAAAAAGCAGAAGAATTACTAACTCAAGGAATTAAAAAAACATTTTAAAATGGTAGAAGAAAAAGAAAGAAAATTAACACAAGAAGAAAAAGATTTTCAAATAAATGAAGTTAATAGAAGTTTATCTGAATTAAATTTTTATGAAAAAGACAGATTAGTAAAACTTTCAAGAGTAACAAAACATATTGAAAGAGGAGTTCCTATTTTAGAACAAAAGGAATTTATAGATAAACATAAAAAATTACTTGAAAATGGAGTAGATTTAGAAGAAAAACCTCTTTCAGAAGCGGATAAAATCAAGATAGAAGTGGAAATTGAATTAGCCGAAAAAGAATTGAAAGATGAATTACCTATTTTAAGAGCAAAAAGTGAACAAAGTAGATTAGAGAACGAACTTAAACAAATAAGAAAAAATATAAAAGCATCTTTGGAACTATTAAAAAAGTTTAGATAAAATGTTATTTTTAAATAAAAAAGAATGTGATTTTTTGAGATTAATTCAAAAAAAAGAAAATGAAAGTATCTATAAATTGGCAAGAAAGATATTTTCAACAGTTACTATCTCCAAGAGAATAGAAGAACTACAGAAAAAAGGACTTATAAAAAAGGAATTAGTAGGTAGAATTAATGATATTAAACTCACAAAAAAAGGTGAAGAAATTATTCAACTAATCAATAAATTAAGAGAATATTAATATGATAAGAGACTATAATCCCAATCTTCATAAAGATAATAGAGGATTAGAAAAGTTACTTATAGAACTTGATAACTCTAAAATAAGAGATGGTTTTGATGATGAATTGAAAGATTTACAATACTATGAAAGAATGTTTTCATCTAAAAAAGATGGAGATTTAGTTTTGTTTACATATTATAATCAGATTGAAGGATTTTTAGCAGGATTAAAAAGATTTAAAGAAAGAATTTATGATATTCACATGCTTTATGTTGGAGAAGAATATAGACATCAGGGAATTGCTATGAAATTGAAAAATGAAGGAATCAAAAGAGCAAAAGAAAAAGGAGCAATAGAAATAACAACAATGGTTTTAGATACAAATTATCCAATTATTGAATTAAATAGAAAAATGGGATGGAAAGAACATTCTTATCCCGATAGTATTAGATTTTATAAAAACCTAAAATGAAACAAGAAATGAAATTTATTAGTTTAGAATGGGACGTTGGAGAAGAATATAATGATATATTTCGAGCCAAAGTAAAAAGTAATACTTCTGGAGAGACTTATCTATTAAAAATAGAAATTTCTCCTGAAGATGATTCAAAAATTATAGATTTTAATTGTTCTTGTAAAGGTGTAACAATTCCTAAATTAATGAATAAAGAACCAAATATGTGTAAACATTTAAAACGATTAAAAGAGGTTTTACTTTTAATGGGATATTTAGAATGAATAAAATTAACAAACATGATGAATATACAAGATTAATTCAGTTAAATCCAAAGAGAATTGGACTGGAGAATATAATTCTTTCATTGGGAGAAGCCAACTTATTTCAAAAAGAAAGAATTGTTTCTCAACCGGATAACCTTTTATTTGACTCTCAAACTAACACCTTATATAATGTTGAATATAAGTGTCATGATAATAAAAGTCAAGGACATCATGCAGAATACCAATTAAGAAGAGCAGAATCATTTCTAAAAAGAATCTTTCCTACTTATCGAATAGTAAATTTATATATTCATGATGATTATAAAATAGAGGTATTATAATGTGTTTAATGAATCCAAATTGTAATTTGAAAGAGAAATTGATTTATATGATTGGAGATGTGAAATTGTATGTTTGTGATTGTGGATATGAACTTGCAGAAAATCCAAACAACAAAAGTCTTACTTCTCATGAACAAATGTTATTTCAACAAGCACTCGAAGATTATTATAAATCTAAAAAATGAAGATAAAATTTCTCTTTGGTTTAAATAAATATAAGAAAGATGTTACTTATGAGATGAAAGATGTAATCGCAGAAAAATATATAAAAGCACTCGTGGCAGTAAAAGATGAATAAAAAATTAATCCCAACTAACACAAAAAGAGAAGATTGTGTTCAAACACCCATAACTTTAGCATTGGATATTATGAATTACTTTAAACCTTATGGAAATATATTAGAACCTTGTAAAGGAAAAGGAAATTTTATTGAAGCATATGAAAATTATAATCTTATTTCTCAACTAGAAGGAAATGAAGGTATTAAATGGACTTGGTGTGAAATTTTAGAAGGGAAAGATTTTTTTGATTTTAAAGATAAAGCAGATTGGATTATTACAAATCCTCCATATTCAATTTTTAGAAAATTCTTAAATCATTCAATGAAAGTGGCAGATAATATTATATTTTTGACTTCTATTAATCATTTTTGGTTAAAAGTAAGATTAAGAGATATGAAAGAACAGAATTTTGGAATTAAAGAAATTACTTTAATAGATACCCCAAAAGAATTTCCTCAAAGTGGTTTTCAATTTGGTTGTGTTCATATTCAAAAGAACTATAAGGGAAAAATTGAATTTACGAGATTAAATGAACAAATTAACAAAAGAAACAAATAAAAAGAAAGTACTTGATTTAGTCAAAAGAGAAAGTTTGTTTAGAACAAGTCTCGGAAATGCTAAATGCTGGAAAAAAACTACTTATGAACACTTTAGAGTTCTTTCAGATATTTTATGGAAATTGGGTAGTCAAGGATATGATGTTTATTCTGAAGTAGAATTTAAGAATGGTGGAAGAGCAGATTTGTTAGTGTTAGATATGAATGGAAATGCCTCCATTATTGAGATTTTACATAGTGAAACAGAAGAAAGATTTGAAGAAAAACTCTCTAAATATCCATTTTCAGTCATAAAAGTCAGAACTAAAGATTTTGACATCAAAAAGTGGGATTTATAAAGTTTTCGACGTATTTTTGGCGTATAGAAAAATTTATATAGTATATTAAATTAATATACTCTATGACCCATGCTTCGATTTATACAATTATAAGGAGGTCAAAAAGGTATGGAAAATAAGACGATTGTAATTATGATGTCAATTTTACTTATTGTTGGAGTCGTTGCATCTGTTGCAATAACCTCTTACGGTAATGATGTTTACACAGCAAATCAGGTAAATTTGGCAAAACAGGAATTAAATCAGCAACTTTCCGAGAAACAGAATCAGATTACCAATTTAAGTAATCAGATTAGTGATTTGACAACTCAAAATTCAGTTCTTGAGAATCAAATCAAGACTTCATCAAGTGGTTCCAGTGGTTCGACCAATGGATATTTAATTGATGGACTTTACTTAAACAATGTTTTTAGTAAAGTACTCTCACATAGAGAAGTTAGTAAATTAGTTGATTCTAAAGTTTCTTTTAAAGATAACAATTATGATGTTCAAGAAATTGTTCAGTTGAGTAATCTTAGTTCTTCCATTAATGGAAAAGATTTTCAGGAAAATACTTATCTTTCAGTTCCAAGAAACGGAATTGAATATAGTGTTTCATTTGAATCTTCTCTAAACACTTCTCAAGTTAGTGTTAATGACCCTCTGGAATTTAGTTTCTTAGGTAATAACGTAAAAATAACTGATTGGAGTAGTAGTGGACAGATAACTATGTCTCTTGCAAATGAACAATACTTACATCAAGGAGATAACTTTACTGTGGATAATAAAGTATTCACAGTTACAGGAATTTATGATACTGCTGTTGCCGTTAGTGAAAAAGGCACAACAGTAATTATAGATAATGGAAAGACTAAGACCATAGATGGAGTTGAAGTTGAAGTGAGTCAAGTACTTCCTTCTTCAGCGGTTCCAAGTTCAAGTATGGTTGTTCTTAATGCTGGTAAAGATGTTTCAAAAACAATTACTAATGGAGATTCTTATACTGATGGAAGTGCTTATAAATATGTAATAACTTCTAACTCAATAGGATTAACTCTTAAAGAAGATTTTAATAGATTGAATACTTCTTCAGGATTTAATGCAATTAGTTCAGGAAGTTCATTATGTTTACCAAACAATTATGTTTGTGTAGATTATAATGGTTTATCTACTGAAAAAGTAAGTGATTATACATTCAGTATGGATGGAAACTCTATTCTTATTGAAGGTGACTTGGTTGCAGGATTAAGTTCTTACAATAAAGTTTATGTCAATAATGGAAGTGTTTTTGAAGATTATGACTTGAGTAAACCAATAAATAGTTCTGTTTATTTTGGTGATTCTAATGTTGTCTTGAACATTAATGGAAGTAACTTGGGATTTGAGAGTATTAAATTACTTAATAATTTATCAAGTGTTTCTGTAAATTCAAATGATATTAGTGCTAACGAGAATAACTATAGAACAGTTTATGGTAGTGTGATTGAATCTCCAAAGAGTTCATCAGAAAACCAAGAGTTTACTGTAAGTATTCCTAAAAATCAACTTGAAACTTCGGTTTCTGTGATTTAAGACGACTAATTAATTGGAGTTATTATACACTCTATAACTCAGTATAATACGGCTAAAGGCAAACCGTTCATCACCTTTCTCTTTTTATAGAAAAATTTAAATAGTTTAATTAACATATAATAAGATATTTAATTATAAAGGAGGATAAAAATAAAAATATGACAGATATTACAACAAAAACAACTATTGTTGGACCCTTTAAACTTGATTCTACTGGTTTCAAAAGTATTGGAAAATCATTTCTAATAACTCTTGGTGGTGCCGCAATAGGATTTGTGGGAAACTTAACTGGAATTGTTGATTTCGGAAATTATACAACTCTCGCTGCAACATTATTACCATTTGTAGCAAATGTATTATACAAATTCCTTGGAAGTTATGAATCATCTACTCCAACAGTAACTCCACAATAAGAATATTTTAATTTAAATTTTTTTTTATAAAATGCCAAAAAAATTTGAAGATATGAGAAAGGGAATTGAAAAATCACTTAAAAAACAATTTCCTAATTGGAGTGATAAAGAGATAGAAAGTCGTTCTTATGCGATTGCAGTCAAACGATGGGAAGAGAAATATCACGAAAATCCTCTCAAAAAATAGGTCTAAAATTCACTGATTCTTCTTAAGTTAAGATAACCTTAACTTTTTAAAAAAGTCTTCTGTAAAGTCTTCTAATGCTTAAATTCACGCTTAATTAATGATTTAGAGTGAACTTTGGAAGATTTCTTATATCCTCATCTTTAGAATAAGCATTTTTGTCATTAAAACTAAACCAAACATCTTGATAGATAGTATCTTCTTTATAATCAATTCTTTCATTAATTGGTTTCTGATTTGGAACATAACACCAATCTAAAGTTACCCATTTATCTGTTTCTTCACAATAATAAGTTACATAAGAGTGTCCTTCTCTAACTTGGGTATAAGGATTAACAACCCATCCGGCACTAACCCGAAGTTTCCAACTTGGAACTTCATTTTTAATTAAAATAGAAGCAAGTAATAATGCTCCATCTTCACAATCTCCATGTTTCCAATTTAATACTTCATAAGGTTGTGCCCAATATTCTACTTGTTTATATTCAGTCATGTCTGTAGTATAGATAATATTATTAATAATCCATATTAAAGATTGTAATGCAATTTCATCGTCTGAACCCTGAAATGTTGGAAACATAAAATTATATGGTTGAATAAATTGTCTCACATCAATTTGAAATGTTCCTAAAATATCTGTTTTAGCATAAGTAATATTCACAGAAGGATATTTTGTTTCATAATATTTTTGTTTAGGATTTGGATAAGTTAATTTATCTACTTGGTCTTTTAAAGTATTGTTATTTCCTGTTAGTGTAGAAATCTGATTAAGATAATCATTTATTTGATTTTGTAATATCCATGTTGCGATTTGTTCTATTATATTCATTTTAATCTGAAACTAAATTATAGTAAATACCAATCCTTTTTACTTTTGCGGTTGATTGATTTAATTCAACTTTTACTCCTAAATCTTTTCCTGCAGGTACACTTGTAACTTCTCCACTTATTGGGTTAAGATGCCATGTTGCTTCACCATTTGTAGAATACCATAAAGTAGAAGTAGTAGATTGATAATCTCCCACTAATAAATCTCCATAAAATCTTATCTCTAATGCGGCAAGGTCATCAGTAAGAGTAATTATATCACTTTTCCAAAATCCGGTAGAACCTCCAGAAACTACTTTTAAGTAACCTTCATTTATTGTTGTTCCGGTATGTGTCCCGGAATTCGTATCAAAAGTTATGATTTTGGAGTGATTAAGATTATGAGGATTATCATTTTGAGCAAGGTCTGTTTGTTTCTGATTTAAAGATTGTAAAATAATGGGAGTATTTATTCTTTTTTGTTCTATCGTAAATGTAGTGGTATAAACATAATTTCCTTGATTATCAATATTAATAGAAAATTGTTGAATATTATAATAAGAAGGGTCTAAATTATGTTCGGGTAATCCTACAAAAAGAGAATCTCCGGGAGTTAGATTAGGTAAAAGAAAGACAACTAAATCCCCAATTCTTTTGGAATTAGTATAATTACTTGCTTCAGTATCTGCTACTTCTTGTGCTTGTGTAGATGTAGTTATAGAATTGTCATTAATAATATAATCTTTATTAATTCCTCCAGTATTAGTTGTACCAATATTACTTGTTGCAATAATTGGAATTCCTCCTTCACTTTGGCCATAAACTCTTACTCTTGTGTAGATTTGTTCTGCATTACTTGCATTATCTTTTACTTGAACTAAATTAATATTATTAATGGCTTCAGAAGAATTAATTTGAGTTCCTTTTGTAAAAAAGTGAGGAACTAAATCTTTATCTAAATAGAAAAATTTAGTTGTTCCACATAATTCTTGAATAATATCTACTGTGGGTGTTTCAGCATAATTTTTTAATACTTGCGTTGTATCAGTCTCAATCTGACTAAAATCAGTAATATTTGAAAAATTAGCAGTTAAAATGTTAATTAATGTAGTTGATTTATTTTCTGAAGCAGAAGATGTATATATAATACTTTTATCAGCAAGTATCATTCCGATTCCTCTTCCACTTAAAGTAGTATTAAAATCTACAAATGATTTATTTTCTACTTTAAATCTAAATCTTTTAGTACTTGCAGTTGTTCCATAATCTGCATATAAATAAATATCATCAAATAAACTTGTTAAATTAAGATTCGTCTGATTCGGGTCTATAAACGTTAAATTAAAATCTCCCACAGTATTTGATGTTCCACTTATTACTCCTACATTAAAACTCGCTTGAACTATTGAATCTGTAACATCTATTTCTCCACTACTTGTATTAATAGTAACTTTAAGAATGGGAGAAAATGTTGGAGGAATTGGTGAATAAATTGGAATGGGTTTAATATTTCCACTTGGTCCAATTACTCTTGTATTAAGAACTGAACCCATTT
>JAEHJW020002998.1_pt1 | contig 23594 bp, 29 predicted proteins | sample 9271431 | NCBI WGS metagenome assembly JAEHJW02 | reverse complement strand
ATGGCGACGCTGTTCGATGGTGTTACTGTGGGATGGGGCTCGTTCAAGCAGGACAAGGTGGACAAGCCCGGCGACATCGGCTCGCTGTTCGAGAAGGGCCGCTATTACCTCGATCACCTGCCGACGGAGTTTCGCGGCGGCTACGTGCGCGAGGACGACTCGCGCGAGCGGCTGCTGCGCTTCCCGGCCTCGCGCAGCTCGATCATCGGCGAGGTGGGCGACAACATCGGCCGCGGCGGGCGCACGTCGATCTACTTCGTCGATGAAACCGCGTACCTCGAGCATGACACCATCGTGGACATGGCGCTGTCGAAAAACACACAGTGCCGCATCGATGTGTCGAGCGTGCGCGGGATGCAGAACACGTTCGCCGAGCGCATGCACGACGGGGTTTCTCGGCAGTTCGTGTTTCACTGGCGCGACAACCCGATGTTCACGCAGGCCGATTACGACAAGTTCCGCGCGCAGTGGGGACCGGTGACGACAGCGCAGGAACTCGACATCGACTATGCCGCGTCCGTCGAGGGCATCATCATCCCGAGCGAATGGGTGCAAGAGGCAATCGACGCGCACAAGAAGCTCAACCTCACACCGTCCGGCATCAAGCGCGCCGCGCTCGACGTGGCCGATCAGGGGCGGGATCTCAATGCGCTCATCGGCCGCTACGGCATCCTCGTGCAGCGCTGCGAAACGTGGTCCGGCGGCGGCAGCTACCTGTACGAGACCACCGAGAAGGCGTTTCTCTACTGCGATCAGTGGCAGCTCGACGGCTTCGACTACGACGCCGACGGCATGGGCGCGGGCGTGCGAGGCGATGCCGCGCGCATCTCGACTCGGCGGCGCGAGCAGCGATTGAGGCGTATCGACGTGGGCGAGTTTCGGGGCAGCGCCGCGGTGCTGAATCCTGACCGGCGCGTCGAGGGCACCGACCGCACCGCAGGGGACATGTTCCAGAATTTGAAGGCGCAGTCATGGTACAACCTGATGTGCCGATTTCGTGAAACGCACCGCGCGCTCGCAGGCCATCCGTACGACGCCGACATGATCGTCTCGCTCGACTCCACCATGCCGGCGCTCGCCAAGCTCTGCGGGGAACTCTCGCAGCCGCAGTGGAAGATCTCAGGCACCGGCAAGCTGATGGTGGACAAGGTGCCCGACGGCAAAGCCTCGCCCAACATGGCGGATGCCGTGATGATGGTATTCGCGCAGCAGCGAGGGCTGCGGATCAATCCGCTGATTCTCACGATGGAGTAGGCCATGCCACTCGAACGCTCCACATCCCGCAAAGCCTTCTCGCACAACGTGCGCGAGATGGTGAACGCAGGTCATAGCCAGAAGCAAGCCGTCGCCGCCGCATACCGCGAACAGCGTTCGGCCAAGGACGGACGTGGCGGCGCGCTCTACACGAACTCCACCGCCCCGCATCGCGTCGTACCGGTGAATTGGCGTGGTGGATCGAGCGACATGCTGCGCAAGGCGATCATCTCCGGCCAGCAGGAAGCGAAGGCGCAGCAGCAGGCCATGCGCCTGATGCGCGGGGAATACGTCGGCGGCCGCGACCGCAAGCAGGCCAAGCGAGGCCGTACGCCGTGAAGCCCGAGCCGAAAATCCCCGCGCCAAAGCCCATCGCCGCGTTCGTGCGCCTCGAGATCGCGCGCCACCACATCGGCCGCGAGTATGCCCGCGAGATCGCCAAGCGCGAGCGCGAAGCTGCCAAAGCGCCCGCCGAGGCATCCCGTGAGTAAGCGCCACCGATCCGCACCGCGTCCCGCCGCATCGCCGCTGACGCAACGGCCTGATCCCGGCGCGACGCGCCGGCTCGCCTCGATGCCGGTACCGAAGGAACCCGACCCGTTCCGCCACGAGCTGCGCCTGCCAAAGACGCCGTTTCCAGTAAAGCGGCACACCGAGGTCATCGCGCAGGACGGCGCGACCGCCGAGATGGCGATGGACGATGGCGGACCCTACCCCTATGGCGGATATCTCAACACGCAGACCGTGGCGGGGCAGCTCGGCTTCGGCCTGTATTTCCCGGGCTATCCGTACCTCGCCGAACTCGCGCAGCGCACCGAGTACCGCCAGCCGGTCGAGACGCTGGCGAAGGAATGCACGCGGCGGTGGATCAAACTCAAGAGCACGAGTCAGGACGATAAGAAGGCCAAGATCGAGGAATTGCAGGACGAATGCGACCGGCTCGGCCTGCAGCAATTGTTTCGCAAGGTCACCGAGCACGACGGCTACTATGGGCTCGGCATGATCTACGTCAAGCTCAAGGGCGACGTGGGCCACCGCAACGAGCCGTTGCTCATCGACGAGCGCAGCATCGGCAAGGGCGACCTCGAAGGGTTCAACACCGTCGAGCCGATGTGGATCACGCCGCTCGTGTGGAACTCCATCGACCCCACGGTGCCGACGTTCTACAACCCCGAGAAGTGGATGGTGCTCGGGATGGAGGTGCACCATACGCGCCTCCTGAAGATCATCTCGCGCGAGGTGCCCGACATCATCAAGCCCGCCTACAACTTCGGCGGCATCTCCCTCACGCAGCTCATCGATCCGTATGTGCAGCGCTGGCTGCGCACGGTGGGCTCGGTCAATCAGCTCATCAACAATTTTTCGATCATCACGCTCGCCACAGACATGGGCGCGGTGCTCTCGGGCGGCGACCCGACGGCGTATCAGGGCCTGCTCGACCGCATGCAGCTCTTCACGAAACACCGCGACAATCAAGGCGTTTTCCTGCTAGACAAGGCAGCCGAGGAACTGAGCAACATCCAAGTCAGCATCGGGGAACTCGCCGAACTGCAACAGCAGGCCCTTGAGCACATGGCCTATCCGACGCACGAGCCGCTGGTCGTGATGACCGGCACCGAACCGTCGGGCCTCAATGCCTCGAGCGAGGGGCAGATCCAGATCTGGCACAACTGGTGCCACGCCTATCAGGAGCAGAACTACCGGCCGGCGCTGTTTCGCGCGCTGCGGATCATTCAGCTTCACCTCTGGGGCAAGATCGACGAAGAGATCACCTTCGACTTCGAGCCGCTGGCCGAGGTTACCGGCAAGGGCATGTGGGAGGTGCAGAACACCAAGACGCAGAACATGGTGGCGCTGCACGCCGAAGGCATCGTGGACGAGATGGAGTGCCGCGAATTCCTGGCCGGCGACCGCGATTCCGGCTGGAACAATCTCGACGTGAACAAAAAGCCCGATGCGCCCGATCTGCTCGAAGAGGGGGACGTAAACACGGAGCTTCGCATCCGTGCCTGAGCCGCTAGCTGCGCGCGAGGGTGAGATCGTCCTACGCGACTTGAAGCCTAACGCCGGCATCGAGGTATGGTATCGGCGCACGCTGCAGACGATGATCGAGGCGATGGCCCGCTCGATGCTGGTGCATGTGCGGGCGAGCCTGCGCCGCTCTCCGGTCGAGATCGGCTTCGGCGTCGATGAGAGCCCGACGGCAGCGCTCGAGCGCACATTCCGCAAATGGGGTGAGCGCTGGACCACGCGCTTCGACAAGATGGCGAAGGACGTGGCCGACGCATTCGCTACGCGCAGCGGACGGGACTTCGACGCGCGCTTTCGCAAGCTGCTGCGTGAGGCCGGCTTCACCGTGAAGTTCCAGATGAGCGAGCGGATGCGCGAGTCCTACCGCGCCGTCGCCGCCGAGAACGTGAACCTGATCCGCTCCATCCCGCAGAAGTTTCTCACCGACGTGCAGAGCGCCGTGTGGCAATCCGTGACGAAGGGCTACGACACGGGCACGCTTTCGCAGACCATTCACGACACGTACAAGGTGAGCTGGCGGCGGGCGGCGCTGATTGCGCGCGATCAGACGAACAAGGCCAAGGCCGTGATGGAGGAAGCACGGCGCGACGAACTCGGCATCGCCGAGGCGATCTGGATTCACAGCCACGCCGGCAAGGAGCCGCGACCGGAACACGTCCGATGGGGGCGCGAGAAGAAGCGGTACGCCATCAAGCAGGGCATGTGGTCCGAGGTCGATCAGGAATGGGTGTGGCCGGGAACGCCCATAAACTGCCGCTGCACAAGCCGCTCCATCATCCCCGGTTTTGAGGCCCGCTGATATGCGCGACATGCCGGATATGCGCGCTCGGTTTCGCAAGATCCAGGAGCTGCGCGCACGCGGACTCACGGCCCCGCAGATCGGCGCGCGGCTCGGGGTATCCGCCGAAGTGGTCCGCTGGACCTGGTGGAAGCAGCGCCAGCGCATGGCCCTCGATGCCAAGCCGCCGAGTTTGACCCGCTAACGGCCCCGGCCGCAACATCGGCGCGGCTCACCCGGAGGTTCGCGCCATGCTGCAGGTCAATGCTACCGTCCAGACCGACAACGTCACCGATATCGTCACGGTCGCTTCGACCACGGCGTACCTGCTGATCTACACCGGCGCGGTGCCGGCAAGCTGCGCCACGGCGGCGAGCGGGACATTGCTCGCCTCGCTCCCGATGTCAAACCCCATCGGCACCGTCTCCGGCCCCACGCTGACCATGTCCACGATCACGGCCGAGGCCGCCTCCGCCACCGGCACGGCCGGGTACTGGCGCATCTGCACCTCGAGTGCCGGCACGACCTGCGTGGCGCAGGGTAATGTCTACGCCACCTCGACGCTCACGACCTCCGCAGCGACAGCGAGCGGCAACGTCCTCACCTTCACCGCCACCGGCAGCATCGTCGCCGGGCAGACCGTGAGCGGCACGAACATCCCGACGAACACCTACGTGCTCGACGTGACCAGCACCACCATCACGCTCAATCAGAACGTCACCAGTACCGGTGTGGCCTCGGGCGCGACGATCACCTTCGGCGGCGACATGTCGATCCCGAACACCTCGATTTCGAGCGGGACTACGGTTTCGGTGTCGAGTTTCACCATCTCGGCGGGCGGACAGTAGGCACGCCATGGCCAACACCGCAATCTGGCAAGTCGCGCTCGGCACGGCTCCCGCGAACTGGCAACCGGCGTTCGGAACGGAGATCAACTCGCTGGCCTCGGGCGCCTATACCCCAGGCTCTATCATCCTCGACAACACCGGCGGGCTGCTCACCGACGGCACCATCTCGGTCAGTTTGGGTTCTGTGGCGCCCTCAGCATCGGGCGCAAACATCGCGTTCTTCCTCCAGCAGCTGAACCAGGATCTGTCCACCTACGGCGATGGCATTGGCGCCGGCACCGTCATTCCCGTGAGCGGGTACATCGGCAGCATGACGTGGCCGACCAGTTCGACCGCAGCCGTGCTGACGCAGTCGCTGAAACTCCAGATCGAGATTCCGCCGACGAAGTTCAAGCTCGGCGTGGTCAACAATCTCGGTAGCGCCTTGGCCGCGAGCGGCAATGTCATCTCAATTGCTCTCAACGCCATCAACCTGAACGGCTGACGCGCCATGCGCCGCCGTGTCTGGACAACGCAGCCGCCAGCCGGGACGCCGATTGATTGGGACAATTCCTTATCCCAAGGGCTGATCTCGGTCGCTACCCCAAACGCAGGCGTATCAACTCCGAATATTGTATGGGGATCACAAGCATCCCTCGGCGGAAACCCTGTTGTCACGAGCCCGACTCCGCAGGGGTTGATGTGGGACTGCCCTGCATATAGTCAGGTAACCTACGGCGTGGGGGCTCAACCGGGAGCCTATGCTGAGTGCTTTGTTTTAGCGTATCTCCTCAATGGCGGCCAAGCGTTTGGCCTAAGCGGGAACGCTTCCTATAACTCGTCGTTCGGAACAGGGGTCGCATACACGTCTCCTAACCAGTTCGTCACCGGGAGCATTAGCACCAATTACAACAACTCTGTGACAATGGTGGGTGTAACACCTCTTAAGACAGGTGAATTTCTAAAGATCGGTGTAGTCGCCAATGGGGCGACCAAGCTAGGTTGGTTGTACCTTAATGGCAACCTAGAGAACACTATAAGCGGGTATTCTTCGTTTTTTCCGAAAGAAACCGTCCAACCTGTTGCTGGAACAAGCTCTACTCTAGCCTCCGGCGTATTGTTGCAGATCGACTGGGCTAGGATGCTCGCTAGCAACGAGCGCGCAGCACTCAACGAGAACCCCTGGCAGCTTTTCCACCGCCGCCAGCGCTTCTACAGCATTGCGACGAGCACGGGGGCCGTATTCACTGCCTCCCCGACGATGCCCGACGCCATCGTGGCCGGCCAAGCCGCGCTCAGAATCGCCGCGTCCGCCGCGCCAACGGTGCCCGCTGGAATCGCGCAAGCGAGTGCGGCGCTTGCCATCACGGGCAGCGTCGCCATCGCGGTGCCCGATGGCATCGTTACCGCCGCACTATCCTCGGGCGCAGTGCTCACGGCGGCCCTCACGGCGCAACACGGCATCCCGCAATCGAGCGCCAGCCTCAGCATCGTCGCCACGGCGTCACCCACCGTGCCGCCAGTATCCCCCACTGCGAGCGGCGCCCTCAGTATCGCGCTCACCGGGAGCGCTACGGTGCCGGCCGGCATGGCTCGCGCGAACGCCGGCACCGGCTCGGTATTCTCTGTCGCCATCGTCGCGCAGACCGGCGCGATCAGCGCCACGGGCGCGCTCAGCATTGCAGCGACTGGGACGATCACCGCCGCCACGCCGTCCGTCTCTGCCCGTGGCGCGCTCAGCATTGCAGGGGCTGTCGAGACTGCGATCCCCGACGCCGAAGCGCGCGCCGCCGCGAGCACCGCATCAGGCTCGGTGCTAAGTGCCGCGCTGCGCGTGCCGACGGCCTCGCCCGTCATTCAGGCGCAACTCGTGGTGTCGGCCAATATCGCCATCACGGTGCCCGATGCGCTGGTGACGGCTGCGGGCATCATCGGCTCGACGCCGAATCCCTGCATGATGGTGTATCTGCCGACGCGGGATTTCACGATCACGATTCCCGCGCGCGCCTTCACCGCGACGCTGCCGACGCGGAATTCACGGTCACGCTGAAGTGCTGAGATAGCGCCCCAACCTAACCACGAGTCCCGCCATGAACCAAGTCAGCCTGCAGTATTTTCCGCCCGTGGTGCCGGGCGAGAAGAACGTGCTCAGTTTCAACTTCGCCGCCGGGCTCGCGTCCGGCAACACGCTCTCGGGCACGCCGACCGTCACGGTCACGACGCTGGTGGGCACGGACACGAACCCGTCCGGCATCCTCAACGGCTCGCCCTCGCTCGACTCGACGAACACCATCGTGAACGTGCCGTTCTACGTGCAGAACGACCAGAACCAGTACCTCATCGTGGTGCTCTGCGGCACGCTGAACGCGCAGGTTCTCCCCGGCCTGCCAGCGGTGCTCGTGGTGAATTCGCTGAGTGGCGCGTGACCGAGGGTTGACCCGCTAACGCTAACGGCTGCAGTGTGCGCCGCAAGGTGAAATCGGACGCCATGAAGCCTTGGAACCGCGCCGTCAAACTTGCATTCGACTCGATGCGCTCCGTCGATCAGGACGGTCACATGCGCGTCGAGGAATCGCGCATCTCGAAGGCGAACGTGTGTCCCTACAAGGGCAGCGAGATCCCGCGTGCGCAGGAGCTTGGCCTTGATCCCGAACGCATCTACCGGCTCTATCGAGACCCGGACGAGCTGCGTCTCGGGGCGGCGAGCTTCGAGGGCAAGCCGCTGCTCATCCGTCACGTCGCCATCGACGCCGACGAGCCGCGCAAAGAGCTGTGGGTCGGCACGGTCGGCAAAGTCACCTACGAACACCCGTACCTCGTGGCCCGCCCGCTCGTGGTGCTCACGCAGGAAGCCATCGACCTCATCGAAAGCGAGGAACAGCGCGAGCTGTCCTCGGCTTATCGCTACGATGCGCTCATGGTCCCCGGCGTCTCGCCCGAAGGCGAGAAGTTCGACGGGCGCATGGTCAACATTCGCGGCAATCACGTCGCCATCGTTCCTGAAGGGCGCGTCGGTCACGACGTGCACGTTGCAGACGAACTACCTACGGTAATCAAGCGTATGCGTAACGCCACCCTGCTCGAAAAACTGCGCGGCTTCATCCGCCCCGGCGCCGACCTGTTCGCCATGGACGAGATTCTCGGGCAGGTGCCCGCGAAGTCCGTCATGACGCTCTCGAAGGACGAGAAGGACGCGGCCGAAAAAGAGGCGCGCGATGCCAAGGGCAAGGACGAACTCACCGACGAAGAGCGCGAGGAAGCGTATTCGCGCGCTCGGGATCGCAAGTCCCGCGCCGCCGACGCCAAGCGCGCCCGCGACAAGGCGGACGAAGAGGACGACGCGGAGGAAGAGTACGACGCCAAGGACTCGGCGATGGACGCGAGCGAGGAAGAGCGCGACGAGGAAGAGTCCGCGAAGGACGCCGAGAAGGACGACGCTGCTGCCCGCGACCGCCGCAAAGCGCGTGACAGCCGCCGCCGTGCCCGCGACCGCAAGGCCGGTGCGCGCGATGCGCGTGCCGAGGCGCGCGACAAGCGCCGCGCCGCGCGGGACGAGGAACGCAAGGCGGCTGGCGAGGATGCTCGTGCCAAAGACGCCACGCACCGCGACATCGGCACCGTGAAGGGCGGAGATTCCGCTCGCGGTAACGGGGTCGGTGGCCAGGACGATCACCGGAAAGATTTCAACCCGAAGGCGGTGGATGCGATGCGAGCAGACATCAAGCGCGAACTCATGGGCGAGCTGCGCGATCTCGACGCGGCCCGCGAGGCCGTGCGCCCCATCGTGGGCAAGGTCGCCATGGCGCTCGACTCCGCCGACTCGGTGTACAAGTTCGCGCTCGACACGCTCGGGATCAACACCGAAGGCGTGCACCCGAGCGCCTACAAGGCCGTCCTCGAGGCGCATCAGGGCGCAACGCAACGCGCTCGCAAGCCGGTCACGCACGCGCACGATGGCGGCGGCAACGTGGTCGATTTCGACACCGAATTTTTCGGCCCGCGTCGTCGGGCTTGAGGTAGAACGTCATGCCAGCAGTAACCTCTCCCGACGGCTTCCAGACCACCGTTGTCCGCATGCCCGCACCGGGCGTGGCGGGCGACTTCGCGGGCGCGAACATCAAGGCCAACATCATCTCCGGCGCCGGTGCATTTGTCGCGCCGGCCGCCGGCACGCTGATCGGCGCGATGGCCTACGGTGACCCGACTGCGGGCATCGGCTCGAACTACTACCGGCCGAACAGCTTCCAGGGCTTCGTGCACCGCGAAGGTCAGGCGATCATCACCCCATTCCTGGGGTATGCGGGCCAGTCCATCCCCGGCGGCATGGAAGTCACGCTGATGAACCTCGGCGAGTTCTGGGGCCTGTTCTCAGCCGGCGCCACCGTCACGCAGAAGGTCTACGCCGATCCGCTCTATGGCACGCTTTCGAGCAACACCACGGGCAACTCGGTGAAGGTCACGGGCGGCGCGGGCACGGTCTCGGGTACGACACTCACGCTCACCACGGCACCGACCTCGGGCACCTACGCGGTGAACCAGATCATCGTCATGGCGGGCCTGCCGGCGGGCACCTATGCCACGGCGGTCACGGGCTCTGCCGTCGGCGACACGATCACGCTCGCCAATCTCGACGGCGCGACCATCCCGGCCATCGGCACGGCGACGAGCATCACCGCGTACGGCGTGCAGGAGACCCCGTTCACGGTGCTGCAGAACGTGCCGGCCCCGGCGAGCTTCACCGCATCGCTCGCCACCCCGGCCTCGGGCGCGGCGTTCGGCGTGCTCACGGTGACTGCGGTGGCGTCCGGCATCCTCACCCCGGGCCAGTGGATCAACGCCACCGGCCTGCCGTCCACCGCCAACGTCGAGATCCTGCAGCAGCTGACCGGCACCGCAGGCGGAGACGGCACCTACCTGACCACGAACACCTACTACACGATTGCCTCGACCTCGACCTTCCAGGCCGTCACCGGCCAGGTCGGCAAGATCTCAAGCATCGTGACGGCCGCAAACTGAGAGTAACGCCATGGCACGACCCAGTCACGCACTCGCCTACGACCAAGTTTCGGTCTACGATAAGGTCGAACGGCAGATCAAGGCCGGCCGCTCCGGCGACATCCTTCAGTGGGCCAAAGGCAAGGGCATCGCGTTCGATGAGAACCTGGGCAAGATCCAGCTTCTCACGCGCGAGCAGGCGATGGCATTCGACGATGTGCAGTCGCCGACCATCACCACCGCCTCGGGAGGGATCCCGTGGTTCCTCGCCAACTGGTTCGATCCGAAGCTGATCCCGATCATCTTCGCCCCCATGATGGCCGCAGTCATCGCCGGGGAGTCGATGAAGGGCGACTGGCTCACCGTCACCGCCATGTTCGCGACCGTCGAGCCGGTGGGCGACACCGCGAGCTACGGTGACTACAGCCAGGCGGGCTCGACGCAGGTCAACACCAACTTCCCGCAGCGCGAGAATTACCTGTTCCAGTCGATCATGCAGTACGGCCAGCTCGAAGTCGGGCGCATGGGCCTTGCCAAGATCGACTGGGCCGCCAAGCAGATGGAGTCGAATGCGTTCACGCTGAACAAGGCGCTGAACAACGTCTACTTCTACGGCGTGGCGGGCCTGCAGAACTACGGGCTCATCAACGACCCGTACCTGCCCCCGGCGCTGATCGCGGCGAACGTGTGGCTCGGCGCATCGTCCACCGCTGCCTCGATCTATCAGGACATCGTGCGCATGTTCATCCAGCTGCAGGCGCAGTCGGATGGCACCATTCGCATGGATGCCCCGATGGTGCTCGCCATGAGCCCGAAGCAGTCCGCGGCGCTGATGGCTATCACGCCGTACAACACCATGACGGTGAAGGCGCTGCTCGAGCAGTATTTCCCCAACATCCGCTTCGAGACCGCGCCGGAATACGGCACGCCCTACAACGCATCGGGCGAACTCGTGCAGCTGATCTGCGAGGAAATCGACGGTCAGCGTACCGTCGAGTGCGCGTTCTCCACCAAGCTGATGGCTGGCAACATGATCGTCGATCTCACCAGCTGGCGCCAGAAGCGATGGTCGGGGGGATATGGCGCGATTTACTACCGGCGATTCGCAATGGTGCAGATGATTGCATGAGAGAGGATGCGTGTACGGTGCCGGCATACAAGCGAGGCGGTTCGGCGCAGGAACCCCATTCAACTGGCCGGTAGCCATCGGCTACGAACGGCCTCCGCTGGCATGCCTGCCGACCGGCGCAGGTGCTGCAGTCGCGGGCGCTCCGGGCTGTGCGCATGGCATCTTCGGGTGGGTCGCGCCTGATGGTACGACCACCAACAGCCAGGTAGCGGGCGGCATTCTCGCGTTCATGTTGCCGGTGCTCGATGGCTACAACTGGCAGCGCGCATATCCCTCGTTTCCGGCCGGGAGCGACGAGAACATCTCCGGCTTCCCGACTGACCCGTACACGAACACCGCGCCCTTCCCACTGCACGTCATTCGCCCCGGCAATCCCGTAGTGCCGGCGACGATGGGGCGTTTCAACACTAAGTTCATCCTGGGCGCGCAGATCGGCTCCCTGGTGTGGACCGATCCCAACACTGGCCTGCCGTATGCCTCGCAGGTCGATCCTTCCTACATCCTGACGCCGTGGACCGTCATGGGCTCAGGGGGCGCCAATGCGGTGCTCCCGATCTCGACGCTGGTTCCGGCGTTGTCAACGTGAGGTCGTTATGTCCGAGATGCTATTGGTAGGCTGCAAACTCCCGCACGGCTTCATCATGGAGCTGCCGCCCGAGGCCACGAAAGAGACGTTCATGAAGCCGACGCCGCCGGGCAAGCGCTTCACGATTGCCGGTGCCGCGTCGCTGCGCAACCGGGACTCGAAGAAGGCGCTCGCGCGTTACGACTTCGCGTTCACCCCGGTCCCGAAGGAATTCGCCGACGAGTGGTTTCGCGTGAACAAGGACCGCTCCTGCGTGACCGGCGGATTCGTTTTCGTGGCCGACAAGCAGGACCGCGCGAACGGTATCGCACAGGATCGCGTGGCGGTCGTGACGGGCCTCGAGCCGCTGAATGGCACCGTGGATGACCGCGGCCGCCCCGTCGATAAGCGCCTGCAGAGCAAGGTGCAGAACGACGCCTTCGCGGAGCCGATGGGGATCTGAGCGATGCCAGTCGGGCCGGCAACCTATCCGACGATCACTCCGGGGGACGTTGTATTCAGCGCCCCGGAGTTCGTCACGATGTTCCCGCCGTTCTCGGCGGTGCCGGCCCCGGCGTTGCAGGCGAATTTCAACCTCGCCTGCCTGCAGATGCAGAATTCGGCGGCGTCCGTAGTGCAGGACGCGCCGACGCGCCTGTACTACCTGTATCTCATCACCGCGCACATCACCGCGCTGCTGAACGGCGTCAATGGACAGGCACCAAGCGGAGTGGTGGGCCGCATTTCCTCAGCGACGCAGGGTTCGGTGAGCCTGTCCGCAGAGTGGGCGGCATCAGTGTCGAACTCCGCAGCGTACTACATGCAGACGCAGTGGGGCGCGACCTATTGGCAGTCCACGGTGTCGTACCGCACCGCGCGGTACATCCCGCCGGCCAGCTCGGAAGGCTACACCGTAGGCGCATGGAACGACTGGCCGCAATGATTACCTCGTCGCTCAAGATGAAGGGTGGCGAAGAGATGCAGGCGCGGCTGCAGAAGCTCGCGCGTGACCTCGCCACCAAGCGGCACGTCAAGGTCGGATTTCTGCGCGATGAGACCTATGACCGCGGCGACGGCGGCGCGCGGCTCGCTGAGCGCGCCAAGACGGCTGAACGGGACGGCCATCCCGAGTGGGCGGCGCGGCTCGCGGCATGGGCCAAGTGGGCGGCCGAGCATCCCCGCTCGCTCTCGGTGGCGCAGGTCGCGTTCTGGATGGAGTTCGGCACGCGCAACCACGGGCCGAGGCCGTTTTTCCGCACGACGATTGCGAACCAGTCGGCCGAGTGGGGTCGCGTACTGGCGCAGAACATGGTGAACACCAAGCTCGACGTGGCCACGTCTCTCGGCCGCACCGGGCTCCGAATGGCCGAGGATGTGCGTGACACCATCAACGGCTGGCCGGCGGACAACAGCGAGCTGACGCACTACATCAAGGGGTTCAACAAGGGCCTCTCGGACTCCATGCGGCTCGCGCGCGCGGTGAATTACGAGGTGTCCTCGTGAGTCTCCGATTCGCACCCTGGTGGATCGCGTGCTACATCGCGGCCGTCGAGGCGCACGACTGGCCGTGGGCCGCATGGCTCGCCAACAATGTGAGCATCGAGGTGTGCGGTGTCGCTTAACCTGCACAGCGCGGTGCGCGGCATGATCCAGGCGGTGAACGCCGACATCAGCGCGACGTACCTGCAGTCTACCGGGTATACGCTGAACGCCAGCGGCCAGCAGGTGGCGACCTACGCGCAGGCGAAGACCGTGCAGATTCAGGTGCAGCCCCCGAGCGGCCGGGATCTTCAGCACATGGAATTCCTCAACCTGCAGGGCGTCGTGCGTACCGTGTTCCTGTATTCGAATCCGCAGGCCGTGGATCGCATCAACGTGCAGGGCGGCGACCTCTTGCAGTTCCCGCAGTTCCATGGCGAGCCCGTCGACAACTGGCTCGTGACGTACGTGGATCAGACCTGGGATGTCGGGCTTACCGGCTGGACGAAGCTCATCGTGACGCTGCAGACGGATCGGCCGTCATGAGCATCACCATCACCCCCACGCTGCAAGCCGTGTACGCCTCGGTCTACGGCTTCATCACTGGCGCGCTCGGCTCGACAGTACCCGTCATTCAGGGGCTCTCGAATCGCACCCCCATGCCGCCGCCGGTACCGGGCTTCGTGCTGATGCAGGCCATCCATGCTCGCCGGCTGCGGTGGAACATCGACTCGTGGCAGAACACGACGCCGCCGCCCGTCACCATGACCGAAGAGCAGGCGCTCGAGGTGTGGCTGCAACTCGACTTCTACGGCCCCACATCGCTCGACTACGCGACCACGATCTCGACGCTGTGGCGCGACGAATACGGCTGCAATGCGCTCGCGCCCACCTGCCAGCCGCTCTATGCCGATGAGGCGCGCATGATCCCGCTCATCGACGCCGAGCAGCAGTACGAGCAGCGTTGGTCGCTCGATGCGCGCCTGCAATACAACCCGGTGACGACGATCACGCAAGCCTACGCGGGCAGCACGCAGATCGGCGTCGTCAACGTCAATCAATCGTACCCGGCAACATGATCCACAGGGCCGACACATGAGCATACCTGCCAGTCAATTCGTGAACATCATCCCGGGTGTCGTCGGCGTCGGGGGCGCGCCTCTGTCGCTCAATGCGATCTTCGTGGACGAGGACACCTCCATCCCCATCGGCACCGTGCAGGGCTTCCCGAGCCTGACGGCGGTGCAGAACTGGTACGGCGCGACCTCGAATCAGGCCACGCTCGCCGCCGTGTACTTCGGCGGCTTCAACGGCTGCCAGCAGCTGCCGGGCAAGCTCTACTTCACGCAGTACAACACGGCGGCGGTAGCGGGCTACATGCGCGGCGGCTCGGTGTCGGCGCTCACGCTCTCGCAGCTGCAGGCGCTCTCCGGCACGATCAGCATCAGCATCGACGGTACCGCGCACACCTCGGCGAATATCAACCTCGCGACGGCGACGAGCTTTTCCAATGCCGCGGCGCTGATCCAGACCGGCCTGCAGAATGGCACGCCGACGACTACCGCGACGGTGACCTATGACTCGTTGCGCCAGGCGTTCGTGGTCACCTCTCCGACCACGGGAGCGTCGAGCAGCGTCGGCTATGGCACCGACACGTCGCTCTCCCCGAGCCTCTACTTCACGCAGGCCACGGGGGCGGTGCTCTCGCCCGGCGCGGCGGCGGCGACCCCGGCCGGCGTCATGAATCAGGCGGTGACGCAGACGCAGAACTGGTTCAGCTTCATGACCACCTTCCAGCCGACGCAATCGGTCATGGAAGCGTTCGCCACCTGGGTGAACGGCATGAATCAGCGGTATCTCTACGTCAACTGGGACTCGAACGTTCTCTACACCGAAGCGCCGCCGCAACCGACTCTGTACGCGCAGATCGTGCTCGACTACAACGGCTGCGCGACGGTGTACGACTCCACCGGCACCATCGCGGCCTTCGTGTGCGGTGCCATCGCGTCCATTGCGTACACCGCCACGAACGGCTACGTCGTGCTCGCCGGCAAGTCGAGTTCGCTGCTCACGCCGAACGTCACGAATCAGACCACGTACCAGAACATCATCGCCAATGGCGCGAGCTGCTACGCCGATGTCGCCACCGCGAATGCCACGTTCCAGTGGTTCCAGAACGGGCAGGTCTCGGGCAACTGGGACTGGATCGACGAGTACGCCTTTCAGGTGTGGCTGAATTCGCAGCTGCAACTTGCGGGCGCGAACCTTATCAACACGGTGAAGAATATCCCGTACAACTCCACCGGCATCGGTATGCAGCAGGCCGCGTTCCAGCCCGCCATTCAGCAGGGCGTGGACTTCGGCGGTATTCAGACCGGCATCACGCTCACCGGCGCGCAGCAGGTCGCCATCAATACGGCGGCGGGCGCGACCATCACGAACGTGCTGTATCAGACCGGCTGGTACTTGCAGATCTCGCTGCCGAGCCCGGCGGTTCAAGGTCAGCGCGGTCCGATGCCCTCCACGCTCTGGTACACCAATGCCGGCGGCGTGCAGCAGATCACTCTCAACTCGCTCAACGTGCAGTAGGTGCACCATGGCTGATATCACCAGTGCCAACGCAATCTTCACGCTGAACGTGCCGGATGTGTTCGGGACATCGCCGCAGACGCTGCAGGGCTTCGCCACGGACGATGCCTTCTCGACGCAGGAGATCGAGATCGGCGAGACCATGCTCGGCGTGGACGGCATCATGTCGTATGCGTACCTGCCGTACATCATCCACATGCCGATCGTCTTTCAAGCCGACAGCCTCTCGATCCCGAACACCATGGAGACGTGGATTCAGGCCGAGACGGCGACCAAGCAGAAGTACAAGGCGAATGCGACCATCGTGCTGCCGAGCCTGTCGAAGTCGTACGTGTTCTACAACGGCGTGATTACGCGCCTCACGCCGACGCCGAACGCGAAGAAGTATCTCGGCCCGCAGTCGTACCAGATCGACTGGAACTACTACGCGCCGCAGCCCTATACCGCGCTCGCTGCCCTGGGGCTGTAATTCATGCGCCGCAAGCAGCTGGTGAAAATCTCGGACGAGGGGCGCGACCAGGGCAAGACGTTCGTCATCACCGAGATGCCCTCCGATGTGGGCGAGCGGTGGGCCTCCCAGGTGCTTTATCTCTTCGCGCAGGCTGGCGTCAACGTGCCGGACAACGCCAAGGGTGCCGGCATGGCGGGGCTCGCGGCCACCACGGGCGTCGATTTTCTCACCATCGCGCAGGAGCGGGCGTTGCTCGATCCATCGCTCGATTCGATGTGGGATTACGTCGAGTACTTGCACAATCCGCAGCATCCGCCGCAGAAGATCCAGGCGGGCGATGCGTGCCAGATCGAGGAAATCCGCACGCGCAAGAAACTGCGCGAGGAGGTGCTGCGTCTGCATCTGGGTTTTTTTCAGGACGCAAGCTCCCCGACATCGGGACCATAACCCCCGTTCCCGGCGTCATCGAGTACGTCAACGTCCCGCGCATCACCGGAGTGCTGGTGTCCTCGAAAATCGCCACCCTCGCAGAACTACAGACGGTCTACGGCGTAGAGGACGGCTACGACCTGCTCGAAATCGTGCTCGTCGATCACGCCAATGAGCGCCGTGCGCGCGAGCGCGTGAAGCCGAGGTAGCGCGGTGGCTGAGAAAAACGTCATCGATGAGTTGGTCGTCACCCTCGGGCTCGATGCCTCGCAGTTCACGAAGGAACAGCGGCGCGCGTCGGAGTCAGTGGCGACCATGCGCAAGACGATGGAAGCGAACGCGCGCGTCATGGCGAGCGCGTTTCGGCGCATCGGGCTCGAATTCACCGGGCTCTTTTTCGGCATCCGGGGCGTCGGGGACATCATCGGGAAGTTCGCCGACCTGAACTCGACGATGGCCGAACTCGGCTACACCTCGCGTCAGCTCGGGGAGAGCGCATCGAACCTGCGGCTCTACCAGCAGATCGCGGGCGGCTTCGGTGGCACTGCGGCCGGCGTCTCGCAGATGGTGGGCAGCCTCGAGCAAGGCATGTTCAGCCTGCGCTACATGGGGCAGATGTCCGGGCAGATGGCCTCGTGGCTGCGCTTCGCGGGCGGCCTGCCTGCGGTGAATGCACAGGGCGGCATCGACGTGCTCGCCATGGTGAAGCAACTGCGCGAGCATCTGGCGGGGATGCCGAACGTCGATAAGAACCAGATCCTGACCGCGCTCGGGGTATCGGACGGCATCCGAAATGCCGTGATGGCGACGCGCGAGACCTATGACCGATGGGTGAACTCGCAGCGCGCCTCGGCTCGCCAGATGGCGCAGGGGGCGCGCGCGGCCGAAGGGCTACAGCGGGCGTGGCGCAACCTGAAGTACGGCGTAGAAGGCGCAGCGGGCTCTCTGCTCACGGCGCTCACGCCAGCCATCCGCTCGCTACTCGCCGAACTCGACCGCGTGACGCCGGCCGCCATCGACAAAATCGCCAAGTGGGTGCGGTCGCACGGCCCGCAGGTGCAGACGTTTTTCGACGAACTCAGCGCGACCGTCAAAGGGCTTGCGGACTCGTTCGAGGTTATCGGCCGGGCCGCGCGGTATCTGCTGGTGGATCCGGCGAAACTCATCGGCCGCACGGCGGCTGATATCGTCACGAACGCCAGCAGTCATGTCCGCAAGGCGGCGGTGGACCGCAAGGAGTTTGCGACCGAAGTGCTGCCGGTCGCGGCGCAATATGGCATCCCGCGCCAGATCCTCGCGCGTGCGCTGTATCAGCGCTCGCTCGAAACGCGCCACCCGTACATGGCCTACACCACTGGAGCCATGGACCGAGAAGCGCGCCAGCTTCAACAGTACCACGCGGCGCATGGAACGTATCCGGGTAATCTCGGCAGCATCGCACAGCATTCTGCCGTCGCGCAGTTCTCGGCTTTCGCGCGTTCGCTCGCGCCTACGCAGGCACAGATGGGCGCGCTAGGGGCGGTACACATCGACACCATCACCATCAACACGCGCGCGCTCGACGCCAAGGGGATTGCGGCGGATATTCAGTCCGAACTTTCGCGCATCGCCAACACGTTTCAGGCCGACAATGGGATGTCGTGATGCCGCTACCTTTCCCGAACGTGCCGAATCTCCCCGGTGTGCCGCAGGTGCCGCGCCTGCCGGGCGTGGTGCTGCAAGCGATTCCGAGCATTGCGAATGCCTCGACGCAGCAGGCGCTGTGGCAGTCCTCGCAGGCCACGGTGCGATGGGGCATATTCGATTCAAGCGGCACGCAAGTCGTGACGCCGGACTCGGTGTACGACTTCGATTATCACAAGACCTACGACGTGTCGCGCTATCCCGTGCAGTCGGGCAGCGTGTCGAATCCGACCGGCTTTGCGAACTACAACAAGGTGGAATTGCCGTTCGAGACGAGCGTGCGCATGACGAAGGGCGGCTCGCAGTCCGCCCGCGCGGCGTTCATTCAGCAAATCGAGAGCATCGCTGGCACCACGGCGCTCTACACGATCCTGACGCTCGAAAAGGCGTATCAGAACTGCAACGTAACCCGCGTCGAATATGCCCGCCGCGGCGCGAGCGGGGCGTACTTCTTCGCTGAGATGAACGTGTACTTCATCCAGATCATTCAGACCACGCCGCAGTACACGAACACCGCGCTGCCGAATACGGCGAATGCGGCCGATCCCACGGCGCAGAGCGCGGTGAATCAGGGCACCGTGACAGCCGGGACGCCGTCCGCCTCGGCATCGTCGCTCGCCACTGCGGCCATCAGCGTGGGAGCGCCATAGCCATGCAGAGCATCCCTCTGCTCGCGGTACCCTCGCAAACGCTCTCGGTCGTGCTCGCCGGCCAGAATACGCAGATCAACCTCTACAGCCTGCAGACGCCGGGGGATATCCTGAACCCGGCGAACAGCAGCGCGACCACCGAGCTGCAGGGTTATCCCGCGCTCTACGCGGACGTGCTGCTCGCGGGGGTGTCGATCATCGCCTGCCGCATCGTGCGCAACGGCATCCGCTGGCTGCTCGACGCCGGGTATCAGGGCTATAGCGGCGATTTCGTGATGGTGGATACGCAGGCCAATACCGAGCCGGTTTACACGGGGCTCGGCGGACAGTACCAGCTCGTGTACCTCTCGACGGCGGATCTCGCAACATGAGCGTGGGCGCCCAGAGCTTCCAGTCCACCAAGCAGCTGCGCGCGACGCTCACGCTCGGCGCGCCGGGTGCGCAGTTCGCCGGCACGGGCGACAATACGCTCATCGTCGAAAACCTGCGCATGAATGCCACCATTCAGGCCGTAGTGCGCTTTGCCGCGCAGCTCGACCTCAGAATCTACGGCATGCTCCAGGAGGATATGAACGCGCTCACGGTGCTATTCTTCGGCCCCACGCCGAGCGTGCAGCTGAACAATACCGTGACGCTTGAGGCGAACAGCGGCAACGGCTGGACGCAGGTATTCTTCGGCACCATCGTGCAGGGCAGCCCGGATTATCGCGGCATCCCGAACGTGCCGTTTCACATCCAGGGCCGCTTTGGCTATTTCGCCGGCATCACGCCAGGGCTGCCGCTCAGCTATCCGAATGGTGCGTCGGCCGTCTCGGCGCTGCAGACGGTGGCGAACGCGCTCAACGTCACACTTGAGAACAACGGCGTGACGGCGATGCTGCCGGCCGGGTCGTACTTCCCCGGCGCGCCGTGGACGCAGCTGCGCACGATCTGCCATGCCGCGAACGTCGATTTCTACACCGAGCCTGGGCTGCTCGTGATCTGCCCCAAGGGTCAGCCGCGCACCTCGAACGCGCCCGTCACGGTCTCGCCGAGCTCCGGGCTCATCGGCTACCCGCGCATCGAGGTCGGCGGCATCGGGCTCGACGTGCTCTACAGCACGGCCATCGTGCAGGCCGGGCGGCTCACGGTCAGCGGCTCGGACGTACCGGCCGCGAATCGCACTTGGATGCCGTACGCGCTCACGCACTCGCTTGAGTCGTGGCAGCCGAGCGGCCTCTGGCAGTCCTCGGTGCATTGCATGTGGACGGGCGAATCGTGACCCAGATCGCCGGCCAGTGGCAGCCTCAGACCTTTGCGACCGAGTACCAGACCTGGGAATTCCTCATCTCGCAGGCGATCGCGCGCATGGCCACCTGCGCATGGGTGCAGGTCGTATCCTGCTCGAACTCGGGCGCAGCCTCTGCCGTGGGCACCGTCACGGTCCAGCCGCTGGTGAACCAGATGGCCGGGGCCGGCGCGCCCGTGGCGCATGGGCAGATCACGCAGATGCCCTACTGGCGGCTGCAGGGCGGCGCCAGTGCCGTCATTCTGGACCCTGCGGCCGGCGACATCGGGCTCGCGCTCTTCGCCTCGCGGGACAGCTCGCTCGTGCGCAGGGCGGCGCTCGGGATCGGCCTCGCCCTCGGAAGGCTCTTTAATCCGTCCACGGCGCGGCAATACGACTGGGGGGACGGCGTATACCTGGGTGGCATGCTGAACGGCGTGCCGACCCGCTGGGTGCGATTCAGCGCCACGGGCGTCGAGATCGTCGATCCGCAGCAGATCACCCTGACCGCGCCCACCATCGCCCTGAACGGCTCGACGGCGATCAATCTCACCGGGCCGGTGAACGCGAACGGCGCGCAGATCAGCACGGCGGGCGAGGTCACAGACGCCAAGGGCATCGTACTCGGCACGCACGTCCATTCCGGCGTCACGACCGGCTCGGGCGACTCAGGACCCCCCACATGACGAACACCGTCACGCAGAACACGCTCTTGCTCGACCTCACGAACTGGGATCTCGTGATAGACAGCGCCGGCAATATCGCCATGGCCACGCCGCCGTACTCGACCGCGCAGGACGTGGCGAGCGCCTGCCGGGAATTCTTGGGCGATGCCTACTATAACCAGACCGAGGGCGTGAACTACCTGGGCGAGATCCTGGGGCAAGCGCCGCCCATCACGGTCCTGCAGGATGCGCTGCAAGCGGCGGCGCTAACGGTGCCTGGGGTACTCTCCGCGTCGTGCGTCATCACGGGGTTCGCAGGCCGCAAAGTGACCGGGCAGATCACCTTCACCACGACTGACAGCAGCACGCCTGTCACGGTGCCGCTGTGACGAGCGCCGTCCCCACGATCCAGTGGACGGCGGCGGGCCTCGTCGTGCCTACCGCAGCGGCGGTGCTCGCGGGCGTTCAGCAGGACATCAATGCCGCCTTCGGCGGCAACCTCAATTTCACGAACGGCCAGACGCCACAGTCGCAGCTCGCCGCCTCCTGGGCCGCGAATATCAATGCGGCGAATGCGGCCATTGCGTACATGGTCAATCAGACGAATCCGCTCACCGCGAGCGGCTTCATGCAGGACGGCATCGGGCAGATCTACTTTCTGGACCGCAACCCCGGCCTGCCGACCGTCGTGCAGTGCCTGTGCACCGGTGCCGTCGGTACGCCGATTCCGGTCGGCGCGCAGGCGCAGGACACGAGCGGCAACGTCTACGTCTGCACGCAGGCGGGCGTCATTGGCTCGAGCGGCAACGTCACGCTGCCATTCGAGAACATCGTGCTCGGCCCCATCGCGTGCCCGGCCAATACGCTCACCAACATCTACGTGCAGATCCCCGGGTGGGACTCGATCAATAACCCGACGGCGGGCGTGCTCGGCGCCGATGTCGAGACACAAACCGCCTTCGAGATCCGCCGCGAAGCCTCAGTCGCCTCGAACTCCCAAGGCGCGCTGCAATCGGTCTACGGCGCGGTATTCGGCGTCTCGGGCGTCATCGACGCCTATTGCTACGAGAACGATTCGAGCGCCGCCATCACGGTCGGCGCGACCAATTATTCGATGGTGCCGAATTCGATCTACGTCGGCGTGGCGGGCGGCGAGGCGGCAGCCGTTGCACAGGCGATTTACACCAAGAAATCGCCGGGCTGCAACATGAACGGCAATACGACTGTCGTGGTGACGGACACTTCGGGATACCAGTCGCCGCAGCCGACGTACAACATCACGTACAACGTCCTGACCGACACGCCGATCTACTTCAGCGTGCAGATTCAGAACTCATCGTCGCTGCCGGCGAACATCACGACGCTGGTACAGAACGCCATCGTCGCGCAGTTCAGCGGGGCCAATGGCGCGCCGCGAGCTCGCGCGGGGGCTAATCTGCTGGCGAGCCAGTATTACGCGCCGGTCATTGCGATTGCGCCCGGCACCATCTCGGTCGTGTCGATCCTCGTCGGGCTCGCGTCTCCGGGGAACGCCACGTACATCACGCTCGGCATCGATCAGGAGCCGACCATCACGGCCTCCAACATCATCGTCACGCTGGTATAGACTATGGCAGGCTCACCCACCCCGCCCCTGATTCAAGAAGCGTTCGGCTCGGGCGCCGGTTCGGCGTACATCACGAACCCCATTCCGGTGGCCTCGCAGATCAGCGTGAAGGCCGGGGCCGCGTCCTACACCGACGGCTTCCCGCCGCTCACGATGACATCGCCCGCTTCTGGGGGCGTGAACCCTTACGGTCAGGACGTGAACGGCATTCTTTTTGCCGCGACCGCCAATATCGCCGCGCTCACCGGGGGCCAGCAGTACACGTTCAATTCGACCTACGCTACGGCGAATGGCGGGTACGCATTGGGCGCAATCCTCGGCATGGCGAACGGGGCTGGATTCTGGCTCAACCAGACGGCGGGAAACTCCAACGATCCCGACACGACGGCGGCGGCGACCTCTGGATGGGTGCCACTCGCATCCTATGGCGTGACGACGGTGAGCGGGCTCACGAATGCGAACATCACGCTGAGTGCCGTGCAGGCTGCGATGCCGGTCATTACCTTGGCGGGCACGCTCACCGGCAACGTGCAGATCATTTTTCCGACGTGGATGAGACGATGGCTCGTCGTGAACAATACGACGGGGGCATATTCGCTCACTTGCAAGACGGCGAGCGGGACAGGAATTATCGTTCCACAGTTCGGGGCTGCGGCACCGTACGAGCTTTACGGCGATGGAGCAAATATTCAACTCGTAGGAACCGGCGTGGCAACCGGTACATTCACTCCTACTTACGATACTGGCTGGTCTGTGAATCCTCCGAATGTTACGGCCGTCTACTCTGTCGCGAATGGTATGGCAACGATCTCCATACCGGCAGCACAGGGTACATCGAACTCGGTACTTTTTATTATCGGAGGCGTTCCAATATCACTTAGACCGAATGCTGAGACAAATGTTGCTTGCCCAGCGCTTTTGGACAATGGCGCATATACCACGGGCGGCACTTGTACGGTAGCGACAAACGGGCAGCTTCAATTCTTTCCAGGGAACGTGGGGAATTTTACCGCGAGTGGCTCGAAAGGTTTTAATCTCACGACCACGTTTAGTTATCCGTTGACCGCCTAATGTACAACGTCGAATCCACTGTCGGCAGCCAATACGCGAACTCACCGCAGATCGATGCGTTGATCGCGCTCATGGTCGAGTGGATCGACCCGACGGTGAACTTGCAGCAGTTCTACACACTCGTC
>JAEHJW020002190.1_pt1 | contig 23627 bp, 28 predicted proteins | sample 9271431 | NCBI WGS metagenome assembly JAEHJW02 | reverse complement strand
ATAGGCATTGGTGTTTTGCCATGTCCATGGACTGGCGCCTGCTGTCAATGTGCTGGGCGCGAGGGTAGTATAAGCAGTCAATATGCCTGTCGCATTGCTGGGAACGCCATCGGCAGCCAATCTTATTCCGCCAGTTGGTCCATAGGGAGCAATCACCAAACCTGTTGCCGGCGTTCCCTCCCCTGATATCGCATAAATAAACGCCGCATCATTGGGTTGTGCGATTGTATTATAGGACCCGCCGCCGACATTGGGCGCTATTACAATATCATTGGCACCAGAATGGCCAATATTGATACTTTCAATGGCGCTCGATGCTGGCTGATTGTTGGAAAAAGTATTGATAGCGGTAAAAGTGTTTGCAGATGTCAAATTGGGTACGTTCGCCGCCGGCAAATCCGCGAACACCAAGGAGCGAAAATCCGGTGCGCCCGCAACTCCACTGGGTGCCGCGAAAAATGTATTGGCCGTTTGCGAAGCCAGCGCACCCGTCAGTGTACCGCTGGTCGTAATCGGCGATCCGGTCACCGTGAAAATGGACGGCAATGCGAGACCTACGCTGGTTACTGCTCCTGTCGAGACAGCAGCCAGAGTGACATCGATCACGCGGCCTTTCGCATCCGTGGTCAGCACCGGAATCTGCGTTGCGCTGCCATAGGTGCCCGCAGTGCCGACAGCCGCCAGCACTGTTGCGAACGATCCTGTTCCCGAGCCGGCAACGTCACCCGTCAGCGTGATCGTTTGATCGCCCGTGTTGGTGCCCGATGAAGTCCCGGAAAAATTGGAAGCGGCAATCGTATCGGTGACGGTCGCCGCACCTTCGACCGTCAGATTCTGCAAGGTGGGAGACGGATAAGTTGCCATCAGGATGTCCTCAATTTCGAAATTTCATCTTGGAGCGCCATTACCTGATCATGCAATTCGATGATCGCATTCGCCAGGTAGGGCAAAATATGCATGTAATCGAGCGTCTTGAAATCATCGAATCCATTCATGCGATGTTCGGATACCAGGTGCGGCAGAAACCACTGCACGTCATCGGCGATGAAGCCCGATTCGTGACACTGCAAATCGATCCGTTGGTATTCGCAGCCGACAAAAGCTCGCCGTACCGTTTCCAGCGCGCCCCGAATGGCTACGATATCGACCTTGACGCGGCGATCCGATCCCCCTTGAATAGTGCCCACAGCCACGAAATCCCCCGTCGCTGAAAGGGTTCCTACAACACCGTTGCTGCTGGTGAACTCGAATGTCCCCGCCGAATTGGCCAACACCCAGGCTGCACCACCGACATTGACCGAGCCGTTGCTCACGATATTTCCGGAAGCCGTGATGCTGCCTGAGATACTGAGTCCTCCATTGATATTGGTTGCACCACCAATCGTTCCGCCGGCACTCGAGAAAGGCACATAGCCCAGCGCATTGGTGACATCGCCGGAAGCCAGCGTTACCGCACCCGTGCGCGAGTTGAAGGAGGTTACGCCATTGACATTGGGCGCGCTCCATTGCAATGGTGCACCGGCACCGGTCGCTGTCAGGATATAACCATTCGCACCTGCCGCCAGACGCACCGGAGCGCCGCCTGTCGTTGCGGTAATGAGATCGCCTGTCGTGGTCATGGGATTGGCCATGAAGGCCGATTCCAGCGCCTGCATTTGCCCGGCCGTCACCGTACTGAAAGCATAATCGCCGACCAACCACGATTGCGCGACGGTGCCTTCCTGACCACGCAGTACATTCAAGGTATTTCCGGATATGGCTGTGGCATAGCACACCTCATACACATTCCGTGTCGCGGCATCATTGAGGGTGATCGAAAAATAACTGCCCAGCGGAATCGAAGCCGGCAAATTGACCGAACTGGCCAAGGTGATCGAAGTCGCCGTACTCGATAATGCCGAGGCCAGGGTCGTCGAAACGTTGTTTTCGAAAATGAAAGTTGTCATATCATCCTGCCGAAATGGTGATCATGCCGCCGTTATTCCACAGTTGCCCATTGTTCGCCGGGTCCACCAATGGCAGATTGCCGCCACCTGTGGACAATAAATTTTGTGGCGTGATCGATGCGAAATAAAGAGGCGGTGCCGTCGGATCGGGCGTGATTCCGGGTATGACTGCCAAGGTTCCGCCGTTATACCAGATCGCACCTGCCGCCAAGCCGGATGGCGATATTGGATAATCGAAAGGAGCGGTGAGTTGCAATACACCGCCATCGTTGACGAATGCGATGACAATGAAAGTCATCGTGTATTGAAACGGAAATGCCAAAACACCATTGGCATAGGCCAATTGTAGCGCTGAAAATGCCGTCGATGATAAATAGCTCACCGTGAACACCGAACCCGCAACATCGATCTCTGGCTGAAATTCGAGTACCGCGCAATCCGTTCCGTTGGCGCCGTTGATGAATCGCGCGATGCGGTTTTTCAACCACTGCAAACAGAATACCTGTCCATCACCACGATAAAGATTCCATGTCAGGATGCGCTTGTATAGATCATCCGTCGTTTGCATCGACGCCGTGGAAACCTGTTGCAATGTACCTTCGTTGTAGACGCCTTCATCGATGACACCCGTGTTATATCCGGACAACAGCCTGGAATAGCCGGAAGACAAAACGGGACGTGGCATATCGTAGATTCCGGCGCCGATCCAATCCAGCAACGGACCACCGATGGATGGCGCGACATAGACACCCAGCGGGGTGTCGTTGAACCAATCCAGATAGCCTTGCGCAAGCGCATTGTGGGATGCCACGAACGCTTGCAGGTTTTCATCATCCGCATATTCCTGATAGAGATAGGATGGGATGATGTTTTGCAAAGGTGTCGTCTGGAACGATTCGATGCCCATGATTCAGCCCTGCTGCACCGTGATCGCCGTGGCCGACGCATAAAAATAGCTTTCCGGATCGCCTTCGATGATCGATGTTCCCGCCGAGGGCGCAACGGCAATTCCATTGATGGTGACGGCAAACGTCAAGGTCGTTACATTCACGGTCGCCAGCAATGCCGAAACGGCTTCCTGAAAAATCGATGTCGCTTCCAGCAAATTGATGGGCTGACCCACGGGAATGGAATTGATATAACTTTGCAGAGGCTGCGCCGCTAGTTGATTCACCGCGGCGCCAGCGGTGAAATTGGGTAATGTCGTATTCCATGTCACCGTCATGGTCACGATCTGCTGCGGCGGATTCACGAAAACGATGTTGTAGGAATCCGGATTCTGGAAAACGGTGGCGGTGATGTCGCGCGGATTTGGCGTGAAGATCGCGCCCGATACATAAGCGCCGAATGTGGAACCATTCGTAGTCGTAGTGATCGTGGTCGCCGTCACTGAGGCGACCGTGTAGGTTCCATCATAGGTGGCGGGATTGGCACCCGAAACGACGAACGTATCACCGACAATGAAATTGTGATTGAGATTCGTTGTGATGACCACCGGATTGGCTTCAGTCATCGCGGTGATGGCAAGCTGTGATCCTTGCAGCGTCGAAATATCAGGGACCGCTTGCAAGATCGCGTTGGCAATTGAATAGGCATCGCCACCGCCAGCGATGACCTGCCATCCACCGGTGACCTGATTGATGGAGACGTACTGTTGAAGTACACCAGTGATTTCGTAAAGCAGCGTTTTGAGATAGGCCGGTGTTCCGGAGACGCCGACTTTCCCCGCGAGCAACACTCTCGACCGATAGGATGGTACGGATTCCGCCCCCGTGGCCGGCGTTCCCGCTTCCGGATTGTTCACCGTCACGGTGTAGGGAGAGGGCACGGAAGTCACGATCTGATCGACCGTATTCGCCGGAATGGCGAATATGTTGGAATTCGTGCACACCGCATAGAGCGGCGGCGATTGTCCGTTGGCCTGAATGATGCCGCCATCCTGCAATGCATACTGATTCGTGCCATCCGACACCAGAAAATTGGGCGACAACACATAGCCTGCAGGTCCGGAAAACACAACGTACACGTTGGCGTTGGTCGGCAATCCCTGCGCGATTCCGAATTGCTGCCCAAGCTGCGCGAGCACAAACGCGTTTGCGCCATAAGGCGTTACCGAATTGATGGCATCGACACGCGCCTGGTCGATCATGACCAGCGCTCCAACATCGGTCGAACTGATATCCTCGATCAGACTGCCCGGCAAGGATGCCGTATATCCTGGATTGGTCGCGGCCACACCTTGAATCAGCGCCTGTTGCAGATTTCCGGGCGATGTTGGAAGTGGGCCGGATGGACCCATGACCAAAGGAATGCTCACGTTGCGATCTCCGATTGCAAAAGAGCGCCTTGATGCGTCAAGACGGTGATTGCGTAGATTGGTGGGTAAGCCTGGGTGCGATTGATGATCAAGGATGCGAAGTAAGGTGCGAACTGAGTTTGCGTGCGCATGACGTAGAAATCAGGCATCACCTGCGTCACGATGGTTTGCTGTTGCGGAATGCCGTAGTTGGCGAAAAACGGTGATTCGCCGAGGTTCAGCAGCAGGACTTGCGCCAGCGTCGTGAGATATACGGCATCGTTCAGGCCGTTGGCGTCGGTGTCTACTTCGATCCATGACGGGACGCCGGCCTCGTTGTAGATGCGCCCGTACGTCCTCATGCCTGCGGCCCCAAGGTCACGGCTCCGCCAGTGGTAACGCCGCCGTGAACGTGCGTGTCGAACAGGATGCCGTCGATGGTCAATCCAGTGCTGTTGAGCGTCACGGTTTTTCCGCCTGCGGAAAATGAGATTTCGGAATCGTTGAGTGTGAAAGTGGTGGAGCCGAACGTTACCGTTGTCCCCGATGTATCGATGATGACGCTTGATTGTGTTCCTGTCGTCGTCTGGATGATCGCGCCTTGCGGACCCTGCACGATGGCTGCATTGGGATTAGATGGGGGGCTGTTGATGTTGCTGACCGGAACGAACACGAGCGCTGCGAGATTCCCAGGCGGATCGAGTGTCGCAACACCTCCGCCCAATCCCGATATTCCGCCAAGGTAAGCGCTTGATGGCATCGTGACGCCGAAGTCTCCGACTTGCGTAGGCATGCGCACCCACGGGCTCTCGGCCTTTGGGATCGAGATTTGCGGAAGCGTGAGGGGATCGGAGTTGACTTCAAAGGCAACTTTAACGATGGACCCGTTGACTGCTATCACTCGGCATGGGAGCGCGCGCCCAGTGTTCTCGATGAGCGTTGCAGCCCGAGCTATGGCCAGTGTGTTGAAACTGTCTTGCAGCCACACCTTTTCATAGTTGTCAGCCATTGCCGGACTCGATGCAGTTGAACACCGTCGCCCATTCTCCGCTATCCGATGATCTGAAATTTCCGATCTGGCGCAACTTGATGATCATGAACTGTCGCGTGAAAGTCGACTTGTACTTGATGGATGACGGGAGCGCCGATTGCGTGGTGATGACTGCCCCCGGCGCATCCATGTAACCCTGTGGCATCTGGATGATCGAGCCTATCTGCAAGTCCGCTCGCAACACGGTTTTAACCTGCATGGTCTCGACGTTGATCCACGTCGGCTGCCCAATCAAATCATTGAAGGCGATCTGAACCTTAGAAGGCTTCCACGATCCGTCAAAAATGAAAACCGTGCCGCGCTGCACCGTGATGTGCACGGGTCCGGTCTTTGCGTTTTTAGTGGCATTGTGAACGTACGCCGCCAACCCTTCCAGTGTTGTCGAAGCGTGGCTGGAGTCGAATGTGTTGGTGTAGTTGGCGATGTTGATTGATACCGGGAGAGCCTGTCCGCCAGTCGGCTTGATTTGCCCGCTCAGCGTATTCTGCAATGCCGTCGCCAGCGTCATGCCAGCAGGCCAATGCAGCGTGAGATTGCCCCTGTTCGAGTGAGTGAATATCGACGGCAACAGAACAAAGTCCAGCGTCATATCGGTGCCGATCCAGTTGCCGAAAGACTGGAATATGTAACCCTCGGTAATCAAGCCGGCCTGCTTTGGATTCTCCAGCGGAAGTCCGCCCAGCATGCCGGCCTTGATGGAAAGGTTCATGCCCGCGAACTGCTGCGTTTCCGAAAGGTCCGAAAGCTTCACGCCTTCTAGCGTGATCGTCTGCATGCCGATGGGTGTAGCGTATGGCGCTACGGGGATGTCGAACAGCACGTTAAGCGCGGCAGGATCGAACGTGCCCTTAGGATACGAGGTCCACCGCTTGACAAGCGCCCCTGAAGGCGATTGCAGCGCGATGTCGTAGTACCTCACGGGGTGACCTCGAAATTCTCTGTGTCCTCGCGATAGAGGATCGTCGAGGCTATGAAAACACCCGGCGCTAGAACGATGTCGGCGTCAAGGGGCGAGCCGATCAATGCGCCTATCCACAGAATGTTGGCATTCTGATCCGACAGTTTCAGATACCAACGTTGCGCTGTGACATTCCACACCGCTTCTGCCGTAACGGGAGCCTGATCGAGCGTGAACACGTAAGTCCACGGCGGCGCAATAGATGCGTTCGGGGTGAACGCTACAGTCGTCATTACAACGGCACCGAGTTGGGCAAGAAATTGGAGATGCCGGCAGGCATCTGCGGAAGCGCCGTGACGGCTCCCGTCGCTACACCGACGCCACCGGACCACGTGCCTGCGTTCGGTTGCCCTCCCGATAGTTTGGACATGAGCGAGCTTTGCGCATTGGCGGCAGCCTGCAAACTGACCAAGGGCTGCAGGAAATCGAGCTGCCAAAGGATTTGCTGCTGACGCGTTTCTCCGCCAGTAACATCTGTCATGCCGGTCATGATGCAGCCCGTATAAATGTAGCTCGGCGTTGCGATGGTGTAGGTTCCTCCGGCCGCATTGTGAGAGGCCAGGGATTGCTGAAGGTTCGTTGTGATGGCAAGTTTTGTCAGGTAGCCAGCAGTGTCCTTCACAGGTGCAATCATCTGCAGGGATACGTTCAGCGGCTGCTGGATGATCGCGTTCGCGGCGACGGACTGATTAGCGAATGGATAAGTGCCCACGGTGTTAGAGACGATGGTCGCGCCCGGAATCGGCACAAAGCGCGCATTGAAGTCGGCCATCGAAAAGCCGGATGTCAAAGCGCCCTGTACCAATCCGGCCGCTTGACCAAGTAACGCAATGATCGGCAATATGCCGCCTTGTACGCCTGAGACGATGCCGCCCGTCAGAAAGATCGGTGAGACCTGGAAGGCAAGATCGTAGGCAGTCCGCGCAGCGTTGCTTAGCGTTGCCATGTCAGTAGGCCGCTGCCGCGTTGGCGGACTTCACAACACTGCGCGATGCGCTGTGATGTTGCGTTGCCGATGAAGCAGGCATCGTGTTGCGCGCGATCTGGCGCAGCAGACCCACCTGCTGCTGTTGCGCAAGGTAAATGCCTTTCTGCACCTCGGGTACATAGCCCTGCGTTTCTTTGGGCGCCTTGACGAGCCATTTCGCGCCATACCTGTCGTATTGATTCTCGACGGCGCCGCGTCCTTCGTTATACGAGGCTACCGTCATCGCATCTATTTCCGGACCGCTCAGTTTCGGATAACGCTTCTTGAGTGCAGTCATCCGGTGATGCAGCAAATGCGCGGCTGCATAGATGGAAGATGTTGGATCATAGGGATGCGCGAGGCCATATTCTTTTGCAGTAGAAGGCATGAACTGGTACATGCCCATCGCGCCCTTTGGGGAAAGCGCACGAGGATTTCCACTTGATTCTGTGGCGCCGATGGCTTCTAGCAGCAGTGGTGAGATGTGATAGTAGTTCGCGGCGGCATCGATGGTGGGCAGATAGTGCTGCATGTTTTTCATCGATCGCCCAAGCGGACGCTTGAAGTCGCCCTGCGTGGCGTGTTGCCACGCCTTGAGCGGGGCACCTCCAAGCCACATTTTTGCCTGGAAAAGATCGCCTACTTTGGCGTCCGCCTTCTGCAAGACGTTCTGCGCCCACGTCTCCCAGCCTGGAGCATGATGCTTTTTACCGAAAACGAAATTGTCGATTTTCGATGCCGTCCCAGATATCGAGCGCGTCAAGCGCATGAGCGAATGCGCGACACTCTCCACCGCATTTTCGATCTTTCCGGATTCCATGAAGTGCGCGAACTTTTCGAGTCCAACGCGCATGACCCTGATGTTGGTCGGCGACAAGACACCGTTGATGAATTTGACGGTATCGGCGGCAAGATCGTTGATATTGCTCCGCAGCACAGGCCCCAAGGCCGATAGTCGATTGATCAAGTCCACCTTGATCGAGGCTCCGGCCTGCTCAAGAGCCTGCACGAACGACCACATTTTGCGCGTCTGCGCGGAGCTTGTTTCGTCAATTTTCGACATGCGTGCATACTGACTCCCGGCCTTCTGGAGTGCCTCCAGATGCGTCCTGCGAAGCCTGCGCGCTTCTTCCGTGTCGAAGCCCGACGCCGTATAGCCGTAGGCTTCCATGAGCGCACCGCGCTGCTCTGGCGTCCACCTGGCGGAACGCCGACGCAAAGACTCTGCCACCTCTGGTGCGATCTGCGCGGCATTTTGTCCTTGTAATTTGGAAATTGGCAGCCCGGTTTGCACCCCCAGCATAGCCAATCCTTCCGGCGTGTTTCGTTCGGCGGCGATTGCCGATAGCACACTCTCCGGCATGATGCGCTTGTACGCGATGTTAAAAGCGCGTTTCTGCCCCGTAGTGATGCCAAGCCCGCGCGCGGAATACTGCGTATGCACAGCATCCGTTCCAAGGCGGTCCATGCCGAACACCGCTGCGCCAATGGCTCCAAGGCCAATGCCGCCGATTTTCAGCAGCGCACCCCCTACACCAAGGATCGCATTTGAAAGCTTGCGGGCCTCGTTGGCCATGCCCTTCAGAGCCGATTCGCCCTGCTTAGTGGTATGCGCGAATTGCTTTTGCGCATGCGTGGCTTCGTTCAGATGTTTGGAAATCGAATGCGTCTGTTCGACGAGTGCAGCCATGCCCGAATTCATGATGGCATTCGCGCCCTTCCACGATTCGGGCATTTTGTCCAGATTTTTCTGGTACTTGTCGAATTCCTCGATGAATGACTTGAACTTGCTGTCATCAACATCGATGGTGATGATGGGCTTCTTAGCCATTGCGACCTCTGAACGCTTCGATCAAATCGAGAAGATTGCGTTCGCGGAAATCGCGAGCGGTCTTGTGTTTCCAGTGGTGCCGGCTGAAAACATCCTCGAATGAGGGCCCTATAGCCTGTTTCAGGACGGCCCCAATCACGCCGCCTTCGCCGGTGAAGGTGCGCCCGGCGTCGATTTCGGCAACGAATTCTTGTATTCCAAAAGCGACGATGACGTGATCGATGCCGACAAGATCGAACTCATGGCGTTCGCCATTTCCAATCGTTGTCGCTTTCTCGCCAGCGCATAGTGGCAGGTAAAAAAAACCAAGGCTGACAGCGCCTCTTGCCATTCGTCTGCGTCGATCTTGTCCTGACTGATTGCGGCATCGACCGGCATCATGTCCCAGCCATCGGCTACAGGGACCAACAGAGTCGTTAACCTTTTGATTTCAGCCAGTAGAGGGGCGGCTTGATCCCTGGGCTTCCCGCCTTCATCGAAATCGCCGCGCACTTCGGCGTCTCGTTTTCCTTCATCGCGCAGCGCCATTGCGGCAATGCGCGGTCCTGAATCCATCTGATAGTAGATGCCCTTGCTCGCCAGTTGCGCTTTCGTGGCGGCAAGGATTCGATAGTTCGCCTCGAACACTTCGCGCGAGATCGGGACGTGATAGGCGAACACAGACAGACCTGCGTCGTTTTCTCGTACGGGAACAACGACTTGCAATGAATCACTGACTTGCATGGCACACCCCTTTTGATCCCCTTGAAAAGATCGCGACGGCGGGACGGGAAGGGGAGAGGAACCCGTTTTTTCGGTGTGACCTAGCCGTCGCGAAAGCGAATCACGTCAATGACCATAGATCACTGTTCATGTAGGCAATACCGCGCAGCACGAGACGCACCACGGGGTCGCGACCATCAAAAGCGCCCGGATTCAATTCCTGGATAACGGTGCTGTAGATGGTGTTGGCCAGGAATGCCGCTGTATCTGAATGGATCGTCACGGCGCCGAGATCGCTCAAGGTCTGCGCCTGTTCCAGCCAGGCTTGGGCCAGTGACTGTGTGCGCAGCAGCGCAATCGTGATCGTGCCCTCCACATAAGGCTCTGGAGAATTGACGGCACCCGTACCCGTCGGGAACAGTTGGGAAAACGGTCCAGAGAAATCGAACGATGCGAATGATGCCCCCATGTACGGCGCGGTGACGTTGAGCGCCGGATAACTGGGCACCACAATGGAACAGCGGACACGATTGAGCGTCCCCTGTGCGATGAGAGGATTGGAAGCCATGGGGATACCTCAATCAAGTCGGGAAGGCGACTGCGGTCAAATTGAACGTGAGTGTCAGAAATCCGGATTGCCCGGTGAACGTTGCGCTAAGACCGTTGTAAATGCCGTTGGCATAATTCGTTGGATTCGCGGCGATGTACGTCGCAAAAGGGACCGCCGTAACCGTCACCGATTCGGCGCAGCCATACGCTACGGCATTGCTGGCGATCTGTTCGGCGGTAGCCAGCAGGGTATTGATGCCGGCTTGGTTGTAGAGCAACGGCGGCTGCGTGTTGCTGCCCTCGATGACGACGGCGGAAAGGGCTGTTGCAACCTGAATCTGGAAGTAGTCAACGCCATACCAGAACGACGCTTGCGACCCGTCCATCGTGGTGCCGTTGGACAACATGGCGGTGTTGATGCCACCTTGAGCGCCCGTCAGGATCAGATTACCGAATGCACTCAACACACTCTGAATCGATGAGGCATTCCCCTGTTGCGGCCACGGCGTGACGCCATAGCCATACCGATAGGCCATCGGCGCGAGAACATTTGCAGGGCTCGGGTTATTATTCAGCCACTGCCAGAATGGTGCCGCGGTCTGTTCTTCGGTGGACGCTTTCGTGGGACTTGGCACTAGCGCGAAAACCGCCTTGTTGGCGCTGTAAAGAGCGACATTAGATTGCGTGGTCGTCACGAAAAAGTACGTGCTTCCTGTTGGATTCGCGTAGTTTTTCGTCACCGTGTTCAGTGTCGCCGCGGCGTTGGCATCCCAGGATGGAGGGATCAGATAGGCATAGAACTGTTGCGGGCTTGAATTGGTCGTGATCCACGATTGCAGGGCGGTGATGGCATTCGATGCGGACGTGACCGGACCAAGCTCAAGAATGTAGACGCCGATCGTGTGGCCTGGCGCGAAAAATGTCGTCGCGGCGTTGTTGACGAAGGCTGCATTGTTGGGGGTGTACGTTCCCGCCGTCGTTTCCGTTCCGGGATTCGTTGCAAGGCTGTAGGTGAAGGTTGTCGTCGAAGCCACCGTGGCTACAAAAGTGCCATTGTATCCAGCAGGAATGGCCCCCGAGATGGTGGTGGTGAAGGTTTGCCCCACGGTCAACTCGAGGTCTACCGCGACGGTAGCCGTCACCACGCCGGTCAGCCACGACAGCGACGTGATGGCAAGCGGTGCTGACAGAATGGCCGTTACAGCAGCCAGATTTCCGCAGTAGAGCGAGTCGCCTGCCGCCAGGGTCGTGCCGCCCGTGGAAACGATGGCGCCGCTCTGCTGCAACTGTGAAACGCTGGGTGCAATCTGGACCTGTGTGTTAAGGGTGACGATTTGCGGCGTGATGGTCGGCATGGCGGCATCCTCTTAGGCGTAGTAGGCGATCTGCGCACTACCCGCCGTAGTACCTGCGGATACGACATAGAGGCCGTTGGGGCATCGCAGCATCGGGCTGGTGATCGGGCCCACGGTGTCGGCTGAAAGCGTGACTAGCAGGATGCCGCCCGCTGTCGGATTGCCGTTGTAGATTTCGAGAGTCCAAGCGGCACCCGCGGTTGCGACAACGGCACCCGCGAAAATGGCGCCAGTCCCTTGATTGACCAGCGTGGTGGCATTTGTCGTGATGGCGGCGCTCAACTGCGCGCCGACTGGATAGTAGGGATACTGCATGGGGTTGCTCCAATGTCAGGGTGGGTTGGCCGATGTCGTAACAGATGCAGACAAGATCAATCGGCGCGCGATAGCGTCTGCGGTGTTGAGGTAGTACGAGGCGAGAATGTTCAACGTCTTCTTCATCGCAATTGCGGTGATTTCAGACTGCGTGCGCTTGGCATCCTGGAGCGCAGGCGAATTGCAGAATCCGAACGTCCCGCCGTTGGCATCGTCGGATATCGAATACTCGATCAAGCTCACGTAATACTGTGTGGCTTGCTGATTGGTCAGGCCATACAGCGTGAGGCGCACCGCATCCTGCATGAGCTGGCTCGATGCCATCTGCTGCAAAGCAGTGGGGGGTGTCGGCGTTCCGGGCCACTGGTAGATGGGGAAAGCCCCTAGCGCCTTCGTTTCTGTAGGCTCGATGTGCGCAACGATGTACGGAGGCACCACGTTCTCCGGTACAAGAAACGACGGATACACCGGAGCAATGCTATTTTGCGAAAGCCAGATCGGCAGACTGTTCGACACGATCGGCTCTGTCGGCAGATCGGCACTTGATGCAATCAACTGCGACGACAGCGCCGGGTAGACGGCGATCCCCGTGTAGTGCCACAAGCTCGCCTGCTGGTAGAACCCGGAACGCGATGAAAAGGCCACCTGCAACGGCTGGCCGCCCGTCTTGAACGTGCCGATCCAGAGCGTTTGCGGATCGATGGCATTGAAAATCGAAACCTCTTCCGTCGCGGTGAAAACCACCTGGTTCTGGCCGATGGTCTCGTCTTCGTTCTGCTCGGTAGTCGTCAGGTAATGAAGCGAACCCGTGAATGCCTGCGTCGTCGATGTGGCTACCCAAAAAACGTAACTGTCCTGCGCGAGTACAACCTTCGTATAGCGCGTGAATACGACAGTCTGATTCTGCGAGATCGACGCGACGCCAGCGGCCAGCGCTGCTTGCAAAGTACCCGCGGCAGTCAGCGATTCATTGGCAATGCCCATGATTCAGTCCGATAGCCACGCGCGAAACGATGCCTGATACAATCCGGTGTCGATAAAAGCCCGGCGTGACTTGCGCTTCTTGTAGACCCGCTTCCTGCGGTGACTCACGCCAGCTTCGGCGGCGGCAATGCGTTGCCCGGAAATCTGCTGCCACTCGCCGCGATCCAGAAAGACCCTGAACTTTTCCTCGATTCGCGTCATCGGTCCGAAAACATCGAACTCGCCAGGCTTGCCATGACTGATGCTCTCGATAGCCCCAGCAATCGATTCGCCCAACTGGTCACCGATGAATCCGCCGTAGGATTCCGCGAATACGCGCATCACGCCGTAGTCGTTCTCAAGGTACTCAGCCACCTGCCCAGTTGTCGCGATGCCCTCTTTGTCGGTGTACGCGACGTCGTTGACGCCAAGAAGCAGCTTCATCAATTGAATCCGACGATGTTCTGACCATACTGCTGCGCGTAGTCAAGATAACTCTGACCCCACGGCGTTTTTAGCAGGTTGCCCATGCTAATCGTCATGTTGCGCAGATATTCCGGCTCGACCAACGTCTGATTCGTTCCCTGATCACCACTGCTAATCACGGGGCCTGCGACGAACGTTAGCAGTCCATAGCTTGCCCGCGCATTAGTGAAGTACGTCTCTCCGGGCTGATCTTGAGTCACCTGCAACAGATGGTGAAATCCATAGTTGTAGACCGCGATCACATACAGGATCGCGGGCATCTGCGGAACCGTGAACGTTTGATCGAATGCATGATTGAACGCCCATTGCAGATACGGAGACGTATCCGGAAGCTGCGCCGTCGTCACGCCTTGGTTGTAGACAAAGGTCGTGAAGTCGGCCAGATTCGGCACGCTCGGATCGGCAAAGGGCGTTGGAGTAGCCATGCGTCATTCAGGGATTTTCAGCGTTGGACCTTCCTCGGAGATTTCCACAGCCATGGAAATCTCGTTGCCCGTCGGCTTCGTGCCGAGCGGAACTTCCTGGTGTATTTCAACGCCAGTGACGCGCGCGCTGCGCTTCCCGCGCTCGCTCCTGTGCACAATGTCCAACGCCGCCGCACCCTTCACCGCCTCCGCTGCCGAACGCCTTTCGGCATGCTCCATGACGGCAGCATGCCCGATCAGGATTTCTTCGGTTTGCACCGGGCCATCCGTCGAGTAGATCAGACCCTGAAAATGCTTGAGTCGACCCTTGATCTCGGAAACCGGTCGAGCGCCGTGCCGATCAAGATGCTCGATCACGTAATCACGCTCGGAAGCCGTCCACTTCGGGCCTACGACAACTTGCGCACCCGGTGGAATGACAATCATCTTTGGCGCAGTGCCGGGCTTTTCCTCCGGCAGTCGATAGTAGATGCGCTGGATTTGTCGCGTTGCGTTTGCGATATACATGGTGCTCTCTCTCCCTTTCAAGGATATTGAAATCACGAATACAGCATGTTGAGCAGGTACAGGCCCGACCCGCGGACGTTCCATCCGGAAGTGACGCGGATTTCCTGCACGATGCGAATGGCACCATCCGATACCGGGGTCGGAATCTTCATCGGCTTGGGCATGTCCGCATACATGAGGTTGACAGCCGTCATGCCGGGCTTGATCTGGCCCGCGATGTTGGTGTTGATGCCAGGCAGGCGCGGTACATCGAACTCGGGAATGGTCAGGATAACAACATCCGCACCACCCGCGCCCTTTGCCATCAAGGTGTCGTCGAAGTAGTACTCGATCTCGTCGCCAGTCGAGTTGACTGTGGCCTTGATGGCCTGACCAACCGTCGAGGTGCCGGCACCGGGGCGCTGATAGCTCGTGACCTGGATGACGTTCGCATTCTGCAGTTGCAGAAACACACGCTGCGGAGAAACGATAACCAGACGATTACGAATGTCGCCGCCGCTCTGGAACATGCTCGTCTTGAGATTGACGATCTGTTGCAGAACGAACTGGTACATGTCGCCGTTGTCGTACGACACCACCGTTGTATTGCCCAGATGATCCTGCGGTAACGTCACCGTCGTCGCATACTGCGCGTTGAGCAGGCCCTCGTTGTTGGAGGGCGTGAACCCGTACAGCAATCCATTTCGAATGACGTTGTAGATGCCCTGCGTCATCGCCAAATCCTGCGCATCGGGAAGGCCAATGGCGTAATTCGACGCGGCCTCCATGTCATGGTGGTCATATACCGCGCTGGAACGCAGCAGATAGCTCTGCGTGCTGATGTAGTCGGCGACCAGCGATGCGGACGGAACGTTGTTGAAGCTGGACTGCGCCGCCTGCTGCTCAGTGCGAATGTCCAACGTGTTGATGTACACGTACAAATCGCCGGCACCGAGCTTGATGCGCGGAGCACCTTCGGCAAGCGTCGCGAAAGCGCCTGAAGCCTGCGCCTGGGTAATGATCAAGTCCGGTTCGCTGAAACTCGGGTTGCTCTTGACCTGTGCTGGGAAGAAATTAGCCATGACGGAACCCTCAGATTTGGACGACGCATGCAGCGCCAGTGGTCCACGTCACCTGCCCGGTGGTGGAATTGTAGGAAACGACCTTGCTGTTGTTGTCTGCCTTGAGAACACGAACAGGAACCGCACCGATGGTCGCGTTGTAGGGAATCAACTGCTGATTCGTGTAATCCCAACTCAACTGCTGATTCGTGAAACCACCCTCGACTGCGGATGCAACGGCGCTGTTGCACAGCAGGACGATTTGCGCGTTGCTGCCCAGACGGAAAAAGTTCACCGTCATGTTGGCAACAGCAATCGGCACCGAATTTCCGGGGACAACCATCATGTTGTAGGCCTGGTTGAACACCGTGAACCCGGCCAGATTCGTATCTGCTGTCGCAAGCGCAATCGAGGTTCCCAACGCGCTCTGATTGATCGGCTGGACGATTTCCGAGATCGCCACGCCACCCCAGATAGGTTGCGCAACCGTCGAGGCCAACTGACCCGCGGTGAGCTGCATGCGGATCGCGGGATCGTCGTTGTAGAACGTGCCCTGGACGTAGCCCTGAGTTTGCAGCAGGAACGAATTGATGGCCGATGTAGTGAGGGCTGGATTGAATGAGATGTTGTTGGCCATCACACTGACTCCTGATTATGGAAAGGCTTCGTAATACGGACGGGCAATGGCGTGGGCATGCACGATGCAAACGCAACCTTGAACGCATCGCTATTGCCGGCATAGCGCGTGATCTCGCGCCCGGCGCTATCACGCGTGACGATGGGGACCAAACGGCCTTGCATTCCTTCACTCGGATTGAGCGCGGCTTCGCGCGCATCCGCATAAATGCGCTCCTCGATCAAGTCGAACGCCTGACCCTCGATGCTATCGAGCTTGATTTCCTGGAGCGTGCTGTGCTTTTGGAAACGCGCAGCTAGGCGCTTGCGATAGGCAATCGGGCTTTCACCGTGCAGCGGATGCGAGATCGTCTCGCCGAGCATGGTTCCCAAGGTGTCAGCACGCGCTTGCACACGTGCGAGTTCGTCGCGTTCGGATGCCCCCAACGGCTTTGCCATCGCGACAATCTGCGCTGCCATCGCGGCAATCTGCGCTTCAAGCTCAGCGATGTGCTTTTGCGTGGAGTCAGCCGTGACGCTATCTCCAGCGCGCGTTTTAGAATAGCCGCTCGAATTGCGAATGGGATGAAATTGTCCGCCTTCCATGAAGCCACCGGTCGTCCAGCGGCCCTTGTCGGCGCGCGCGTCTTCATCGTCTTTGTTCTCTTTGTGCTCGCGCGCATTCTCGGCCTTTTCGGAAGCCTTGATCTCGCGCTCTCCGGCTTCCTCGCTTGGTTCTCCGGCGTCTTTCTTCTCGGCTTTTTCCTTGCCGGCCTCGGATTTCGCTTCCATGCCTTCCTTCCCGAACTTCTTTTCTCCGATAGCGCCGGCGATCTTTTCCGCGGACTCCTCGGACTTGCCCTCACCCTCGAGCTTCTTTTCCAGCTTGTCGAAATCGCCATCGGCACGTCCTTTGCCCAATGCATCGATGCGATTGCACACTTCATCGATGCGCTTGTTCAGCGCATCGGCCCATGCGGGCACCATCTGTTCGTCGGCCATGTCGGCTTCCTCTGTCTTTGAAAGTTGAATGCCACTCGGTTTGCCGCCCTTGTCCCAAACACCTTCCTCGCAGATTGCAAGGTGATCGAGGTAGGACGGCTTACCCTCAATCAGTAGAGTCTTTCCGTCGCCCGTGGCAACGGTTTCTGTCGAGTCCGCATCGCGAAACACCACTGCCGGACTCGTCGATACATGCGTCGTCTGCATCAACTTCGCCGCGTCGGCATCGAAAATCTTCGCAATGCCCCACACTTCATCGCCCTTGATGTAGGGCAGCAGGATCGTGCCGATAGCGCGCTCCCGATATTCATCGCTGTTCAGTACGCCGGATTTCGTCGGGTGCTCGAATACAACCGGCAAGCCCTGACAACGTTCCACGAACTCACCTGTCAGGAAATCGGACGGCGTGCGATAGACATACTCACCACGCGCCGGCCTGAACGATGTACCCGTGCCGGTAATCCGCAGCGCGAATAGCAGGATGTTTTCGTACGGCTGCGGGCTCTCCAAGTCGCCATCGCGTATCGCCTTGGCAACATCAAGTTCCGTCGCACTGTCTGAAAACGCGCGCAAGGCGTCTCTGATCGCTGTCACCAGCGACCGTTCGTGAGCAGACTGTTTCATGCCACCCGTGTCTCGATTCGCGCAAAGCGCCCGCGTTCCGTCAACATCGAATCCGGCAACTCGCGCAGGTTGTGCAGGTATACGTAGTAACACCGGCAATACGGTAGCTCGCCAGGCCGCTCAATTTCATCGACGTATCCGGCGCCCTTGTTCATCAAGCCACGCTCCATCGCCCAATTACCACGAATCGCAAAGATGCTGCCATCCCTATGCAGATGCTCGGGCCGCGCGTCGTAGCTCTTGTCATCGCGCCCGTGCGAACGCCATTTGGCGGCAATCGCACCCGTCTGTTTCGCGATGACCTCGTTCACCGCCGCCATGAGCTTGTGGCCCTGATCGATGGCTACGCGGCGCTCCTCGAACCTGATTTGCTGCATCGATTTGCCGATGTCGGACTTTATGTCGCGCTTGTCCACCACACGCGACCCACCGGACGGAATCGAAGTTGCCCAGCCGCTGAAACGCTGCAAGGTCTTCTCGATGGCCTGTTCTCGATTCAGCTTGATCAGCGCCACAGAGGCCAGAATGCGTTTGTCCAGCTCGTCATAAAGGTGCGGCTTGATCTGCTCGATCCTGAAAAGCTCGATGCCTCTGTGACTGCGCATGATGGCAGGCTTCGAGATCGCGCGATTGAACGCCGCGCGCAATGCCGCAGATATCTGTGTCTCGAGTTGATTCTCTGGCGGCAAGTCGCGCACCGCAGCAAAGCGCAGCTTGCGCATCCAATCGTGCAGCCGCTCGATGTCATCGAAGCCGTGCAACGTCATGTCCGCAACAGCGGCCATGAGGATTTCGCGGAAGTCTGGTGAATTCCTCATGTGCCGAAAAAGGTAGCCGTAGTGACCGCAGTGGAAACGGGATCCTGCACCCGCGTCAGGACGGCGTTGAATGGAGACTGGATCACTGGCCGTAGCCCTGCGTGACGTACAGGGTGGTGCCCGTGGTCGCCGCAATGACACTCAAACTCGTTGCGCAGTCAGCAGGCGCGGTGATCACGATGGTCAATCCGGCGGGAACCCACACGCCCTCCTGCGGCGTCCCCGCGACCGGGATCACGGCGGTTCCGGTGAATGAAACGAATACGTTGGCGGAGCCGTCCGCGAACAAAAGAAATTGCAAGCCGGTCGGCACGATCCCTTTGGGCGCGAATGCCACAGGTACGCTCGTCGCTGTCGTTCCAACGACTACCGCCTGCGTCGTCGCCTTGGCTGCCGGTAAGGGCTGGAATGCACTCATGATTGCACCTCAGAAATTGGGTTCGGCACCGGCGATGTTCTCCGGCGGTTGGTACGCAGCCATTGCCTCGATGTCGATGGACAATGGCGAACTGATCAGCATCTTGCGACTGTTGATCATGTCGGCGAGCCAGCTCGCCATCATCGCCACGTTGTGCTGATCCATCTTGGGGGCCATCACCTCGAAAATGGCTCGCGCCGACTCGATGATTTTGGCGTCGCGTTCTACCAGTTGGCTGTCCGGTTCCACCAGCAAGTTAGGCCAGGTGAACTTGAATGCCTTTTCCCAATTGTAGAAGGCAGTCTCATAGGGAACGCCTTCGTATTCGGGGTATTTTTTCTGTATCGACGCATAGAAGTCGGGGTTCCATGCCTTGTGCATCACCACTTTGTCGAAAAGTTGATAGAGCGGCCGCATCTCGATGCGCACTCGGTCGATGTACCGCGCGATCTGCTTGGCATCTTCGCTGCCCTCGCCAAATCCATCGGCCAGCGTCTCGTTGTTGATCATCGAGGCGGGCATGTTCGCCGCCGTCGCGATATTCTTGAGAATGTTATTGCGCGCGAACTCAGCAGCCTCGCGCAGGTTCTTGAGGTCCACGGATTCGAGCGTTTCATCGACACCAATCGACAGCACGTTGCCGCTCTGCGCCGACTTGATCGCATTGCGTTTGAATTGCCAGAAATAGTGCGTGCGCTGATCAGTGATCGATCCGGGCGACTTGAGCTTGGCCACCAGCAGCGCCGCCTTGGTCGTCACGATATCGTCGGTAATCATCGACTGGATGAACGATTTCAGCGGAAACAGCGCGCGCTGATATACCGAACGCCCAACGAATCCGAAGGCACTCGCTGTGAAATCGATGTAGATCGGCTGCTCGTTCATCATCACGCATGAGCGCGATGGGTGATAAACGACGGAGCCGGAATACAGCGTTTGGGGCTTCTGGTAGTCCGGAGCGTTCGGGTCTTGATTAAGCACCAGCGATCCCGCGGTATTCAGAGGATCGAGGACATTGAAGTACAACTCTTGGTCGTGCAGCTTCCAGATATCCAGCGGTTCGCTGGGGCTTTCCCCGCGTGATCCAACAACAATGGCGGAAATCCCATAAATGCGCGCCGTTTTGGCCGCATTGTGAATCAGGATATCCGCACCGACCTTGCCAGTGCGCCCCCATTCTTTTTCAAACGCGTCCACCAGCTCGGGCGGCGCGTCCGGTATCTCGATTTCGCGTTTCTGCGATTGCGCCATGTTGATCGGCGCATCGGCCATCTTGCTGCCGAGCGGGTGATAGACATACAGCGCCTTGCAGGTCTCATAGCTCGGTGCAGACCCCGGCACAATGTCATCGGCCTGCAAAAGCTGCATCAAAGATGTGCTCAATCCCTGGCCGATAGAGAGGGTGTTTTGCGAGCTGTCGTTGACGCCTTGCGAGAACCCACCCATTAGGCCACCCAATCAAATCGTATGAAGTCCATCACAAAATGAGCAGATAGATGCTCGCCGAATTGACTCCGTTCAGTACCCATCCGAATTGCCGAGCCCAATTGCCACGCTGTAGGTTGCGCAGTCCAGCAAATCCATGCCGTGCGGTGTTTTCGCGCCAAGCCGGTATCCGGTGACTTGACTCAGCAAGTGATTGCGACTCACCTCACGATAGGTGGTGATCTTGTCGTATGCGCCTGCCGCAAACTTGACTTTGCCCTGATACACGTGCGGACTGGCGTTGAGCGCGCGACCATCCTTGCCCATCGCCGTGAGATTTCCGGGGATCGCATGCACCTGCAATCCCATGCGCTGCGCCTGCTGTAGCAGCACGATGCCGCTGGCCTTGTCTTCGATCCAGATTCCCGAGCTTCCGTTACGCGCCTGACATTCCAGCGCTAACGCTTCGAGCCTGCGCTCGACTGTCGGCAGCCACTGATCAAGCAACGCGCCCTCGATCTGCAACACATCCCAATCAATCCACCACAGTCGATCGGCGCCCAAGCTGTCCCGCCCGCAGTACAGCACCGCAGTGCCATCGTGCTCGAGGCCATCCTTAAGCGCCGTATCTACTACCGCGAACACGTAATCGATGCGCCGCGGCAGGGGGGCGGGCAGCCCATCCTGCAGCAAGATTTCACGCGTGAAAAAGATATCGCCGGCGCTGGCATCCCAATCGCCGTCCAGCCATGCCCGCACTAGCCACGCCGGACCGGATGACTTGATCCTGTCGATATAGCCGGGGTCCGAATCCAGCAGCGCACGGTTATCCTGCACTCGGCTGGGGATGTACACGCGCCAAACCCTACGCACGGGGTCGTAGTGAGGCACCCGTGGCTTGGCCGGCAGTACGTAGCGCTCCTTGATCCACTGGTGCCCTGGGCCGCCTGGATTGGCCGTCAGCCGCATCACGCAGGGCACCTTGTGCGCAGAGCGCATCGTGGCCCGCATCTTATCGATGGGCGCTGGATCAGCAAAACCGCCAGCCTCATCGATCCCGATCCAATCGTAACTGTGCCCCTGATACTGATCAGCATCTGCGTCGCGCTCCATCCAGCGCATGCGCAGATAGGAGCCGTCTGGCATCAGCCAGGATTTAGCCGCCGCCAACCATCGCGCGCCAAGGGGGCTGTAAAGCTCCCGGCTGCGCATGATGATTTCTTCTAGTTGCGGCATCGTGCGCCGGATCATGATGCCCCGCGCGTGGCCGCCAGAGCGGCCCGCATGCGCAGCCCAATCGCCCAGCAGCGCATCTGTCTTGCCGCCACCGCGACTTCCCCCATAGAGGATATCCGGCACCGGGCACCGCAACAGGTCCATCTGCGGCCCCGGCTGAGGTGCCCAGACCAAATGAGCAGCTGGCTCGATTGTTTCCGAAACCCCCCGTGCCGCCGCCATTTTCATGGCTCAAATGTTTCCACTGCGTGAACAAAGGCCATCGCGCAAACAAGCAGGCGCTAAGCGCTTGCGCGTTTCAGTTCAGCACCGGCACGTCATCCGGTACGATCCGCACGCTCTCCGCCCACGCTTCCATGCTCGCCGCCTGCTCGGGCGCGCAGAGATATCCGCGCACGCTCTGGATAACCAAATCTTTAGGCATCGTCTTGGCTAGCAGCGTCATGAACGCCGCCGGGTTCTCGTCGGCCTGCCGGACCAGATAGGCCATGCCGCCCGCCTTGTCGAGCGCGCCCAAGATCATCTCGCGCAGCTCGAGGGTGCTCTTGTTTTTTCCGCCCAAGGGACGGCCTGCGCCGGGTCGTGCGCCACCTCTCATGTCGATACTCCTATGTAAGTTGTTGAAAACAAAGATTTTTATTTCACAACTTGCCCTTAACCTCAGCCAGCTTGGCCTTGACCCACGCCGCGATATGCGCAGGGATCGCGTCCAGGTCGCGCAACACGGTCTCGATCTCGGCCAGGATGCCAAGGGCTGGATGAGGTGCTGCTGGAGCGACTGCGGGTGTCGCGCTGGTATCTGGAGTGCCTGCTGGCGGAGTGCTAGCGGCGTCATTGCGGGTGAGTTCTTCGATCATTTCGCGGCTCCTAACTGGGCGATGGCCTGCACCTGCGCGCTGCACTGGGCGTAGGCGGCTTTGAGGGCGATGTAGGCTTGTGCGAGGTCGCCCCATGTGGCTGTTGGGCCGAGGGTTGGGGCGCCGGTGCATGGCTGTAGCAGGCTGGCTGGGATGGGGATGTAGTGGGTGCGAGTGATTTGGAGTGGTGCGGATGGGCGCACGCCGATGCTGGGGGTGCACGCGGTGAGCGCCAGGAGGATCGGCGCGGCGCACAGGATTGGCACCGAAAATGCGTGGCGCACGATGCGGCCTCAAATGTTAAGGAATAGCCGACGAACGGCATTGACTATGTAGCAAGATGCGCTATACTGGCACCACGGTCGGGATAGGCCCGGCGAGGAGAGGATCATGAAAATTTGCGATGTAGGCTCGGCGCTTCTGAATTGGCCCCACGGCGAAGCTACGCAAGCGATGCTGGCGTGCGGATTCTCGCCGGATTCCTTGCAGGATATGGAAGTTTTGGGCGCCTATGATGCCGGCAGCGGCATCATCGAAGTCGCCATTTTTTCCTCGGTGGGCATCTACATCGGAAATAATGCCGATGGCTGGAATGCAATCAATAGCGTGCGCGAATTTTACGCGGAGGATGCATCCGAAATCGATGCTGAATTTGGAGAAGGTGCATCTGAGCGCCCGATCTGGCGCGCTTTTTTGGCAAAAATCCATGCGCTCAACGGCGTTTCTGCGTGAGCGGGCGGCGATCCGCGGCGACCGAGCGTGCCCTGGCCGATATTGCGGCCGGGGCAATCCCTTACCGCGCCTCGCGCACTCACGGGATCGCGCCGAGCACGATCTACCGTGCGCTCAAGGCCCAGCGCCAGCGCGTAGCTGCGCCAGGATCTGCGCTGGGATCGGCTGCCGAGCGCACGCGATCGGAGCCTCATGCCTGATGATGGTGCGCACGCTGCGAGTTGCGGCGTGCGCGGTGGTGGTGCTGGCGGTACGGTACTGATCGAGCCACGCGATGGCCTGATTGCTCTGCGCCTGTAGGGCTGCCACCTTGGCGGCCTCTGCGGCATTGATGGCCTGCTGCAGCTTGAGCGCGCTGGCGGTGGCGGTGGCCTCTACCTGTGCGAGCTTCTGGCTCGCGCAGGCTTGTCGCAACGTGCTGCGGCTAAGCGCCTGGGGCTATCTGAGCGCGCCATGCGCTATTACCTGGCGGATGGGTCGCCGCACTACAGGCCAGCGCCCTACCTCGT
>JAEHJW020005438.1_pt1 | contig 23662 bp, 30 predicted proteins | sample 9271431 | NCBI WGS metagenome assembly JAEHJW02 | reverse complement strand
CTACCTTGCTCCAGCTTCCATCGTCAGCAACATAAATTCGGCATCTCTTCGAATCACTAATCCCGGTAACACCTTCCCGCCCCCATAGACCCAGCGTCGCAGCTCCTGGCCCGCCGCATGCCAGTCTCGCTGGTTGATGCGTCGCCTCATCGTCGATGTCTGCAGCCGCCCCGCACCAAGGTTGAACGTGAAATCGACGATGGCAGCGAGTCTCCCCTCTGGTTCGGTCGCGAGCACCGGGCAGTAGCGCAGCGTGGCGTTCAGTGCAGTCGTCAGATCGCGCGCCAGATAGATCTCTGCTTCGCGCTCTGTGATCGGCGGATGCTTCGAATCGCAGAGGTGGCCGTAGCCGATGGTCCAGTACCCTGCCGGGCAGATGTAGGGGCGAGCGCGGCCAGGATCGAGCTTCGGCACGCGGTGGAATCCTTCGAACCGCTTCGCCAGCACGATGGCGGCATGGGGAATCTGGCTCATTGCCGGACCCGATCGAATACGCGCCCGATGAACCAGAAGTTCAGCACGCCGGCCCACAGGGCCTGGTCGGCGTCGGTCCATGCGTGGAGGATGGCGACGCCCCAGTCAGCTCCGCCTTCGATGGTAGCCATGAAGGCGGCAGTCTTGGCGGCGCAGTACAGCGCCATGAACCAATAGGTGATCACTGGGCGGACGCTGCTGGACAGGGCATCGGCCCAGCGGACACCGGTTTTCTCGCCCTGGGTGCGGACAGCTTCGCGCAGCGTCTCGATCGCGCCCACGTTCCACGCCGCATCGGCCCCGGCGCCGATTTCGTCCATGCGCTGCGCGCCACGCAACTTCTCGAACTCCAGTGCCTTGTCCTGCATCGACAGCTCGTGGCCGCGTTCGCCCTTGCGGTCGAGCCATTTGAGGAGTTCAGGTGCCAGGCGAAACGCGCCGCCGAGCAGACCACCAAGAAGGGTCTCGATCATTGGCCACCTCCGAACACCTTGAGCTTGATGAGGGCGCCCGCCACCAGCGCTAGCAGGAATCCGGTGGTGACCATCTTGATGACGGTCTGCCAGGCCGTGTGCTTGGCGGTGTTGAAGGCATCGAGCAGGCCGCGCAGTTCGCGGATGTCGTGGGCGGCGTCGTCACCGTCCAGGCCAACATCGGCCAGGGCACGTTTGGCGCCGCGTTCAGCGGCGCGGTCCAGCAGGTCTTCGAAGTCTTCCTTGCGCAGGAGGAGCATGTTGTCGACCAGTGCGGGTTGTTGTGGGTCAGTCATAGGGCAGGCTCCAGAAATGCAAAACCCGCCACTTGGGCGGGTTTCCGGGGTTCAGGGGAAAGGGATCAGATGGCGATGCCGGGGCTCCAGCCGGTGGCCTTGTAGGCCGATAGCACGGCCTCGTCCTCGATGAAGCACAGCCAGCCGACTTTGGGAATGTGGTATTCCCATACGCCCGCGATGCGCGCCGCGATTTGGTCGGTCTTGCCGCTCCAGACGCCGGTTGCGCCAGTGGGAATGAGGTAACGATCGCCATTGACCGGGCTGGCCGGCGGTGTCGCCAGATCGCGGTCCTTGACCGACAGGCTGACGACGGCGCCCAGCCGCTTCAGGTTGGTGTCCATGCCGGCGCCCCAGCCGCTTTCGCCGAGTGTCCAGCCGTAGTTGAGTCCCAGGTTCGGGTCAGTGATTGCGGGCATCAGGTGCCTCCGTAGTATTTGTCATAGTGAAGTCCGTAGCCGGCGCGCTCGAAGGCGATCGAGTGTTTCTGCAGGCTGATCACGCCCGAGCGGTTGGATTCGAGCTCGATGCGCAGCGCGGCGTTGGGTCGGCCAAGGCCGGAATCGGCGGTGTCGTCCGCCAAGGTGTAGGTCTGGCTGGCGCCGATCAGGCCGGAGTAAGTGCGGCGCAGGCCGCCCGCTTCCCCGTAGATGCGCAGCGTGTACGTAACGCCGGCTTCGGGGCCGATGTTGCCGTTGGTCTGGGACACCAGGGTCACCGTCTGGCTAAGCCGATCCCGGTGCGCCCAGGAGATGACCAGATCGCCCTTGGCGACCGCCGGATAGGCCACGTTGTTGATCTTCACGTTGCCGGGCGGGTACGGCCGGTTTTGCCGGCGATTCATCGCTAGGGAATCGGTCGGAGCCGATGCCAGAGCCAGCGTACCTTTACCGGTCACGGTGAGCAGTCGCGCATTGACCGTTTCGCCAGCGGCGTACTCGGTCGGGTCGATGCCTTGCGCGCCATCGGCGAACCAGATCCGGCTGCCAGCCGCATGGCTGACCGGCACGGTGTCCATGACGCCACGGGTCAGAGTCAGGCTCTGCGTGGTCGTATTGATGGCGGTGACCAGAACGACCTCGTCGTTAATGTAGCCATAGCTCCCGGTTGCGACCAGATCGATGTCGAGTTCGCCGCTGTAGGTCGTCGTGCTGATCACCTCTTGCGCAAGGCTGGTGGCGAGAACCGCCGTGGGGCAGAACTCACCCTGGCCACGCGGGTTGTAGGTCGAGGCCGAGCTCGTCTTGCTGTGCAGGTCGTAGTTCATGGCCCCAGGGGCGGGGCGACCGCCCAAGGTCTGGAGATAGCAGTCCGTGGCGTCGAGATAGGCCAGCTCGGAGGCGGACAGCGCGCGGGCGACATCCCAGTAAGGGGCCTCGACCAGACGTCGAGGTGTTGTCGCGGATGGCTCGGGCACCGGGTCGGTCCAGCCGGTTGGCTGGGATGCGGTGTAGGCCGCTGATGGCAGCCCGAACACATCCTCGACCGCGTCGATGCTGATGGCGCCGCTGGTAAGTGAGCCGCCATCAACGCCCGCAATCCGCATCACCAGTCCGGCGATACCCAGTGCTGGCCATTCCAGCTTGAATACATCGCCCGGGTACAGATTCCAGGCTTCGCGGTTCACCTTCATGCGGACCTTGGCAAGCGGCGTGGATACGACGGCCAGATCGCGCATCGCGACCCGGGCGGCAAGGTTGTCCGAAGTGATGCCGGGATAGCGCCGGGTCTGCGACACCACTGCGCCCTGTGCCTGGATATTGGCCAGGTCCTGGACCGCGATGCTGGTCTCTTTGTAGGTGTCCGGCTTGGTGTAGATGAGCACTATCTCGTTGGTTGTCTCACCCCAGGCCGCCCGCTGAAAGCTCTCCATCTCGATCACGTTTTCCGGGTTCAGGACGGGAAGCGTTGCCACGGTGTAATCAGCGCGTATCAGCTTCAGGGCGAACCGTCCCGTCGACGGCGAGGTCGTGAGCACGCCGCCGATGTGATCCATGATTTCCTTTATGAACTGCTCAATCTTGCTCTGCTGCAGCCAGATCATGTTGAGCCCGAATCCCTCGCTGAAGAGCACATCCGCCGCCGCGCGAAAGGCGGCGTCGTCGATGCTGGCCGTGGGATACCCCATGCCCCAGGCGGAATTCGTGAGGCATTCGTAGACGATGTGCGCTGGGTTGGCGGCGCCGTTGATTTCCGCCTTCGCGGAATACCAGTCGCGAAAACAGCGTTTCACACGCACCGCCCAAGGTTTCATGTAGGGGTTATTCGCGGCTATGTACACCTGCCGCAAAATCAGACTCAGAACCCCGCGATAGGCTGGCTGCGGCGAGCCGACCTTCGACACGAGGTAATCATTCGGCGTCTGCGCCGCCTGGCCGAACGCAGCATCGATGGCGCCGGAAATGCCGCCTTCGCGCTTTTCGCCACCGAACAGCTCGGGCATGTTGACCGTGATCCGGCCGCTGGCGGTGAGGTTGCCGCTCCAGGCCTGGCGCTCGCCGACCTGGATCTCGGTGATGGCATCGACCGGCCCATGACAGATCGCCAGATGCATCCCAAGGTAGTAGCGGTAGCCGACCGTCTGCGACTTGCTGCTACCGCCCATCGTTCACCTCGATGCCAATACGTGCGTGGGCGGCGGCAACCACGTCTTCGGCCATGCTGTCCCCGGTCGCCAGCAGCAGGGGCGCGGGCAGTCCCTGGTCGATGAATTGGCTCCAGTCGAGCTGGTGGCGTGCAAACCACTCCCGCGCGCCGCGATTGCAGTAACCGAGGCGGCGCATGTCGCCGTGAGTCACCAGAATGTCGGTCATTTCTTTCCACCTTTGGATTTGATCGGCGTGGTGCGCAGATCGCCGTACCACACCACGTTGGCGCTCTTCACCAGCACGGTGCCGAACACGACCGGCACGGGGCGGCCTTCGTCGGCGGTCGGCGCATCGAAGTCCTTGAGTTCAGCGGCTTGCGGTTGTGGTGTCTTGGGTTGCAGCGCGTACTGAATCAGTACGCTCACGATCAGAACGGCAATGGCGGCCCACATGGGAGTCCCTCGGAAAAGTGGTCTTAGTAAATCGGGCTGCCACCAAAGGGGTTCTTGGTCGGAATGAACGGGAACCCGCCGAAGTTGGCGCTGTTGCCGAACTTTGCGTGGCAGGTGTTCAGGGTGCGATCGCAGCCGGGATACAGATAGATGGCATCGCCAATGGCGATCCCTGGAGGAACGGCCGACAACGTGATGGCATCAGCGCTGTGACTGACGATCATGCGTTTTTCGGTGATGCCATTGGCCGCCCAAGTTGCGTAGCCGCCGGCGAAATGCCCGACTGAAAACCCTGCAGCGGCCGGGATGCTCAGCGACGTGCCATTGATCGAGGTGACCGTTCCAGCGACCCGAAACACGACCGCGCTTGCTCCGCAGGCCGTTCCGTAAAGCACATGCGGGCAGTTGCGTTGATACAGCCGCCGCAGGCCGATGCGCTGCAGGCTGGTGTAAACCGGCTCGCAGTTGAGTTCGACTTCCGATCCGCGCCATTCCGCATTCAGCAGGCGCCCCATCCACACCGCGACGGTTTCGCCATCGCCGCGATGTTGCCGGTACAGCGTGAGCAAGGTGACTTCGGACGGTGGTGTCGAGATGAAGTCCTGGGCAACGTCAACGTCGCGCGCAAAAGTGACGCGAAGTCCCGCCTTACCGATTTCAGTGGTCTGTTCGATGCTGCCGCGTCGGATCGGAACTGCGCTGTAGGTGTAGGTCGCATACATCGCATCCTGCGCTGCGCTGGTGTAACGCCAAGCTTCGCCGCCTCGACGAAACTCGTACAGCTCGACGGGACTGCTGGCGTCCGTGGACGCTTCTCTGCTGGCGTAAGTCATGTGTCATCTCGAATACTTCTGACGGAAAGCGATACCTCCGCCATGTCGTCGGTGTGATGAGCGATTTCGATGGCATCGCTGTCCAACCGCACCAGCTTCATGAACGACACATGGCGGATTTGTTCGGGCAGCAGTGCTGCGCCCACCACACTGTCGATGGCGATGCTTTCAGTGCCGGGTGTAAGTGCCGTGGCACCCGTGATGCGCCGGTAGTAGCGGGTGCCGGACGTGGTGGCGATCAGGATGTCGCGCCGCCCGACGACGGCTGGCACGTTGGCGGCATAGGCCCGGTTCTCCACCGTGATGGCCGAGTCGAAGGCGCCGATCGGGCTCACCACCTTCAAGTCGGACTGAAAGCTGGACATCCAGAATGCTGTTAGCCTGCCTGCGCGGGCAGCGAGCCAGGAGCGAAACGCTGCAATCGCGGACCGTCCGCTGATCAGCCAGCGATGCGTCCGGCGCACTGTGCCGATCCCCGAGAGATCGTCGATGGCGCGACGCCCCGTCAGGAAATCCAGCTCGTTGAGCTTGCGGGCGTAGTCGGTGTCGACATCCTCGGTCCAATTGGTGGCGGTAAGCAGGACTGGGTAGCCCCGGTAGTCCAGCGTCTCCGTGGCAGCGGGAAGCAGCCACTCGTCTTCGAGCTGGAAGCGGACTGTGGCCTGGCCGATGGCATCGCTCAGGTAAGTGAGGCCCAGTTCGTTCTGCACCCGCGCAGGCCGGACCGGCAGGATCTTGGTGCCGATTGGCCAGGTTGAGTCCAGCGGGCTCTTGATCGTCAGGGACGTCGGCAGGACCGCCGTGATCTCGGCAAACTCCGACTCCATGCCCAGAACCAGTCCCACCAAGCCGCCGACGGCAAAATCCCGATTTCCGGTCGTCACGCCAATGGCAGTCGCACCGGCCGGAATCGGGCTTTCCGCAATTGCGACATCGGTCCAGAGCGGCAGACCAAATACCCGCGCCTGCCAGGACAGCAGCAGGTTTTCCATCTTCACGCGTTCGGTGTCGGAGCCGACCAGAGCGCTGTACTCGAAGCTGCGCCTTGCACCGGCACGCAAACGCACGCGCTGCTCGAAGCCGGCATGGGACTCCATCACATCCGTGAGCCATTCCAGCCGCTCGATGACCGGTTGCACCCAGTTCGGCGCAAAGATCCAGCCGACGATACGGCGTCCGGTTGCCAGCAAAGTGGCATCGTCGAAAGCGAATGCGAACAGAAACATCGCATTCACGGTTGGCGGACCATTCGGCGTCACCGCGAGCGTATAGAGCCGCGATTCATTGGCGGCAAACACGGTGGGTGCGGGCACCGGCCCGATCAGCGTCATGCCTTCGGCCCCGGTGGCGGTCAGGGACGCCAATGTGTTCGGTGTCAGCCGTGCATTCCAGACCTCGATCGTGCGACTCTGCTCCGAGGCCAGGCTGCCGAGGTTGATGCGCCCGGGCAGCAGGTGCACGCGGAAGTAGTAGTCCTCGAAGTAGCTCGGCACCTGCATGCCGGTCAGCGCCCGCTGTGCAGGCACTGTGATGTCGCTGGCGTAGCTTCGCGCTCCTTTCTCCGCGCGTGGCGTATCGCTGGCGGTGTACGGATAGATGGCGGCAACCTGATACCCGTCGGTGCTCAGGAGCGGGTTCAGTGAGCCAGCCTGAGCGCGATCAAGCACCATGCCTGTCAGGACGGGCATGTCAAAGCTCTCGATTAAGGTAACGTGGGTAGATCAGGGGCCGTCGTATCGGACTGCCATCGCAATCGTCCCGGAGTGGGTCGCGCCGTTGTACGGCGAGGCGGCACGGCTCGCGGTGTTTTTGCGATATACCGGAGCGATGAACCAGCGCTCCGAGCCGAGCGTCAGGATCTGGCCGTCATCGATGTTGTCGTTGCGGGTCATGCGCAGATGCGGAAGCTCCGCGACGTGCGACCAGAAGCTGGAGGGCTGGGCCGCCATGATGTGGATGCGCGCCAGCACGGCTTCCCCGTTCCATGTATTGGGTTGGGTCAGCAGCAGCGTGGGGACCTCAATGGTAGCGCGAGCGTTGTTCGGGTTTGCCGTCGAAACACCCACCGGGTTATTCCACCAGCCGTGGCCGTTGAAGTTCAGGTAGATCGAACTGTTCTGGACACCGGTGGTGTCGTTGGACTGCCAGAAGGGTGCGCCGGAGGTGTTGCCGCCACCGCTGCCGGTGCTGCCATTGGAGTCGATCGCCACGCCAGCCCCGGTGCTGATGTCGGAAGTCGCGGTGCCCCAGTGCCACACCGCATTGCCGAGCACACCAAATCCACGCGCCTGGCCGAGCGACAGCCACTGCCACCACATCACTTGGTAGTTCACGGCCACGATGATGTCGTCCGGCGCCGTGTGCACGAAGATGTGGTAGGTCACGGGGTAGCTCAGCAGCGTATTACCCGCTTGCCCGAGCCGGTTGGTGATGCCGACCATCTTGGCCGCCGGCGTGGTCAGCGTGGCTCCGGAGTAGCCGAGGGCCGCTTGTACCAAGAGGTTCAATCCGCTGACCGTGAGCCGACCGTAGATATCACCCTTGTAGAGCATGCTGTTGCCGGCATCCCAGGACCAGCCGTGGTCGGTCCCGGCGGTGACCACAGCATTGAGCAGATCGCTGGCGCTGTTGGCCAGCCCGGTGACGTAGGGCATCAGACAAGCTCCAGTGCAATGTAGTCGCCAAACGACGTGCGGCTGACGTCTTGGATGACGACGTAGTCCTTGCCGCCGATGACGAGCGTGTTCTCGACGACGTTATCGAAGCCCGTGATGTGGTAGATCCCGTCCAGTGCGCCGTAGATGTTGGCGGAGTCGTAGAGCATCACCGGGTAGAGTGCGTAGGTGCTCTCTGCCGGGCGACAGGCGTTGGCCATCGTCGATTGGCCCCAGGGTGTGGCGAGCGGAGATTTCCAGGTGCCGTCGTTGAAATGCATCCGCAGGTTGTTGCGATTGCCTTTCCACGGCATCGTGTGGGTCGTTTCGGAATAGCGCGTGGCGGAGGCGCTGGTCAGCATGCCGGCCGCAAACAGCGGCTGGGGATATTGGCCTGGCGATGCGTAGGGAAAGAACTTGCCGATCCCGAAAGATTCGTAGACCGGTGTCCCGACCTTCATCGCCACATTCAGTCGCTGACCATTCACCGAGAGCCAATAGTCGATGCGTTGGTTGTGGGCGGGCACACCGAGCACCGGCGAGAGACCCGGCTGGGTCAGGAACGAGTTGGCGGCGACATAGCCTTTCATGGTCGCCACGGCCAGGTTGTAGTAGTCCGCGTTGCTGTCCTGGTAGCAGTAGACGCCGCAGAAGATCTGCTCGGTGCCCGATAGGCCGGGTGCCATCATGAGCAGTTCACGGTTCGTGATGGCCGTGTCGTACCGGAGGATGGTCCAACCCTCGGCGAGACAGACATCCCGAATCGTTTCGAGCATCTTGTGGTGGGCGAGCATCGTCGAGTTGTCGACGAAGCCGACGTAGGCCGTCATGTGTGTGGTCCTTGCTTGATACGGTGTTTCGGTCAGCTCAGCACCTGCCGCACCGCGCCCGCGTTGCGTTGCAGAATGTTGAGAATGGTTTTCTCGCCCGAGGACGAGTTCAGGTAGTCGGCGGCCATCGCTGGGTCGATGACGTTGACGATGCGCACCGCTTGCCCTTGCGCCTGCTGAGGTGGCGCCTCCGGCACCAGACCGCCGGCGGCAAAGGCCAGGGTGCGGCCGGAAACACGCGGTCCATTGGACAGGCCATTGAGGGACTGTAGAAAATCCACGCCGACCCGTTTCACTGCAGCGGCATTCATGACGAACTCACCCGCCGACAAGCGCGCCGGGATCGAATCCGACGTCGCGGAGCCGGGGCCGGTCACCAAGCCACCCGTGGCGAATTTCTTCGCGTTGCCCAGCAGCCCCATCACTGCCGCGACCATGGCCACCATCGCCGCCACCGCAAGCGCCGGCCCCACATAAGGGATGGAGGCTTGCGAAGCGGCAGCGCCAGCACCCGCCTTGGCAGCGTCCATCGAGACCACAGCGGTCGTCTCTGCCGATTTCTGCGCCACAGTCGTGGCGCTGGCCGCTGCATCCACGGCCTGCTCCTGTTGCACGAAGCCCAACTTGATCGCCAACATGCGTGCCTGCATGGCGATCCACTGCTGGAACGGCTGGATCACGATCTGCTGCAGGAAGGCGTCAGCCACCTGCTGGAAGATGCTCGACATGGCACTGCGCCAGGTCTGCGCGCCGGTGATCATCCCGTTGAGTGCACTGCCGAAACTTTCACCGATGCGGTTCCACAGCGGAGCCATTTCATCGACGACCAGCTTGGTGCGATCTAGCTCGTTGCGCCACGCCTGCACGCGGATCACCGCATCCGGCCCGATAGCCTGCGCCGCCTGCTGCATGGTCGGCAGCAGGCGTTCCATCTCGATGCCCGATTGCTGCTGCAGGGCGACGATCTGCTGACGGGCCTGGGCTTCAGTCAGCAATCCCGCCTGCTGCTGGGTTTGAATGGCTTCTTGCGCATTACGCAATCGTTCTGTCACCAGCCGCCACTCGACTTCCAGTGCGGCCAGGTTGGCTTGCGCCGCTTTGACGTCGATCAGCCGGTCGATGAGCGACACGCCGTCGGCATCGTTTTCGGCCAGCAGTCGGGCCTTGAGATCCCGGTAACCACGCTCGATCGCGGCTTGACGATCGGCGGCACTGGCTTGTCCTGTGATTTGCGCCAGTTCCTCGCGCGCCTGTGTCAGCGCGTCGGCCAGCTCGCGTTCGGCATCGGCCGCCTTGCGCGCGTTGGCGACCTCGATATCGGCCCGTTTGTTGTTGAGCACGATGAGGTCGGCCTCGATCTTGGCCACCTCGGCTCGGGCCTTGAGCCGCGCACCCTCGTCAGATCCTGTGGCGATACGCTGTTGCTCGGCCAACAAGGTCTGCGTGCGGGCGATCTCGGCATCGATCTCGCGCGTTTCCAGGGCGGTCTTGGCGGCGTAGTAGTCCGCCAGCGAGATCAGCCGGCCATCGAGTGCCTCTTCCAGCTCGCGAGACTGCCGATCCAGCGCATCCTTGAGCAGCTTCAGCTCAGCATCGGCCTGTGCTTTGGCCAGAGCCAGCCTTGCGTTGCCGTTGTCCCCGGTAGCTTGTCCGGGTGTGCGCAGTCGATCGATCAAAGTGGGATCGGCAACGATCGCCGGTGCCCGTACCTCGACCGGCTTCGGGTCGAACAGGCTGTTCCGGAAATCGGCGAGTTCGTCCAGACGCTGAACCAGACTGCCTTTGAGTTCCGTGATGATCGCTTTGGCACCGGACACGTTGCCAGATAGCGCCTGGACGGCGGCCGCCATGCCAGCCCCGATCGCTTCACCCAGCGCCACGAATGCCTTGCCTACGGTGGCGGCACCCAGCGCCAGGGTTTTGAGAACCAGCACCACGCCGTCCAAGATCGCGCGCAGCGAGCCGCCTTGTTTCGCCGACTCCACCATCCCGTTGGCCATGTCGTTCATGGCCGGCAGGAAGGCTTCGATCACCCGGTTGCCGATGCTGCTGATCGCCAGTCGAACCTTGGCGAGCGAGTCGTTGAACACCTCGGCCTGTGCAGCAGTGTCGCCGCCAATCTGCACGCCAAGGGCCTGCAGCTCGGTCGTCAGCGCCTCGACGCCATCACGCCCCTGGTTGAGGAACGGGATGAGGTCGGCGCCCGACTTGCCGAACAATTCCACTGCAAGGGCGGTTTTCTCGGCACCATCGGGCATGGCCTTGAAGCGGTCGGTCAGGTCGAGCAGGACCTGATCCGTCGCGCGCAACGTTCCGTCCTGGTTCTGAATGGCGACGCCGACCGCAGCGAATCCTCGCGCTGCCTCGTCCGATCCGGTGGCCGCATCCAGCATGCGGGTGGCGAGCTTGCGCAAGCCACCTTCGAACTTTTCTCCCGAGACGCCTGCGAGATCCGCAACTGGGATCAGGGTGGACAGCGACTCGACAGTGATCCCGACCCGCTGCGACAGCTTGGACAGCGAGTCCGCCGAGTCGAGCGAGGCCTTGACCATCGCGCCGAGACCGGCCGCCGATACGGCAAGGCCGAGCGTGCCGAGCAATCCATTGATGGATCGCGCTGCGGTGCCCAGGTCACCCAGATTGCGCTTGATGGAATCGAAGGCGCCACGGGTCTGGTCGACGGCGGTGATCAGCAGTTGTGCGCGGTTGTTGGCCATCAGGATTTCGCCAGTTCTTTCTGAATTGCGCCTGCCAAACGCGGCAGGGACCGCTGGACAGCGCCGGTCAGGTCCAGCCGCCTCTTGAGGGAGACGGACTTGACCAGCACGGCGATCGGAATCTCCTGGCCGCGTTTGATCTGTTTGGCGCCAGTGCGAGCGCGCTCGGCCCGCTTGAAGCGGGTGAGTTGGGAGGCGTTCTCGCGGATGTTCTCGGCCATCAAGATGACCTTGCCGTTCTTCTCGACGAAGAACGCGTTGCCGGATCGCAGCAAGCCATCGACCACTGCCTTGAAGCGCTTAGGCCCGATCCGTCCAGGAAGCAGCGGGATCAGCAGATTGCCGGAGACCGCGCCGCCTTTTTCGTGCAGACCCAGCCAGGGGATCTTGCTGCCCACCAGCAAGGCCGGCAGGCGATCGGTCTTCTTGTCCAGCACCTTGGCCTGCATCGAGGAGACGAAGCTGTTGCGCTTGACGTTGAACGCACCGCGCATCTGTGTGCGTGCCGCGTCGCGTACTTCGCGGCCACCGGATTGCATACCGCGCTTGAGCGCCGCCCGGATGGCATCGCGGCGCTCGGTGGACCAGGCATTGAATTGCCGAGCATCGAACAGTCCTGATGCGGTCAGATCAATCTTCACGATCGAGCTCCCGCTGTAGCCGTTCGATGGATCGCTTGTCGCCTTGGCTGGCCACCGCCGTCACCCCAAGAAGCAGACTGGCGTGCTCACGGTCACGATGCATTTCGGCATCGAGAAACGCAGTCATCTGCGCGAGCGTGTAGTCCAGGACATCCGGCAGCCGGTGTCCGGCATGGATCAAACGGTGGATGGCGTGAGCCCAGCCAAGGGACCGCTCATTTGTGCGTTGATCCGGGCGGCGGCGTGCTGGATCGTCGGCACCACCCGCTGCACGAAAAAATCCGCATTCACCTCAAACAAGGCGGTGGCCAGTCGGATGGCGTCGTCCATCGCCAGCCCTGAGACCCACTCCTGGGGACGGCGTGAGGCCACGGCGATTGCCGTGATCAGCGCGTCGCCGTGGTCCGCCAGCAGCGCCAGCCAGTCCGGATCGCCGTCGACCAATCGGTGCGCGAAGGGCCGAACCGCAGCGAGGAGCGCCGGGATCTCGCCGATGCGAATGGGTGTGATCGCCAGCGCGATCTCCGCGATCTCCAAGGTCAGCGGGGTGGGTGGAAACGCGTCGAAGTCGTTCATCACTCACCTCACAGCAGCACGATGCGGCCGAACTGGCCAAGATCGCCGGCGGCAGGCTTCAGGGTGTCGGCCAGCACCTGGCCCGACAGCTCGAACTTGAGCAGTTCGTCGGTGATGACCGAGAGCTCCTTGGCCGGATTGATTGCCACGCGGTAGAGATCGATCACGACTTCGCGGTTGCCGTCAGCCGTGTTCAGTCCCTCGAAGCGCACCCAGCGCTCGGGCAGCGGCTGGGTGAACATCGCCGTGCTCTGGGCCGCGCCGTAGGCATAGTCCACCTTGAACGGCTCCACGTAGGGGCCGCCAGTGGTCTTGTCGTTGATCGCCAGCGAACCATGCTTGGCGTTGAGGGTGTACTGGCCTGCCGGCAGCGTCTTGGGGGTCGCGGTGGAATCCTTGACCACCACTGTCGAGACGTTCTGCTTGGCCAGGAGGTAGAGACTGCCCAGGGTGACGGGGTTAGGCAGCACCTCGGCGGTCACCGTGCCGCTGACCTGGTCGGTGGTCGTGCCGTACAACGCCAAGCCCAGGTTGACCGCGATCAGCTCTTCCAGCGTGCAGGCGAACTCGCCCTTCTTGGTCTTGATCAGCTGCAGGTCGGTCAGGCGTTGGCCGCTGGTGGATTCCTGGTGCTCCAGGGTCTCCACCGAGAGAGAGACTTTGAGCTCGGGCACATTGCCCACGTAGTTCAAGCCCTGTGGCTTGCCGGTGATGTCGCGGGCGCCGATGTAAACGCGCCCTTGTCCAGAAAAGTAAGGCATGGTCAGTCTCCCTTGCGTGCAGTGGGTTGAGGTTTGCCGATCGGCTCATCGAGTCCGTCGGTGGCTTTGGCGACGCCGGCGTCGATTAGCCAGCGTGCAGCGGCCTCGTCGAGGACGAGCAGATCGCCCGGCTCGAAGCCGACGCCGGCATGGGTATGGGGTTTCAGTAGTTCGATGTTCATGTCGGGCTATCCAGGTCGGGTCAGATCAAGTGTGTGGGTGCGGTAGCGGATCTCGTAGCGAGCAGGCAGCGCCACGGCTCCGGCGTCGGCGTCCTCCGGGTCCCACTCGCAATCCACCTCGCGCAGGGCCAGCGCCAGACCGCCAAGGTTGGTGTCGCTCATCAGGGCTGCGTGGGCGGCGACGACGGCCAGATCGGCTTGATCGAAGGCATCGTCCCCACGAGCCACGGCTACCAAACGCACCATCAGCAGCCGGTCGACGAGGTTGTTGGCATGCGCGGTGATGCTGTCGCCGTCGGCAAATAACAGCAGCGCGGGGCTGGCCTCGCGCGCCACCGGTACGGTCGGAAACCGCAGTACCGGCGTGGGTGCCACCCCGGCAGTGAGGCGCGCAACGACCTCCCGCAAGATGCGCTCGCGGATGGAGTTCATGAGCCGGAGTCCTCAGAGTCGAGAGAGTGAAGCGCGGCGTTCGCTGCCGTCGCCGATGCTGCGGATATCGCGGACGCGGTAGATGCTGCCTGCGATGGACACGGTGTCTCCTGCCGCCAGGCTCGGCAGTGCCGAGGCTGGAAAGCGGATCGTGTAATCGGCAGACAGGGCAAGCCCGTCGAGTACGGTCTCGTCTGGCGAGCGGAAATCGACGGCGATGGTGTGGCCATCGATTTCCGCGTCCACCAGCAAGCCAGACCGCCCAGCGGCCTCATAGAAGTCCTCGATGCGCACCATCACACCGTCAGCTTCACGAGCACACCCGGGCGGTGGCACATGGGCAGCGGATTCGACTGGGTATGCAGGTCGGTGCCACGATCGAACTTGCGCGGCTCCTGCTTGGCATAGAGCGTCTGCCCGATGGTGTTGACCGTCTCGTTGAAGTCAGCCGGCGCGAAGTAGGTGCCGAAGGTATCCACCGTACCCAGCGGGAAGGCATGGGCCTCGCCAGCCGCGATAAAGCGACGGGTGGTGCCGGTGGGATCGGTTGCCTGCCCGCGATACTCCTCGAAGGTGATGCCGGCGTAGGTGAAGCCCCGGCGCACGTCGTTGATCAGGATGGCGCCCTGCTGCCAGTTCTCGAACGCTTTCTCGACCTTGGCATGACCGGTCAGGGCGGCGAAGAACTCGGGCGAGCACAGGCAGTGCACACCGGTCATGAATTCGCCCTTGAGGTTGTCCTCGATCGCGGCCAGGGTCGCGAGGCATTTCGCCTTCACATTGGTGCCGGCATTGCCGAGGTCGTAGGCGATGGTCTGCGGCGTGATGTCGAACTCGTCGAACAGGTCGTAGAGCACGGAGCCATCGGCATCCAGGATGACGCCCTTGAGTGCACCCATGCGCAGGTGTTCCAGCGTGATCGCGTGCTTGTTGCGCATGGTCTCCAGGTGGCGCGCGATGACGCCCGCGACTGCTTCTGTTTCAGTCTCCGAGCCAAAGGCGCGGATGCCCTGAACCTCCTCCGGGAGGACGACATCGTCATGCGGGATGTGCGGGATCACGAACGAACGCAGGGTGCGCTTGCCGCGTACACCCACCGTGCCCGGGGCACCCGGCGGCAGTGTGGGCAGCAGGTTCAGTACGCCGTTCATCTCCTCGACGATGACTTGTCGCTGGCGCACGGGCTTGGCCGGCATCAGGCCGAGATCCTCGATGCGGCCATAGCGGTTGGGGAGAATGTTGATGGCCGCCGTGAGCGCCGCCATCGAGAACGCGGGATTGGTAAAAGGGTTCTGCATGGTTGTCTCCTAATTCAGGCGGCGGTTCGGACGAGGACGCCACGCGCTTCGATCTGAGCGATCGCGGTGGTCTTCTCGGTGGGGGTGATGGCAACGGGCCACACCAGGGCATGGCTGGCGACGATGGCGTGGCGGGAGATCAGCAGCGCGTCCTCCCGGTCGATCAGGGTCGCGTCCACGTCAGCGGCGAGCACGCCGACCGCGTTCTCAGTGCCATCGGTGGCGGCCGGGTCAAGCGCTTTCAGCTTGCCGGTCGTGCTGTCGCGGCCGACGATGGCGCCGAGCGGCAGGTTTTGCCCGGCAGCGACAGTGGCCAGGTCGCGTGAATAGAGATTCGGCGCCTCGTACTTGAGGAGATCACCGAGGTTGTTGGTTTCCTGAATGGCAGACATGGCTTACTCCTTCGTGGCGAGTTTCTTGACGGCGGCAACGACCGGGCTGCTTTCCGGTCGCACGGTGGTTCCCGCATCGGCGGTGATGCGCGACGCGATCTCTGGCTGTTCAGCGCGAGCCTCGAGCAGTGCGCGGCGAACCTGGGCCTCGGTCATGCCGGAAGAGAGGAATTCCGCTGTTCGCTGCGGCAAGCCTGCGATCAGGCAGATCTCGGCAATGGCGTGTGCCTCGATCCGGCCGTTGGTGTGCGCACCGACGATCGATGCGGACACGGGCGGGGTGGCGGGTTCTCGCGCTGGGGTATCTGCCGGGCCTGGCGTGGTCTCGGGCTCGGATTCGTCCAGAGGGGGCTGCTGTTCGTGATCGGTCATGGTCTTCTCCAAATGAGAGTGTTGATGGCTGGAAATCTGCGGGCGTGCGTTCCGTGACGCAGGCGAAGCACGGGCGAGCGGGCCGCGCTTCGCTGCGCCCGTACTCGGTGTCGCCAGCCGGCGTTGCGCATCCAGTGCGTTGGAGAACTCGATCAGGACCTGATCGAAACTCATCACCGCGTCAGCCAGGCCTGCCGTCACGGCAGCCTCGCCGAAGAGCAGGCCGGCTTCGGTCGCCCGCACGGCATCGCTTTCCAGATCGCGCATCTGCGCGACCTGGCTGACGAAGATCCCGTAGAGCCGATCCACTTCTGCTTGCAGGGTGGAAGCCGCCTGTGGCGACAGCGGCGCATGGGGAGAAAAGTCGTTCTTGTGGTGGCCGGCGTAGATCGCGGTGAAGTCGATGCCGTCCTTGGCATCCTTGACCGACTGATCGACGTGCAGCGCAATGACACCGATGGACCCCACTCCGGCGGTTTGGGACAAGGTCAGGCGCGATGCGGCAGCTGCAATGGCGTAGGCGGCCGAGTACGCGGAGTCGTTGGCATGCGCCCAGACCGGCTTGATGTCGTTGGCGGCGCGAATCCGCTCGGCCAGCTCAAACACGCCACCAGCTTCGCCACCAGGGGAGTCGAGGTCGAGCAGGATGCCGCTGACCTGTGGGTCCGCCAGCGCAGCGTCGAGGCGTGCGGCGATCTCGCCATAGGAGGTCAGGCCAGACGCCGCCTCCAGTCCCATCGCCCGTCGTACCAGGGTGCCGTGCACGGGAATGATCGCGATGCCGGGCTGCCCGACCGCAGTGCCGGTTTTCGGGGTGGGAAGCGGGACGGCGGCCTCGATCTCGGGCAGTCCGATGCGTGGACCGAGAACGGACAGGATCACGTCCAGTTTCGAACGCGCAATGAGAAGCGGCGTCCCGTAGAGACGGGACGCCAGGTGTACGAGCTGCATGTCAGTTGTCCTGGGGTTCTTGCGGCGGAGCCGGAGTGGTGGTCGCCGCCGCGTTGACGGGCGATTTGTCGTGGCGCGGGTCGGAGTCGAAGACCAGCTCCAGCTCATCGGCCCGCTGGTTGTCGGCCGCGATCTCGCGGTCGATGTCTTCGGCGTCGTAGCCGAAGGCGGAAATGGCTTCGGAGCGCGAAAGCAGCCCGGCTCGAATTGCGGTGAGCATCGCGTCGAACTCCTTCTTCGGATCAACCCACTGCCAGCCCTGCGGAATCCATTTGGCGGCCAGGTATTCCCGTTTGCGTTCGACGAAGCCCGGGAGATCGAGCGCACCTTCGAGCGCAGCCTGTTCCATCCATGCGCGCCAGATCGGGCGGCAGAGCTGATGGACGATCACGCCATGCTGGATCGCTTCGCAGCGGCGGCGAAACTCCAGCAATCCGGCGCGGATCGACGAGTAGTTCACCTGCGTCAGATCGCCGGTGAGCATCTCGTAAGTGATGCCCATCGCGGCAGCGACGGCACGGAACTGCATGCGAAGGAATTCGGCGTAGCTGGCCCCGACGTCTGCCGGTTGGCTGAACTTCACGTCCTCACCAGGCTCCAGCAGCTGCAAGGTCCCGGGTTCCAGTCCTGCCAGGGACACGCCGTTGGCGTCCGCCAGCCCTTCGCCCATGAGGTTGTCCTCGGGCGCCAGGCGGGTGATGAAGCCCGCGAACATCGCCGCCGTCTTTTTGCGCACCAGTTCGGCGTCGTCGTACTGGTCCAGCTCATTGAGTTTGACCAGCGCCCGCGCCAACCACGGCTCGCCCCGGATCTGGCCAGGGCGAAGCGGACGAAACAGGTGGATGATCTCGGAGGCAGGCACGCGCACGGTATCCATGCCACCCGTGCCGGACATCGGCGCCAAGGCGCCATCACCGGGGTGCGAGCGATACAGGTGGTAGGCGACGCGGCGGCCGAGCCGATCGAACTCGATGCCGGCACGTACCACGTTGCCGGAAGGTAGCTCCAGGTTCATCGTCGTGGGCAAGTGTTCGGGTTCCAGCAGCTGGAGCTGGAGACCAACCGCCAGACCGTCTTCGGGTCGGCGATAGCGCAGCCGCACCAGTGCCTCCCCGCCTTCCAGCATTGCCCGGCAGGCGAGTGCTTGCAGGCTGTAGAAGTCGGTCAAGCCGGCTGCATCGGCATCGCTGCACCAGTCCCACCAGAGGGCGTGAATGGCTTCCCGCAGTGCGTTGTCCGTGAACATCGACTGTGGCTTGATGCCCGTGCCGATCGCGTTGGCGACGAAGGCTTCCACGCCGGCGGCCGCCCACGCATTGCGTCTCACCAGATCGCGGCTTTTGGCGCGGAGCTCGTTCTGGGTGAAGGCCAGCGCGGCAACGGCACCAGGATTTCCGACTTGCCAGGCGATCGCACGTCGACCACCGCCGATACCGTCGTAAGTCGGCGACGGTCCGCCAAACATGCCGCGCCGAAGTTTGGAGAACCAGCTCATCAGGTGGCCTTCCGGGTCGTGACGCGGATCTGGCGCGGGGCGCCTGGCCACAGACCGGTAGCGACAGCGTCTTCGAACAGGCCGCGCTTGACCTCGCGAATGGCGGCAGCCAGCTCCTCGACGGTGCGGTACTCGATGGTTTTGTCGCCGAAACTCACGCGGCGCTCGCCCTTGGCCAGCGCGGATTCGAGCGCATCGAGTTGGGACTGGGTGTAGGCCATCAGCGATACACCACCAGGTTGATCTCGGTGGAGTCGGCAAACGACGTCGCCATCGTGGCGCAGGTGACATCAACGTACTCGGCGGTCTTCTGGTCGGCGCTGGAGCGCGCGATGGCGATGCGCTGCGTGCCGTTGTCGGTGCTGCTGCGGGCCAGTGCAACCCAGCAGTAATCGGCATCCGGCATTGGCTGCGCGAAATGAACGCGATAACGACCGGTCGCCAGGCGTTCCACGCTCACGACGTTGCGAGCGCTGTGCATCACCAGCTGGCCGTCGACGTAGCCGAAGCTCACCCACACGCGGGCAAGTCCTGGATGTGATGCGTCGATCTTGGTCTTCACTTCGATGCCGATGCGCGCGGCGAGAGATGCGATGCGGTCGGAAAGCGACATCAGACCAGTGCTCCTTCGAACACGGCGACGAAGTCGGTGTCGGCATCGCCGATGGCCGTCAATGCAACCGCGCCGATGTTCGATCGGGCCTGCTGCTGCTCGATGACGGTCAGCGTCTGCGCGGCATCGAAGCGCACGCGGTTGTTGATGGCGGCAAGCAGCGCATCGAGGCCGCTGGTACCGTCCTGTAGCAACTGCTGGATCTCGACCAGCGTGTCGTAGGCAGCATCGGCACCACCGAGGATCTCGGCCTTGAGCGTGTCAAGCAGCGTGACGATCTTGGTCGACGAGTAGGTGGTGGTCAGCGCCACGTTGGCGTCGTCGATACCGGTCCCGCTGAGAACGGCCGACTGAAGCTCGTTGATGGCAGCCACCAGACTCGACTTGTCGGTCGTGGTCAGGCTCGCCAACGTGCCGGTCTTGCCGTTGAGCGTGTTGAACTCCTGGGCGATACGAATCACCAGGCTCTCGATACGGGTCTGCAAACTCATGGGATGTCCTTTGTCGATCAGGAGAGCCAGCGGCTGCGCACCAACTGGCGTGCGCGGCGACCTGGCCCAGAAACGGCGAGGCCACCGCGTTGGGTGGCCTCGTCAGTCGTCGTGGTGGTCACGGGGTCAGGCGGGTCTGCCATCCCCAGTTGTCGCTCCAGCTCGCGCCAATGGCGTTCGTCGAAGCGATCCAGTCCCGCCGCTGAAGCGGCTGCGCGGGCGTAGACGTAGCAGTCCAGTGCCTCGTTACGCTCGCGCATCTTTTGCCACTCCCGGATGGGAAAGCCATTCCGGTCGCGTCGGGTGATGAGTTGTTCCGCGCAGAGCTGCTGGACGAACTCCGCGTCCACATGCGGCAGATGGATGAATCCGGCCGGATAGATCGCGGTGATACCGTCCTCGGCCACATCCGCCGATTTGCGCAGGTTGTTGTAGAGCTCGAGCTTGGCAATGCCGACGGCGACCGAGAACACCTTGATGCCTCGGCGCAGTTTCTTGCCACCCTTTGAGATATCCACGGCGGTGGGGGTCCCGATCAGTGCCGCGCCGCGCGCGACACCTTTGACGGCCATGAGGCGCGGGTCACGACTGGCCCGCACGAAGGTATAGGCCTCTTGGGTGGCAAACCCCGTGTCCAAGGCGAACCGTGCCAGCGGCATCGCCGCGCCGGACGCGTGCGTCCAGTTTTCCGCAACCAGATCCGCCAGTTGTTTCCAGACCGCGTCGCGGGCCGTATCACCCATCAAGACGCGATGCTCGACCAGCCAGGATTCCTTGCCGCGCCCGAAGGCCCAGATGGAGGCTTCGATGCGGTCCTTCTGTACGTCAGCACCGCCCACCAGCAGGAGTCCGCCGGGAGGAATCGATCCGACCGGGTAGTCCTCGCGCCGCTCGACGAGGCGTTGCCAATCCGGTGCTTCGCCTTCCTCGACCCAGGTCTCGCCCAGTTCGGTGTTCTTGAACGTCTTGATGGCCGCCGCAGAACCCGACTCCTTGCTCACGGCCAGTTCCCAGGCGACGGCGATCTCGCGCCAACTGCGCCAGCCGACCGGGCTGTAGAGCGACGACAAGTGGAAACCTGCGGTCTTGGCGCCATTCTCTGGTGCCAATGCGCGCCACTCGCCGTGTTCCAGCATCCAGGTCTTGTGGTGCTCGGAAATCGGCGCATCGCAGGATTCGCAGACATAGGCGGCGCTCTCCGGCTGGCCTTTTTCCCACCGCAGTTGTTCGAAGCGCAGCCACTGTCGGTGCGAGCAGTGTGGGCAGGGCACAAAGTAGCGGCGCTGATCGGATGCCTCATATTCCCGTTCGATGGCGCTCGCGCCTGAGATCGTCGGCGTCGAGACGATGAAAATCTTGCGGCGCGCGAAGGTCCGGGTACGCGCTTCGGCCAGTGAAATCGCGTCGCCTTCACCCTCGACGTCCAGCGGATAGCCATCCACCTCGTCGAGGAACAGGTAGCGCACTGGCATCGACCGCAGTCCGACCGCGCTGTTGGCGCCCGTCATCACCAGGACGCCGCCCCGGAATTCCTTCGCGAGAATGGTGTTGCCCGAGTCCCGGCTCCTGGCCGGTGCAATCAGCTCGGCCAGAACACCCGACTCCTCGATCAGCGGGTCGATGCGCTGTTTGGAGTTGCGCTTGGCCATTTCCACTGTCGGCCAGACCGCCATCATCGGGCCGGGCGCGTGGTGGATGACGTAGCCGATCCAGTTCGATCCCATCTCGGTCGCGCCGAGCTGGGCAGCCTTCATGAACACAACGCGCTCGACCGGCGAGGTCGGCGACAGGCAGTCCATGATCGCCTTCAGGTACGGCGTGCGACTGGTCCGCCAGCGGCCCGGTTCGGCGGACGCTTTGCTGGAAAGCATCCGGTGCCGATCCGACCATTCGGAAACGGTCAGCAGTGGGTCCGGCGTCAGTCCTTCTCGCCAGGCACGCTCGATTTCCGCCGCACCCTCGTAATCCACGTCCAGCATCAGTCCACCCGGGGACGCAATTCGCCCAGCTCTTGCAGGTGTTCACGCACAGCGGCTTCCAGCGCCACGTGCATGGCATGCGGATCGACATCGAGTCTGGCGGCCATCTGCGCCGAGATGCGCGCGGGCCAGTTGAGCCAGGCATCGCGCTCGGAGCGGGCCAGCTTGAACACATGCGCGATGGCCTGTGGGCGATCGACCAGCTCACCTTTCAGACGGGCCAGTCGCACCTTGTTGGTTTGCGCCTTGACCACCTCGTTGACCGTGCGAGCCTGGAGCAACGACGTGCCACCAGTGGGCAAGGCGGCAGGCCCATCGTTCGACTGTGTGCTGGCGTCCGGTACGACCACTTTGGCCGCCTTGGCGCGGGTACCTGCCTTGGGCACATCGGAGTTGCGCGCCCATTCGCGATCCGCCCGGTCGGCATCGATGGTTCCGTCAGCCTCCGGCGTGATGCGCCCGGCACGAATCGCCTTGTGAACAGCAGTGTCGGTCACGCCACGGTGCCGGGCGTAAGCGCGTATCGAAATGCCCATGGTGAGAACCGGTGGCCCCTTCAATCATCTGATCGTCATTCCTCTGGATTGAGCTTGGCTTCCCTCTGGAACAGCGCGTTCATGCCATCACCATCCACGACGTCACAAGGAGACGCACATGACCAAACCAGCCGACAAAGCCATGGAAAAGCTGCTTCAGAAAATAGCGTTGGACCACCTGTTCATCGAGTCCTTGGAGACCCGCAACAGCGACCGACTGGACTTCCACGATGTCAGCGTCTGGGCCGTCAAGAGCGCCCTGATGGCCGCTTACGAGGCGGGTCGGCAGGCCGCCAAGCCGGACTGAGAAAGAAGCGGAGAACGCTTGGCTTCAATCGCGAACAGCGCGTTCATCACGTCACCCCATCAACCACTGCCAAGGAGCAGCACATGACCAGCACCCAACTCACCCCGGCCCAGCACGCGATCCTGGCCTACGCCCTCGAACACACCAGCGGCAAGATCGACTGGTTCCCCGACAACATCAAAGGCGGCGCACGCAAGAAGGTGCTCGACGGGCTTTTCAACCGCGCACTGATCACCACCGACGGCACCGACTGGTTCGTCGCCGCCGAGGGCTACGACGCAATGGGTCGCGCCCGTCCCGCGCCTGCGCCCCTGGTGGCAGACCCCGAGATCGAATCCGCCGTGACAGCAGCGGAGGCCACGTGGGCCAAGGAGAGCACCACAGCGCAGACCAAACCGCGCAGCCGCGAGAACAGCAAGCAGGCCGAAGTCATCCGGATGCTGCAGCGCTCCGAAGGCGCCACGATTTCTCAGATCTGCGGTGTGACCGGCTGGCAGGCGCACACGGTGCGCGGCACCTTCGCCGGTGCCTTCAAGAAGAAGCTCGGCCTGACCATCGTCTCGGACAAGGCTCCGGGCGGTGAGCGGATCTACCGGATTGCCTGATCAGAAAGATCGAGAAAGAGGCCAAGACCCTCTTGGCTTCTCAATTGAACAGCGCGTTACTACGGGTGTCGCAACGATCAGACCCCAAGGAGCCAACGATGACCACCGCCAGCCAGATTCCCGCCACCCAGAACGATGCCTGGGGCTTTTGGGGCACGATGAACGAGCACGCCAGCGCCGCGTGGCCCTTGGCGATGACCGCCGTCTCGGACGCCACACACCAGCCCCTTGAATCGGTGCGGACCTTCCTCGACAGCCGCCACGGTCGCCACTTTGCCGACGACGTCCAGAACGGTTTGTACCAAGGCCAGGTCTTACAGGATGCGATCAACGCCGCCACCCAGCGCTGGATGGGCTGGACGATTGGCCGCCAGACCAGCAAGGACTACGGCATCCCGCGCGGCCTGCCTTACCTGACGGGCTTTGTGATTCACTGCGAGATCGTCGAGGAATCGCTCGTCGCCTGATCATCGAACAACGCGCCATCCGACTCACGGGTGGCCTGCTTTCCGGTCCAGCCCTGCCAGCGGCGCACGATCACATCGACGTACTTGGGGTCGAGTTCGATTAGCCGCGCCAGTCGCCCGGACTTCTCGGCGGCGATCAGCGTTGTGCCGGAGCCCCCGAACGGGTCGAGCACCACGTTGCCGGGGCGGCTCGAATTGCGGATCGCCCGCTCAACCAACTCCACTGGCTTCATCGTCGGATGCAGGT
>JAEHJW020008166.1_pt1 | contig 23665 bp, 32 predicted proteins | sample 9271431 | NCBI WGS metagenome assembly JAEHJW02 | reverse complement strand
CCTCTCTAGGAAATTCAATCAGTTAGGTTTTAAAGTTCAGAGTGTTGTTACTGAACAAGATCCTAAAGAATATTCATTTGACAAAATACAAGAATGTATCTATAATAATAAAATATATAATATATAATATATAATATATAATATATAGATATATTATATTATTAACTATATAATATAGGAATTAAATGAATAAACCAGAAATACTTCTTTTACGATTATTCATAGACTACTCTGTATTTCAGAAGTTCTATAGGTATCTAGATGTATCTTCTCTACCAAGAGAGCTAGAAACGGTTTACAGGGCCTTAGAGGAGTTTTTCAAGCGGTATGGTAGGTCATGTACCCTTGAAGAGTTAGAAGCTCTTGTAGAGGCTTCTGTGACGTTTAGAAGCCAATCTGAGAGAGAGACTTATGCTCACATCTTTGCCTATGCTTCTGGAGCAGATGTAGCTCCTGATGTTCTAAACGATATTCTTAAACAAATTAAACTACGGAGGATTTCTAGTGAATTGGGGGAGTTGGGCTTTGGTGTTGCTGACGGTAGAGTTTCTCTACATAAACTTGAAAGCAAGATTTCAGAGCTTCAAGAAAGTGTAGCTGGAGAAGACCAGACAGCAGTAGAGTATGTCTCTGACGATCTGGAAGAGATATATAATCAAACAGTCCATAAACCCGGACTTAGGTGGAGACTTGATAGCCTGAACAAGTCTCTTGGTAGTTTGCGTAAGGGTGATTTTGGTTTTATCTTTGCTAGACCAGAAACAGGAAAGACTACATTCCTGACTTCTGAAGTTACTTACATGGCCTCTCAAACATCCTCTCCTATTCTTTGGTTCAATAATGAGGAACAGGGATTCAAGGTGATGGGTAGGAATTACCAAGCTGCTCTAGGACTTGATATGCCTTCTCTAATGGGAGGTAATCGTCACAAACTCATGGAGAAGTTCAGAGAAGTTACCAAAGGTAATATACGAATTATTGACAATGCTGCACAATACAAGTACAATATTGAGAGTATAGTTAGAGAAACTAATCCTTCTCTGATTATCTTCGACCAGATAGACAAGATCAAAGGATTTGATAATGATCGAGAGGATCTTAGGCTTGGTAGCATTTATATTTGGGCTAGAGAGTTGGCAAAGATGTATGCTCCTGTTATCGGAGTATGTCAAGCAGATGGTTCAGGAGAAGGGCAACGCTATCTAACTATGTCCAATGTTGCAAATGCGAAAACAGCCAAACAAGCAGAGGCAGATTGGATTCTAGGTATTGGTATGACTCATGATGAAGGATATGAATATGTTCGTTATCTCAACATCAGTAAGAACAAACTGATTGGTGATGAAGACTCTGATCCTACTATGCGACACATGAAACATGAAGTATTGATTGAACCTTCAATTGCAAGATACAAGGAGATTATGTAGTGGAAGTAGATAGTGATTTTTTGAGAAGTATAACTCTTGATGCAAAGAGAGAAGTAGTGATGGAAATGATTAATGCCCTTCCAGTAGGAATGGCTCCCTATTTCCTAATAGACAAACTTATAGAACTTAATGAGCAGGAAGAAAACAATGAATTTAAATGATACTCTAGCACAACAGTTAAGAAAAAGAGCAGAGATTAGATTAAAATCTACTTGTAGAGGAGAAGATGATCGTCTAGCTAAGCAGCTAATAATTGCAGCAGATAGAATAGAACAATTAGAAAAAAGAAATAAAGAATTGGAAAGACTAATTCGACTCTATGCAAGTGATGACGATGATGAACATGTCTGATACAAATGTAGAAGAGGTAGTAGAGAAATACATCACAAGAAGTGAGGCAGGGTTTAAGAAGTACGGTCACTACACTACAAGACAAGATCTAAGTATAGAAGATTGGCTTACTCACCTGCAAGAAGAATTGATGGATGCTACTGTGTATATTCAAGCACTACGAAAGCAGATGCAAGAACAGCAGAGAGAACTAGCTATCCTTCGTTGTCAAAATAAACTGTATTCAAACTATATAGATAGAACATGAAACTTGCAGTTGATGTTGAAACCAGAATTAGCAATAAAGGAAATCCTTTTGACATAACTAACAAACTTGTTTTAGGAGGAACATACGATGGAGAATCTTATTGTATGTTTGACAGTGCTTCTATTGACCTGTCTAATAATCTACTCGTAGGCTTTAATTTTAAGTTTGATCTACACTGGTTGCAGAGACTTGGTATTCCACTAAACAACATTCAAGTATGGGATTGCCAGTTAGCTGAGTTCTTAATCAGTAGGCAAATGGATTCTTTTGCAGATCTGGATTCCACTGCTGAGAAGTATGGACTAGGTAACAAGATACACAGTATCAAAGAAAAGTATTGGGATCAAGGAATAGATACAGATCAAATTCCCTATGATGAACTTAAAGAGTACTTAGAGAGAGATCTTAAACTAACCTATGAACTACAAGAAGTACAAGAATCAATTCTAAAGGAAAATCCAAAACTGTTTAGATTGTTCAGGCTTCAGTGTATGGATCTTCTTGCTCTTCAGGAAATGGAATGGAATGGTATTCTTCTTGATGTAGAACGCTGTGATGTAGAAGCAAAGTTGCTTGAGAAGAGAATCACTGAGATACAAGATCAACTCAAAGACTTCTTTGGTAACTATGATATTAATTATGGAAGTACAGATCAACTCAGTGCAATCCTCTATGGTGGATCTATTACTTTTGAATGGAGAGTTCCTATTGGAGTATATAAAACAGGAAAGAAAACAGGACAGGTAAGAAATCAAGTATTACGAAAGACTGAGGAGTTCCCTAGACTTGTAGAACCAATTAAAGGGTCTGAACTACAGAAAGAGGGAACATGGTCCACATCTGAAACTGTTCTTCGTCAGTTAAAGGCAAAGAAATCTGTGCGTCCCATTCTTAATGCTATTATTGAACTAGGAGAACTTGAGAAACTATACAGTGCATATTTGATTGGATTCCCTAAGAAGATTGTAGAAATGAACTGGGAGAATAATTTTATTCATGGACAGTTTAATCAATGTAATGCAATCACTGGAAGATTGAGTGCTAGTAATCCTAATCAGCAGAATCTAGCAGCAGATTTCAAGAAGTGTATGGTAACTAGATATAATGAAAGAATATGATTGAGTTTAAAGCTTGGCCTAAAATACCCAGAGTAGAAAATAGAAAAGAAAGCTATACAGAGAAGATTGATGGTACTAATTCTTGTATAGTTATTACAGAAAACGGTGAATTTGGATGTCAATCTAGAAATAGAATTATTACACCAGACAATGACAACTTCGGATTTGCTGCTTGGGCATATCAGAATAAAGAAGACCTCTTACAGCTAGGTCCGGGATACCATTTTGGAGAGTGGTGGGGACTTGGAATTCAAAGAGGGTATAATCAGGATAGAAAAAGATTTAGTCTATTTAATACACATCGTTGGGGGAAACATAATCCAAATACTCCAGATTGCTGTGAGGTAGTTCCAGTGATTAGCGCTTCCTCTGTAGATGAGGCTAAAGATATTCTGATCAACTCAGGAAGCATAGCTGCTCCCGGATTTATGAATGTAGAAGGAGTTGTTGTTTACGAATACAATACAGATTCTCTTTGGAAAGCAATTATCAATAAGTAACGATGGTAGCTAGATATGATTAAGAATAGTACAGCAGATGTTTATAAAATGCAATGATTGTGAACGCTGATGCAAAAGCTTTGGAATGGTATGCAGGTACTTTCCTATCTCAAGATCAAGTTGCCATTGCAGAGATCTGGGATAAGGTGGATCAGCATACCAGTAACCAGACTGCCTTTAATCTACCATCACGACTCGTAGCTAAGAAATTTGTATTTCGTTTGGTATATGGAGGATCAGCTTATAGTTATGCTCTTGATCCAGACTTTGAAGATGTAGGATACTCTCAGAAACGATGGCAAGAGGTTATTGATTCTTTCTACAGTAAGTATAAAGGCTGGCACAAGTGGCACATTAGTTTGATGAATGAAGTAACTCGAACTGGTAAACTTGTCATGCCTACTGGCAGAGAGTATCTTTACACTCCAAAGAAACGTAGAGGTATTTTAGAGTGGCCTAGGACTACTATTCTCAATTATCCAGTGCAGGGATTTGGTGCAGACATTATGATGTTGGCTAGGATCAGTTTCAGGAAAAGGTTTCATGAGAACAGAATTGAAGGTACTATCATCAGTTCTGTTCATGATTCCATTGTGTGTGATGTTCCTAGTTATGAAGTTCAGAGAACTGCTGATCTCTTCTATGAAGTCTTTGATGATCTCCCAAAGATTGTCTCTGCTGCATTTGATATTGATTTCAATCTTCCTCTTCTTTGTGAAGTGTCTCAAGGATTCAATATGAAAGAACTTGAAGAGATCCAAAGAAGTTGACGTAGATTGAAAATAATGGTATAATATTAGTATAAACTAAAGGAACAAGATGAAAATTACTATTGTAGCACATGAAGTAGAGAATCATAGTAAATACAAGATGCTTAAACTTACTTTCAGGGATGAGGATGGTAAAATCGCTGAACGTAAAGTAGCATCATTTGGAGATTCAGCAAAGTCTTTTGCAGCTCTGTCTGAGTCTAAAGCAGGCGAAGTATATGAGATTACAATGGTTAAAGGTGAGAAGTTTTGGCAATGGACCAATGCTGTAAAGCAAGAAGGTCTTTCTGCTAACACTAAAGCTAATACCTCTCCAAAATCTACTTATGAAACTCCAGAAGAACGAGCAAAGAAACAAGTGTATATTGTACGTCAGTCCAGTATTGCCAGTGCAGTTGCTCTAAAGAAAGATGCTTCTCCTGAAGAAATTATTGCTGTAGCAAAGCAGTTTGAACAGTATGTATTTGATACTGATCCTTTTGAGGGAATGGAAGATGACCATCCATTCTAATCTAAACATTCAGTACACTGAAGATACTCATGAATGTGATTCCTGTGGAATTTCTTATGCTACTGGTGTAACTGTAACAGATGGATATGGAAATAGTATTCTAGTGCTTACTCCAGTAGCAAGATGTTGGAACAGTGAATCATGGACAGAGGAGGAGATTATGATGAAACTTCTCACTGCTCTTGGATATAATGCTAATATTAAACAGGTTTGGGAATGAATGTACTCTTTGTATGCACTCATGGAGTCTCTAGGTCAGCTACAGGAGCAGTTATTGGTATCTCAAGAGGTTGGAATTGTCGTGCTGCTGGTACTGATCTTAATGCTCTGGTTAGAGTTTCGAGGAACTTAGTTGAGTGGGCTGATAAAATCTATGTCATGGAAAACCTTCATCAGTCACTTATCGAAAGTAGTTTTAATCCTGATTGCCCTATTGTTAATCTACACATAGACGATATTTACGATTATATGGAAGATTCTCTGGTAGAAATTATTCAGGAGAGAATCTAAATGCTAGTACATGATCTTCTTCCTTGTCCTTTCTGTGGAGGGACAAATACAGTGATCCATAAGAATCCATTATGGTCTGGAATGAGTAAAGACATTCTTTCTGTCTCCATTAGGCATTGGTGTATTCCAATTCAAGGACAGCCAACAAGAATGATTGAAAGAATAGGAAGAGATATGGAAAGTGCAATCAAGATGTGGAACATACGTGCATGACAACAGCCCTTATAGATGCTGATCTTATTTGTTATCGCTGTGCTGCTTCTGCTGAGAATGAGCCAGAGGAAGTAGCTCTTATTAGAACAGATACTTCCATGAGGGATCTACTAACCTTGAATGGTTTTGAGGAGTATAAAGCTTTTCTTACTGGCCCTAACAACTTTAGGAAAAAAGTTAATCCAGAGTATAAGGCTAATAGAAAAGATGTTAAACTTCCTCAATGGCTGAATACTTGTAGAGACTTCTTGGTTAAAGAATGGAAGGCAGAAGTTACAGATGGTTACGAAGCTGATGATGCGTTGGGAATGGAGCAAACGGACTCTACGGTTATTTGCTCACTGGATAAAGATCTAAAGCAAATCCCAGGGAATCATTTCAATTGGGTTAAAAATGAATCCAGTTATGTTCAAGAGGATGAAGGAATCTTTTTCTTCTTTCAACAATTACTGATTGGAGATAGTTCAGATAACATTAAAGGTATTGACAGAATCGGACCTAAGAAGTCACAACAGATTCTTGATCCTTTCTTTGGTGATTATGATGGACTTCTCCAAACCGTAAGAGATATGTATAATGATGATGAGAGACTTGAAATGAATGGTAAGTGTCTCTGGATCTGGAGAAAGAAAGATAACATATGGCAACTACCTTCTTGATTTCAGACACACATTTTGGACATCGAAATGTTCTAACCGATTGCGTTAGAAGAGATTAAGGATTTTTATGACCACCGTAGCTAGTAGAAAAGCAAAAGGTAGGAAACTACAGCAATGGGTAAGAGACAGAATCTTGGAAAATCATCCAGCATTAACTCTAGACGACGTTCGATCCACTTCTGGAGGAGTTCAAGGCGAGGATATTCAACTAAGTTCCAAAGCAAAGGAACTGATTCCCTTTCAGTTCGAATGCAAGAACTTATCAAGAGTCTCAATCTATAAACATTACGAGCAGGCCATTTCTCATGGAGACAGAGTCCCTGTAGTAGTTATTAAACAAGATCGAAGTAAACCTCTTGTGATTATTGATGCTGAATATTTCTTGAGAGAATTTACATGAGAAAACATCTGATAATTCCAGATGTACAAGTTAAAGATGGACATGACTTTGCTTTTCTAGAAGCAGCAGGAAACTTCATAGCAGAAAAGAAACCAGATGTAGTAATCCAGATTGGTGATTTTGCAGACATGGAATCTCTTTCTAGTTATGATAAAGGAAAGAAGTCTTTTGAGGGCAGAAGGTACAAGAAAGATATAGAAGCGGCTAAAGAGGCTATGTACTTTCTTACTGAACCTATTCGAAAAGAATCTGAGAAACTTGTACAAGGTAGACGTAAACGATGGAAACCAAGACAAGTTCTGACATTAGGAAATCATGAACATAGGATTGATAGAGCGATCAATGAAGATCCTAAACTTGATGGTGTTCTTTCTGTTAATGACTTGTGCTACTCTTCTTTTGGTTGGGAAGTTCATACTTTCTTGGATGTGGCAATTGTTGACGGAATAGCCTACAGTCACTACTTCACTACAGGAGTTATGGGAAGAGCAGTAACTTCTGCTAGAGTTCTTCTCTCCAAGAAGCACATGAGTGCTGTAATGGGGCATCATCAGCATTGGGATATTGCTAGAGACGTTAGAGCAGATGGTATCCCTATTATTGGGCTGTTCTGTGGTTCATTCTACGAACATAATGAAGACTATCTAGGACCTCAAGGAAATTCTTATGATCGAGGTATCTGGATGTTTCATGAAGTAGTGGATGGATCTTTCCAACCAATGTATATCTCTTTAAAATATCTGAAGGATAAATACCTATGATTACTATGGACGTTGAATTCTTTTCGTACCTACTTCACATGCCTCCTATCAATCTTTGGAATGTAGGACTTCTATATAACAGTGTAGGACAAATCTATGAATGAACTTGTATCTCTTCTCCAAGATGCTGCTCCAGTTCTAGGAGAAGCTATTGCCGGTCCTTTTGGAGCATCTGCACTAGAATTTCTTGCTTCAAAGTTGGGAGCATCTGATTCTTCAGTTCAGTCTATCAAAACTGCTCTGTCTGGTTTGACAGGAGATCAGCAGATTAAATTGAAAGAACTGGACAACCAATACCAGCAGATGCTTATTGATGAAAGTCGGAAACTTCCACTTGCTCAGATTGCCGTTGATGAAGCAGAAGCAAGATCTACTAATTGGTGGGTAGCAGGATGGAGACCCTATATTGGCTGGATCTGCGGAACAGGACTAGCTTATCAATTCCTCTTCATGCCTATTGCTAATGGTTTTGTAGCAACACATCCATTCCTTCCACTAGATACAGGAACACTCACTACTTGCCTCACAGGTATGCTAGGACTTGGTGCTATGCGTACTTTTGAGAAACATAGTGGAGTAGAAGGGAACAGGTAATATGCTTACTATAGAAGACCTCAAGGATAAGTTGAAAAAAGTAGACGAGATTAGTCTTCTAGAAGTATTAGAAATATCCAGTGAAGATATTATAGATCGGTTTGAAGACATTATTATCAATAAGCATGGATATTTGGTAGAAGAGTTTGAAGATGAAACAGAAGAACTATAAAGAAAAAGAACAAGAACATAAACAAGGAAAGAAGAGGTATATAATGCGTAGAGACGTAGAACATGATGGAGATGTAGAGCTGAAGAATTTCTCTTTTGCAGATTTTTGTAAAGAACTAAAAGAGATTGAGAAACTTGCTGATGCAGAAATCGCTAAACGAAAGGCTGAGAAATCTAATGGCTATCGTTTGGTGGATGAAGAATAAGAAAGAGACTTAATGGATCAATACCAACAGTTTATCGCTATGAGTAGGTATGCTAGATACCTACCGGATAAGAAACGAAGAGAATCTTGGGAAGAGACAGTAAAGCGATTTGTAGACTATATTGAATACAAGATTCCTAGAGAAGTAGTAGAAGAATATGGGGATGTTCTAGACAATCTGGAAATATACATTCGAAATCTTGAAGTAGTTCCATCTATGCGTCTTCTAATGACAGCAGGAGAAGCAGTAGAACGAGATAATATTGCTGCATATAATTGTAGTTATCTTGCAGTAAACAATAAGAGAGCATTTAGTGAAACTCTCTATATCTTGATGAATGGTACAGGAGTTGGATTTAGTTGTGAACGACAGGAGATTGCACAACTTCCAGCCATTGCAGAAGAATTTAAGGAGAGTGCAGATGTCATTGTTGTTGGAGACAGCAAACTTGGATGGGCAAAAGCCTTTAAGAAGTACCTGTCCTCATTGTGGGACGGAGATATTCCTAGAGTTGACTTCTCGCGTGTACGGGCAGCGGGATCAAGACTTAGAACTTTTGGTGGACGAGCCTCTGGTCCTCGGCCTTTGCAAGAGTTGTTCGAGTTCTGTCTTGATCTCTTCAAGCAAGCCAGAGGTAGAAAACTAACCTCTATTGAAGTACATGATATTATGTGTAAGATTGGTGAGGTGGTAGTCGTAGGAGGGGTCAGAAGAAGTGCTTTGATTTCTCTCTCAAACCTAACTGATCGTCGCATGAGAGAAGCAAAGAGTGGTCAATGGTGGAACGGAAATCCTCAACGAGCCTTGGCTAATAACAGTGTAGCTTATACGGAGAAGCCAGATGTTGAGACTTTCTTGGAAGAGTGGCTCAGTCTTGTTAAATCAAAATCAGGTGAACGAGGAATCTTTAATCGGAATGCTGCACAACATCAGGCAGCAAAATGGGGACGACGAGATAAAAGTCTTTCTTACGGGTGTAACCCTTGCTCTGAAATCATCCTCCGAGATAAACAATTTTGTAACCTCACTGAAGTCCTTGTTAGAGAACACGACACTCTTAAATCCCTCCGAAGAAAAGTGGAAGCAGCAACTATTCTTGGGACCATCCAATCCACACTAACTAACTTTAACTTTCTGTCAGAAGAGTGGAAGAAGAATACTGAAGAGGAACGACTACTTGGTGTAAGTCTTACTGGTATTATGGATCATCCAGTTTTGGGTAATGTCAATGCTGGATTCTCTGAAGTTACAGAAACATCTAAAGGTCTTAATTGCTGTAATGGACTAAGTTTAAAAGATGCCCTTGAGGAGTTGAGGGATCATGCAAGGAAAGTAAATGAAGAGTGGGCTGAAAGACTTGGTATCGAACCTTCTGCTGCTATTACTTGTTGCAAACCCTCAGGAACGGTTAGTCAGTTGGGGAATACTGCTAGTGGCATACATCCTAGATACTCTTCTTATTATATCCGATCAGTACGACAGGATAAGAAAGATCCACTAACCACTTTCCTAATTGAACAAGGAGTTAGATATGAGGAAGATGAAAATCAAGCTAGTAACATGGTATTTTATTTTCCTGTCAAATCTCCAGATGCTTCTACAACGAGGGAAACTGTAAGTGCCTTAGAGCAACTTGAACTCTGGTTAGTCTATCAAAGATACTGGTGTGAACATAAACCTTCAATCACAGTATATGTTAGAGAACATGAGTGGGTAGCAGTAGGTGAGTGGGTTTATAGGCATTTTGATGAAGTAAGTGGAATCTCTTTCCTCCCTTATTCAGATCATACTTATAGACAAGCTCCATATACTGAAGTAACTAAGGAGGAATATGAAGAAGCACTGAGTAAGATGCCTGTGCTTGATTGGAATCTGTTTGTAGAAGATGAAGACTACACAGTATCTAGTCAAGAACTTGCCTGTGTTGGTGGTGCTTGTGAGATCTGATGATTTCATTCTTTGCACATCTGATTTCAGGAGTTATGGTAGGAATTGAGTTTCCTCCAAATATGATTATTGTTGATATTTTTATTCTTAGAATAGGAGTTATGTATGGGAATCCAGAAGATTTTGAATGATGTAGAACAGAAGATCAAAGAAGAAGCAGAACTGCTTGAATCTGATGTAGCTCATTGGGTAGAGTATGTAGAAGACAAGGTGGAAGGGAAGTGTAATGAAGCTCAAGAAGCTCCTGAAACACTTCCAGCAGCTAGTGGGAATGTTCCTACTGCTTAAATGAAGAAGCCCCCGAAAGGGGGCTTTTCTATTTCTTGCTTTTACGTTTCTTAGCCATTGCAGCAGCTACAGCCTGCTTGTCAGCTTTCTTCTTCCCATATTTAGCTTCAGTCTTCTTGTAAGTATTACCTTTGTGGAATTCACGAATGTTCTTACTTACAGTCTTTTTGCTCTTACCAGATTTAAGCGGCATATTGGTATCCTTTCCCTAGAAATACTTCCTGTTCTTTCAAACGTCTCCTCTTAATCCCTTCCACTTCCTTCCCTCCAGCTCTATCCCATTTCGGGAATTCAGCAGCAGCTCCATCATAATCCCTAGCATTAAGTTTCTTAGCAAGAGTAGATTCAGCAAGATTACCAGCACCAAGATTATATGTAAAGCTAACCAGAGCATCAAATTCATACTGCTGTAGAGGAACATGGATATGCTCCAATACCCCACTCTCAGCAGTCCTAAGATCCTCCTGAAGCAAACTAAGAGCCTCTACATTAGAAATAGGATCAGGAAGATTCTCTCCTTCCTTAATCAAATGTCCATAACCAATAGTAGGCTTACCAGCAACATCCAAATACTTCCTACATCTAAAACCTTCAAACAAAGAAATTAGTTTAACACCATCCCACGAAGTTACCATCCTAAACCCTTTCCTTTAAATGCCAAATAGACTAGACCACAGAAAGCAGCAAACAAAAGTTTAGTTCCTATCCACTTTCCAAAAGAACTCCACTTCATTTCCATCCATTCCTGAAAAGCTTCTTTCATTTCTGCCTTAATCTCTTCCCTTTCTTTTTCGTCCATATCCTCTCCTATATGTTGTAGTAGGGTACTTTATACATAGTACCTCCAATATTTACTTCTAGAAAACCTGCTGCTTGTGCTGGAACTGCTACTGTACCAGCAGTTGCTGAAGTAGATACCGTAGTACCTAACCCCACTTGACCAGAGGCCACTGTTGGAGTAGCTCCTGTTAATTTAAGAGTCTGTCCTGTAATAGAAGAGGATAGAGTTATAGATGTAATGCTTAGATTAGTAGGAATATCTGAACTAGCAATCTGTCTAAAAGAAGCTGTAGCAGTTCCACTTGTAGGACCAGAAAAGAAGTATCCTGCATTGACTGTAGGAAGAGTGATACTACTCCAAGCAATTGAAGAAGTACTCCCGGGAAGAATAGTCCCAGAAGATCCAATCATTGTAAACCATCTTTGCCAAGCAGGATCTTCAAATCCTAGATTGCTGAGAGGAGGAGCAGGAGGTAGTTTTATTCCCATTCTACGCCCTCCGAATATCCCATGTCATGAAGTTCATCCAATTGTTTCTCTAACCTACATCCAATATCTGTACGATACATAATGCTGTTAGGGATTTCTACTTTTTTCTTGATTGTGTTGTAGGTCTTTGTTCTAGCTTCTTCTACAGTATCTCCTACACCAGATACAGTCATGATATAGCTTCCAGCAGTTACATACAAAGGAACATCTAGCTTCACCTTACCATTAACCATTGCTGGTGCTTTTCCTAGCTTGACTTCAGAAAGATGAATATTCTTTACAGCATCTTCCTCAGTCACTCCAAACAGAGGATAACCAGAAAGTTCATCCTGCTTCTTCTTTCCATATGGATAGTCAGGCATGGAAATAACTACACCACAAGCCACTCCTTCTTTCACAGAGAGTGTATCTCTTCCTTCCAGTAGATCATACATGAATTCGACAGGATCTCCCTTATGAAGTGCTTGTTGAATCTGAAATAGAGGCCATCCCGGACGCATAGTAAACTCAAGAGGCCAAGGAGTTCCATAGCTGTCAATGATACAATTTACATCAATATAACCAGTATACCCATGAGCATGAAGGAAATCTTCCAGAGGTTTCAACACTTTATCTGCTAAGAGACTCTCTTCTTGATAACTGATGATAGTTCCCTGCTCACCTGTAGCAACACCAAGATCATCATTCATGAACTTCTTGAATTCCCAGTTCTCACACCAATACTTAGAGAATCCATTCTGACCAAACCATCCACCAACTGCCATTTCAATTCCTTTATGGAACTCTTGCAGGATGAATTCTCCTTTGTAGGCATTAGTCTTTTTCCACTTCTGAAGCATGAATACTAGATCAGCAGGAGACTTTGAGACATAGGACAATGCCTTATCTCCATCCCCTACAGGTTTGGATACATATCTTTTATTGGTAGAGATTACATGCTTGATAGCATCATCATAACTCTTGAACTTTTGAGAAGGAATGGTCTTGATTCCAGCCTTCTCCATGATAGCTGCTCCATGCTCTCTGTCCTGTTCCCATCTATTAGTTTCAATAGAAGGACCAATAATAGGATAACCTTGTTTCCTATACCGTTCAAGAGCATGAATATAAGCTACATTGTCAGTACAGAAGATCAGATCTGCCCAACGAACATGAGACTCCCAATCAGATACTCGATCAATTAAACCAGAACCTACTGTACTCCTAGTGCCATCCTTAAGATCTTTAATGAATACTTTTACAAAATGACCATGAGCTTCACAACGAAGTGCAAAGTCAAGTGAAGTACCACCAGTATCAATAATTAGAATCTTCATCTGTTTTCAAGTGCCCTCAAGTATGCCCTCCTAGCTTCTCTCAATTTCCTGCGCTTCTCAATCTCTTCTGGACTTGTCCTATCCCTGAGCTTCCTCTCTTTTACAATCGTAGGAACAGACATTCCCATTTGCTGTGCCATTTCCTCTTTACCTCTACCCTGAATAATATTATGGATAGAATGAAGAGGAGCAATAGTATCTATAAGAACTTGTGGTACACTTTCTGTAGCCATAGGTCCATAGATATGTTCACCAGTAAACTGATCTCTATTAGTCAGCATTTCAAGAATAGTTGTTTCCATCGGAGTAAGACCCACTGCTTGACGGATAAGATTACTTGCATCCTTATCTCCAAGAATCATGTGCCATACTACATAAGGAATAGTAGTAGAACCAGCTCTACGTTTAGTAGCTTTAGGATCTCCTGTCATCCATCTTGCATAAGCATCCAAGATAGAAGGATAGATAACAGCAGTAGTAAATCCAACAGCAGCCATGTGCTTTAGAGCGTCAGTACGACTTTGTGCAGAGGTAGAGTCTTGAATAAGAGCATCACGAACATCTTTAGCAGCAGAATGGAAAGTACCATAGTGATACCTACCAAACACATTCCAAGGATGTTGCATGATGTTTGATAATCCTCTAGAAATAGCAAGAGCGATTGTCTCTCCTCCATTGATCCCTAACTTGTTTGCAGCAGCGAGAATATCATCAAACCCAATCTGAGCAGGAATATGGTACCCCGGGTTGTGGGTTTCAGTATAATCGTGTAGAGCAGCATCAAAGATAGATTTACCTTTCATGGATGCAGCAGCCTTATGTGCAGTCATCATGAACACATCACTACTTCCCCAAAGAAGATGCCTAGAAGCCGAGTAAATATCACTAATCATCTGATCCGGTTTAGTGCCATATCCCCATTCTTTAGCAAGATTTCTCAACTCTCTTTTAGGTATTCCGTTTAAAGCATTCTTAATAGTTGCAGCATTCCGTACTCTAGCATACTGTAACCTAAGACCAGACTGTACTAACTTTTGATACTCAGGAGATACAATAGCTACCTCCCTAGCAGATTCCATGAACATCTTAGGAACTTCTACAATACCTCTAGGCCAGTTAAGAGGATTCATGTAAGTAGCTTGGAGAGAAGTAGCAGCATGGATAAACCCATTCTCCATGTGTCCATTAGGGTTAATGAATATAGATCCAGTAACAACAGCATTAGCTATCTCAAAAGCAGAAGCAGGATTGTTATTCCTCAAGAAAGAATCATAGTACACTTGAGCAAATCTATCCTTCAAATAATATCTTTCAAGAATAGGATGCCCTTGAAGTCTAGTCCATCCATGAGGAGCAGTAGTAACTGATTCTGCTGGAATAGCATAACCAGCCTTTACCATGTCAGCCATACTGTTCTGTAGAAACTCTAGTTGATGAATATACTTGGAAAGCTGAGAGATTGCTACAAAGGTATTAGCAAGAGCGTTCTTACTATATTTGTAGTTAGTAGCTGCTTCGATCTCATCAGTCTTTGCTTGTACAAGTTTAGCTTTCTTTCCACCAATCTCTACAGTAGGCTTTTCATCTACATTCAGTTGCTTCTCACTGACATGAATAGGATCATGGTTACGTTCTTTGTTGGAATATGTATAGAGTCTATTACCTTCCTGATTCACTACTACTCTCTTTCCATTCTCAAATTCAAGAGCAAACATACTCCTTGCCCTTTGAGCATAGGCTTTGTAAGCAAGTCCAACTTGAGAATTAGGGATAACAGTAGATCCAAATCTTTGAAGTCTACGAACAAAAGTCTGCTTAAGAATACGAGCAGTATGGAAATCTTCTCCAAGAGGCATCTGACCTCCAGAAAGCTCCATAGCTCTTCTGTATAGATCAGACATTTTCTTTACATACTTATCCACCACTTGTTCTTTAACAAGTTTCTGAGAAGGAGTAAGAATTGCCTTATTCCCATATTCCTCATCTTGAGAATTGTATACTTCAGGGCTAGAGGCATCTGCAAGAACTTGAGGACTCATAGACTCTAGATCATGAGAAAGAGCTAGCTTAGCTGCATCCTCTTGACCTTGCACGATAGCAACTTGTCGTTCAAGTCTGTTAATGTCTTGGCTTTCAGTCCTTCCTTCTTGTGGAGTAGTAGGCTTCTCAGAAAGAACATGAGAGTCATCCCAAAACTCTTCAGCAGTTTTCCTATATCCTTCTCCTAGATTCTTTACTACTTTCTCTACATATCTCTCTTTACGAGATTTAGGCAGAAAAGCAGACACATCTAGAACACCAGATTGTTTACCTCCAACCTTACCTTTAAACTCAGGCTTCTTTCCACTAGCAGCTTCTTCTACAGCAGCATTTACAGCAGACAGATGTTGATTCTTAGGAATCCAAGTCTTTTCCATTTCCTGATGTTGCTGAGAAGGATGAAAAGTATCCTCATTGTACTTCTTGTACCTATCAAACTCTTCTTGTTGCTGTCTAGCAATCTCTGCCTTGTGTTGTGCCCAAGCAGCATCAATCTGATCTTCTGTTACCTTTTGAATGTGTGCTTCAAAAGCTCTAGCTTTATTTTGAATGTGTGCTTCAAAAGCTCTAGCTTTATATTCTGCTCTAAACTTAGAAAAGTCAGTAGCTTCCTTTTGAATCTGTACTCGTTTTGTTGCTTCTTCTGGAGTTTCAGTTCTAAGCTTACTAGGAGTTACCTTTTCATAAGGAATAGTATCAGGAGCTACTGGAGAAGTCTTACCTGCTTCTCCTTCTTTAGAAGCTTTGAATTGATCCAGTTCGTCCTGCATTCTTTTAACTTCAGCCTCATGCTGACGAACAGCAGCATGGTAGATACCACCAGTGATACCACCAGTAACAGCACTGGCTACCAATTTCTTCAGATCAGAAGGATCAAACTGTTTAGCGATTTCAGGATGATTCTTGTTAATCTGATTTAGAGTAATATCAGTAGCTTCATTAGCAGCAGTTGCACTTAAAGCACCAGTAGCAATCTTAGTACCGAGAGTCTTACCAACAATAGGAATAGCACTAGCAATAGCACCTCCTACAGCCTCTACTGCTCCAGATTGATACGTCTTCTTGAGAGTCTGTCCTTGTTGGATCAGATCAGTCATGGTAGAGACTGCTTGAGGAATAAAACTAGCAGGCCCACCACCAGTAATAAAGCTACCTACTCCATGAGCAACAGTACCAGCAATAGTATGATGTGCTTGAGGACTATATCCTATTTCATTATAGATATAGTTTCTAAGTTGATTAGTCTTTTCATCTACAGCCCCCATCCAAGCATCAGTAGATCCTTTAGGAAGAAGACCTGCTTTTTCAGCAAGATGAATTCCATGAGAACTAGCTAATCCTAGAGTCTCTCCTACAGCCTTGGCACCTTCAGCAGCACCAGCACCTAACTCTTGTCCAAGAGACATATCTTGAGGTTTAGGTTTAGCAGGAGCTTGTTCTTGTGTTTTAGGCAATAGAATACTCATAGGATCTACAGAAGTAGTCCTGCTAGAAGCATTAGTTGGAGAGACTTGTTTTGGACTTCCAGAAAGAAGAATATCTATTGGATTCATTTAAGCTTGCTCTTGATATACTCTGCCCACCTACCAGAAACATCTGGATTAATTCTACCAGAAAGAGATTGAATTACTTCATTAGTAAACTCATCTTTAGTCAATCCAGACTTAATTCCATTTCTGTTATAAGCAGCAATAGCCCTATTTGTGTAGTCATTCACTGCCTGTGCTTTAGCTTTATCAGCACTAGCCTGAACTCTAGCAAGTTCTTGATCCCTAGGACTTAATCCAGTGCTATCTGGCTGAGCAGACAAATTAATTGAGTTTTTAATCTTAAAGGTATCTCTATCCAAATTAGAGTTAATCTTTTCAAAGATTTGACTGAGAGCAGTTTGATTAGAGTCCATTTCACGGTTATATCTGGTTTCTGCTTTATCAGTAGCTCTTTCTGCTTTACCTTGAGTAGCAATACCTTCCCTAGAAAGTCTAGCTTCTCGTTGGGCAGCAAGAGAGTCATTGTGCATCTGAAGTCTTTCTTTTCTAGACTCATCTGCTCTTTTATTCTCAGCAGCAATGCTCTGAATCTGTGCAGTAGTCTGTGCTCCTTGAATTTTAGTTTGGATAAAATGTTTAGCAGCAGGACTGTTAAAGTCAAGAATACTAGGATCTTTCTGAATCTCTGCTCTGGCTTGGTTTGGAAATTGCTTGATATAATCACTCCATCCTGCTTTATAGTCCATAGGATTAGAAGCAGATGTAAAGAAATGGGCTTGGGTATCTGCCATTTCTTTATGTATATTAGCCATTTCTTTATTAGCAGAGATAATAGTAGAAGTTTCCTTACTCGTATCCTTACCCATCATCATATCTGTTTGCTGACGTTGAGTAGCCAGATTGATCTGAGAAGTCAACTGGCTTAGAGTACCAGAGAAGTAGTTCTCTCTCGTTTGTGGAGTAGCCTCTTGTTGTTGCTGTGGTTGTTCTCCTTGTCCAGCCATAGACTTTTTAAACAAATCAAAGGCCATCCTATTCCGCTGAAGATTCAATTGCTCTTCTTGCAGCTTATAGGCATTCATTTGTTGCTGTTGTTGGAAGTTCTGACGGTTCTCCTGCATTTGCTGAGTTCCGGTCATAAATTTCAATCCAGCATTAGCAGCCCAACCAATGTTACCCATTATATTACCAAGATTCACGGCTGTCTCCTAATTAAGCGTACATCAACATACCACTACCACCACCACCTCCAGACAATCCTGCAAAGGCAAGTTGACCCATAGTAGCCCCAAGAATACCTGCCCCTTGTGCATTAGCCTGATTCTGGTTGTACTGAATCTGTCCAGCTGCTCCCGGATTACCCGCATTTACACCTGCAAGTTGCATAAGGTTGTTCAGTTGAGTTTGATACTGGTTAGTAGCATAGTTCTGACCATATTGAGTAACTGCTTGTAGCATATTACCAGAACCAAGCATTCCTTGAGAAGCTCCCATTCGAGTCAACTGCTGTAGACCTTGATCAAGATTGAACTGGTATCCCGGAGTAGAAGTAACCGAAGAGGGATTAGCCATCAAAGCAGATAGCTGAGATTGATATTGTGGGCGTTGAGAAGCAAATGGATCAGCCATTCCTGCTGCATTGGTACCTCCACCACCGAAAACACCTCCACCACCTCCACCACCCAGTATGCCTCCAAGAACCATTGTTCCTACAATTCCACCTAGCATAATCCATACTCCTTCAATATTTTTATTTTGCTGAAGTCAGGATTAATTTCCATCCTAACAAGCTCATTAAATCTTTCCTGATTAAACTCTTTGTTTAGAAGATATTCATATATCTGTTTAGGATATTTAAATACTTCTTCCATTGTTACATGCAATCCTTCTACTTTATACAACATTTCATGATGCTCTTTAGTCATCTGAGGGAATCCTAAAGTGTTCATAGACTGATTGATTTCTTCTAGATCTCTGTGAACCATCACCTTTCTAGCAGGATGTTGATTCATCTTTTCCCAAAAGAGAAATCCTGCTGTGCAGGAAATCCCTAGAGTTTGTTTTGTTTCAGTATGATCCAATTCATAGTATGTTGTATACTCAAGAGGATCATGAATGCAAAGAGTATTATCAGTAGTGAGCCAATTAGACATCCAAGTAGAAGCACTACGAGGAAGAGTCAACACCATAAACTCAATCATCTTGTTTCTGCTATCTCCATAGAAAACTCCACATCTAGAAAATCAACTACACAAGCTGTATTATCAATATGTTTGATCTGTACTGCTCTTCTTTGGGTGGCTCCATTTCTTAACAACTGAGATCTACTAGACGCCATATTAACTGGACGATACAGAGAGTATGTTTGATAGTCATCGTCTGTATATCTCATATAGCAGTAGGTGCTTGTTTTGTCTCCAACTAATTCTAACCTAGATATGAACTTGGTATCTGTTGTATCCATATCAAATGGATTAGTTACAATCTCAAAGTTGATAGGAGATACATCATCCATATAAGATGTAGGAGAAGCTACATATATTTTACCATTTAATTCATGTAAAAGCAAGTCCTGTGAACCAGAACTTACATAAGTATTTAATGGTAAATATCCCTCTACATAAGTAGTAGCAGTAATAGTTCCAGTAGCCGGAGATACAGAAGGAGTAGTTGATGGAGTATAAGATAAAGTATTTGCATCTATATAGGAGACACTAAAAGTTCCATTGTATTGAGTTTGAACTGATCCTGCTATTGTAATAGGATCTCCATCAGAGAGTCCATGTGCTGTGATACTTGCTGTTACAATTCCATTACTATATGTTAAAGAAGATACAGTCTTTGGAGTTTGAGGAGTAAGATACGTCCAAATACTCCATTGCTTTGTAATTAAATCATAGACTACTGTGATCTTACTGGTAGTCAGAGAAAGAACATAAAAGTTATGTCCTTGAATCTTAATAGAAAACGAATAGATTGAAGCAAGATCATCATTGTTAAGAATACGATCTATCTCTGGAGTGGATACTGGATGAGTATTCAAGCCATGCATCAGAGAGACACTTCTTCCTTTTTGAATAGTTCTAGAAATAAACAGAACTTCATTGTCTATCTGAACAACAGAATCAGCAGAAGCACATCCAACAGTCAAGAGGCCATTAGGAGCAGGAGAAAGAGGAGAGCCTAGAGCATTAGCAGCATCATAGAAGAACTCAATAGAGTTGTCTTTAAAAGCAACTACATAGTTAAGATACCTAGCAAGTGCTACCGGTACTCCTGCTACTGAATTAGATTTGATCTCATTCAAAGCACTCCAAGTAGTAGGATCATCAGGATTAGATCCCCACAAAGAACTGTTAGTATCCATGATATAGTAAGTACCATCAAGGTAAACTATTCCCGGAACAGTAGTTGCTGGATAGTTAGCATCCGTGATCTTGGTTACAGTAGTCCCATTGAAAGTGTATCCTGCTTTGGAACTCTTGAAGAATACAGAAGTGCCATAAATATCACTAAGAACTTGGTACACTTCTCCTAGAATACTAGGCTGTGTGTATGGATAGTTAGTCCCAGTAGAAGAGTATAACTTATCTGCAATAATCGCATATACAGTTCCACTAAGATAGAACATCCCCTGACCTTCTCCAACAGGAAGGGAGGCATAAGTAGTAAGTCCAAATCTCTTTGTTACAGCAGGCTTTTTATTACGAACATCCAAGAATCCATTAACAATCTTGGAATCTTTAGTTGTAGTTCCGTCTCTAGTAGCTACTGCCTCTGTAAGAGGAATTCTAATCCGCATGTTCAATCACTTCATATTCATTGAAAACATAGCCAGCTTTAAGGTATCTCTGCATAATCCAAAGACCAAAAGGAATATCATGAATTCCAGTTCCCTTGCCAGTATGATGCTTCTTACACAAAAGAACTCCTTGTGCAGTCATATTATCTACAAACTTATAAGGATCATTAGGATCAAAAGAATCCCAATCAAAATTAGGATTGTCTTCTTTAACCAGATCCCAATCAATAGGACCATCTCCAAAAGACCATTCAATTTGGAAGTGATGTGCTTCTAACGGCTCTCCAAGCTCTTCCTGCGTCTTATTACAAATGAAGCACCTCCCCATAGGAGGATGGAAAGAAAGTGCCGTAGAGAGCGTAAAAAGAGCCTTCTTGGACCTTTTAAATAGACTAGAGGTAGTTCTAGGAGGATGCCCGGGAGTATTGACCTCTACTTCCAGTGTTTCTTTCAATTCATGAATATCTTCAGTAGACATTAACTTCTCCAACGGTTATCAGGAGAGAAAGTAATAGAAGCATCTTCCTGACTCCAATCTAATACATCTTTGAAAGATGCAGCAGCTTTGGTTTCCAGATATTGAATCTTTTGAAGAGGAACTTCATACTCAGCAGCAATCTCAGCAGCTAGTCCCCATTTAAGAGGATGGTACCATTCTTGAGTAAAGTCTGGATTATCTGTGGAGAGATTAAAATCCTGAACTTGTCTTTGTACAGTCAAATAAATAGTTGAAAGATTGTCTTGAGGGACATTATATAGTGTAATAGTACCGTTCCCAAGCAAAGGATCATAATAGAATTGATTAGGAATCCCAGAAGAGGCTTTATTACCGAGGATATTGTAATCATATCTTGCTTCTTTATACAGAGTGGTATCATTTCCATTTTGATCTCTGATATATGCCTGAATGATCCTCATAGGTCTATCAGTAATTAGTGCTCCTGTACCAGAAGCAGTAGGACCAATTTGGTAACTAGAAATTCCAGCTACTGTAGGTAAAGCAATGTCTGGAGGAACACACCAGACAAGCATTCCTTTACTTGCCCAATTCTTAACCATGATATTAAGAGCTTGAGCGCAATAAGTGAGGTCAATACTAGGTATAGTATCAGCAGGGCCATATCTATGACAAACACGGAGAGCAGCACCAATAATATCATCCCTAGTTACTGTAAATGTAGTAGTTCCAGAAGTACTCATGTCAAGCCTTTCAAATTAATCAAGCGATTTGTTACATATAAATCGCAGAAATCGAAACCGAAACCGTGAGCGTTTACTGTTTCGTAAACTCAATTGAAGCGTAATCAATATATATTGCATCCGCAGAATTTGCCACCCAAGCTTGCAAATAAATCGGCCAGGATGTGGTCGTTGCTTGCGTAGTATTCTGAGTGCGGCTTTGATAATCCGTAGTATTATTAAATCTTCCTCGTACTTGCAGAATATCATGAATAGTCGTAGAAAAGTCTGTAGCGCAAATCAGGTCTGCCTCTAGTTCAAATGGACCTTGATCGGCAGCTGCCCACGTAAATAAGGAGTATATCCCTCCAGCTGATCCATTTGAATCGGCTATTGCAATATTTTTTGCATTGTTCGTTCCAAATATATAGCCACAAATCCGGATCTTCCATCTATCCCCGTGAAGATAGGGGTATTCTCCAGGTACAGTAAACGTGAGAATGTTGGTGTTGGCCACTGTACCACTATACACTTGCGAGGCGATCACTGTAGGATCTGGCATTCCATTAACGTCACGCACTGCTGATGTCAGAATGTAGGGAACTCTGCCGTAAACAGAACTAGGTTTAGACAGGACGCTAGCTCTTATGCGTACTCCAATCGGAGCTGCCCCAGCATTTGAGTATGTGAATCCTGAGGCGATTATGTCAGATATGTCGAAATCCATATCCACTGCAGACGGTGCCCCTACAAGTACACCAGTAGGACTAATTCCACTAGAAAGAGGATCACCGGGAATGGCATTCACGGTAATGTCACTCACTCTGACGATTTTATTGTTGGATGACCCAGCTGAGATAGTGACTATGCTATTCGCTTGGTTGGCGGTAAATGACACCCCAGACACATGCTGGTCAAGAACCCAATCGTAATTATTAGTGCCACCGATTCCGGCTCCATTGCCCTGTAATAAGATCACCGTTCCTATATTCAAGAAAGTTCCGGTTATGTCTTTTACATGGATACCTGACGCATCGCTTGTGCTGATGGCAGGATGGACGGTAATTCCGGCTGCGGCAATTGATGTTTTTCCGATACGTATATTCCGAGAGCGTTCGCCGATATCAATCAGGTTCTGAGCTACTGAATTTCCATCTACATTCACGATAGTAACATCATTTTCTCCCAGGTAGGAGCTGCTTGACCCGCTTTTCACTTCGTACACTCTATTTCCAGTAGAGGCGGCGCAGTACAGGGTAACGGTATTACCATGGAACTGGGACTTGGTAAATCCATCAGTGGACAAACCGTGCGTCCCTGTAAGCTTGTTATCATGGATATCACATCGGTAAGTTCCAGAGAGTGAAAATGCCTGAGAGCCGTTATTGTAGTCGGCTGTGATATCGAATCCGGTTAACTCCATACCTTCACAGAAAACATCTGTAGTGTCGGTAGGATAGCCCAATCGAGGATCGCCAATTGCGACGTCAATGCTTTCATAGAAAGTCACTTTATTGTTTACTGAATCAACGCCCCTCACCTTGACTAATTGAACAAAGGAGGGGAACACAGAAACTCCTGTAGAAAGGAAGTCGTAAGTAACCGAGGCTAAAACATAAAGGCCACCTACAGTAAAGTTTGCCGCTGCCCCTATGGAAGAAAAGCTCAGGCTATTGGCACCTTCTGCCATAGGCGCGCCAAGATACCAGGAAAATGCTGTCTCATAGTACCCAGCATACATACCTTTCACATACCAACTATTGTTGTAGGTAGTCATACGGCATCCGTTGCCGTACATGCTTACCTTTGTTCTCGGGCGCAAGGATGCACTTTTATCCGCAGTTGGCATGTATGAATTGGATTGTCCATGCGACTTATAATGGCCGCCATCTGGGA
>JAEHJW020005420.1_pt1 | contig 23673 bp, 28 predicted proteins | sample 9271431 | NCBI WGS metagenome assembly JAEHJW02 | reverse complement strand
GGGAACACTGGCAAGAAGCGAATCCGGCGCGGTCGGGCGCTCGAGCGCACCCCGGGACTCGAATCGCTCCAGCATCGCGCTGGCATCCGCCCGACCGCTTTGCGCGCGCTGGGGGCTCGCCCCACGCTCGCGGCGCATCCGCAGCATCGCCCGATTGTTCGCCCCTGCATTGCGCTTGAAATGGGCGTGCTCGATCTCGATTGTCGTCGGAGATTGCTCGGGGAATTCGAGCGCCCCGGGATTTATGCTTGCGCGGAGCACATCGAGCGCGAAGCGCACTTCCGGGCTCTCTGCGTTCTCGGCGGCCTCGCGAACTAGCGCGCAGGCGGTGCGGAAGGCTTGCTGGTAATCTCGGGCGGCGGCGATGAGGGACATCATGCGGAGTTGAGTGATGGCCATTAGTTGAACTCCTTGGTTAGATTCAAAAATTCGCTCCACAATGAGATAACTTGCTTATTCTCTTGCTCTGCATATCTCACAAGCGAGCTAATCGTTCCGGGCCTGCCGTTGTGCAATACTAGCAGCACATCACTGTGCTCGATCATATAGCAACACTGCTCTTGGTAAGCCTCATGCGTCAAATGCCCGCGCCCGGCATATATAAGCTCTTGCGTATTGCGCAGTATTTCTCCATCAATCCCTGCAGGGTCCTGCAATTTTCCAGAACAATACTCCGGCAGTTTGAGCACCCCTATGACTGGAATTTTGCGGGCTATTGCGGCGCGCGCCAATTCCGCGCTCCATCCTGGAGGTAGAGAACTCAGCACCTTCTCTGGCTGCAGGCGCTCTAGCACTCTTGCAGCTAGTTCAGGGAGCACGGTGCTCAGCAGGCGATAGCGTTTTAGCACTGTGGGGCTGTTGGATATTGTTGATATTATGGGCTGCATGTGGAGGACCTCTGTGGGGGCGGCGATTGCGAACATTATATCGAATACCCCATGGAACGTCAACCGGGAACAAAGGACCCCTAGGGTATGAAGATTCGCTCTCGGCCCACCGAGCTTTTGGGAGCCCCCCGCTCCGCCGTCCCGCTTTCTGGGGGGTTTTCTGTAAAAAAAAAAAATTTTTAGAAAGAAACTGAAGACCACCCCTCCACCCCCCAGCACTCCCCCTGCCAAAGGCTCGGCCCATCAGCTTGCTGCATAGCCTAGGGGTCTAATGTCCGGGGGTGACATTCGGGTGGTTATTCGTGGCAGAGCCACTATCGTGGCGCGCCCGCCCGCTCTGCAGCCACCGAGCGCGCGCAATGGCCATCGCCCATGCTGGCGCGAAGCGTGGGGGCAGGGGCGCCGCTGCGCGGAGTGCATTGGAGCCGCTTCATAAACCCGCTGCGCAAATGCGCTGCAAGCGGGCGCAGCGTTGGAGCCACCATTGGCGCCCGGGCGCGCCACACGCCGCACCCTCGCGCCCATCTTTGACGGTCAAAGTCGCCCCCTACCGCCAGCACAATAGGGGCTTGCGCCGCCTTGGACTCCGCCCCCGGGCATTCCTCGTGGGCCAAAACAAACATGGGACGCCCACGTTCACGGTGCTTTGTTAATCATGGGCGCCCATCGTAATTGCTTGACTGGCCGCGCCCCGCATGACGGGCAAAAATAATTCCCCCTTGGGTGCATTTTCTTCCACCAGCCCTATTGCAATCCGGCCGGGCGTGGTGTACATACATCTCATGCGATGGCATTCCGCCACCGCGCAAATCGGAGTCCAAATCCCATGACACATGAATTCGAAAAGGCCGGGCATAAGATCACGGTCGATGGTACGATGACGATTGGCGGGCACGCCGTTCCGCTTGCCACACTCGCCGCAATGGTATCCCGTGGCGTCACGCATTACTTTGGCAGCGAACTTGCATCCAAGGTCATTGCCGAACGCAAGCGCCGCGAAGCGGACAATCCGATGTCGGAAGCCGACGAGGCCGCATATCGGGCCGAAACTGCCGATGCATTCCTTGCACGCGCAATCGCAGGCGAGATCGGCATGGGCCATCGCGGGCCGTCTGCGGATCCGACAGAGGCCGAGGCCGAGAAGCTCGCATGGGCCGAAGTGCAAGTGGTGCTCAAGCAGAACGACATCAAGCCCGAAGGCAAGGGCGAAGACCGCACGTGGACCATTGGTGCGGACAAGCTGTCCAAGGATGACCTCATTGAGCGTCGCTTGGCCAAGCACGGTGACCGGCTGCGTGAAGAGGCCCGCAAGGCAATCGCGAAGCGCGCGAAGGACAAAGCCCGGTTTGCGGAAAAGGTCAGCGCAGAGGGGCTTGACCTGTAATCAGCCGCACTTGTGGCGCTTGCGCCGCGCGGAAGGGGCCGGGGGTCGGAGGTACACCCCCGGCCCTTTTCGTTTGCGTGCCGCGGGGCGGGCGCACTACACCCCCGCTTGACTCCATGCGAAGCATCCCCCCTTGGGACTGGCCGAAGGCCGGGGGGACTGGCCGAGCGGAGTGGGGAATTGTGTTTGTAGCAACCCCCAGCCGTGCTTGGCCAGATTTTCTCCGTCCCATCATTGGCGACCTCGGGCCACGCGCCAGCGGCGCCGCTCTCCCGCCCATCACTCCGCGCTTGCACCCAGCCCGGCCCCATATATAAAGTGTGCCCGCAATGGGGCCGCGCTTGGCGCCCCGCCAATCGGAGGACCCCCGGCCATGAACTCAATGCTGCGAAACGTCGCCACCAGCGTGCTCCAAGACGGCGCGACCGTCGGGTTCGGCTGGCTGGCCGAGCACGGGCTGGTGACGCATCAGGACGAGCAGGGCTTTATCGGCAGCGTGGTGTTTATCGGACTGCTGGTGCTCAACGCGGTGCTGAGGCACAAGGCAAGCGCGCGCGCCAGCGCCAGCGCAACTCCCGCGGCCAAATGAGGTGGAGACAGCTCGCATGTCTGTTGCCGTTGCTGTTCCCGCTTGCGGGCTGCACGGTGGTGCAGGTGCAGAGCACGGCGCGCGCCCCGCGGCTCTCATTCTGGCCACTTGGGGTGAGAATCGACGCCGCGCGCGGGAGCACGCTCAGCGTGAGCGGGAGCTCGATCGGGCTCGGTGGTGGATGCTATTCAGCGGCCCTGGGTTTCGCCCGGTTCCAATGTACTTTTATCTCCCCACGGACCTGCGGAGTGGCGGTGATCGTGAATCCCAGCAAGGGGCTGATCGCCCAGTGGATTGAAATCGCGAAGCAACTGCAGCAAGCCCCGCGGGTGCGCTGCCTGACAGGAGAGCAGAGATGAACAGTGGAATTAGAAACGGCGGAGTCGTGCTTGCGCTCGCCCTCGCCCTCAGCGCCTGCAGCTTGGTCAACTCCAAGCCCGCTATGGACGTGCAGGCCGCAGGCAGCACCTACGGCGTAGGCGGCACCGCAGCACCCGGCGGGACGGCCAGCATTAGCATCGGGGCCACGCAGCTGCGGGCGATCATCGCCCCGACGGTTTACACTGATGCTAATGGCCAGCAGCAGAAGCTCCTCGCGCCGAATCTCTGCGGCGCGGAGTCGGTGCCGAGCATTTGGGGCACATCGAGCGTCGGGACGAGTGCAGGGATTGGCGCAGGCTCTGCCCCGAGCGCCTCGCTCAGCAACGGCGAAGGCATGGCGGTCGGGTTGCCAGCGGACCTTGAGGCTCTCGCGGACCTCCAGAAGGCCGCGGGTGCGAGCAATAATGTCCTCCGAGATTGCACGGGGAAGTAGGAGCGAGCACGGATGCCCCCCGCTGATATTCCACAGGAGCTGATTGAGGAACTCCCGCTGAGCAGCCGCGGTGGACGTCGCGCCGCTGCGCCGCTGAGCGTGGAGGAGGTGAGGCCGCTCACCGAGGCCGACCTCCCGGAGATCCTCAATCCGCCGCCTGTGGGCTCCAAGCCCGGGCTGATCAAGCGGCTCCAGCATCATCATCATACTATCGCCCAGATGCTCGCCCGTGGGGCTACCAAGGCGGAGATCTCGCTCGTGACGGGCTTCAGCCCGGCGTATTTGAGCATCCTCGACGACGACCCGAGCATCAAGGAGCTCGTCGCAGCATATCGGGAGCATGATGAGACGCTTCGCGTCGATGCGATGCAGCGGCTGGCGGACCTGGGCCTCAGTGCGGTGGAGGAAATCCAGCGGAAGCTGGACGAGGAGCCCGAGAAATTCACCGTGGGGCAGCTCACGGAATTGGTGGACCTGGGGTTGCTGAAACCCAAGGGCGCAGGCGGAGGGGGAGTGAGCGCAGCGGCGCCTACAGGCGCCCCGCTGGTCCAGGTGACGTTTGTCAAGAGCGAGCACGCGGACGGCGCAAGCGCATCCGAAGGCCGCCCCACGATTGATCTCAAGCCGGCTAATAGGATTGAGCAGAAATGAGCAGCAGCGGCACCGGCAGCAGCGGCACCAGCAGCATAGCCAGCCACCTCGAGCTTGCCATCTCGCTCATCCAGCGGTTTGAATCCTGTCGCCTTGCAGCGTATCAGGACTCGGGCGGGAAGTGGACCATTGGCTGGGGACACACCGGGCCGGAGGTGCGCAAGGGACTGGTGTGGTCGCAGGAGCAATGCGATGCGGCGCTGGAGCGGGATCTGGCGGTCGCGAACGAGGGGGTGGATGAGCTCAGCGGCAGCGTTGGGCTTACCCCACTCCAGCGTGGCGCGCTGATTTCACTCGTGTTCAATCTGGGCGAGGGGCAGCTCAAGCCCTCGATGCTATTCCAATTCGTGCGCCAGGGGCAGTTCCTGCAGGCGGCGCGGCAATTCCAGCGCTGGGATCATGTTGATGGCCGGGAGGAGAAGGGCTTGCTGGAGCGCCGGCTCACCGAGGCCGCGATGTTTGTGCGGGGGAGTTGAGCTGGTGCAGGGAACTGTCCACGCGCGGACTTGCGCCCGCCCGGCGTTCATCCCGCAGGGGCGCCCAAGGGGCGTCAAGCGGCTGGGAGTGATATTCGAGGCCGATCTGGCGCGGCTGCTGCCCGCTGGCTGGGTCCGGGGGCAATGGTGGGAGTGGGGCGACGGTGGTGGTGCACTGCACTGGTGCCAGACGGACTTCCATCTTGCGAATTCCGCACGGACGGTGGTGCTGGAAGCCAAGCGCACTTGGGTGCCAGAGGCCAGGAGCAAGCTACGCGAGCTCTACCTGCCCGTGGCCGAGGCCGCGCTGAAGCGTCCGGCTGTCGGCATCGTGGTGGTCCAGCGGCTTACCAGCGACTGCCCCGACCGGGTGTGCCAGACGCTGGAGGAGGCGATTGAACTCGCGCTGGAGGGCGTTCCAACGGTGTGGCATGTGAGCTTGCTGGGGTGTAAAGTCCCTCGGCCCACGCGGGCGAGGCGCTCCAAGCGGCCAATATAGCCCGCGCGCACGCGCGCTGTCACAATAGCCCCAAATTTCACGCGAGGACCCAACATGCAGCGGATTTGGCGCGAATTCAGAGCAGAGGCCGCAGGGGCGGTAATTGGTGCGGTGCTCGCGATTTGCGCGGTGCTCGGGCTGGCCCTCGCCCCGCAGCCCGCGGCTGCGCAGCAGATCGTCAATCCCTGTGTGCAGATCAATATCGACGGAGCTTGCCAGCGGGCGGCCAGCAACTATGGACTGACTGTCAGCACGGTCCCCGGTGCGACGGTGAGTGTTGTCAGCGGAACCAACACGGTTACGCTAGCAAGCAGTACGTATTCCCGGCAGCTGCTATTCGCAAGCGCGACATATACCACCAGCTCCACCATCGGCAATCGCTATTTATATCTCGCGATGTACAATGGCTCTGGCACCAAGGTCGCATATTGGCTCACCTCCGCCGCAATGACAGCCAGCGGGACTTATACTGTGGAATTCGTGCCCGGGACCTATCGGGAGACTGCATTCGACACCAACAATTCAATTCAGACCCCATTTCCGGCGGGGCTCGTGATTCCAGCGGGATATTCGCTGAAGGTCTTTGACAATGCTGGGATTAGCACTAGCGACAGCGAGAGTGTCACGTTTGAGACCACCCAAGGCGGTGGGAGCTAAGGAGGCGCGCTTCGCGCCCCAATTCAACTAGGAGCATCCTCCAATGGCTGATTTGACCACAAAGGCACGCAAGCGGCTGCCCAGCAGCGATTTTGGGCTTCCCAACGAGCGAAAATACCCCATGCCCGACCGCGCCCACGCGGCGAATGCGAAGGCCCGGGCGAGCCAGCAGGAGGCCAAGGGGAATATCAGTGAGGCCGAGAAGCGGAAGATTGACGCCAAGGCCAATCGGAAGCTCTACGGCGATGACAAGCACGGGTATGGGCGCTGAGCGAGCGCAGAGTCCATTTCCAACTCAAATTCCGACTCGCAAGGAGTACTCCAAATGGCAGACAAGCATCAGCGCAGCATGGTCGGTAATGAGACCAAGGCGGATATGAAGGGCGCGATGAGCATGGGACGTGGGAGCAAGCTCAAGGAAGCAGTGACGGAACTCCACGCGCAGCATCCGCATGGGCATGAGGACCACGGGCCGCACCATGGGGGCAAAGAGCACATGCGCCACATGCCGCTGCATGGGATGAAGCCCAGCGTCGGGGGTATGTAACATGGCACGCAAACGGCTGAATGACACAGAGGCGCTTGTCGTCCGCCCGTTTGCGGGCGGAGAAGAGCACAGCATTAGCTCCCGGAAGATCGAGAACGGGTATTTGACCCGGACCAGTAGCTACAATCCGGGGACGGGCGAGTGCAAGAGCGCGGAGATATTCACCAAAAATCCGCCGAAGCTGACCGCGCCGCGGATGGACGGTCGGCAGGGCCGGGATGCGACGGGGGATAGCTCGCTTGCGGACACGGTGAAGTACCTCGGGCGCTCGGGTGTGTGATGCGAGCAAAGCGGGCGATTGGACTCATCCTTGGGGCGGTGTTGGGATTTATGCTCAGCACCGTCCCAGCGCTCGCGCAGAGCACCCAGTGCATCAGCAACGCGCTGGCAGGTGGGACTGCTAATGCGATCACGATTCCGCTGCTGCCCTGTAGCTCCGCGACTAATTTGCTGCTCCTCACCATCAGCACCACTAACACCGGCGCGGTTACGCTGCAGCAGCAAGGCGGCAGCGCACTGCCACTGGATGATGCGACTGGTGCGCCGCTGATAGCCGGGGCGTTGCAAGCGGGCAGCGTGGTGCTGCTCAGCAGCACAGGGACAAAGTGGCTGCTGCTGACCAGCAGCATCGGCGGCGGGAATACCGGGGTGGGGAAGGTGCTAAGTGTCAGTGGGAATTACACTGTCACCGCGGCGGATGTGACGAATGGGGTGTTTTATCTGGACGTGAATGCTGCAAGCGGGCCGGTTACGATCACAGTGCCACCAGCGTTGAGCAATTCAAGCACCACACCGATGGTGGTGGTGAGCAAGACCGATACGACGAACAACATCATCACCATCAGCGATGGTACGAACTCGGTGGATTATATTGTCTCCGGGGCTGGGGCCAATGGCCAGATCAATGGCTACCGTGATATTTACTCCAATGGGACCAATCTGCGCTCTGAAGGAGCTGGCTAATGCGATTTCGCTCACTCATTCTCGCGCTTTCTGCGCTGGCGTTCGCAAGCGCGGCGCAGGCTGCGGCTCCATATGCTTGGCAGTATTCGTCTATCTCAGCAATGCAGGCTGCTGGTCCAGCATGGGGCACAACGATCCAATCTGCCGTGGTGAATGGTACGCAAGGGACGGGCGATACATTCGATTGGGTCAGCGCGACCATTACGACCGCGAATTGCACAACGCCTTCCAGTCCGATTGATAATGGAACAACCTTTTGCGTGCATGACGCGACGGGAACGGGTTGGCGCACGGACGGCTATACGCAGCGCGTTCCTTTAATCTCTAATATGTCTATGTTCGGCGCCAGTACCGCGTCCAGTAACAACGCATCAAATCTGCTCAATCTTATTTCTAGTTCCGCCATCATTGGAATGAACGTCGGCGGCAGCTTTCCCCTTTCGCAGTCTTTGGTTCTGTCTAGCACGACGCAGCCTGCGTTAAGCGGTAAGACTTTCATCGGACCGGAATTAGCTAACTTAGACTTCACCAACGGAGGAACAACTTACCCGACTGGCAACCTTACGAGTTATATTTGCGGCATTTGCGCGACCGCGACGAATAGCGCCTCGCCGGAACAAACTGGATTAAATCACGTAAATTTCCAAGGCATAAATATATTCGCTCCAAGCGCAGGCGTAGGACTATGGAGCGCGCAAGGAAGTTATGTAAATTTCAACAATATGACATTCGCTAGTTACAGCGGGACTTGGGCGCAATACTTACTAGCAATATCAAGCTCGATAAGTGATGTAGTCAAAGGTTCACAGTTCGGAAATGCTCACCGCGCCGCGATATTTCTATCCGACGACAGCGGAGACGGCGATGCTAATAACTACAATGACAGCATTTTTATATCCGACAACGGATTTACAGCTTCGGCTTTTAGCGAAATAGCAGACACTGGATCGGGTGCTTTTGGCGTTCGCGTTGTTAAAGGTAATACACAAAGCGCAGCGGGGTCATACTATAACTTTTGGGGAGGAGCGGGCGAAGCCCTAGACTATAGCGGCAACTGGACCGAAGGCGCTAGGCAGGCGATAGGGGGCTGGCCCGCTGCGACATCATGCTCAGGAGACATCCCAGTAATTGGAACTGCTATTAGCGGTGTTGATAACGCCGTTCCTTGCTCCGATTGGTATTTTGGGGGATGGGGATATACCGCTGAAATACACAATAATATGCACGGCAACCCTTACGCCGGATACGATGTTTCAGAGTTTGAGGGGCCGGTAGAAATTTACAATACAGTTCTGAATAATAACCTCAGCAACTTAGCATGGTTCGCTAAAGATACTGGGTGCGTAGGTTCTGTCGTTGTTCAAAGCCCCTACATGACGACTTCGCCGCCTAGCAGTTACGTGGAGGATATATCTGACTATGGTACAATCGCAAAGCGTGGTTATTCTGGTCAGGGCTCGTGGGCTAACGATGTGGCGATAGGGACATGTAACGAAACTTACGGGTCGGGATCATCGTTTGCTGAATGGTTAGACCGAGATTATTCTGTATCGCTTTCCAGCGTGACGAGCGGATATGGCGATTATCCTGTGCTGGCGATACCAGCGAATTTTGCCGGGACGGTTATAGTCGATGTGGTCATGGGTAATGCGTCCGGCGGCCATTCAGAAATACGACAGGAAACAGATTTCAGCTTTAGCCAAAATAGCAGCGGTATAATGACCGCTTTGGGTAGCTTCTCTCCCATTACCGATTTTAATGGAGGGACATATTATGGCATCCCAGCCGGAACAGGTATGTCATATGGCTACATTGACAATAGCGCATCATCACAGCCGACTATCTATATCGGGTTGAAATACCCAAACGGTACGGGGGATCGCCTTGATGTACGACTGCGTATGATAGGGAGCGTAGTGTCAAGCCCAGCAATCGGGGGAACCGTCTTATTTCCGACAATAACAGATTACACGACAGCTGCGGCAGCTATAACGGCGGCAGGTAGTGCGGGCCACGCCTTTACCAATGTTACAAACGTCGGGGTTAGTAAGACATGCACCACTTATCCGACCGTGGTAAACGGATTAGTAGTGTCATGCTAGGATACTTGCCTTTCAACCCCACCTAAGTCATTGATCTAGTGGTGGGCGCGACAGGGATTGAACCGGAGATAAAGTTATGAGACTGCATAGAGTGCTGAAATTTGGGATGCTCGCGTTGGTGCTGGGGCTCACTCCCGTGCTCGCACAAGCGTTGCTGCCGAATGGACAGCAGCAATTTACTGACTCCAACGGCGCGCCGCTGGCCAACGGGAGTGTGTATTTCTACTATCCCGGGACGACCACTGCCAAGACTACCTGGCAGGACGAGGGTGAGACCACGCCAAATACCGATCCGGTGGTGCTGAATGCCGCGGGGCGCGCTCAGATCTGGGGCAGCGGCCTGTACCGGGAGATCGTGTACGATGCGAATGGGAATCTGATCTTCGATGCGGTGACGGGGAGCGTTGGGACTGGCAGTGGGGGCTTCGGCGCGACGACGAGCTTGGCCAGCAGCGCGACCACTGACCTGGGAACGGTTAGCTCCCACAATGTGATCATCACCGGCACAACTGCGATTAGCTCCTTCGGCTCCAGCGCAAGCAGTGGAAGCCCATATTACGTGCTGGAGTTCGCCAATGCCGGACTGCAGCTGACGAATTCGACCTACCTGGTGCTCCCGGGTGGACAGAATATCACCACGCAAGCGGGGGATGTCGCATATGCGATGTATCTGGGGGGTGGGATTTGGCAGGTGTACTCGTACCAGCGCGGTAATGGGCAGGCGCTGAGCACCAGCGGGGCGCAGAGCACGCTCGCGAGCGCAAGCACGACGGACCTCGGGAGCGTCGCGGGGAATTTGATCTCCATCAGCGGTACCACAACCATCAGCTCCTTCGGCTCCAGCGCAAGCACCGCCAATCCGCTGTACTGGCTCTACTTCCCGAGCTCGCTCACGCTGACTAATTCCAGCGCACTTGCGCTCCCGGGCGGGGCGAATATCACGACCACGGCGGGCAGCAGCGCGCTGGCGGAATATTTGGGCTCCGGGAATTGGCGGGTGCTGAGCTACAATAGCTCCTCTGGCTCGGCCAATCCGACGAATTTGCATACGCAGCTGTTCACCAGCTCCGGCTCCTTCACAGTCCCGACTGGGACGAGCACCGCGACGGTGTATCAATTCCAGATTGTCAGCGGAGGCGGTGGTGGTGGTGGAGTCAGCAGCACAAGCAATATCAGCGCTGGTGGCGGTGGTAGTGGTGGTGCTGAGGATGTCTGGCTGAGCGGGTTTACTCCCGGCCAAACCGTCACGATTACAGTTGGCGCTGGTGGAGCTGGTGGGAACAACTCTGGCGGCAATGGCGGCTCTGGAACTTCCAGTGTGATTTCATATGCAAGTGTGAATGTGGTAAGTTGCACTGGTGGCGGTGGTGGGACCGGAAATACAGCATCAGGTGTTGTTGACGGTGGCGGATATGGAAGCTGCACGGTTGGGGTGGGCAGCAGTGGGCTCACGCTAGTCGCTGATGGGGCGCTTGGTGGGCAAAATGGGGCGCCCAACTGGAATTCGGACGTGATTGGCGGTAAGGGTGGCAGCGACCCGTGGGGCGAGGGCGGTATGCCAATAGGACAAGACTACGTATCGGCTGGCCAAGGTTATGGTGCTGGTGGCAGCGGGGCGTCTAATGCTACGACTACAGCTCATGCGGGCGGCAGCGGCACTGGTGGAATGGTGCAGGTGAAGTGGATTCAATAGGAGCGCGGCTCGCGCTCCTCTCCAACTCCTCTCAGTGAATGACGCGGGCTGAGAGGATGAAGTCGAACCAGCGTCGAACATAGGAGCTACCAATGAGAATGAATAAAGCATTCCTCCTCGTCGGTGCGCTGGTTCTGGCAACTAGCGCAGCGGTGGCAGGTGGGTTTTTCACTAATGGCTTGCCAGTGGCGGGGCAGGCGCCGTATACCACGACCCTCCCGCTGACGGGAGTGGAGCAAATCCCGGCGGATACCGAGCTCTCCGGCGGTGCAAGCCCGCAGAGCGAGGCCATCACGACCGCGCAGCTGGGGGCGTTTGTCAGCCAGACGTTCAGCAGCGGGGTTTACTCCGCGGCCACGAATACCAGCTCGTTCACCGCTACCACGGCCCAGACAATCGGCAAGCCGCTGGTGGTGCTGAATTTGACTGGGACGCTGGGCGCGGCAGCGAATGTGACCACGCCGACGGCAGCGCAGCTGTGGGCCGCTGTGGGCAACGCGCAGGCGGGGCAGACTTATGTGCTGCGGGTGATCAATAACTCCAGCGGGGCTTACGCCTGGACGCTGGTGGGCGGGACTGGAGTGACTGTCTCCGGCACCGCGAGCGTTGCTCAGAACACCTACCGGGAATGGCTGGTCACGCTGACCAACAGCACGACCGTGAGTGTTCAGAACATCGGGGCTGGCACGAACTAAGTGAGCGGGGAGGCAGCGCAGTTGCTGCCTCCCTATCGCTTTAGCTGGAGGACTTCCACATGAAGCATGACAAAAAGCTGCCCAAGAAGGGCAAGGTTGATATGAAGGAATTTGAGGGAACGAAGGCGGACCTCAAGGCTGACCGTCGGGAGATCAGGAAGATCAATCAGGAGCGGAAGAAGAGCGGGAAGAAATAGCGGGGCAACGCCCCGCGTTCCCTCGTCCCACCTTTGATGGTCAAACTCCACCATGTCCAGTGCTGCCCTCCCCGCCGCCGAATTCCCCGACTGCCTGCAGTGTTTGTTTGAGCCTGCTCGCTACAAGGTGCTCTACGGTGGCCGCGGCGCAGGACGGAGTTGGGGAGTAGCGCGGGCGTTGCTGATCCTCGGCACCCAGCGGCCGATTAGAGTCCTCTGCGCCCGTGAGTTCCAGAATTCCATGTCCGACTCGGTGCATAAGCTGCTGAGTGACCAGATCGAGGCGCTTGGGCTGAGCTGGTTTTATTCCGTGCTGCAGAAGCAGATCAGCGGCAAGAACGGGACGACGTTCAGTTTCGAGGGGATTAAGAACAACACCACTAGGATCAAGTCATACGAAGGTATTGACTACTGCTGGGTGGAAGAGGCCGTGAAGGTAAGTCGGACCAGCTGGGGCATCCTGCTGCCGACCATTCGCAAGCCCGGGAGTGAGATCTGGATGACTTTCAATCCAGAGCTGAGGACTGACTATACCTACCAGCGGTTTGTGCTCGAGGCCGAATCCGACCCGAGCGTGACGCGGGTGGTCAAGATGACCTGGCGGGACAATCCGTTCTTTCCACAGGTGCTCCGGGACGAAATGGAGCGGGACCGGAAGCGGGATTATGATTACTATCTCAATGTCTGGGAAGGCCATCCGCTTGAGCAGCTCGACGGCGCGGTTTATGCCAAGCAACTTCGGAAGGCGACCGAGGAACAGAGGATCACGCAGGTGCCCTGGGAACCGGAGATTCCGGTTGATGTGTTCTGGGATTTGGGCCGCGCAGATCGGACTGCAATGTGGTTTGGTCAGCGGGTGGCGATGCAGTATAGAGTACTTGCATATTTCGAGGAGCGTGGAGAGGACATCCCGTTTTATATTAAGGAGCTGCAATCCCGCCCGTATGTCTACGGCACGATGTTTCTCCCGCACGATGCTCGGCACAAGCGGCTGGGGATGCAGAAGAGCATCGAGGCGCTAATTCGCAGCTATGGATTCCGCGTGCATGTCGTCCTGAAGCTCAGCATCGCGGATGGGATCAACGCCTCGCGGCTGTTCATGAACACCTGCTGGTTCGACCAGCGTCAATGCGCGGATGGGCTTGACCGGCTGCGCCACTACCGCTACAAGGTCATCGACGGGCAGTATAGCAACGAACCATTGCATGATGAGGCCAGCGACGGGGCGGATGCGTTTCGGACGATGGCGGTTGCGAATCAGCACAGGGGCGGAAGCAGGACCGAGGTTCTGCGGAGGTTAGAGGCTGCGGGCCGGGCTCTGCGCGGCGATGCCCCGCTGTTGGAATTTGGTAAAACTCGGCCTCGCGCCGGATTGGGATGGATGGAATGAGCGAGATTGAAGGCTATGCTGCTCGCGCACCGAGCGACCACGCGCTTGCCGCTCCTGATGTACCCACCGATGATCCGTTGATTATGGAGGCGCATGAGCGGTGGAATAGGTGCAGTGAATATGAAAGCACCGCGCACCAGCGGGCCATTGCGGACTATAAATTCGCCTTCGGGGACTCGGATAATGGCTACCAGTGGCCGGATGCGATCAAGCGGAATCGAGATGTTGACAAGCGGCCCTGCCTGACGCTGAACATCACTCGGCAGCACAATAAGCAGATTGTCAATGAACAGCTGAAGAACAAACGGCAAGTCAAAATCCGGGCAGCCGGAGGCGAAGCCACGGCTGAGAGCGCGCAGCTGTGGCAGGCCCTCATCGACGACATCCAGTACAAATCCAACGCGCAGGCCGCGTATGCCCGGGCGAGTGACTTTCAGGTCACGATCGGCTGGGGCTATTGGCGGCTCGCGACAGACTATGTGAGCGATGATAGCTTCGATCAGGAGATTAGGATTTTGGGCGTGGAAGATCCACTCCGGGTCTATCTTGATCCCAATGCCAAGGATGAGACTCAGCCGGACCTCGGCGCGGAATTCGCCTTCGTATTCGACGTGGTGCCGAATGATAAGCTACGTGAGGCATATCCCGAGATCGAGGGGATTGGGAATCTGCAGCCCCTGAATGCGATGGCGGGGGACTCGGACTGGATCATGAAGGATCATACTAGAGTCGCGGAATACTTCCGCAAGGTTCATGTGAAGGATGAACTCGCCAGTTTCATCGACCCTGCAAGTGGCGTGCGGAAGAGCTTGCTCAAGTCCCTCATGCCGGCTGAGGTCTGGGCTGGGATCAAAGACCTGCCCAGCACCAAAATCCGCCCGACCAAGCGGACCAAAGTCGAGTGGTATCTGATCGTTGGCAACAAGCGGGTAGATCATACGATTTGGCCGGGGAGCTACATCCCGCTGGTGAGGATCATCGGAGAGGAGACCAATATCCAGGGCGTTATGGACCGGAAGGGGCATACGCGGTATATGAAAGACGCTCAACGGATGTACAACTACAACGCGAGTGCTCAGGTCGAGCAAGTCGCGCTGCAGACCAAGGTCCCCTGGATCGCCGCGGCGAAGGCGATTGAGGAGTACGAATCAATGTGGAACACCGCGAATGTGGTGAACCACTCGGTGCTGATCTACAACGATGTTGACCCGGAGTATCCAGAGCACCAGATTCCGCCGCCGCAGCGGATTGAGCCCCCTGCGAGCTCCCCCGGGTTTGCCGAAGGTATGCAGACCGCGTTCAATCAGATGATGATGACCAGCGGGCAATGGCAGAATCAAATGGGGATGATCGGGAATGAGCGGACTGGCGCGGCGATCCGTGAGCGGCAAGCGCAGAGCGATACCAGTGTTTTTCATTTCCAGAACAATTTTGAGCAGGGCTTGCGTAACTGCGGCAAGATGCTGCTGGAGCTGATTCCCAAGGTGTATGACACGCAGCGCCTGATGCGGCTGAGGCTCGACAGCGGGGATGAGCTTGATGTGGAGCTCAATCCGGCTACGCCGCAGGCGCTGCAGCAAATCACGAATGCGAATGGGAAGATCGTGGCGAGTGTGCTGAATTTGACCAAAGGGCAATTCGAGGTCATCGCAGATGTCGGCGCGGCGTATGGGACGAGGAGAGAGGAGACCGTGCAGGCGCTGACGCTGATATTGACTCAGGCTCCGGAGCTCGTGCAGTATGTTGGCGACCTGCTGCTCTCCTCCATGGACTTCGACAAGGCGCAGGAAGCCGCGCAACGGCTGCGGAATATGATCCCGCCGCAGGCGCTGGGCAAAGGCCCAAGCCCGCAGGAGCAACAGTTGATGCAGCATAATCAGCAGCTGCAAGTCGCATTGAGCAAGGTGCTCGACCGGATGGCTAAGGAGCAGCTCAAGCTGGTCGGGAAGGACCAAATGCGGGACATTGATGCCTACAAGGCGCACACGGATAGGATCAAAGCCCTGGCCGCGATGCTGCCCACCGAGCCCAATGTGCTGGCGGAGTTGATCGAGGAGCTGGGCAATGACACTATGAGTGAGACCCTGCGCCCGCTGGTGGAGGCCAATCGGAGGGGGCTCATTGCGCAGGCGGGGGATACGGAGATCGGGGGCAGCCCAGCTGCCGCTGCTGCAAGCGCCCCGCCGATCCCCGGCGCTCGGCAGGCCCCGGATGGCCAGTGGTATGTCCCCGATCCGACACGGGATGGGAAATTTCTGAGAGTTAGGAGTGGAGGCGGCGCGGCCAATGCCTGACGCGAGCGCGAGCCCAAGCGCGATCAACCCCCTGCTTCCTGACGCCCCGGGTTGGACCTACGGGAGTGTGCTGCCATTCGCGCGTGATCCGCAGGGCCAGCTTCATTGGGCTGTCCCGGAGATGCTCCGGCAGCCGATCAATGATCTTGGGGTGGCGCTGCAACTGCCGGGGGCGGTGGCCAGCGGGAGAGTTCCGCTTGCGCAAGCTCGCGCGCTGGTGCCGCAGGCGACTGTCGGACTGGCAAGCGCAGGACTCGGGCTGAACCCGCTGCTGGGGGAGGCTGGCGTGGGCTCGCTCGGGGTATTCGCTGGCCGCGGGGCGGCAAGTGCGGACTCCAGTGCGCTTGCGCGGGCGATGAGCATGGAATCACAGGGGGCCGACCGTGATGCGATCTGGAACGCCACCGGCTGGTACAAGGATGTTGATGGGAAGTGGAAATTCGAGGTCCCGGACTCCAAGGCCAGGCTGAACACCGAGCATCTGATTCCGCAGGCAGACGGCGCTCATAGGGTGCCCTACCAAGGCACGCGCCTTGGCGACATTCTGCACCACCCGGAGCTATTCGACGCATATCCGCAGATGGCGGATACTCGAGTAGTGAATGCGAATAATCCGGCGTTCAATGGCTACATTGCCAATACTCCCAATGGCCCGGTGATGGGGCTGGCGGCGAGGCCAGCCGATGATATGCTCAGCACCATCCTGCATGAAACTCAGCATCTGGTACAGGAACATGAGGGCTTTGCTCGGGGCGGGAGTGTGCAAGATTTCCTGCCGGATGATTTCGCCAAGAACTATCGCGAAGAGGTGCAGAATATAAACTACTACGCTGATAGGCTCAGGGCTCGCGGCCATGATCCAGATAAAATTTGGAGTGCATTGAATTCATATCGCATAGGAAAGCAGCCTAACAGTGATGCATTAGCTGCATTTAATGAAGCTAGTGACGATATGCCGAATACATTGGATAAGCTCGCACAAGCGCACAAGCGTTTTAAGGTGCTTGAATTTCAGCGCGCAAATGCGGCTATGAACTACAACCGGCTCCAGGGTGAAATCGAAGCCCGCATGGTGCAGGAGCGGCACAAGTGGGACTTGGGAGAGGAAACCCCTCCGTGGGAGACCCCTGGGGATTGGCCGAGCGATCCGCTGGTGCGGTTTGATCCCATGAGTGATACAGCTGGACTCCGCGCGAGCTTCAAGGGCTATCACGGGACGCCGCATACGTTTGAGCCGGTTGAGCACAATCCGTTCGGGGAGTTCAGCAATGAGGCGATTGGGAGTGGGGAGGGTGCGCAAGCGTATGGTTGGGGGCATTACATTGCAGGGGCGAAGAATGTAGCGGAGCAGTATAAGTCCAATCTCTCCAATCGAGATTTTATAAACAAGGTACGTGATCTTTATGACGAGACTTATGGGCCGGAGGAAGCGGAAGAATTGATAAATGAAAGTAAATCATTTACCGAGCCTCAGAAGAATCTTCTTCAAGCACTGAAAAAAGACGGTTGGCTTGGCTGGGACTATCCACATCAGGCGGTTTCAGCGGCATTGAAACATCCAGAGGACTATGATCTCTCACCGGAGACTCAGAAGGCACTCGATAATCTAGGATCGCTGTATCATATTGAAATCAAGCCGGAAGAACATGAGCTGCTGGACTGGGATAAGCCACTGAGCGAGCAGCCAAAAGCTGTTAAAGATGCGTTTGACAGTGTGAATCCTGTAGCAAAACACACCGACAATCCTGACTTTCATTTTCATCAATGGCTTAGATCAAAGAGTGCGGCTAAGGTTCTCAACGATCTTGGAATCCCAGGGCTGAAATATCTCGACCGTCTGAGTCGAGGAGCTGATGTCAATAATCCAACCAGAAACTATGTGATCTTCGACCCCAGCAATATCAAAATCATTGGTCGAAACGGTGATATGCTGGAGCCGGTCGAGTACAATCCATTCCAAGAGGGAGAATCGAAATGAATAGACATCAGCGCCGCGCAGCGGGCATTCGCCCGCGTCCACGGCGGGTGATCGCGCACGCGCACCAGCTTGTGGCCGACACGGCCAAAGAGGCCGCCCGGGAGCTATATGACTCCCTTATGTCCAACAATGAACTCCGTGCGAATTGGCTTCGCCGGTGCGAGGCCACACTCGCGCTCGACACCACCGACCGCAGCGAACGCGCGGAACGCCTCCGCATGGCGCTGTTCGTGGATAGCTACCACGGGACTCCCGAGTGCATCCAACTTGCTCGGGCCACGCTTGCGCGGCTGCTTGCGTCCCCCACGGTATCCGACGACCACAAGGAGACGATAATGGAGGCGCTTGAACTAGACGACACGCTCGCGCTTGGACGCCAGCGAGAAGTGCTAGCGCAGAATTAAGAGGGAGAGTGCAATGAGTGGAATGGGACAGAGTTCAACTGATGTCGCCGCCGATGGCGGCGCCGCTGCTCCAGCAGACGCCGGTACGCATGGGTCCGCGACTGCTGTGAGTTCCCCGCCGGGGCCGTCAAACCCCTCTGCGGCACCTGCTGCGGGGAACACGGGGGAGGAGGGAGCAAAGGCTGGAGCCGCCGGAGTTTCTCCTCCCCCGTCAGAGGGGGGAGCGGCAGAGCCCGCGAGCGAGCCATCATCAGCGGCTGCGGCTGCTCCGGCTGCTGACCCTAAGGAAGACTGGCGCGAGCGTCGAATTCGTCAGCTCACCGCGCGATTGCGGGAACAGGAGAAACTGGGAGAGGGGGCAATGCCTCCATCCGATGGCGCGCAAGCGGCTCCGACACAAGAGGAAATCCAGCGGCAGGTGCAAGCAGAAGCCGCTCGGCTTGCTGCGGTCAATGAATTCAACCGGGAGTGCAATGCGGCGGTTGAGGCTGGCAAGGCCGCCTTCGGCGCGGAGCAGTTCAACTCCCGCGTGGCGGAGCTTCGCAAGATCGCGGATATGCAGAATCCGGCTGAGGCCCAGGCGTACACCGCGTTGATTCAGTCTGTGCTGGAGACTGGCGAAGCCCCGAAGGTGCTGTTCCAACTCGGGGCGGATTTGAATTTGGCCAGCGAGCTGCTTGCGCTGTCACCAACCAAGCGAGCGATGAAGCTGGCACAGCTTGCGCTGGCGAAGGGTGAGCCGGAGCCGAGTGCCGCGCCGAAGCCCGTGACTCCAATCCGGCCCAAGGCCGATGGGGTGACTCCGATTGCCCCCAGTGATGCAAGCAGGGCGGATAATCTCTCAATGGCTGAATGGATGAAACGCCGCGAGGCTGAGGTCGCGGAGAAGCGCAAGCAGGGGATGAGGATTTATTGAGCAAGCGCGGGGCTTGCCCCGCTGCCCCGCTGCTCCGGTTTCCGAGTTGTCCGTAACAACTCCGTCGAGCTAGGGAGCGCTCCTAATCCTCCCTCGGTTTCCTGGTTGCCCGTAGCGATCTCGTCCGGCCCGCCAAAAGTCGAGTCTTGGGCAACTCGAACCCAACGGGGCTTGGAGGCCCCCTGAGAGCACCGGCGCGCTATGCGCGCCTCCCAACTGGGCTAAGGAGGCCCGAGACCAATGGCTAATAGCCTTCTGACTATCAATATGATCACCCGGGAGGCCGTTCGTCTGTGGCGGAACTCCAATGCGTTCATGCAGAACGTGGATATGCAGTATGATGATAGCTTTGCTGTCAGTGGGGCCAAGATCGGCACCAGCCTGCGCATCCGCCTCCCCAACGACTTTGTGGTCACGACCGGCCCGGCGCTGAGCGTGCAGGATACCTCGGAAGTGAGCACCACACTGGTGCTGGCCACGCAGAAGCACGTGGACGTTGCGTTCAGCATGCAGGAACGCACGATGTCGCTGGATGACTACTCCCGCCGCATTCTCGCCCCGATGGTGAATAACCTTGCCGGTGCGGTTGCGCAGGATATGATGAGCGGAGTTGAGGGCGGTATTTGCAACATTGTGGCCAATCAAGACGCGGGCTACAATGTGCTATCGCCGATCCAGTCCACCTACCTTCGTGCGGGCGCGAGCCTCTCCAACAACTCCGCGCCGGTGGGCAATCGCAAGATCGTCAACTCCCCCGACACGCAGGCAAGCGTGGTGAGCACCCTGAGCGGGCTGCTCAATCCCGCCAGTGAAATCTCCCGCCAGTACGTCACCGGCAAGATGTACGATGCGTTGGGATTCATCTGGATGGAAGATCAGACCACACTGATCCACACCAACGGTGCGCTTGCACAGGGCAGTGCGACGGTGAATGGTGCTGGGCAGACCGGGCTGAATTTGACCGTGAATGCGCTGGCTGCGAGCCTCAACGCCGGGGATATCATCACCATCGCAGGCGTGAATGCGGTCAACCGGATCACCAAGCAGAACTACGGCAGGCTGCGCCAGTTCGTAGTCACCGCAGCAGTAGCAGCCGGTGCGACCACTATCCCGATCTATCCTGCAATCGTGCCGCCCAACAACGGCCAGCCCGTGCAGTATCAGACCGTGGACTCGAGCCCCGTCAACGGCGCGGCAGTGAACCCCGCGCTGAATATGGCCGCCAGCACGAAGTATATCAAGAACTTCGCGTATGCGCCGGATGCGGTTACGCTGGCCACCGCGGACCTCGAAATGCCCCAGAACGTGCATGAGGCGGCGAGGGAGCAGTTCGATGGGGTCAGCATGCGCATGGTCACGGACTACTTCATCGGGACGGACCAGTTGATCACTCGACTGGACGTGCTCTATGGGTATCTGTGGATTCGGCCGGAATGGGCCTGCGTGGTCGCAGACCAGACTTATGGCTGAGGAGTGAGCTAGGAGCAGGCGGGGGAGGGATTCAATTCTGCCCTCGCTTGCGCCTATTCGATAGGAGTCCACCTATGGACTGGAAATCTGAATACGACCTCCTACGCGGGCACTTGCATGAATTCCCGCAGAAGCACGCGCTGGCGGAAATGGCGCTGGCGGGGATTGAGTCCGGCGTGCGGGAACTGGCCAAATACGGGCTGATGTTTGAGGTGAGGAATGTCACCCCGGGCTATGATCCGACTCCGATGGCGAAGCCGGATATTATGTCCAACCCGATGGCGCAGAGCATCCGACAGGTGCCAGCAGCGGTGCCGGTGAGGGTGACGGAGAGCAATGAACTCGCGCCAGAGGACGAGCCTGAGGCTGCGCCAGCGCCTGCGGCGCCTGCCCCATTCCCCAAGATGCTCTACCACCCCAAGGGTCTGACCTACAAGGACGCTGAGGGCCAAGCTCATCCGGTGACGCGAGTCGTAAGCGACGACCGTGCGCTCGCGGATGCGCTCAAGGCTGGGTGGACTGAGGAGCCGGGCGGCAGCGAGGTTGAAGCTGGCGAAGCCGAGCCCGGCGAAGCCGCTCCGGCGGAGCCCTCCTGATGGATTGGGCTGGGCTGAAACGTGAGCTTGAAGCGGCGCACACGGGGGATATGCTTGCGCTAGCGCGGATTACGCACGCCCTGCGTGATGCGGAGTCTGCGCTGAGCGAGCTTGCTCGGCTGGGCCATCGCTATTGGCTCACGGAGCACCCTCAGGCGCCGAAGCCGGATTGGCCTAGACTTCTATTCCACGTTGACGCGGCCCCAAATGGGCGGCTCGTGCGGAGCGAATTCGAGGCGGCGGAACTCGGCCCGGGCTGGTTTGATTCGCTCGCGGCTGCGCAGCATTGGGACGGGGTGGAGACTCAATTTGCCGGTCGTGGCGGCGTCCCACGGACGGCGGTCCCGACTGCGCTGGCGTTAGACCTCCGTGACATCGCGCGGCAGCAGGCTGAGGCCGCAGCTGCCAAGCAGCGGACCATTGACGAATTCAAGGCCAGATTGGCTGGCCGAAATGAGGAGAGTGCAAAATGAGAGGGCATAGGAACGTTCATACTGTGTATGACGTAATGGAGGCGAAGGGGGTTTTCACAGCTAATCGCGCGAATGCTGATGCTGTTGATCCCATCACGCGGGAGAGCGTGTATGAGCGGCAGGAATTCCCTCGGATGGTCTACCATCCGAAGGGGAAGGTGAGGGAGCTCAATCGGGCTGAGCTGGTGAACACCCCCTTCGGGCCGGAGGCGGTTGGGCGGCAGACCGAGATGATCTACCGGATTGTGAAGGACAAAGCGGAATTCGATGCCGCGCTGGCCGAAGGCTGGCATGAGCACCCTGCGGACGCGATTGCTGCTGGTGGCGGCAAAGCCCCGCCGAAGTCAAGCGCAGCGGAGCTGGAACGTCTCAAGCGCGAGCATGGGGACTTGATGGAGCGGCTGGCGCGAGCGGAGGCTGCGCTGGCGCAGCAAGACGCGGCGAAAGCCGCAAGCGGGAATGCGCTGACCGACGAGGACGAGGAATAGGAATTGGACTAGAACTAGGAGCCCGCTCCGGTGAGCCTCATCGATCCCACCAAAACCACCTCCGGCGACATCTGCACGGCTGCGCTGAACGAAGCTGGCGTGATCGGGCAGGGGCAACAGCCGAGTGGGAGCCAGATCACAGACGCGCAAGCGAGATTGCAGTGGCTGCTGGCGGAGTGGAATCGCAAGCGTTGGATGATCTGGCATTTGGTGACGCTGAATATCACCGCAACCGGGGCGAGCACATATACCATCGGCCCCGGCGGGGATTTGGATACTGGGGTGGGCAGCGTGCGGCCGGCTCGGCTGGAGTCCGCGTATTTACGGCAGCTCCAGCTCACCCCGCCAAATCAGGTGGACTACCCGCTGCAGATACTGCAAAGCATGGAGGACTTCAATGTCATCGCGCTGAAGTCGATGGTGAGCTTTCCGGGGTGTATATTTCTGGACTCGAGCTGGCCATTGGGTGTGCTCCATGTATATCCCGTGCCGAATGCGAGTATATATGGGGTGTTTGTGTCCATTATGGATCAGCTCCCGAGCAGCTTCGCTACCAGCGCAACGGTCATCAATCTCCCCTATGAATACTTCGACGCGATGGTGAGCAATCTGGCGATTCGCCTCCGCGCGCTCTACCGAATTGGGACGTTCCCCGGCGACCAACTCCCCGAGCGCGCCCGGCAAACCCTCGCGACTATCCGTGGGGCGAATACTCAAATCGCGCGGTTGCGGCTGCCGCAGTTCCAAAACGCCGATGGTTACAATATCTTCTCTGATCGGTTTTAACCAAGGAGCACTCCAATGGCCGATATTTCTGAATCTCCAAGTGAATTCATCACCGGGCCGAGGCTGGTGGATGGGAATGATCTCAATGCCGCCTTTGGCTCGCCGCAGACCACCACCCGCAGCGGCATCACCGCAACGGGCAATTCGCTTGCCACCGCAGTGCAGCTGCTCACGACGTTCAATGAGTTCTCCACCGTTGCGGCGGGCACTGGTGCGGCACTGAATCCAAAGCTCATCCCGGGGCAGTACCAGGATATATTCAACGATGGCGCGAATCCCCTCACCGTCTATTGGGCCTCCGGAACCATTGATGGGGCCGCGAGCGCCACGCTGACGAATGCCAAGCGGGCGCGGTTCTTTTGTATTGCCCCGGGCGTTGTGGTGTCCGCGCAATGGGGCGTGGCTAGCGCATAGGCGGGGCCGCGTAAACGGCCATACGGCCTTAAAATGGCCGTTTTACGCCCTGCCAAAGGAGCCCCTCCCCTATGGAACGCCTTGTCTTTTCGGGCGGCGCATACACCGCCCGCAGCACCATCGCCAACAACCAGCGGTGCATAAATTACTACCCCGAGCTGAACAGCAAAGATGCGAATTCGCAGATCACGCTGTATCAGCGCCCGGGGTTGCGCCCGCTGGTGCAGGGGCCGCAGGCGCCGGTGCGCGCGCTGTATAGGCCGAGCACTGGAGTCGGGGGCTACACGGTGATCGGGAGTGAGCTGTACTA
>JAEHJW020004651.1_pt1 | contig 23680 bp, 28 predicted proteins | sample 9271431 | NCBI WGS metagenome assembly JAEHJW02 | reverse complement strand
CCGCTGCCGGCGTCGTGTTAGTCAGCGCCACGGCAATCGTGTTCGTGTTGATCGAACTCGCGCCGTCCGAGATCGTGCAGTAAGCCGAGGCATTATCGGTGCTTCCCGCATTGACGGTTGCCGCGAATGTCGTGCTCGCGCTGTTCGGGCTGTTCGCCGTGCAATTCGTCGTGTGCCACGTGTAGGTATACGATCCGCCGCCCTTCGCGCCTGCGCATGTGGCCGTACCGCTGGTGACGGTGCCGGACGGATTGCCGGCAGCGGCGGACCCGGAGACGTTCGATGGCTGCGTGCTGACGATGACGCCGGTGGTGCCGAGGGCGGCGAAGATCGTATTGAGGTCAGCTCCGTCGACCTGGTAATTCGTCGCGGCGGCGGCCGTGCCGGTCGAGAGCGGGGCGTAGCGCGTATTGAGGTCAGCGCCAGCGACTTGCATATGCGTGACGGCCGCCTGCGGCCAGCCGGAGTGATACGGCGCGAACACCGAATCCAGATCGGTGCCAGCCCGCTCGTAATTCGAGCCCATCAGGGAGCATCCTCGCCTGCGGCGGATTCGAGCGCGACCACGCGCAATTCCAGCGCCTCACGCGCGGCACGCTCGGAATTGAGTGATTCCACCAGCAAACCGATGATCGCCACCGGGTCGACGCGCAGGATGTCCTCGCCGCGCACGGCGACATCGAGCGCCTCGCGCACGTCCTGCGCGATGACACCAGCGGATGGCGTGCCGTCCTTTTTCCACTCGAACAACACGCCGCGCATGCGGGCAAGACGCTTGAGCGGCGAGTCGATGGGGCGGACGTTCTTCTTCAGGCGGGCGTCTGAGGTGGCGTCGAACGCGCCTGCCGTGATCGTTCCAGTGACCGTGAAGGACTGCGGGAGCTGCGCGGCTGGGAGCGTGCCGGTGGTGATGTTGGAGGCGTTTGTGGTGTTTATGATCGCTGATGCGGCGAGGCCGGACACCTGAGACGCTGCAATCGACAGGGCTCCTTGGTACTGCGTGACTGCGCTCTCAGGCACCTGAGAATTCGCAATCTGCCCGGTGATCGCGGTAAACGGAATGGTGTCGCCCACATAGAGCACGGATGCGGCAGTGAATGCGTCATAGATCGTCGTGCCGCTCGCCCACGATTGTGCAGCGGTGCCCTCCTGAGCGCGCGCGACGGTAATCGTGCTGCCGCTGATGGCCGTTGCATAGACGATTTCATAGACGCCGTTTGCCTCGAGTACCAGCGGCCAATTGTAGCCGCTCGGAATTGTCGGAGCGCCAGTCGTGCTGCCGAGACTGATGGACGTACTGCTTGAGGTGATCTCGGCAGTTATCGTCGTATCGAAGAAATTGACGTGAACAAAGTTCGCCATGTCAGCCCACCGTGACTGAGAACGTCATCTGCATCGGAAGAGGCAGTAGATTGTTCGCGACGAGCGCCGCCAAAGAATTTGCTCCTGAAACCGATGGAACCGTGATCGTCACTGCACTCCCTGACATCGTGATGCCGATGTTCTGCAGAGTATCCAAAGATGTGTCCGCTCCGTATGTGCCGTAAATGAAGCGATTTACGCGACGCTTAAGCCATTGAACCGTCATCTGTACGCCGTCCCCCTGATAGAGAATCCAAGTTGCATAGCGTTTGTAGATGTCATCAGAGGCAATGATCGATGTGGCGGTCGTCGAGTAGAATTCAGCGACCGCCAACAAGCCGATGGCGTACGTTCCGACCGGTCCCTCTGTCAGCGTCGTGCCGTTCGTGATGCTGGGACGCGCGATGCCATAAATACCGTTCAGCGTCCAATCGAGCAGAGGACCAGATATGTTGGAGTTCGTGTATAGCGCGAGCGGCGTTGAGTTGAACCAGTTTAGATACCCTTGCGCCATCGCGTTGTAGGTGGATACGAACGCCTGCAGATCCGAATCATCCGCATACTCCTTATAGAGGTACGATGGGATGATGGTCTGCATCGCCTCATTGATGGATAGACTCATGCCTGCGTCACCGTCACGCCGCCTGCCGCGATGTAGAAGTACCCATCAGAGGTCAACGGCGGAACGATCTGCTGACCACTTGCCGGTGCCGAGGCAGTACCATTAATCGTCATGGTGACGTCGAACTCAGAGATGTTCTCCTGAGCAATGATCCCGGATACAGCGTTCGTAAACACGGTCTGAATCACGCCGAAATTGATCGGCTGATTTACGCCGAGCGCGTTCACATACGCCGCGATAGCCGGCGCAGCGGCGGAATTCACCAGAGTGTCTCCGGTGAAATTCGTCAGGTTCGTGTTCCAGGTTATGCTGATCGTGGCAACGTTCTGCACTGGAGTCACGAATGTCACGTCAAACGTATTCGTGCCATCCGTGATCGTGACAGTGGTGTTGAGGCTCGCATCGCTTGAGCCAAGAATGGTAGAGAGGTCGAGAACCGAGAGATATATGGCGCCCGCCATCGATGTCGGATCGCCCCCCGCGCAGATGACCTTCCAGCCGCCTGATACCGGCTGAACGGCCACCAGTGCAGGATTTACGCCTGGAAGGTTGCGCAGGTTTGCGACGATGTACCCAGGAACGCCCTGCGCGACGCGGTTGAAGTTCTGGAATACAACGGCACGAAATGATTCCGTCGTCTGAGCGGCTGACCCAGGGGTACCTGTCGCCGGGTTAGTGACCGTCAGGTTGTAGCTGGCCGGGACCGATGTAACAACGGTCGTCACGGTCCCTGCCGCAACCGCCCAGGAGCCGCTCTGCGTCGCAACGGCCAGTACGGAAGCTGAACTCCCGGTGCTCGCGATGACCGTCGCGCTCTGTGTCGCATACTGGTAGGTACCGTCCGTGACGATAGTTCCCTGCGGAATGACGGCGCCGGCAAGACCCGAGAACACGACATAGACGCTGGTATTTTGCGCGGCTCCCTGCGCAATTCCGAACTGCTGGCCGAGCAGGCCGAGGAGATACGCATTGGCCGCCAGCGGCGAGACGCTGTTGACCGCATCGACGCGCGCCTGATCCATGGTCACCAATGCGCCGACATCCGTGCTCACGATGTCATCAATCAGAACGCCGGGAAGATTGGCGGTATAGTCCGGCGCAACGGCGGCAACGTTTGTGATCAGCGCCTGCTGCAATGTAGCGGGCGGCGTCGGCTGCGGTCCGCTGCCATTGGTTCCAAGGATAAGCGGAATAGCGATCGGCGATGTCATGTCGGCACCGCCTGAGTCGGCGGAATCGTGCTGCCGCTCGCTGAGTACGATGACGATCCGGCATTGACGTTCATGCTGTCAGCGGTCCAATCAGCCGGAATTGCAGTCGCTATGATCGATCCGGATCGCGTCGTCACCGCGACGTTGTAGACCGGAGCGCTACCGGAATTTGAGGTGCGCGAGATCGACAGGTACGCGAACATGCCGGCGAACTGCTGCTGAGTCTTCATCACGTAGTAGTCGGGAAATACCTGAGTGACGATGGTCTGGTACTGCGGGATGCCCCAAGCGGCGTAGAATGGCGACTCTCCGGTATTCAGCTTCAGCACCTGCGCGAGCCACGTCAGATTGACGGCGTCGTTGTAGCCGTTCGCATCTGTCGTGACGACTACCCAGGTCTTGGTGCCATCTGAGTTTGTGACTCGACCGTAGACCCTCATACCGGCACTCCAGAATCTCCCGTCACTGCTGTTGTGCCAGCGACATACGTGCCGGCGGCGTGCTCATGCGTCTCAAACAAGATGCCGTCAATGGTGATGCCGCCGCTGTCAATACTGAGTGTCTTACCGCCAGCGGTCAGCGTGATGGCGGAACCCGTTACGGAAATGCTCGTCGATCCGATGGCCGCACTGAGGCCGTTCGAGTTCAGCGTGACGGTGTCAGAACCATAGGTGACCGTCGTGCCGTTAGAGTTGGTGACGACGGAGGATGCTGTGCCCGTCGTCGTGCGTCCGATAAATCCATTCGGCCCCTGAATGAGGTATGCATTCGCATCTGGCGGGACAAACGACTTGGTACCGACCGGCAGAAACACGAGCGCCGAGAGATTCCCTGGCGGCGCAAACGTCGTCGCGCTCGTGCTCGTTCCGATGATCTGTCCGAGCAGCACGCGCATCGGGACCGTGATCCCGGTGTCGCCCGCCCGTGTCGGGCGGTAGTTCCACGGCGACTGCCCTGCACATGGGATAGTCACTGGCGGCAGAGTCCACGGCGCAGTATCCAGCGTCCATTGCACCGTCACCATCTGCCCGGAGACGGCGGTCACCGTGCACGGCAAGCCGCAACCCAAGCCCTCCATCAGCTCCGTGGCGCGGCGAATCGCAAGCTCGTTGGCATTCTTTTTGAGCCAGAGCTTGCTGAAATAGTCAAACGGCACCGATAGCCTCCAGAGGCACGGCCTGAATCACACTGATCCAGTCGTCCGCATCGGTGCCGCGGAACTGGCCGAGCGCGCGCAGCGCCGTAACGATGAAAGTCCCTGAGAAGTTCAGCTTGTTGTCGAACTGTGTACCGGCGATCGTCGGCATCGTGAGCACGGCGCCTGGGCCGCCGAAGTCGCGCTTCGGCAGCGTGAAGTAGCTGCCGACCTGGAGGTCCGCGCGCAGCACCGTGTTGATCGTGAGCACCGGCGGCTCGAGCCACGTCGGCTGTCCGATCAGGTCCGTGAACTTCAGCGCGATCACGGGGCCCGCGGACTTGCTGAAGTCCGTGACGGTGATCTTCGATCCGTTGTAGTAGATATGGACGCCGGGATAATTCGGACCGAGCTCTTTCTTGCCAACCGTGTGACGAAAAATGAACTGAGCCATCGCGTTTGCTGTGCCGGTGAAATGCAGAATCGGCTGCCCGGTCGTCAATGCCGGGTTGACGTGGATCGAAAGCGTAGAGTTCGGGAACGCGGTGCTCATAGTCAAAGTGATCGCATCCGCGAACGATTGCCCAGGCTGCCAGCTAAAGACGAGGTTCCCGGGATTCTCATGCGGGGTATATGTGCTCGGGTTTATGACGAGGTCGAGCGTCTGCTCGGTTCCTTGCCAATTTCCGAAGGCCCCGAGCACGGTGGCATTGATCAGCAGGCCGGGCGATGGCTGCGCAGTAGAGAGCGGCAGGCCGCCGCTCATGCCGGCGTAGAGCGAGAGCGCGGAACCGCGGAAGTCGTTCGCGTGCGTCAGGTCCTCGATGCTGACGCCATGTACGCTGATCACGGTGCCGCCGCTCGGGATGTGCCCCGGCGATATCTGCAGGTCGAACACGATGTCCTGCGCCTGCGGGTCGAACTTGCCGTTTGGGAAGCTCGTCCACTGCCGCGCCACGCCGAGTGACTTCGCGCCGTTTGCCGGCATGGTGCCGCTCGGAGTTGCGCAGACGCCGTTGACGGCCTTCACTGGCGTCGTCTGCAGGTCGTAGAACCTCAAGGCGAGACCTCAAGATTCCCCGTGGATGGACGATAGACGAGCGTCCCTCCCGTCAGCGCCGTAGGTGCCAGCGGGATGTCATAGCCCAGGGGCGAGCCGACCATCGGGCCGAAATAGACCGTCGAGCCGTTCTGTGTGAGCGAGAAATACCAGCGCTGCGGAATTAGCAACCACTGCGCCGTGAACGTGTAAGTGCCGGAACCTACCGTGATCTGAGTCGAAAACGGCACGCCGCTCTGCAGCGGCTGGAACGGTATGGTGATCACAGTCCGCCGCCAGTGACCTGAGAAATCAGCGGGCTGACGCTCGGGGCGCCTACCGCAGCGGTCCCATACGATGTTGCGTTCTGCGCTGCAGTGCCAATGGCATTCTGCACACCAGACCACGAGGTCGAGGAAATCTTATTTCCGTCGCTGATCTTCTTCATCAGCGCCGAGAATGCTTGCGTCGCCGCTGACAGCGAGATCAGAGGCTTCAGAAAGTCAATGCGCCACTCGATTTGCTGCTGCTTGCTATTCTGCGTGACGTCGGTCACGCCGGTCATGATGCAGCCGGTGAAAATGTACGACGGCATCGCGATGGTGTAGGTTCCGCCAGCAGCGTTGTGCTGCGCGAAACTGTCTCGCAACGCCGTGAACATCGGCAGTTTGGTGATGTAGCCGGCGGTATCCTTGACCGGTGCCACCATCAGCAGGCTGAGCGGTTTCGGTTCGTCCACGGTGGCGTTCGCTGCCACTTGGTTGTTCGCGAACGGATAGGTCGCGACGCTCTGGTTGATGACTTTCGTGCCACTCAGTACGGGCAGAAAGTAGTATGGGAAGTCCGAGAGCGACGCGCCGCCAGAAGTCAGTGCTCCCTGCGCAAACCCGAGAATCTGCAGCACCGGCAGCATGCCGCCGGGAATGCTCTGCGCGATGCCGCCCTCGAAAATGATGGGCGATATCTGAAAGCTCAGATTGTAGATATCGCGCGTGAGATTCATGTGGCGGCCTGTTTGGTTCCGATGACCTGATAGCCGTCACTCAGTACTTAGCCGAGTGCATCGAGGTCGCAATTCTCGCGCCAGCGCCAGAAGTCACACTGAACTTCACGGACTTCATGCCTTCCACGATCGCGTCTCGCACGGTGTCATAGAGCTGACGGCGGCTGCGGTGGTGCGGATGCTCGAATTCGGCGAGGTCAGTCACCAGATGCGAGAGCGTGTCGGTGTTCCTGAGATTGAGCTTCTCGTTGCGACCGACGTGCATCCATTTGGAGATGGCTGAGATGTGGTCGGCTAGGTTCGGAGCGTTTTTGCCCTCATACGTGCGCACGATCTGTGAGACGGTGTTCTCGCCATATCCCTGCACCGTGCGCGCCATTGCCTGATAGCCGGCCGCCATCGACGGGAACACCCGATAAACGCGCATGCCGTTTATCGTCGGGTCGATATTCCCTGGGTTATCAAACCGGCGCCAGTCGTGCGGGTTTGTGTAAAACCCGGACTGCGGTATCAGACCGTGACGCTTGTTCCATTGCTTGGCATAGGCTTCTTTCTTCTTGCCAGGGAACAACTCATGTCCGCCCTCGTCATAGAGCTTCATCATCTTATTCTCAAGACCAAACGTATCCTTGATGATCTTGATCGCCGGAGAGCCTAAGAATGCGGCGATGAAACTTCCGAGTTTCAGAACATCGCGTGCCGCGACCATAGCCGAATCACCGAGCGTATCCATGTCCTTCTTGAACTTGTCGCTCTCGAGGAAGCGATCGAAGGACTTCAGCCCGTTGGCAATATCGGTGATAACTCGACCTACTTCCTTGGAGTTGACGAATCGGTCGATGAACTTCACGATGTCTGCCGACATCGTACCGATCAGAGGAGCGAGCTTAGCGAGCCGATCGGTCAGAGCGGTCTCGATGGCGATCCCGGCGCGCTTCAATTGAACCGAGAGATTCGCCCATTCCGTCGCGAGCCGCTCCGGTACCTGCAACTGTCGCGCGGCTCCGGCCATGTGTCCGAATGAGGCGCGTAACTGCGCCTGCGGAGTATTCGCGAGCCGGCGGGCGTCTTCCACGCTGAAGCCGAGCGCCTGGATGTGATACGCCTTGAGGATGCTCTCGATCGGTACGTTCGGCTCGTTCCGCCGCGCGTTCAAGTACAGCTCCCGAACTCTCTTCGCAACCTGCTCTGCGAACTTCATCCGGTTCAGGTTCGGGTTGTCGTACTCGCTCGGCTGGAAGCCCAGGGCTGACAACGCCGTCATGCCCTGAGTCGTCCTTCTGGCATTGACAATCGCAGCCAGAGTGCCAGCGGGATTCGACAGGTACGGCTCCATGTACGTCTTAAAGGCCGACACCTGTCCGATCGGCATGCCGAGGCCGCGCGCGGTCTTCTGGCGCTGCATGGCGGAATTGGCGAGCAGATCCATGCCAAAAAGACCGCCGGCAAAGCCGATGCCGCCAGCGGCGAGCGCGAACTTGCCGAGGCTGAGCCCGATGCGCGCGACGCGGGAGAGACCGCGCTCGACGCTGTGGATGGTTCGCTCGAAGCGCGAGAGGCTCTTGTCGCTGTGGCCGATGGACTCGCCGACCTTCGCCCAAGTTTTGGCCATCGCCTCGGATGACTTGTGCGCGCGTCCTATGGCCTTGTCCAGCGCCTCGGTCGCCATGCGCGGCTTGTTTACCGCGACGTCGAAGTGCTTCCAGACCTCGTTCAGCTTGGCCGTCGAGTCCTGATAGTCCTTGAAGCTCTCGGTGAACTTCTTCCACTTCTCGTCGTGGACGTCGATGTCGATGACTGACCGCGGCACACTCTACTCCTCGTATTGTCGTCTCACGGCCTCGAGCACGTAGCGCTGACGGTATTCCTCGACGCTGCGGTACCAGCGCTGCGGGTCGTCATCGATCGCGGCACACCGAATTGCGGCGTTGAGCAGGCGTTGATCGCGCGCGGCATCCATCAGGTAGGAATCGATGAGATGACTTGGGCGGCCGGATTTGCAGTCGCTGGCCTGACAGATATCGTCAAGCCACGCGCGTACTCCTCGCAGCTCAACGAGGTCAACGAGCATTCGAGGAGGTCCGCCATCGCCTGAGCCACCGCCTTGCGCGCTTTCCTCGGAGATAAGCACGCAGCGCACGTAAAAAAAACGAGTTCGTTCTCCACGTCCGCCCAGTCGTCCGCATCGAGCGTGCCCTGGGCGAGCGCGGTCCCTACCGGCAGGATGTCGTATCCGTTTGCACCTGGCGCGAGGATCGTCGAGCAGCGCTGTAGCTCACCGAGAAACGACTGCGCGCCGTAGTCACCTTCCTGCCCGCGCTCATCGGACAAGCGTTTGCCGATGTCCTTCAGCGTGAGGGCGGCGACATTGAGGCCGGAGAGAAACGCATACTGGTTACCGTGTCCGAAAATGTCCGCCTTGGTCGCCGACAGCAGGCGGAAGTTCGCCTCGAATACGGCCTTGGTGATCGGGCTGTGAAAGACCTGAACGGAGTCGGTAATCGGAAGCACCAGCTTCCAGTCGTCATCGATGTGCATCGTTCGCTCCTCGCGACACGTAAGGGGTCAGGATCTAGCTCGCCTGCTGGCTTGCTTGCTCGATCAACCGAAGTTCCACAGAGTGTTGTTCGGGTAGAAGATCCCGCGGATGGTCAGCGCCAGAACGCCGTTCACACCGTCGAACGCGCCGGGGTCTGCCTTGAGCACGGATGCGTTGTGCACGGCGCGGCGCGGGAATGAGCTGGTGTCGGAATGCACGTACACCGTCCCGAGAACGCTCGTTGATTCGACCTGCGTGATGAACGCTTGCGCCAGAGGCAGCGTGCGCAGTATGTCGCAGGTGATCGTCGCGAACACGTACGGCTCCGGGCTGTTGATGATCCCGACACCCTGCTGGATCTGCTGCACGAAGTCCTCGTCGTACGTCAGCGAAACGAAGCGCCGTCCCATCTGGCTGCTCGTGATGTTGAGGGCTGTGTAACTCGGAAATACGACGCTCGCCCGGACGCGGTTCAGATTCCCGAGGTTGATCAATGGATTGGTGGCCATGGTTTACCTCAGGAAGCGAACTCGGTGACGTTGATATTGAACGTGATCGTGAGGAACCCGTTCTGCGCGGTCGCGCTCGCATACAGTCCGTTGTAGATTCCGTTCTGGTAGTCGGACGGATTCGCGGCGGTGTACTGCGCGAACGGTGTCGCGGTTACGGTGGCATTCAAGACGGTCCCGAACCGAACAGCGTTGTCGGCGGTCTGCTGCGCAACGCCATCGAGAGCGTTGATACCGGCTTGGTTGTAAAGCAGCGGCGGGTTGCTGTTGCTGCCGTTTAAGACCGCAGCGGCGACGTTGACGTTTGCGTTGATCTGGAAGTTATCGAGCCCGTACCAGTTCGAGAACTGAATGCCGCTCATGACCGTGCCCTTGAAGATGCACGAGTCGCTGATGCCGCCCTGCGCGCCGGTCAGAACAATGTTTCCGTATGCGCTCAAAATGGTGTTTATGAGCGGGTTATTTGTGGTGTTCTGCTCCCACGGCGTGACGCCGAACAGGAACCGGTACTGCATCGGCGCGAGCTGGTTCGATGCGCTCGGGCTGTTAATGAGCGCCTGATAGAGAAACGCCGCGGCGGTGAACTCTGTGCTTGGCGCGGTCGGCGCAGGAGCCACCAGGAACAGAGACTTGCTGGCCGAGTACTGCGCGATCGTCGTGGCGCTCGTGGTGCCGAAGAAGTACGTTTTTGCTGTGTTGCCGGCATAGGTCGAGGCCAGCGAATTGAAGGCGTTGCCCATGACGGCCGTGCCGGTTGCGGTCGTGCCAGAGGTCGGAGCCGAGAACGTGACCGTGGGTGCCGCTTGGTTCGGGTAATAACCGGGATTCGTCAGCGTGACGCCGGTCACGACGCCCGAGGTATTGATGGTCGCCGCGCCAGTCGCAGTGGTACCGCCGCCGGTGGCCGCCGAGAACGTGACGGTCGGAGCGGCCGTGTACCCGGTGCCGCCATCGGTAATCGTCACCGAAGCGACGTCGGTGGCATCTGTATCCCAGTCCGCTGGCGTCAGGTAGGCATAGAAGACGCCAGGATTGGCCGCGATCCATGTGTCGAGAGCGCCGATCTGCTCCACGACGTCCGTGTTCGCGCCGAGCTCGAGGACGTAGATGCCGTTGCCAGACCCCTGCGCGAAGTAGGTCGTGGCCATGTTCGTCAGTTCCGAGGCGTTCCCGGTGTCGCTGAGCAATGCCTGCACGGCGGACAGAGAGCCGCAAAACTGCCAGGCATTCGTCGCGAGCGTCGTACCGTCGACAGAGACCAGAGCGCCTGACTTCTGCAACTGCGGCGCCTGCGGCGCCTGCGAAACGGTGACCGTTTCGTTGACGATCTGAGGCGTGATAGTGGTTGGCATGGCTGGACCTTTACCGGTTCACGGACTACAGGTTCACGGGCGACACAGACCCTGCCGTGGTGCCAGCGGTGACGATGAAAAGGCCGGTATTGAAGATCGTCGGCGGAAAGACGACGGGGCCAACTGTGTTCAGATCGACGGTGTAGAGGAGCTGTCCAGCCGTACTGGTGCCGTCGTAAATCGACGCCGTCCACGCGCTTCCTGCGGTGTTGACCGACAGGCCGAACAGAATCCCGGTACCGGTCTTGACCTGCGTGCTCGCGTTGGTGGTGATCGCCGTACCGACATGAGCCGAGGACTGATAAACAGCAGAGTATTGAGCCATGGATAGATTCCTGTGAGTGGCTTCCTAGGAACGCAGTCCTGGGAATGAAGTCATGTGAACGAAGTGCTGGGAGTGAATTCCTGGGCGCGGAATCCTGAGCGGCTATTACAGGCCGTAACTGACAGAGACGACGCCGCCCGTGCCAGGATTGATGTAGAGGCCCTGATAGAACGGAGCGACGATCTTGACAGGTCCGGCCGCAGTAGGGATGGCGCTGATGAGATTGGCGGCGCCAGCGGTTCCACCGCCTGTTGGCGCGGAGAGCGTGACGGCGGGCGGAGCGGTGTAGCCAGAGCCTGGATTCGTGATAGTGATTCCGGTCACGTAGCCGGCGCTGTCGATGGTGGCGGTGCCGGTCGCTGTCGTGCCGCTCGTGGGCGCTGCAAAGGTGACTGTGGGGGCGGCGGTGTATGCGGAACCGGCATTGTTGACGGTGACGCCGGCGACGACTCCAGTGGCATTGATCACGGCGGTCGCGGTCGCAGTGGTTCCGGTGGTGACGTCATAGACGCCGCCGGCCGCGGTGGGCGCGGTGTTGACGTAGACGCGAAAGACCGTCCCGTAGCCTGCCGTCACCTGGGTCGGCGCGCTGATGTTGAATGCAACGGACGAGCCGCCCGGACCCGGGCGGTTGCCCGAGCGTTGAGGGAAAGTGGGCATCTAAGCTCCTTCAGACTGTGGTCGGGGAGTCCGCGTTGGTGAACGCGCTATCTGCTGTCCACACGAAGTTCACTGTGGCGCTCGTGATCAGTCGGCGCGCAATGGTGTCTGCCGCGCTCTGGTAGTAACTCGCACCGAAGCGCAGGGTCTTCTTCATCGCAATGGCTGTGATCTCGGTCTGCACTCGCTTCTCATCGCGAATGGACGGAAGCTCGCCTGAGAACCCGAACGTCTCATCGTTCACGCTCGCCTCGATCAGGCTTGCGTAGAACTGCTGCGCCATGAGGTTTGTGAAGCCGTAGAGAATCAGCTCGACGCAGTCGTAGTAGAGCTGATAAGCGGTCATCTGCTGGAACCCAGGGCCGCTCGTCCACGCGAAGTACGGCACCGCCTGAATTGGCCGTGTCAACTCCGGCTCGATGTGCGCCACAATGTAGGGCGGCTGGATGTTCTCCGGTACCAGAAACGATGGGTAGACCGACGCCATCGAGTTCTGCGTCAACCAGATCGGCAGTGAGTTGCTGACGATAGGCTCTGCCGGCAGGTCCGCCTCGGAGCTGATCAACAGCGGACCGAATGGCGGGAACACCGCAAAGCCGGCGTAGTGATACACACCGGCATTCGCGAAAAACGGACCGCGGCTCGCGAACGCCACCGGCACCAGTGCGCCGCTCGGGGCGGCGAGATTCGCAATCCACATCGTCGATGGATTGATGGCGTTGAACTCGTTTATCTCGGACTGCGCGTTTAGAATGATCGAGTTGACCGCAATCGTGTTGTCGATCGCCTGATCTCGCTCGGTCGCTACATGCAGCGCGCCTACGACTGTGATCGTGTTCGGAGTCTGCACCCAGAACACATACCCATCCTCGGCGAGCTGGACGCGCGTGTACCGCGTGAATGTGAACGTCCTGTCCTGGGACGCCGAGAGATTCTCAAGCGCCGCATAGAGCGCGCCCTGCTGCTGCGTGTCGGGCGTGAACTCGCCGATCATCGTCATGGCGTCATCCCTACGGCGTCAGCCACGCCTGAAACGAACGGCGATATAGGCCTGTATCGACGAACGCAGGACGCGGCTGCCCCTGTACGGCGGGGCCGACGCCGTACTGACTGGCGGCGCCAGATACCACCGAGGACGCGCGTACAGCGCGGCCCTCTGGATTCTTGAAGCGATGCGAAATGCCGCGCTGTGCTGCGCCGATCATGCGCCCGGTGGACTTCTGCCACTCATCGCGCGCGAGATAGTCGCGAAACGCGCTCACGATCTTCGGCATCGGCCACTCACGCTGATGTAGTGCCGCGCTGCTGCCCTCCATGACGCGATTCAGCACGTTCTGATAGCGCTGCGTGACCGCAGAGACGATCTCATCCTCGTGCAGCCGCACGAAGGTACGCATCACGTCGTATTTCTTCTCAAGGATCATGGCGACCTGATAAGTCGTCTGCGCGCCCGGCGTATCGGCGTCGGAATAGGCAACGTCAATGACGCCGAGGTGCAGAGTGCTCATCGTATAGCCTCACGACACGCCCCAGACCGTTTGCCCATACATCTGCTCGTAGGCCAACCACTGGCGTCCCCACGGCGTACGTGTTGCCTCCAGCGCTTCCAACGTGATTTCCTGGAAGAACTTCGGCACGATAAAGGTCTGCGACGTGCTCTGATCGCCCGCGGCCATGACGATGCCCGGCCGGAACTGATTCAGCCCAAATGTCTGCCGCTGCGTGGCAAAGAACGTACTCGGCGGCGTGTCCTGAGCGAACTGCAGCAGCAGATGCACGCCGAGGTTGTACACGGCGCGAATATAGTTGCTGATCTCGCCAACGATCGAGGCGCCGCCCGTCGAGTTGATCGTGATGTCAACCGACTGGTTCAGCGCACTCACCGGATATATAGACCCCAGAGCGGTCACGACGCCGGTAGCCTGAGTGCCTCCACTTGGAGGCGCCGCAATCGTCAGTACCGGAAGCGAGGCGTAGTTGGAGCCCGGATACACCGCCGTCAGTGCAGTCACAGCGCCGCCGCTCACCGTCGCCACCGCCATCATCGTTGTGCCGATGTCGGGCGGTGCGATGGTGACCGCGGGAGCTGTGGTGTAGCCGCTGCCCCCGCTGGTGACCGTCAGAACAGGAAGCGGTATCGAGGATGCCGGTATCCCCTGTGCGTATGCGTAAGTGAAGAAGTCCGCCAGGTTCGGGGAGTCCGGCTGTACCCAGGCCATCTACGTGCGCCGCCTCAGATCACATCGGCAGGCGCGCGCTCTGCGAGCCGTTCTCGGAGATCTCGAGGCTCATCATCGGCACCTCGTCACTGCGCGCCGATTCTTTCTTCAACACCTCGACGCCGACCGACTTGGCGGACCGTTTGCTCTTGGCCTTCGGGTCGCGGAAGCTCAGTTCCGCGGCCAGCGCCGAGCGCGTGGCCTGCTTGACGGAGCGGTCTTGCGCGGCATCGAGCTGCTGCTCGTTACCGGCTTTGATCTCATCCGCAGAGATGGGTTTATCGAGTGAGTACACGAGACCGGTGAAGTCCTGCAGTTTCCCGTGGACGCTCTCGCGTTTGCGTGCCCCGTAGCGCTCCAGTTGCTTCAGAACATCATCCAACTGCCCCTGATTCATATCGATGGGGAAGCTGCACTGATGCCCCGATGGAATCTCAAGACGCATGATCTTTTGGATCTCGGGGACACGCACGTTGAGCACAAAACGCGACCGTGTGCTATTCGCTATGAATAACTTCACACAACCTCCAGGGGATATATCCGGTGGATATTTGGAATGAATCGGCGCATCCGCTGCGCCACGGAAGTCCTTGGCATGCTGAAGCGACGACGCCTCGGCGCGAGGCGTCTGCTTCGTGTATAGCCTAGGTATACGGCATGCTCACGACGGTGACGCCCTCGGCACGCCAGATCCACCCGGAGGTGGAGCGCAGCTCGAGGACCTCTCGCACGGCGCCATCCGGCACCGGAGTCGAGATCTTGATCGGCGCTGCGACATCGTTGTACATCACACTCACCGCAGTCGTCGCCGGCTCGAGTTCTGCACCGAACACGTTCGTGTTGATGCCGGGGATCACCGGACGCTCGACCTCGGGAATGATGATGACGACGGCATCGGTGCCGCCAGAGCCCTGACCGATCAGCGTATCGTCGTAGTACCACTCGATCGAGTCGCCCGCCTCGGCGGCCACGGTCTTCACGACCTCGGCAACCGTGGACGTGCCGCCGCCCGGACGCTGGTAGTTCACGACCTCGACGATATCGCCGTACTGCATCTGCAGGAACTCGCGCTGCGGCGAGAGGATCACGATCTTGTTGTTGACATAGGCGCCGGACTGGAACATCCGGGTCTTGATCTCGACGATCTGCTGAAGTAAAAACAGCGCCATGTCGCCGTTCTGGTACGACTGCACCGTCGTATTGCCGAGGCTATCCGGCGGCAGCGTCGTCTGCGTGATGCCCTGAGCATTCAGGATGCCCTCGTTATTCGCGGCGTTGTAGCCGTAGAGCAGCATCGAACGCATCTGCTGGAAGATGCCCTGACGCATCGCGAGTTCCTGAGCAAACGGCAGACCCACGTCGTAACGCGCCGCAGCCGCAATGTCGTGCCGGTCGTAGATCGCGTTTGTTCGCAGCAGGTAAGTCTGCGTGCTCAGATATTCGGCCTGCAGAGCCGCAGACGGCAGGAAGTCGACGGCCGACTGCGCGCCGGTTGACTGCGAGCGGATGTCGAGCTTATTGACGTACACATACAGGTCCTCGGCACCCATGCGCACGCGAGGCTTGCCCTCGTACAGTGTCGCGAAGGCACCGGAGGCCTGGAAGTACTGGACGATGAGTTCAGGCTCGGAAAAGCTCGGGTGAACCTTGGCCTGAGCCGGGAAGATTGATGCCATTGTGTTGTCCTCAGATCTGGATCAGAGCGGCGTAGCCATAGGCCCACGAGAGAGTTCCCGTGGCGCTGTCGTAGGTGACGACCTTGCTATTCGGGTCCACATGCAGCACCTTCACCGGGAGCGCGGTATCGCCGGTTGTGAACGTGCCGAGCCGGTTGTTGGTGAAGTCCCAAGTCACCTGCTGATTGATCGCGCCGTTCTCAAGCGCTGTGGCAAGCGTCTGGGTACACGCCACCGGGATACGAAGGTTCGTCCCGAAGCGCGCATATGAAACCGTCATGCCGACGCTCGCCTGCGGAACCGGTCCGCCCGGGGTGATCAGCATGTTGTGCGCGCGGTTGAAGAGCGTGAAGCCCGTGATCGCGGCCACGGTCGTCGGGATAGAAAGCGTGTTCGCCGCGGTTTGCAGCGTACTCGCCGCGAGCGATGCGATGCTCTCCGTGATCGGGATGCCGCCCCACACCGGTTGCGTGGTGCCAGCGGCAATGGCGCCCTGGAGCACCCACATGCGGGACACAGGGTCATCGAGAAACGCGCCCTGGATGTACCCCTGCGACTGAGTCTGGAAGCTGTTGTTTCCAGTCAAGGTCGCGCTAGGATTGAAAGTGATTGCCATGTCAAATTACCTCAGTGAGCGACCTTGCCGGGATTGCGGTGGACCTTGGTTTTCACGCCTCCAGACATGAACGGCGACATCCACGCGAGCGGATCGCCGTAGTACTCGGTGATGTTGTGTCCGGTTGTGTCCTGATAGCGATGCGCGCGAAGCGTCATCGGCTTGTTGACCTCGGGCTTCTTGCTCGCCTCGAGCGCATCGGCGTAGATGTGTTCCTCGATGGTCGAGAAAACGTCCTCCGGCAGAGCGTCCATGACGGTCTTCTTGAGGGCCGCTGAGGTGTCCTTCAGGCCATCGGCGAGCCGGCGGCGATACGCCATCGGCGCCTCACCCGGCAGCCAGTCCGGCAGCGTGCGGCCGAGCGCGGCGTACACGCCGTCAGCGCGCTTGCGGGCGGCAGCCACAGCATTGCGCTCCTCGATCGTCGGCTGGCGCAGAACCCGCTGCATCGCGGCGCGTATCTCCTGGATCTCGGCCTCAGTCTTGCGATACAGCGCGTCCATGCGGTCATTCGCGCGGCCGTTGTGGTTCGCCTTCTCCGGGTCGTGCCCGCGTAAGTCGGCGCGCGCCGAGTCGCGGCGCTGGCCCTGCGTGTTGACGCTGACAACGCCGTCCTGCAGGCGCGGGTCGAGTTCGCTCTTGTCGGGACCGGCCTTCGAGCGCTGCAGGCTTTCCTGCTCGCCCTGGCTCGCCGTGACGGGCGACTTGCCCTCACCGGCGAACTGCGCCTCGCCGCGCGTCAGCTCGCGCTCGGCGGCGGCGAACTTGCGACCGGCTTCCGGTCCATTCGCAGCGGACTCGGCCGGCTCGCCGAGTGCGTCCTTCGCGACCGCAGTGCGCTCGGTGCCTTCCTGGGCGTCCTCGACGCCAGGCGCGCCGCCCTTGGTCTTCACCTCGATGTCATCGATGCGCGAGGCCATGTCCTTCACGGTCTGCATGAGGCCGGCGGCCCAGGCGGGCACCTCCTCGAAATTGGCCGCTTCCTGAGCGTCGCGCTTCTCGACGACCTTCTCGACCTCTTCTTTCACGGTCTCGGGCGCTTCGCCCTTTTCGTCATTGCGCACGACGCCGTCAGGGGCGCCATGAGTACGGCGCCACAGCGCCAGTTGCATTTCTGCTGCAGTCATCGGTCGTAACTCCGGTTAATGCGGATAAGTTGATTCCCGTGGGGCCTTCGTACTTGTCCCAGACGCCCTCGGGAACGGCGGCCAGGTGGTCGATGTAAAGCGGATCGCCTTCGATGAATAACTTCTCGCCGTTAGCCAATTCGACGAGTTCGCCCGCGTCGTTCGCGAACGTCACACTCGGGCTCGTCGATGGGAGCTTGTTGACGATCAGTGCGGCATCGTTGTCGTCGTAGATCTTCGCGATGCCCCAAACGTCATCCCCTTGAATCCAGGGATGAACCAGAATTCCAATGGCGCGGCCGTGATATTCCTTGCCTGACACCGGGCCTTTCTCTGCGTGCCCGGCCAACACCGGTAGGCCATCGACACGACGCAGCAACTCCTCGGTCAGCCAGTACTTCGGCGGCCGGTACACCCACTCCTTGTGCTGCGGCCGGTACGCGATGCCGGTGCCGGTGACGCGCATCCTGAACAGCCACAGCGGGCCGAAACGCACGGGACTCGGCAGCTCGCCGTTCTTCAGCCGTTCGATGACCTGCGTCTCGTTTGGGAGGGGTTGCAGAGAGTCGGAGCGGTGTTGTGGCGCAAGATCAGAGATCACTCGTTTCAACTGCGGATGCGTTGTATCCGGCAGTTCTCGCCACCAACGCCACTCATCGTGCTCATGATTCAGGCGAGGGCGAAAAGGAGCATCAACGTCGTGCAGGAACAGCGTATAGCCGTTTCGGCTGTCCAAGAAACGCGGTAACGCCGCGGATACAAATCCGGTTTCCTCCTCCGTCTCACGCCGCGCCGCATCCACTGGAGATTCGCCGGACTCAATGTGTCCGCCAGGGCCTTCCCATTCCTCGCGGTCAGTGCGGCGCAGAAGCAGATACGTAGGCCCAGGAGCACGAAACAGAATGCCGGCGCATACATTGCTGCCGGGTACTCCGCGATCGGCACCACCACGTCCCGCCGTCTCCCGCCCCTCCGTAAAACCCTTCCCGGCCAGCGCCTCGTAGCCGTCATCGCCGCGATATCCGTTCGCGTGCGCTGCGGCGGCCTGGCGTTCGGCACCGGAGCGCGTCGCGTACTTCGCGCCGTGCTGGCCCCACTGCCATTGGCCGCCGGAGGTTTTGTGAATCGGCATGAAAGCTCCGGGCGAAAAAGAACCGCCCGGAGGGCGGTTGGGTGAAAGTGCCTAACTGTTACGCCCGCATGTCATCGGGCACTTCAAACTGATAGCGAACCGGCGTGCAGTCAGCGAATGCGTCGCTGTAGATGACGGCACGCTTCTGAACAGGGTTCCAGAAGATCCCGCATCGACATTGCGCCCCGCAGGTAGTCCGGTGCTGAGCCCAAGTGGCTTTGAGCGTCGCCATGTCTGCGTCCGTCATCTCATGCCCGCATGTCATCTGGCAGGTCCTCGAGGTCGTAGATCGCCTCCCAGAAGCATTGGCAATACGGCGCTACAGCCGGTTGCTCATCCAAGTCCTCGGCATACGGCCTGCCGGCCTTACGCATGCGCCCGGCCTCGAGCATCGCGTTGCCCTTGACGGCGTACACGACGCCATCGCGCTCGAGGTGCTCCTCGCGCGACTGATAGCCGGCATGCGGAATGACGTGCCGCCACTTCTTTGCTATGGCGCCGTGTTCGAGCGCGATCACGTCATCGACGGCGGCGATCAGCTTGTGCCCCTGGTCAATGCAGACTCGGCGACGCTCGAAAGTGTCCTGCTGCAGTGCCTTGGTCACGCCCTTGGCCAGTTCGCCCTTGTCGGAGCGTTTCGCCTGACTCGGCAGAGAGCCGGTGGCCCAGCCGGCGAAGCGGCGGAGCTGCCGCTCGATCTCCTCGTCGCGGTTGAGCTTGATCAGCTCTGCGCTGGCTCGAATCCGCTCTCGCAGCATCGGGCGGTACTGCTCCGCGATGATCTCCGGACCCAGGCGGCCGATGTGCATCTTGTGCCGCTTCGGCAGCGACTTGAGGCCGGCGCGAAACCGCGCGCCCATGATGCGCGCCACCTCTGCCATGATTTCATCGTCGGACGGAAACGCACTCGTCAGAGTGCCGCGCAGTTGCGGCAGCCAAGTGCGGATCAGATCCATGTCCACGCCGCCGGTGAATTGTTTCTCCAGGCGGCGGATCAGGTCCCGCAGTTCCTTTGGGGCGATGGCCATCTGCGGTCAGCCACCCGCGTCAGCGAATCGCCGTCTTGCGATTCCAGGCCGGCACGACCTTAGGGAACTCCACCTCGTCCTTGCGCGCGATCGGGTCCGCTGGGTCTTCAGTACCAGACTGGCCGGCGCCTCGGCTGAGCGCCAACTGCTCGGCTAGCGCGTCCTGCTGCGCCTGCCGGTCGCGCGACCACTGGATCAGTGCGTCCGGGTCGAGCTCCATGTCGGTGCGCGAGAACAGTTTGGTGTCGTGCACCATGTCCTGCAGCCACTGCTGCAAGGCGGCTTTGTTCTCGGGGTCGAGATCCGCAGAGAGCGCGGCATAGACCTTAATGGCCTGATCGACCTTCTTGCACTCGGCGTCGAGCTGCTCGGCCTCGGTCGGCTGGTACAGCGACGGCCACGTTGCCTCGTAGGCGTCCATCCATTGGAACAGCGCGGCCTCGTAGTTGAGGTTGCGGTATTCAGGGTAGACGTTCTGCACGTAGGTCTGGTACCACTCCGGGTTCCAGGCGCGCCGCATCACGATGTTATCCAGGAAGTGGAACGCGCCCTGCAGCTCCTGGCGGACGCCATCGATGTAGATGCCGATCTCCTTGGCGTCCTCCTTGCCCTCGCCGAAACCCTCAGCGATGCGCTCATCGAGCAACAGAATCGCCGGCATGCCAGAGGCGGCGGCGATGTTTCGGATAATGTTGTTCCGCGAGTACGTGCCGCCCTTGTCGGTGTGCTCGAGGTTCAGCGACTCGATCGCCTCCTCGATTCCGATCGAGAGCACGTTTCCGGTCGCGGAGTCTTTCAGCTTGCGGCGGCGAAGCCCGAACATGTTGAGCGTCGCTTTGTCGAGCACGCTCCCAGGGGACTTCATCTTCGCGATCAGCAGCATCAGTTTGCGCTGAATCTCGTTGTCCGCCACCATCGATAGCAGGTAGCTGCGCATCGGGAACAGCGCGCGCTGATACACCGAGCGGCCGATGAATCCAAAGGCGCTGTCTGTCCACTCGATCCAGATCGGCTGCTCGTGAATGAGTACCGCGGTACGCGATGGGTCTAGGTTCTTGCCGGCCGCCCAAATCTGTTGCGGTTGCAGGAAGTCTGGCGCCGTCGGGTCCTGTTGCAGCACGAGCGAGCCCGCCGTGTTCAGCGGGTCCAGCATCGAGAAGTAGAGGTCCTGCTTGTGCAGCGTGTCGAGGTCGAGCGGTGTGTCCGGGTCCTGGCCGCGAGTACCGCAGAGCAGCGAACCCACGCCGTAGATGCGCGAGAGCACCGCGATGCGAAACAGAATCGTGTTGCCTCCGAGTCCGCCGATCTTCGCCCATTCCTTCTCGAAGCGGCGAACCAGTTCCTCTGAGATTGTGACCTTCGGATCGGTGATCGTGATCTTGCGCGGCTGGCTAAATGCTTTCTCCAGCGGCAGCTCGACCATCTTGCGGCCGAGCGGATGATAGGCGTAGAGCGTCTTGCAGGTCTGATAGCCGGGCGCCGTGCCTGGGATGATCTCGTCCACCACCAGCAGGTTCCAGAGCTGGGACGAGAATCCTGAGCCGGCGTCCCCGCCAAGCCCAAGGACGGCGTGGCCCTCGTTGTTCTCCCCAGTTTGAAACCAGCTCATACGGGTTACTCAATCTCCAGCTGCTTGGCAATGGCCTCACGCAGAGACCGAATGGCGTCCATCGCATTCGGGCCTTCGCCGGTACATCCTGGGCAGTCCTCGGCAGTTGCCACGAAGCGTCCGGCGGTCCAGCGGACTTGGATCAGGTCCTCACCAGCCCTCTGAGTCTCCGAGCGCGAGAGATATGCCATAGGCGAAACAGTCTATGAGGTCCAAGTTGTGCTCTCGTTTTCGCATACCGATGCGAAACGTCGCAATTTGGTCGAGTAGATGATTTTTATTCATCCCTCGATAGGTCAACGTCTTGTCGTACGCATACTGAGATATCTTCACCTGCCCGCTTGCCACATAACTGGACACAGCGAGCGCGCGACCCTCCTTGCCGATACTGGTGAGCTTCGTGTCTATGCCTTCAACAGGCAGGCCACGGCGGCGAGCCTCGCCGAGCAACACGATTCCGGAAGCGGCATCCTCGATCCACGCTCCCTGGAAACCATAGCTCGAGCCGACGAAATTCGAAAATTCCTGTGCTTCTCGGATCTTTCCTGGTAACCAGTCGATCAACAGCTCCGCGTTGATCTGCAGGATGTCGTAATCGACGATTATGAGCCGAACATTTCCAGCGCGTCCGTGCTTGTACGCGGCGAACGTGATGCAAGCCGTCCCATCGTGCTCGGCTCCATCTCGCATCGCCGTATCAACCACCATAAACACATGGTCTGACTTCGGCAACTGCCCGAACGGCTTTCCGTCAACGAACAGACTATCGACATTGAAGAACGCGCCGCCCTCTGGGCGCGGGACCTGCATGAACTGACCTGCGAACACATAGGCATTCGCGGCCTGCATGCGCATCAGATCCTCGAGCGTATGCTTCTCTGGCCAGAGCGCGTCGCCTTCGGCGGTGATCGCTGGACAGCAGACGTGTTCCCATTTCTCGCCGTTTCCACCGTCGAGCAGCCAGCCGGCCAGATCGCGCTCATGCAGACGTTGCATGATTAGAACGATCGGCGTATCGGCCGAATTGCGCCGAGATTCCAGCGTGTTCTGGAACCACGTAATGACGCCCTCGCGCACTCCCTCTGAGGTGGCTTCGTCTGGCTTGTGCGGATCGTCAATTAAAATTGCGCCGCCGAAGCCCGGCCGTTCTTTCCCAGCGCCGAAGCCCGTAATGGTGCCCCCGGCGCCCGCAGCATACACGACTCCGCCCTGTAACGTGCGCCAATGAACGCGCGCCTGAGAATCCCGGCGTAATTTCACATCTGGGAAGATCTCTTGATACGCATCATGCGCAACGATGTCTCGCGTATCCCAAGAATTTTTCTCTGCGAGCGTAGCCGAATAGCTCGTGTAGATGAACTCAGAGTCCGGAGCGTGGCCAAGTGACCAGGAGACGAAATTCTCAACTAGCTGCGTCTTTGAATATCTCGGCGGCAGATTTATGATCAGGCGCTTGATCTCTCCGCGAAACACTTTCGTCAGCGCATCGCAGATAACTCGATGGTGTTGAGCGCGCAGCCACTTGATGCCACGCTGCTGAAGCATCATCCATCGCGAGTAGAAATACAGGTCATCGCGCGCCTGATCTATCGCTATAGCTCGCTCCTTCGGCGAGAACGAGCCGCGCATCAGACTTTACCGTCAAGGTCCTCGCTGATGCGCTTGGCCTCGTCTTTCTGGATGATGTACACAGTTTGCGTGGCTGCTGGTATAGGATCGCCGTTTCCGTCTGTGACTTCATGCCGCTCCGGCGCAAACAATGCCAGCAGCTTTGCCCGCGTCTCGGTCACACGAATTAGCGCGTTCGCCACCTGCGGATCGGCGCGGTTCGGCCACAGCGCCTCGACCAGAGCATCGAGCCGCTGGAGTTCGAGCCGCGTCACGTCATCGACCAATTCCTCGCGCTTGCCCTTCATCAGCGCGAAAGTGTGCTTCACCAGCCGGCAGGCGCGGCTCGATGAGATGCCGAGCTCGCGGCCTATCGCGACGTAGGTCTTGCCCTGCTTGCGCAGCTCCAAGGCCTGGATGTGGCGCTCGAGCTGAGCCGGCGCGCGTTTGGGGACTTGTTGGGTCATTTCTTGGAGCCGCTCGACTTGTCAAACGGTCTGGTTATCGGGTGTCAGCGCCGTCGGCGCGGAGCGCCGAACCACTCGCGGCGCACCACGGCGCTCGTCGTCAGTCGGCCGCCGGCCTCGGCCAGCTCGCCGGTACGGTGATGCACGGCGGCGCGCTGTAGCGCTGCGGAGACGACGGCGCGGGCGTAGGCTGGCGTGCGGCGGTATGGCAGGTTTGTGGTGTTTTGGGGCATATTTTGGGCGGGCGCGTTCTCATGCAGAGCCGACGCGCGCCCACAGGTACAGGCAAAAGCTCGCCGCCACCGCGACGATCCAAGGGCCGAAGCGCTGGCCGGAAAAGTTCGCACGCAGGCAGCCGGCCGATGTCGCGAGGCACAGCGCCATCGCGAGCTTGGGGCGGATCACGCCCGCCCGCTCAGCATCGGCCATATCCACGCCGCG